>Ga0187780_10004108_pt1 | contig 10904 bp, 6 predicted proteins | sample 1015_Q2_SP10_20__FD_132429 | JGI IMG/M metagenome (GOLD analysis project Ga0187780, IMG submission 132429) | Tropical peat soil microbial communities from peatlands in Department of Meta, Colombia - 1015_Q2_SP10_20_MG | ecosystem: Environmental > Terrestrial > Soil > Wetlands > Peat | place...
CCGCTACAATATGGAAGCGCCACAGAATGGACGTGCTGGATGGGTCTTGCGGTCGCCGCTGCTGTTGCGGGAGAAAAAACCCGTATGGATAAGTTCGTAGTTCGAGGTGGGGCTCCACTGCTCGGAACCATGCGTGTCAGTGGAGCGAAGAACGCTGCCTTGCCGGCGATGGCGGCCGCCCTGCTCACGGAAGAACCAGTCATCCTCGAAAATGTTCCGCAAGTCCGCGACATTGAGACGACCCGCAAGCTGCTGGCCGCGATGGGAGCCGAGGTTGAGCTCGGGTACGGGCGGGCGCAGCACCGCACCACAATTTCGTGCCGCGGACTAGTCAGCCCGGAAGCTTCTTACGAGCTAGTCAAAACCATGCGGGCGTCGACGCTGGTTCTGGGACCGCTCGTCGCACGCTGTGGGCAGGCGCGCGTTTCGCTGCCGGGGGGATGCGCAATTGGAGCGCGTCCGATCGATCTTCACATCAAGGGGCTGGAACGTTTAGGGGCGACCATAACCCAAACCCACGGCTACGTAGAAGCCAAGGCCAAACGCTTACGTGGAGCCGAGATTGTTTTTGACAAGATCACTGTGACTGGCACGGAAGATCTGCTCATGGCCGCGGCGCTGGCGGAAGGCGAAACCCTCATGCTCAACTGCGCGCGCGAACCGGAAGTCGCCGATCTGGCGGCATTGCTGAATAAGATGGGCGCACGCATCGAAGGCGCAGGAACTCCGACGATTCGCGTAAAGGGCGTTGACAAGTTACACGGCGCGAAGCATCGCATTATCCCCGACCGCATAGAAGCGGCAACTTTCATCATTGCTGGGGCAATCACCGGGGGCGATCTAAATGTTGCTGGTTGTGAACCGGACCACCTTGGGGCGTTGTTACAGAAGCTCGCCGAAGTGGGAGTCAAGACGGCCCACTCGGGCGATTCAGTTCGGGTGATGGGAGATAACCCGCTGAAAGCTGCCGATATGGTCACCGAGGAATTCCCCGGCTTCCCGACGGACGTGCAGGCGCAGTACATGGCACTAGTGACGCAGGCAGACGGGACCTCGATTATTACTGAGAACATTTTCGAAAATCGGTTTATGCACGCTCTGGAAATGGTCCGCATGGGAGCGAATATAAAGATCGAAGGCAGTCGCGCCATTGTTCGTGGCAAGACTCCGCTGAGCGGCGCGGCAGTTCTAGCCTCCGATCTGCGCGCTTCGGCATCGCTAGTGCTGGCTGCTTTGGTGGCCGATGGCGAGACCATCATCGACCGCGTTTACCATATGGACCGCGGCTACGAAAATATCGAGGAAAAGCTACGGGGAGTAGGGGCACAGATCCGGCGGATCGGTGAAATTCTTCCCAAAAAAGCCGTCGCACCTTCCAATCAGGCCTGATCCCGAATGTAGGTCAAGCCACCGCCGAGTAACTTGAGTGTCGAATTCACCAGGAACTGTTGTCCTTTCGTGTACTTACACCTCCGCAACATATTTCCATCCGGTGCGTTTGTATAGGATGAGAACGGAGGAGCGTTTATGAACATCATTCGCCCAGTCCGATGGATTGTGCTGCTACTGGTGCTTTTAGGAATGTCCGGAGCTGCGTCGGCCGGCGTGTTTATTTCGGTGAATTTCGGCCCTCCGGCTCTGCCAGTTTACGAACAGCCACCCTGCCCTGCTGAAGGCTATATCTGGGCGCCGGGATATTGGGCCTGGGGTCCTTACGGATATTACTGGGTACCTGGAACCTGGGTATTAGCGCCTCAACCCGGCTATCTATGGACGCCAGGCTATTGGGGTTATGACGGAGGGTTGTATTACTGGCATACGGGATATTGGGGACCGGTTGTAGGGTTCTACGGCGGGATTCCGTATGGTTACGGCTATACCGGGAGCGGCTACTACGGCGGCTACTGGAGAGAAAACCACTTCTATTACAACCAGACAGTGAACAATGTGAACGTCACGAGAATCACGAATGTGTACAACACGACCATCATCAACAACAACACGACGACGATTAATCGTGTGAGCTATAACGGTGGCCCGGGCGGCATCGTGGCGCGACCGACAACGGAACAGGAGGCGCTAGCCCGAGAGAAACACATCGAACCCACGTCAGCGCAGCTTCAACACGAAACGCTTGCAAAGAACAATCCGCAACAGCGGGCTTCGGTGAACCAGGGTCGTCCATCGATCGCGGCCACGGTGAAACCGGCTGCCTTCAGTGGGCATGGAGTAGTCGCAGCCACCCGAGCCGGAGCGGCATATCAAGCTCCGGTGAATCGCCCGGTCACTGGCGGTAACAATGTGCCTCGGCCTGGAAACAACGTACCTCGTCCACCCAATGCTGCAATAGGGGAAAGCACAACACCGCATCCGGGGAACACCGTGCGTCCAGAAACCGAATCCAGGGGTGTACCGCGTCCGCCTACGTCCTATCAACCGGGAGCGTCACACAATGACCAAACGACGCTGGGCAATGCCCCACGTGGAGAAAACGTGCCACGACCTGAGAATGGGCCGCGATATGGAACTCAATCCGAAGGAACTCCGCGACCTGATTACGCACCGCGCACGCAGACACAACCGCCACACGTGAATAACGAAGTGCATCCGCAGGAAGCTCGGCCGGAGTCGGAACCGCGTCCGCAATCTGAGCCTCGCCCGGAAGAACCGAGGCGGGAACCACCAAGATAGGCGAGAGAAATGTTCCCACCCTTCGAAAAGGGTGGGAGCAGCCTTAAGCTTTAGAGGTTCTCAGGCGTTTGCGCCGCAGCACTTTTTGTATTTCTTACCTGAGCCGCAGGGACACGGATCATTTCGGCCCACTTTAGCGGAGCTACGCACAACCTGCTGAACGGGTTGCATATCTCCGGAACCAGCCATACGCGCCTGCTCCAGTTCGCGGCGTTTGCGGCGCTGGAAGGCTTCTTCGATTTCATCCACTGAAGTGGTTACGTTGCGTGGGCGGCGGCCATTACCATCGCCAACAGCCGCAACCGCCTCACCGCTAAAATCTGGCTGAGCAGCCGCCATGGCCGGCTCCGGGCGCTCCAGAATCTGCATCAGGTAGAGATAGCGAACAGTCTCTTCCTGGAAGCGCTGCATCATGGCTTCAAACATGTCGAAGGATTCACGCTTGTATTCAACGAGCGGATCGTGCTGGCCATACCCGCGCAGGCCAATTCCCTCTTTCAGGTGGTCCATGCTGAGCAGGTGGTCTTTCCACTGGGAGTCGAGCACGCTCAGCATGATCATGCGCTCGTGATAGCGCATGGCGTCGGGGCCAATCAGTTTCTCTTTGGAATCGTATCGAGTTTTGAGTTTGTCGAAAACCGCATCACCGAGTTCCTGACGGTTGAGAGTATCGGGCTTGATGCCTTCGGCGAGGATGTCCACGCCGAAGCGGGTGAAGACGGCATCTTTAAGGCCCTTGATGTCCCAATCGGCGGGATGCGCTTTGACGGCGCAGAACTGATCCATCAAGTCACCAAGAATACCGGCAACGTAATCTTCGAGAATCAATTCCTTCTGATCGACGCCCTCGAGCAGCTGCCGCCGCAAGCCGTAAACGGCTTCGCGCTGTTTGTTCATTACGTCGTCGTATTCGAGAAGATGTTTGCGGGCTTCGAAGTTTTGCGCCTCGACGGCTTCCTGGGCCTTTTCGATACGGCGGGAGATCAGGCGCGATTCAATTGGAATGCCTTCTTCCATGCCCAAACGCTGTAGTAGTGTCGACACCCACTCCTTGGCGAAAATGCGCATCAGGTCATCTTCGAGAGATAGATAAAAACGAGAGGACCCGGGATCGCCCTGGCGTCCGGCACGGCCCCGAAGCTGGTTATCGATGCGGCGAGATTCGTGGCGCTCGGTTCCGAAGATGTGCAGACCGCCCACAGCTACGACCTGGTCGTGCTCTTTGTCGGTTTGCTGCTTGTAGCGGTTAAAGATTTCGGTCCACTGGTCAGTGGGAACCACGTACTCGTTTCCGGCGTAGTACCAGACGGTATTCTTGCTGTCGTCGACGGCGGCCTGCACTTTGCCTTGTGCCGCCCGTAGGGGCTGAGCCATTCCCTTCTTCACGCATTCCTGCTTGGCCATGAACTCGGGATTGCCGCCGAGCAAAATATCGGTTCCGCGGCCGGCCATGTTGGTGGCGATGGTCACCATGCCTTTGCGGCCCGCTTGGGCCACAATTTCCGCTTCCCGCTCGTGCTGCTTGGCATTTAATACCCAGTGCTTCACGCCTTTTTTCTTGAGCAGGTCCGAGAGGCGCTCGGACTTTTCGATGGAAGTTGTGCCGACTAGGACAGGCTGACCGGTGGTGTTAAATTTCTGAATCTCGTCAGCAGCGGCGAAATACTTCTCCTTCTCGGTTCGATAGACGACGTCAGGATTCTCGATGCGGAGCAGCGTCCGGTTGGTCGGGATGACCATCACTTCGAGCTTGTAGATCTTCTCGAATTCGGTGGCTTCGGTTTCCGCAGTGCCGGTCATCCCAGCGAGCTTCTTGTGCATGCGGAAATAATTCTGGAACGTGATGGTTGCGAGGGTCTGGTTCTCGCGCTCGATTTTCACGTTCTCTTTAGCTTCCACGGCTTGATGCAAGCCGTCAGACCAGCGGCGGCCCGGCATAAGTCGGCCAGTGAATTCATCGACGATGATCACCTCACCCTCCTTCACCACGTATTCAACGTCGCGGTGATAGAGAGAGTGGGCTTTGATAGCGGTCTCGACGTGATGCTTGAGAGCCCAGTTCTCGGGATCGGCGATGTTGCCGATTCCAAGCAGGCCTTCGACTTTCTCCCAGCCTTCGTCGGTTACGGTGATGCTGCGGTGCTTTTCATCCACGACAAAGTCGCCGCTAAGTTGGGCCGGCTCGCCGGGTGGACCCGGGATTTCTTCACCCTTCTCCAGTTTGGGGATGATGCGATTCACGCGGGCATACTTGTCGGTGGATTCCTCGCTGGCGCCAGAGATGATGAGGGGGGTACGGGCTTCGTCGATGAGAATGGAGTCCACTTCGTCGACGATGGCGAAATTGTGGCCGCGCTGCACGCAATCGCGCAGGTCGAATTTCATATTGTCGCGCAGATAGTCGAAGCCGAACTCGTTGTTGGTACCGTAGGTGACGTCGGCGGCATAAGCCTCCCGGCGCTGCTGGTCATCGAGATCGTGAACGATGACGCCAACCGTGAGACCCAGGAAGCTATAGAGCTTCCCCATCCACTCGGAGTCGCGCTTGGCAAGGTAGTCATTGACGGTGACAACATGAACTCCGCGCCTGCTCAGAGCGTTCAGGTATACCGGCAACGTTGCTACCAGGGTTTTGCCTTCACCGGTTTTCATTTCGGCGATCTTGCCCTGATGGAGGACCATTCCGCCGATGAGCTGGACGTCGAAATGCCGCATGTTGAGCACTCGGCGACCCGCCTCACGCACAACCGCGAAAGCTTCCGCCAGAATTTCGTCGAGAACTTCGTTAGTTGCGGCAATCCGCTGTTTTTCCAGTTCCTTCAAGCGGTCGGGATCGGCATCGGGCTCATCCGCGATCGTGCTGAGGCGCTCCTCAATGCGGCGCCGGAATTCATCAGTTTTGGCACGAAGTTCTGCATCGCTTAGCTTTTCCATTGCAGGCTCGAGCGCACTGATAGCCTCGACCTGAGGAGCGAGCCGCTTGAGCTCTCGCTCATTCTTGGTCCCGAAGACCTTGGCTATTACGGTGTTAATCAAAGTCGCGAATCCTTCGGCGGGCGGGCACTTACCGGCCCATATCCTAGAAGCCTAGCATATTAGATGCGGGGCAAGGAGGTAAGTCGCCTTTCAGGTTTCGTGTAAGATTGCCCGCTGACTAATGCAAACCTTCTACGATCTGTTCTGCGTGTGCGCCGAGCGCTGGCCAAATAACATTGCGTTACAGATTCAGCGCCACGACAGAATCGAAGGATGCACCTACGCCGAACTGCGCCGCATGGCCGAATCCATCGGCCACTGGCTCACACAACAACCGCTTGCGCGCGGAGGGCGGGTCGCGATTCTGGCCGATAATCACCCACGCTGGGTCGCGAGTTACCTGGGCATCATCGCGGCGGGATATGTAGCTGTGCCGCTGGACACGGCCCTGCATGCGGACCAAGTTGGGAAGTTACTCAAAGACAGCGGAAGCTCACTGATCTTTTGCGATCAGAACCATCTGAGTCTGACGGCGCAATCGGCCGCCGAGTTGGGAATCAGTGTCGTGCAAGTCAATCCGTGCGAGGGTACCTCGGAGCAGGTTCGCCCGTCAGGAAAGGACCTTGACAGCATCTTTGCAGCCGGCCCGGGAGATTTCGTTGCCGTGCAGTCAGAGAAAGATGAACTGGCTTCTCTGCTCTACACGTCCGGCACTACGGCTGATCCCAAAGGCGTGATGCTGACGCATGGCAACCTGATGGGAGAAGTGGAAGCGGTATTCGGCTGGGCGCATATCGGACCCGAGGATGCGCTGCTCGGGGTGCTTCCGCTCTTTCATGTGCTCTCGCAGATGGCCAATCTGATGCTGCCGCTGGTCAAGGGATCGCGGGTGGTGTATCTGGAAACGCTGAACACGACGGAGCTACTGCGCGCTTTGTCAGAACAGCAGATCACGGCGCTTGCGGTGGTCCCGCAGTTCTTCTATCTGATACACGAGCGAATCTTTAAGGAAATTTCGCAGCGCGGGAGGTTGGCGCAGATTGTTGTGCGAATGTTGATGGGCATTACGCGATTCGCGCGGAGATTTGGCTGGAACCCGGGCAAAGTTTTCTTCCGCAAGGTTCATGACCTTTTCGGCGGCAGAATGCGGTATCTAGTCACCGGCGGGTCGCGATTTGATCCTGAAGTGGGCCGCGACTTCTACGCTTTGGGGATCGACATTCTGCAGGCTTATGGACTGACCGAAACCTGTGGAGGCGCCTTTGCCACACCTCCGGATAACAATCTGATCGGCTCGGTTGGGCCGCCATTGCGGGGGGTGGAAGGCAGGATTCTCGATCCTCAGCCCGCAGAAGGAATGCCGAAGCCGGTTGGGGAGATCGCGATCCGCGGCGCTCTGGTTATGAAAGGCTATTGGAACCGTCCCGACGTCACGGCAGAAGTTTTGCGAGATGGCTGGCTGCATACCGGTGATCTGGGATATTTCGATGACGGCGGAAACCTGTTCATCACCGGACGATCAAAGGAAGTGATCGTCCTCAGTAATGGAAAGAATCTCTATCCGGAAGAAATCGAGGCGCACTACCTGAAATCTCCCTACATCAAGGAAATTTGTGTCCTGGGCCTGGAAGCGCGCCCGGGGGACACACGCTCCGAACGCTTGCACGCTGTGGTCGTGCCAGATTTTGAGCTGCTCCGGCAACGCAAAATCGTAAATGCGAAAGAGGTCATTCGGTTCGATATCGAAGGACTCTCGGCGCAACTGCCGTCCACCAAGCGGATCGGGAGCTATGAAATATGGCGGCAAGACTTGCCGCGCACAACCACACGCAAGCTGAAGCGCTTCGAAATTGGGCGGCGGGTAAAGGAAGGCCGAGCGAGAGAGGATGCTGGGGAGCTCACCGCGGAAAAACCTCTGAGCGCTGACGACGCAGCCTGGATCGAGGAGCCGGAGGTGCAGCGCGGCGTAGCGGTCATTCGTGCAGCTTCTCGATCGAAGCGTCAATCCATCCGACCCGGAGACAATCTGGAACTCGATCTCGGGCTCGATTCCATGCAACGCGTGGAGCTTCTGGTTGCGCTGGAGCAGGAACTTGGCGGGAATGTGGAGGAGTCGCGTCTGGCGGAGGTTTACACAGTTCGTGAGCTGGTGGATCTGGTGCGGAGAAGCGCGAGTCGTGAAGGGGCCACTGTCCGAGCTGTCGGCTGGCAAAGCGTGCTCAGAGAAGAGCCTGTTGATCCGGAAGTTCTCAATCTGGCCCGGTCAAGGAGGATCGATGAGGGGTTCTGGTATTTGCTCACTCGCATGGTGGCGATGTTGGCCTACGACCGCTTCGATCTCCATGTGGGTGGCCTGGAAAAACTTCCCCAGCACGGCCCGTTTCTCCTTTGCTCCAACCATCAGAGCTACATCGATGGCGCAATCATGAGCAGTGTGTTGCCGTGGCGGATTTTTCAAAACATTTTTTTCGTCGGCACCAGTGAACATTTCGGCTCAGGTTTCATGCGGGTGCTGGCACGATGGCTGCGGATCATGCTGGTAGATCCGGATGCGAATCTCATTCCGGCCATGCGTGCGGGAGCCTTCGGCCTGCGCCACGGGCGCGTGCTGATTCTCTATCCGGAGGGCGAGCGTAGCATTGATGGCAACCCCAAGACATTCAAGAAGGGCGCGGCCATTCTTTCGATTCACACCCAGACGCCAATCGTGCCGGTGGCAATTGAAGGGTTCTATGAAGCCTGGCCGCGGGGAAAGCGCTTTCAGAAATTCGTGCCGTTGCAGATGCGATTCAGCGATCCGATTTATCCTCCGCCGGAGTCAGAAGCCTCGGAAGAAGAATACGAGAAGCTGACGCGAGAGCTCGGGTCGCGAGTTGTGAGAATGTGGGAGAAGTTGAGAGCAGCAAAGATCAGCGGCGGGATCAGCTAAAGGTGTTTCAGACCCACTCCAGTGCACCTTTTTTCCAGATCCAGATATAACCGACAATCAGAATCAAGAGGAAGATCAGCATTTCGATGAGTCCGAACACGCCGAGCGCTTTGAACTTTACTGCCCAGGGAAACAGGAAGATGGTTTCAACGTCGAACACCACGAAAAGAATCGCGACAATGTAATAGCGGACAGTGTAACGGCCGCGGGAGAGGCTGACGGGATCGATGCCGCATTCATAGGGCATAAGCTTTGTGCGGCTGGGATTCTCTGGCCGCACCAGCTTGGCGGCAAGCAACGTAACAGGAATCAGAACAACTACCACAGCCACGAAAAGGAAAATTGGAATGTAGTTCTGAGGCATCAGGTTCCCAATGAACATGTCATACTAACGCGGCGTCGCGGGCCGCTTCAAGGACAGCAGTTGTTTATAATCGCTGTTCACTCCTACAAAGGCAAACAATTCTTTGGCACTCGACGAAAAAATCTACGAACAGCGGCGCGAGAAGCTCAAGCAGATTGAAGCTCTCGGACAACCCAGTTATCCGACCAAGTACGAGTTCACCCATACCGTCCCGCAGATTCTGAGCGAGTATGGAGGGAAATCGGGCGAGGATCTGGAAAAATCGCGCTTTACAGTGCGGCTGGCCGGGCGAATCTTGGCGATACGGCTGATGGGGAAGGCCGGGTTCGCGCACCTGCAACAGGGCGGACAGAAGCTGCAGATTTATGTGAAGAAGGATGCTGTCGGCGAGAAAGGGTTTGAGCTGTACAAGCTGCTCGATCTGGGAGATCACATTGGCGTCAGTGGGTATCTGTTTCGCACTCGCACTGGTGAACTAACCGTACACGTCGAGGACATTACGTTCTTGTCGAAGGATCTCTTGCCGCTGCCCGAGAAGTGGCACGGCCTGACGGACGTCGAGCTGCGCTACCGGCAGCGCTATGTCGATCTGATCATGAATCCCGAGGTGCGAGAAGTCTTTCTCAAGCGCAGCAAACTGGTGCAGTCGATGCGGCGCTTCATGGAAGAGCACGGATTTGTGGAAGTTGAGACGCCGATGATGCAGCCGATTCCGGGTGGAGCTGTTGCCCGGCCATTTGTAACCCATCACAACACGCTCGACATGGATTTGTACCTGAGAATTGCGCCCGAGCTTTATCTCAAGCGGCTGACGGTGGGCGGGTTCGACCGGGTCTATGAGATCAACCGCAATTTCCGCAATGAAGGCCTTGGATGGCGCTGGAATCCTGAGTTCACCATGCTGGAAGCTTATCAGGCTTACACCGATTATCGCGGAATCATGGATCTCACGCAGGCACTGATAATTCAGGCTGCCAAGGACGTTCTCGGTGCCACGAAATCAAAATGGGGGGATCAGGAGATCGACTGGTCGGAAGCAAACTGGCGGCGTATGACCATGCGTGAGGCCATCATTCATTACTGGCCGGAAAGAGCAGGCGCAAAACCGACGGTGTCGGACTTTGCCAGTCATGATTCGGTGAAGGCCCTGGTGGAGCGATTCAACTCCGCACATGCGCATGTGTCCTACGATCCGAATGAGCCGACAGGCAAGACCATTGCGAATCTGTTTGAGGCTACGGCTGAGGAACAGCTGATCCAACCCACGATCATTTATGAATTCCCGACCGCGGTGTCACCGCTCTCCAAACAAAAACCTGACGAGCTCGAATGGACCGAGCGCTGGGAGATCTTTGTGGGCGCGATGGAGATTGCCAACGGCTTCAGCGAGCTGAACGACCCGGAAGATCAGCGGCAGCGTTTTGAACAACAGTTGCGAGAACGAGAGCGCGGCGACGAAGAGGCGCACCAGATGGATTTCGATTACATACGGGCACTCTCGTACGGAATGCCGCCGGCGGGTGGCGTAGGTGTGGGAGTCGACCGGCTTGCCATGTTGCTCACCAACTCGCAGACCATCCGCGATGTGATTCTCTTTCCTTTGCTAAGGCCAGAGAAGGGGTCGACTACCGAGGCAGCAGAAGGCACGCCGCAAACATCCTGAGTGGCATTTCAGCCACACATTTAGAAATACAGGGGTTCACTCCGCTCAGGATAAGGATCGCCCATTTTCAGTGCTTCCAGGGGCGGTCGGTCACCAATTCGGGATGCTCCTTACGAAATGACTCGGTAACGGTGCAATTCCAGCACACTGGGTGCGCCGAAGCTAATTCTTTGGGCAGGTCCTCGGGGCGGAGTCTGTCCCATTCGATGATTTTGCCGTCAAAGCTGATCAGCCCTGGGCTGTGATCGAGATGGCTAAGTTCGGAAATTGGCCGCCCACAA
>Ga0187780_10004110_pt1 | contig 10902 bp, 8 predicted proteins | sample 1015_Q2_SP10_20__FD_132429 | JGI IMG/M metagenome (GOLD analysis project Ga0187780, IMG submission 132429) | Tropical peat soil microbial communities from peatlands in Department of Meta, Colombia - 1015_Q2_SP10_20_MG | ecosystem: Environmental > Terrestrial > Soil > Wetlands > Peat | place...
CGCGGGCTCGAACATGAACGTCATGATCAATGACATCAGCCACGACCTGCACACGACCGTCCAGGGCGTGCAGGTCTGCATCACCTTGTTCTTGCTGGTGATGGCGGCCTTGATGATTCCCTGTGGGAAGCTGACCGACCGCTGGGGCCGCAAACGGTGCTTCACGGTCGGGCTGTCCATCTACGGGGTCGGCGCCGTGCTCAGCGCGGTCTCGCCCGGGCTCGGCGTCCTGATCCTGGGCAACTCCATCTTCGAGGGAGTCGGCACCGCCCTGCTGATCCCGCCCGTCTACATCCTGACCACGATGCTGTTCGGCGACATGAAGTCCCGGGCGCGGGCCTTCGGGGTGATCAGCGGCATGGGCGGAATCGGTGCCGCCACCGGGCCGTTGATCGGCGGCGCGATCACCACGGCCATCAGCTGGCGGGCCGCCTTCATCTTCCAGGCCATCATCATCCTGATCATCGTGTTCCTCGCCCGCGGCGTCACCGATCCGTTGCCCGCCGATCCCACCCGCCCGTTCGACACCGTGGGGGCGATCTTGTCTGCCGTCGGCCTGGTGGTCCTGGTCGGGGGGATCATGGCGGCCGATGACAATCTCGCGCTGATGGCGGTCCTGCTCGTGGTGGGGGCGGCCTTCCTGGCCGGGTTCTTCGCCTGGATCCGCCGCCGGGAGCACGCCGGGAAGGAGGCCCTGCTGTCGACCGGCCTGTTCCGCAACCGCACCTCGAACCTGGCCCTGGTCACCCAGAACGTGCAATGGGCGCTGCTCATGGGCGCGTCGTTTGTCGTGTCCGCCTACCTGCAGGTGGTGCGGCACTACGACGCCATCCAGACCGGCGTGATCTTCACCGCCGCCACCGTGGGCATCTTGCTGTCCTCGCTAGCCGCCGGGCGCCTGGCCCGGCGATACCGGCAGCGAACGCTCATCCTGGCCGGCTTCGTGACGGCCATCGCCGGCATTATCGTCCTGCTGGCGATGGTGAAAGGTCATCCCGGCGCCTGGTACTTCGCCCCGGGGCTATTCCTGATCGGCGTGGGCCTGGGCGTCATGCTCACCCCGTCGGTCAACGTGGTGCAATCGGCCTTCCCGGAGCACCTCCAGGGAGAAATCTCCGGGCTGTCGCGCAGCGTGTCCAACCTGGGGTCGTCATTCGGCACCGCGATCGCGGGCACCATCCTCGTCGCCGGTCTCGCCGACCCGAACCGGTCCTACGGGATCGCCATGATCGTCCTGGCGTTCCTCGGCCTGATCGGCCTCGGCGCTAGCGTTTTGCTCCCGGCCGCTGAACCCTCGCCGGGAAGCAGCGCCACGGGCCCGGGCGCTGCACACCCATCGGAGCGAACCGAAGTGGGACGGTAGGGCAGGCGATAAAGACGCGGACCGACGGTCTGACGCCACGGTCTTGCCGCCGATCATGGGGCCTGGTTTGCTGAATCTGGCATCGCTGGCAGGGAGGACGGCATAACCGGAGGTCAGCATGGCTGCAAGCGCAAGCCCCGCCGGTCCGGTATCGGCTGATACGACCGGGGCGCGGACCCCGCCGCTGGCGGCGGCATGGCGACGGCCGCACCTGACCGTGGAGGAGCGGGTGACCCGGGGCCGGGCCGCTCGCGGGAAGGTGCCGCGGTCGGCCCACGGCCGGTGGGTACCGGCGGCGGACCGGCCGGACCCGGTTGCCCTGCTTGAGGAGCAGGCGGCATCACGGGTGGAGCAGCTGGTCCCCGTCCGGTACGGGCGGATGCTGGTCTCGCCGTTCACGTTTTACCGGGGCGCCGCGCTGATCATGGCGTCCGATCTGGCGGCAACCCCGGAGTCGGGCGTGACCGCGCAGCTGTGCGGGGATGCGCACCTGTCGAACTTCGGCCTGTTCGGTACGCCCGAGCGGCAGATGATTTTCGATATCAACGATTTCGACGAGACCCTGCCCGGCCCGTGGGAATGGGACGTCAAGCGCCTGGCAGCCAGCTTCGAGATCATGGGGCGTGACCGGGGCTTCTCCCCCGCCGACCGGCGTGCCATCGTGATGGCCGGGGTCGCCGAGTACCGGGACCGGATGCGCCAGGCCGCCGGGATGGGAACCTTGGACGCCTGGTATGACCGGCTGGAAGCCGGGATGCTGCTCAAGCTGGTTCACCGGGAGGTCCGGGTGAACCGGGTCACCAAGGAGGAGGGCCAGGCTTTCGAGCGGGACGTGGCCCGGGCACACGCCAGGGACAACACCCAGGTGTTCGCCAAGCGCGCCGCCGAGGTCGACGGTGAGCTGCGGATCGTCGCCGACTGGCCGCTGATCATCCCGATCGACGATGTCATACCAGCGGGGTCGGAATGGGCGGATGCGGCTCCGCTGATCAATAAGCTGCTCGCCGCCTACCGGCGCACCCTCGGGAACCAGCATCACCCCCTGGAGGAGTACCGCTACGTCCACGCGGCCTACAAGATGGTTGGCGTGGGGAGCGTGGGGACCCGCTGCTTCATCATGCTGATGCTGGGCCGCGACCGCAACGACCCGCTGTTCTTGCAGGTCAAGGAGGCGCAAGCCTCCGTGCTCGAGCGCTTCGCCGACCAGAGCGCCTATCCCCACCACGGCCAGCGCGTGGTCATGGGCCAGCGCCTGATGCAGGCAGCAACCGACATCTTCCTGGGCTGGATCCGCATCAAGGGACTCGACGGCGTGGCCCGGGACTATTACGTCCGGCAGTTCCACGACTGGAAGGGCAGCGCCGAGGTCGACAACCTGCTCGTGCCCGGGGCAACCCTCTACGCGCGTATCTGCGCGGCGACCCTCGCCCGCGCGCACGCCCGCTGGGGCGACCGCATCGCCATCGCCTCCTACCTGGGCCGGGGCGATGCCTTCGACCGGGCGATGGCCGACTTCTCCGCCGCCTACGCCGACCAGAACGAGAAGGACTACGAGGCATTCGCCGCCGCCGTGAAGTCCGGACGGCTTACCGCCCGGGCGGGCCTATAGACGCCGCAGATGCCGGCCTGATGCTTGATCACCGAGGTGTGAGCGCGCTCTCGGCGTGGCGGGGACGGCCATATTAGCCTGAGCCCATGCTGGAAGATCACCAGCCTGCCGGGCCCGGTGCACCGCAATCGCCGGCGGAGCCGACATCCGCTGACGCCGGTGCCGTGCCGACCCCGGTTGCCGCACCCGGTCACGCCCCTGGCCGGGTCCGGCGGCTCACGAGCCACGGGCGTCAGTGGCTGACGTCGGAGCAGACACGGCTGCAAGGAGAGCTGCAGGCTCGCCGCCAGCGGTCGGGCATGGTGGACGTGGGGTTCCTGGTTCAGGAGCTGGACGCCAACGTGGGCGGCGGCATCCTGGCGGGCGCGCTCGCCTTCAGGATTTTCCTGTTCATGGTGCCCTTCGTGTACGTGGTCTTTACCGTTCTGGGCGCGGCATCCAGGGCCTTGGGCCAGGACCCCGCGCAGGTCTCGAGGACCCTGGGGATCACCGGGATCCTCGCGAGCACCGTGGTGAAAGTGCAAGATCAAAGCGCCTGGACCCAGGCCGCCCTGCTCTTCGGAGCGGCGGTGGCGATGCTCATCACGGCGGGCAGCCTGATGAAGGCCCTCTACGTCGTGCACTGGCTCATCTGGCGGGTGCACAGAGTGATGCCCGCCGGGCTCATCCCGCGGCTGGTCCTGATCGGTGTCACCCTCGTCGCGTCGGCTCTCGGCGTGGCCGTCAACGACCTGCGCAACTCGGCGGGCATCGCGGGGGCGATCCTCGCGCTCCTCGTGATCACCGCGCTGTCCTTCGCCTTGTGGTGGTGGGTGTCATGGAAGCTGCCCCATGCACCGGTGCCCGCGCGCGCGCTCATCCCCGGGGCGGTGCTCATGGCGATAGGGGCGGACGTGCTCCAGCTGCTCACGACCTACTGGATCGGCAATCTGGTGGCGAGGAAGACCAACACCTACGGAGCCGTGGGCATTGCGCTGGCCGTGCTGTTGTGGGTCTACATCCTCGGACGGATCATCGTGGGATCGGCTGGACTCAACGCCGCCCTGTGGCACCGCCGCGAGATCGCCAGGCCAGCTCAAAACGCAGATCCGCGGGAATAGCTGTCGGGGCCGTGGGTGGCCCACAGGCCCGAATCGGGGTCGCCCGCCCGATCGGCATCATTCGCCGCCAGGCCGACGATCCTGTGCCCGGAGGCGGCCATCCAGGCCTGCAACTGGGCGTGGCGCGGGCTGTCCGCATCGGTCGGCCAGACCCGGGTCCAGTGCGGCTGGCCGTCTCGGCCGACGCGGACCAGGTCCAGGTCCTCCTCGTGCGGGGCTTCCCTCCGGGCGTGCTCGAGCAGGACGAGCGAGGATCCGTAGGTACGGGCCAGCTCGGCCCAGATGTGCGCGGCCGAGCTGGCGACGGAGCCCGCCGGGCCGGTCTCGGTGACCACGGCCAGGTGGCTGGGGGGAACGGTCACGGTCGCCCAGACGCGCAGGTGCGCAACGCCTTCCCGGGCCGGGGTGCCCGATGGATAACGCCAGAACGGATCGTCAACGATCAGCTCCCCCAGGGGCGGCAGGTCATCTGCGGAGGCGGGCGTCAGCGCGTAGCTCATGCCCGCAGACTACGACGGGACGGTTCCGGGAACGTTACGCCTCAGCATGAACCACCCGACCGTGGAACAAGGAGCTGCGTTGCCGACCCAGCAGCCTGGTGTCCGCCCGGCCGTCTCGGCGGACCTCGAGCAGATCGCGGCGATCTACGCGTACTACGTAACCACGAGCGTCGCGACGTTCGAGGAGGTCCCGCCGACCGTGGCGGACTGGCAGCGCCGGCTCGATGACCTGGCCGGCCGGAACCTGCCGTTCCTGGTCGCCGAGGCCAGCGCCGTCCGCGGGTCTGTCGGCGGGTACGCCTACGCCAGCCCCTGGCGGCCGAAGCCGGCCTACCGCCACACCGTCGAGGACACGGTGTACGTCTCTGCCCGGCATACCGGCTGCGGGCTGGGCAGTGCCCTGCTCGGCAGGCTGCTCACCGGGTGCGAGCTGGCCGGCGCGCGCCAGGTCATCGCGGTCATCGCCGACACCGGCGACGACGCCTCCGCCGCGCTGCACCGCCGGTTCGGCTTCGCGCCCGCGGGTCGGCTGTCCGGCGTCGGCCGCAAGCACGGCCGGTGGATCGATACCGTCCTGATGCAGCGAGGACTCGGGGCGGCCCGGTGAGTACCGCGTTCACCGGCCGGGAAGGGAGCTGGCAGGCTCGGCTGGGGAAGCTGAGGGACGTGGTGCGCCAGGAACTGGTCACGCGCCAGCTGGCCGCGGAACTGCCACCGCCGCCCGTTCAGGTCATAGATCTTGGCTGCGGTCAGGGGACGCAGGCCCTGCGGCTGGCCCGGCGCGGGTATGAGGTGACCGGGGTGGACGCCTCCGCGGAACTGCTGGCCCGCCTGGAGCGGGACCTGGCCGCCGAGCCGGCTGAGGTGCGCGCCAGGGTGCGGGTCCGGCCCGGCCTGATCGAGAATTTTCCCGAACGGCCCGGGGCTTCGCGTTACACGGCCGTGCTTTGCCACGGGGTGCTGATGTACACGGCGGATCCCGATCCGGTCCTGCGGGTGATCGCCGGCCTGACGGCACCGGGCGGGATGGTGTCGCTGCTGGTCCGCAACGGCGACGCACTGGCCATGCGGCCCGGATTGCGCGGCGACTGGGCCGGGTGCGCGGGCGCCTTCGGGTCGGTCACCTACACGAACAGGCTCGGAGTCGTGGGGCGCGCCGACCGGCTGGCCGACCTGACCTCCCGGCTGGCGGGCCACGGGCTGGACGTCACCGCCTGGTACGGGGTGCGGGTCTTCACCGACACCGCTCCTGGTGACGCCGAGCCGCCACCGGACATCCAGGCCCTGCTCGGCTGCGAGGAGCGGGCGGGGCGTACCGATCCCTACCGCCGGGTAGCCGCCCTGCTGCACCTCATCGCGCGGCGCCCGGGCTAGCGGGCCGGTGCGAGAATGAATCGCGTGCCTGAACAGCTCTGGCCGCGGCTGCTGACCGAGGCCTGGGCGGCCCTGGACCCCTCGGGCCCCCCGGACCCCTCGGCCCTCACGGACTCCCCGGCCGCCGGGGACCCCTCGGCCCTCGCGGATCTCCTGGCTCGGGATGCCGGCGGAGCCGGCCGGCTCCCGGCCGGGCTGGAGGTGGCCGGGCTGGAGGTGGCCGGCCCTCCAGGTCGCCTGCCGTCCCGCCTGCCGGTCGAGGATACGGCCATCGCCTGTGCCGGAGCCGCCCTGCTCGCCGCAGCGGCGTGGCAGGTGCAGCGCGACGCGCGCGGTGGAAGACCAGGGCCCGTCTGGCCGGCCGTGCGACTGGACCGCGGGCACGTCGCGGCGGCGTTCAGGAGCGAGGCTCACGTGCGCCTCGGCGCCGCGGCGGCCCCGGCGGGCTTCGCGCCGCTGTCGCGATTCTGGCGGGCAGCCGACGGCTGGGTACGCACGCACGCGAACTACCCCTGGCACCGCGAGGCGTTGCTGCGGGCCCTGGGCACGACCGATGATCCGGAGTCTGTCGCGGCGGTCGTCGCGGGCCTTGGCGCGCGTGAAGTTGAGGACCGCGTGGTCGGCGCGGGCGGGGTCGCCGCCGCCGTCCGCACCGAGGCAGGCTGGCTGGCCGAGCCCGCGGGCCAGGCCGTCGCCGCGGCCAGGCTGATCGAGGGAGGCAACATCGGCGCCGCGCCGCCCCGGCCGCACGGGGCCGGGGCGGCGCCTGCCTCGGACGTCAGGGTGCTGGATCTCACCCGGGTCATCGCCGGCCCGGTGGCGACCCGCTACCTGGCTGCCCTCGGGGCGGACGTGCTCAGGCTGGATTCGCCGCACCTGCCGGAACTGCCGCTGCAGGCTTACGACGGGCTGCTCGGCAAGCGCAGCGCGCTGCTCGACCTCGGTACCCGCGACGGTAACGCCAGGCTGCACGACCTGCTCGCCGCGGCTGACGTCCTGGTGCACGGATACCGCCCGCACGCCCTGGACCGCTTCGGGCTGGCGCCGGACTCGCTGGCCGAACGCCATCCGGGCCTGGTGGTCGTCAGCCTTTCGGCCTGGGGCAGTGCCGGGCCGTGGGGCGGGCGGCGCGGCTTTGACAGCATCGTCCAGGCGGCGTGCGGCATCGCGGTCGCGGAATGGGCCGGTGGCGACCGGCCGGGCGCGATGCCATGCCAGCTTCTCGATCACGGCACCGGCTACCTGTGCGCGGCCGCCGCGCTGCGCGCGCTGGCCGCCCAGCGGGCCCGCGGCGGGACCCAGGTCCGTGAGCTCTGCCTGGCCCGGACCGCGCACTGGCTGCTCAGCCAGGAGCGTCCGGCGGCGGCGCCCGCCGCCCCGGACGGCACCGACCCGGCCTGGCTCGCCACGATCGGCGGCGCCGACGGGCCCGTCACCGTCGTGCGGCCGCCCGGCCAGCTGGACGGGCATCGGATGGCCTGGCCACCCGCGCTCACCCGGTACGGCAGCGATCCGCCCGCCTGGCGATGACCCGTCCACGCCGGGCAATCCTTGTTGGACTACCGCGCCAGGCACCTTAAGGTAAGTACTGCTGTGAGAGTTGAAGAGGTCATCGAGCGGATAGACGCGTTCTGCGACGCCGTTCCACGCCGCCGGGCCAGGGCCGACGAATACGGCCCGCTCGTGCTCTTCGTCCCCACCGGCCCTGGATGGCCCTATTACGCGCGGCCGAAACGAGGCCCGCGGCCGCCGGTCACCCCGGCCGACATCCGCGCGGTTCGCGCCCGGCAGCGGGAACTGATCATTCCCGAATCCTTCGAATGGATCGAGCAGACCGCGCCCGAGATGGCGGCGGCCGCCGCCGACGCCGGCCTGGAGATCCAGGAGCATCCGCTCATGATGCTCGCCGAGCCCGCGCGGGTGCCGCCGCTGCCGGCAGGCGTCACCGTCCGCATCGTGGCACCCGAGGACGCCGAACTCGACCGGATCTGGGCGGTACCCGCCGTGGCGTTCGGTCACCCGGGAACGGCAGTCGGCGAGGCCGGTACGGCCGACCGGGACAAGATCGCCGCGGACCACGACAGCGGCACGATCACGATGCTGCGCGAGCGCCTGCGATCGGGGCACTCGGTGCTCGCCGCCGCCTTCGGCCCGGCCGGCCCGCTCGCGGCGGGAAGCTGCCAGGCCGTGGACGGCGTCGGCGAGATCACCGGAGTGGGCGTCCTGCCCGCCGAGCGCCGCAAGGGTCTTGGCGCGGCGGTGACTGCGCTGCTGGCCGCAGACGCCCGGGACCGCAGGGTGCAGACCGTCTTCCTGTCCGCCACCGATGACGCGGTGGCCCGCGTGTACGCCAGGATCGGCTTCTGCGAGATCGGCACCGCCATGATCGCCGAACCGCCTGCCGCCTAATCCAGGGCCTACCGTCCAGTCCGCGCTCCATCCCACGCCTTGCCACGGACCCCTGACCGCGTACGTCCTTGGGCGACCCGTGTTCCACCGGCCCCTTCTCCAGTGCCGCGGTGCCGCATGCCGTGGAGCACTGGCGTTCCGCAGCGCCGCAAGGCGCCGCGATTTGTCCCTTTCGCCGTTTATGTGCGCTGATTATCGTGGTGGATCCGGGCTCCGTGGTTGATCGGGTGCATCCCCGTACACCGGAACAACCGCGAAGCCCGGATCCACCGCAGTAACCGGATCATCCTGCCGGCGGGCGGGGCGTCAGCGGCGTCCCGCGGACTGGGACGAGAAGCTGGCGCGGCACCGGATCGAGCAGATCGGCCTTGACCCGCAGCAGCGGGCCGGATCATCGTCCAGCGGCGAGCGAGCGCAGCTGGCCCTGGCCCTGGCGCTCGCCAAGCGGCCAGAGCTTCTCATCCTCGATGAGCCGGTCGCCAGCCTCGACCTGCTCGCCCGGCGGAATTTCCTCCGTGGCCTCATGGAGGCGGTGGCGGAGCACGGTATGAGCGTTGTGCTCTCCTCACATCTCGTGGCCGACCTAGAACGTGTCTGTGACTACCTGATCGTGCTCGTCGCGTCGCGGGGTCCGGGTGGCCGGAGAGGTCAGCGCGCTGCTGGCGTCGCATTACCGCCTGTCTGGGCGGCGCCGCGACCCCGGTGCTCTCCCGCAGTGGCTGGCCATGAAGCTCGCCGTCGTCGGCCTGGGCGCGATGGCCACCGCCGGGTTGTTCAGCCTCCTGCTCACCTGGTGTGATCGCCTACCAGCCCGCCAGCCGCTTCTGGGCCTTCCAGTGGTACGAGACGGGATCTTCCTCGCCGCCGCGGTGGCCCTGGCCGATTCTGCTTCTGGTGGATCCAGCGGCGCCGCCTCAGCTGAACCGGCGCGATCTCAGCTGGGTACTCGCTGCCTCGCCAGAGCGGCCGGGGTCAGGCCGGCGAGCCGGCGGCACTCCCTGGTCAGATGAGCCTGGTCGGCGTAGCCGACCTGCGCCGCGAGAGCGGTCAGGTCGCGAGCGCTCGGTCTGACCTGCGGGCTCCCGGGCGCGGCGTCGATGCGGGAGACGAACCGGCGGAAGCGCAGGACCCGCTGCAGCGTCTTCGGGCCGTACCCGACCGCGGCATGACAGCGGCGGCGCAGCTGCCGCTGGCTGAGCCCGACCTCTGCCGCGACATCCTCGGTATGCGCGCGCGGGTCGCCCAGCAGCGCCGCGGCCCAGGTCACGGCGGGGTCCGGCTCGCCGCCAGTGACGAGGGTGGCCGCCACGTCCAAGGCGCGGGCCGTGGCGGTATCGGGATCCAGCGTGCCCGGCAGCCGCCTCGCGTCACCGCTCCGCAGATCGCTCAGGTCGACGCGCTGATCGCGGAGCTCGCTCAGCGGGACGCCGAGGGCCGGGCCGCCAGCTGAAGGCCGGAAGCGGACGCCGATGATGACCGTGCCGGCCGACATCACGATGCGGACCGGACCCGTGTCCGGGCCGGCCACGAACGCCCCTCGGCCCTGCTCCCAGACCAGGTCGCTGCACGCGTCCGGCAGGACCAGGCCGTCCCGGTCACCGCCGTCCGGGGTGACCTGCGCCCACAGGCACGCGATCGCGTGCCGGAGTCGGGCAGGCGCCGGCCATTCCGTGTAGCCGGGCGGCAGGTCCCGCACGGAGCCGGGGGCTGGCCAATCCACGCTGCCAGCATGCCACGGCGATGGCCGTTCCGTTCAATACGGATCCGGGACGGACGTGGTCTGATTAACCCATGAACGCTCCTGATTTCGACGCTGCCGCCGCCTTCATCGCCGCTAATGCGAGGGTGCTTGACCGGCGCAGGTTCCAACGGATGTTCGGTGACGGCGCCGCGTGGCTGGTACGGGACGCGGTGGCCGCGTACCGCAACGAGGACGGCGGGTTCGGGCACGCGCTCGAACCCGACTGCCGCGCCCCCGGCAGCCAGCCCCTCGCCGTGGAGATGGCGCTGCGGATCATGGACGAGGCCGATACATGGGACGAAGCGCTGGTTCTTGGCGCCTGCGACTGGCTCGCCGCGGTCGCGCCCGCCGAGGGAGGCGCGGCCTTCGTGGAGCAGGGCCCCGAAGCCCTGACCGGCTGGCCGCACGCCCCGTGGTGGGTCCCCGAGGACGGCCATCCCGCCTCGCTCATCTCCACCGGGCTGATCGCGGGCACGCTGCACGCCCGCCGGGTCAGCCATCCCTGGCTCGACCGGGCGACCGAGGTGATGTGGACCCGGATCGGCGCGGTTACCGAACTGGGCGGGTATGACATGTTCGGCGTGCTCCGGTTCCTGCAGCACGTGCCCGACCGGGACCGGGCCCGGGGGGTGCTCGGCCGGGTCGGCCCGCTGATCATCGACCGCGACCTGGTGACCCTCGATCCGGAGGCGCCCGGCGAGGTACACACCCCGCTCGACTTCACCCCCGAGCCGGATTCGCTGGCGCGCGGCCTGTTCGACGACGTGACGATTAAGACTCACCTGGACCATCTCGCGCAGGGCCAG
>Ga0187780_10004111_pt1 | contig 10901 bp, 8 predicted proteins | sample 1015_Q2_SP10_20__FD_132429 | JGI IMG/M metagenome (GOLD analysis project Ga0187780, IMG submission 132429) | Tropical peat soil microbial communities from peatlands in Department of Meta, Colombia - 1015_Q2_SP10_20_MG | ecosystem: Environmental > Terrestrial > Soil > Wetlands > Peat | place...
CGGATTCAGCCTTCCTCGGTTGCGGCGTGCCTTCCCGTCTTCCCCCAAAATCAACAGTCCGGGCTAGCGTTTACAATGATCGCAAGTGAAGCTTGCGCTCGAGTTCGACCACGTCAGCAAAGAATACCGAAGTTTGTTCGGTCGACGGTTTCGCGCACTCGACGGCTTCAGCCTGCAGGTTTACCCGACGGAGATCTTCGGTTTCCTCGGGCCAAACGGGGCCGGAAAAACTACCGCCATTCATTTAGCCATGGGCTTCATGCGGCCTACCAGCGGCAGCGGTCGCTTACTCGGGGAGCCGTTTGGCCACGCCATCACCCGCCGCCGGGTCGGGTTCCTGCCGGAGAACCTCGGTCTGTATCCCCGTCCGGCGGAACAGCTGGTCCGGTTCTACGGCGCGCTGAACGGCATGAAAGCTTCCGATTTGAAGCCAAGGGCAGGTGAGGTGCTCGAGATGGTGGGTCTCGAGGACCACGCCCGGCGAAATGTGAGCCGGTTTTCTCGCGGGATGCTGCAGCGAGTCGGGCTGGCGCAGGCTTTGGTGAACGACCCCGAGCTGCTCATTCTGGACGAGCCCACCTCGGCCTTGGATCCGGTGGCCCGGGTCGGGGTGCGGGAGCTTCTGATGCGAGCGCGCACCCAGGGAAAGACGATCTTCCTGAGCTCGCACCTGCTATCCGAAATTGAGTTGTTATGCGATCGCGTAGCCGTGCTTCATCGCGGCCGGCTGGTGCGCCTGGGCAGAACCGATGAGCTGCTCGAATCCTACGAACGAACCGAGATTGCGGCTCGCGGCATCAAGGCGAACGGCATTGCCAAAGCGATCGCGCCGGAGCGCAGTTCGTGGAACTTCGACCCCGACGGGATGCTCAGAATTGCCGTGCCCCGGGACCAGCAGCGCGCCACGATAAGCCGGATCTGGGAGGCAGGCGGCGAGGTGGTCAGCGTAGTTCCGCAACGACGCTCGCTCGAGGAAATCTTCTTGGAGGTGACCTCGGGCGCCGACTCCGCCGCAGCGGGAGGTGTCCAGTGAAGGCCATCCTGGTGATTGCCATCAATTTTGTGCGCGAGCAGCGCTGGCCGGTCCTGGTTATGTTGCTTTGGGTGCTGCTGCTCGCATTCCTGGGACTCACCACCGAGGCTGCCCGGTCAAAGAGGCCGACCCCGATTAAGGAGCAAGGGGAAGATCTTCTGTTTGTCTTCAAGCAGGTAGCGGTGTACGTGGTCGCGTTCAGCGTTTTCTTTGGCAGTTCGGCCATCTTCAATGACCGGCGTTCCCGTCGGATCTTGAGCGTATTATCCAAGGCGATCGGGCGCCAAGACTATCTCTCCGGCCTCGTCCTGGGAATCACCCTGGCGTCCGCGATTTATTGCATTGCCTTGGGCGTAACCGGCAGTTGGACCCTGGGAGAGGTAGGTTTCCCGGTACGGCAGGTGTGGTTTCTGATGGTTTGTCTGCTGGCCGCCTGCATGTTGGCCGGCACCGTGGCGTTGATGTTCTCAACTTTTCTCAACCCGTTTTTCGCCGCCGGAGCCACGGCGGCGACAATGGGCCTTCCTTTCTTGCTGAGCCATACATCGGGAAATGCCATGTGGACGCTGGTGATTCCCGTCAATGCCCTCGCGGCTGCGGTTCTGAAATCCTCGTTCGAGGCCCCGGCTACCGGTTCCTGGATGGCCATTTTTCTGGCCCTCGCGGAGACCGTGGTTTTCTGGTTTTTAGCGGCCAAGATTTTTTCCTACATGGACATTGCCGTGTCGGTCGAATAATGAGGAGTGAGGGGCCGGGGAGGACGGCTAGGGTGATCGTTTCCAATGCCGCAGGGCGAACTCAACGCAGCCACTCTGCCACGGCCCGTCCGGCGTAGTCGAGCACACGACCAGGAAGGACTCCAAGGTAGATGGTAGCGGCCAAGCTGACCGCCAGCGCCGCTCCCACTCCGAGCGGAACCGAAGAAACCGGAACTTCGCCTCGCGGTTCGCGCATGTACATTACGACGATCAAGCGCAGGTAATAATAGGCGGCGACCGCACTGTTCAGGACGCCGAGGATGACCAGCCCGACCAGGTTCGACTGCAAGGCCGCGCTGAAGACATAGAATTTGGCGATGAAACCCCCGGTGATGGGGATTCCGATCAGGGAGAGCAGAAAGATGGTCAGAATAGCGGCCAACGCCGGAGAGCGGCTGCCCAATCCCGAGTAATCCTCGAGCCTGACGTAGCGCTCTCCCGCACTCGAGAAATGGCTGACCACCGCAAACGCCCCCACATTCATGGCGGCATAAGAAGCGGTATAGAACATGGCGGCGGGAATACCACTGTCGGGGACGGCGGCGAAGGCGACCAGCAGATACCCGGCGTGGGCGATCGAAGAGTAAGCCAACAGACGCTTCACGTTGTCCTGCACCAGCGCTCCCAGGTTGCCGAGCGTCATGGAAAGAGCCGCGACCACCCAGATCAACCCGATACGGCCGGGTGCGTGGGCCTCGAACATGAGGCGGAGCAAAACCGCGAACACCGCTGCCTTGGGCGCGGTGGACATGAATCCGACCACCGGTACGGGAGCGCCTTCATACACATCCGGCGTCCAGATGTGGAATGGCGCGGCGGCTACTTTGAAGGCCAACCCGACGAACATCAACGCGATCCCAGCGTAGGCCAGCGCGGGGACTTCGAAAGCGCTGAGCGCGAGGCCGATGACTTGAATGCTGGTGGACCCGGTAGCACCGAACATCAGGGCTACGCCATAAAGAAAGAATGCCGTGGCAAAGGAGCCGAGTAAGAAATACTTGAGCGAAGCCTCGCTGCTGATTGCCGTGCCCCGGCGAAAGCCCGCCAAAATGTAGGTGGCGATCGAAGAGATCTCGAGCGCAATGAAAATGAGAACTAACTCGACCGCGGAAGACATCAAACTCATGCCTACGGCGCCGAACAGGATCAGGCCGTAGTATTCCCCGGCTCGGATTTCCTCGACTTCCATGTACTCCTGGGACGTTAGGATGACGACGGCGGTAACCGCCACGATCACGAAATGGAAGAAGATGCTGAAGGCATCTACCTGAATCATGTTCCAGAAGGCGAAGCCTGGATATTGGGCCTGAAACCAGGTGGCGGCCAGGGCCGCGAGCGAACCGAACAGAGCGATCGTGCCCAGGATCGATTGCCTGCGCCGCTCCTTGAGCAGAGGATCGAGGACCATGATGGCCATGCCGAAGAGGGAGAGCACGATTTCCGGCAACACCCGGATGTAGTCGGCGGCTTGAGGAATGATGACCAGCGAGTCGTTCATGGGAGTATCGCCTTGCTCGCGACCTGCGCCAAGGGCACCAGCGCGGCCTGCACGGCGGCATCAATCGTCTTTAGCCAGAGCAGCGGGGCCACACCCATCAGCAAGGCAAGGATCGTCGGAGGCCAGAGCGCCGCCCGCTCCCAAGGGCTGAGATCGGGGAGTGCATCATTAATCGTATGTACGACCTTTCCGAAAAACACCCGCTGATACATCCACAGTAAATAGCAAGCGCTCCAGATCACTCCCGTGGCTCCCAGAATTCCGTAAACGGCACGGTCGCGGAAGGCGCCGCTCAACGCCAAAAACTCGCCGACGAAGCCGTTCAACAAAGGCAGTCCCAGGGACGATAAGACAATAAACAGGAAGAAAGAGGCATAGATGGGCATGGACGTGGCCAGGCCCCCGAATTCCGAGATTTCGTAGGTATGACGGCGGTCGAACAAAACCCCCGCCAGCATGAACAGCGCCCCGGTGGAAACACCGTGAGCCAGCATCAGGAAGGTCGCGCCATCCAAGCCGAAGACGGTGAAGCTGAAGATGCCAAGCACCACGACTCCCAAGTGGCTGATCGAAGAATAGGCAATGAGCCTCTTGAGATTCGGCTGAACCATGGCGACCAGCGCGCCATAGATGATACCGATCAAAGCCAAAATCATGATCCAGGGCGCGTTGCGGTGCGACTCGTCCGGAAACAGGCCGAGATTGAAGCGCATCATGCCATAGGTGCCCATCTTCAGAAGAACCCCGGCCAGCAGAACCGAGCCCGCGGTCGGGGCCTCAACGTGTGCATCCGGCAACCAGGTATGCACCGGGAAGAGAGGGACTTTGACGGCAAAGGCGACGAAGAATCCGAGGAACAGCCATGGAGCCGCGAGCGTGAAATTTTCCACCTGTCCGTTGTGAATCGCACTCTGGGTTTGGACGAAGTCGAAGGTGCCGGTCTTGGCATAGAGCCAGAGGATGGCGGCCAGCATGAACATCGAGGCGATCATGGTATAGAGGAAAAATTTGATCGCGGCATAGACACGGCGGCCGTGGCCGTACATGCCGATCAGCAAAGCCATGGGAATCAAAGTCGCTTCCCAGAAGAAATAGAAGAGGAACAAATCCAAGGAGACGAACACCCCCAGCAAACTGGTCTCGAGCACCAACAAGAGGATGAAGAACTCTTTCGTGCGCTGCTCGATCGACTTCCAGGAGATCAGCACGCAGAGCGGGGTGAGAAAGGTGGTGAGGAGCACCAGCCAAGTTGAGATTCCATCGACCCCCACGTGGTAGTGAATGTTAGGAATTCGAATCCACGACTGGTTCAGTTCGTACTGAAAGATCCTCTCGTTGGCTAGCCCGGCTATATCTTTTACATACGACTGGGGCCTGAGGTGCACGGGCAAGTACACCGAGAGGAGGAAATCGAGCAGGGATACGAGCAAGGCGAAAACCCGAATATCGCGATCCCGGCGCGGGAACGCAAGCAGCAGAAGTCCGCCGGCGAGCGGGATGAATGTGACCAACGTGAGAATCCAACCATCCATACCGGTGCTCATGGAATTCCGATCCACACCATGTAAGCGATCACGATAGCCGCGCCAAACGCCACCCAACCGGCATAAGAGCGGACATTGCCGGATTGCATGTGGCGCATCTTGTCAGAAACCTGGCGGGCCGCGACGGCGCTTCCGTCCACACCGGCATCAATCACATTTTGATCGATGCCCCGCCACAAGAGCTTTTCCGACCCCTCGAGCAGCGGCTTCACGAACAGGGCGGCATACAGTTCATCCACGTAATACTTGTGGAGCACGGTGTGATATAGAGTCGGAATGTGCTGGACGATCCTCTGGGGCCATTCGGGTCGACGGTAGTAGAGCAACCAGGCCAGGAAAAAACCGACGGCCGCGGCAGCCACGGAGATCGCCATGAATAGAGTTTCCTTTCCACCCTCCTCGGCAGCGGATTCCCCTGCCGGGCCGGTGAGATGGGCTTCGGCCAAGGGAGCGGCCGTGGCTCCGTGGAATACGGGTGCGAGAAAATTTTCGAAGGTGTGGTGATAGCTGACCCAGCCGCCCACCACCGACAGCACCGCCAGGATGGCCATCGGAACCAGCATGACCTTCGGGCTTTCGTGAATCTGGCCATGCCCGGGCGGATGGTCGTGCCCGGCGTGAGCGGTCGGAGCGACAAGTTGGGGGTGCGCGGTCGCGCGGCTCCCGCGGTACTCGCCAAAGAATGTCAGAAACCAGAGCCGGAACATATAGAACGAGGTCAGCAAGGCCGTGATGAGGCCAAAGAGCCAGTACACCCAACTGCCGCGAGAATCTGCGTAGGCCTGCCAAAGGATCTCGTCTTTACTGAAAAAGCCAGCGAATGGTGGAATGCCGGCGATGGCAAACGTGGCCGCCGTCATGGTCCAAAACGTCCAGGGAATTTTCGTCCGCAGCCCGCCCATGTTTCGCATATCCTGTTCTCCGCCCAGGGCATGCATCACCGACCCGGCCGCCAGGAACAGGAGACCTTTGAAGAACGCGTGGGTCATCAGATGAAAGATGCCCGCCGAGTAGGCGGCCACGCCGCAAGCCATGAACATATAGCCCAGCTGAGATATGGTGGAGTAGGCAAGCACTTTCTTGATGTCGGTTTGGGCGATTCCAATCGTAGCCGCGAAGAAGGCGGTCAGAGTGCCAAGGGTCGCCACCATGGTTGCGGCTGCCGGAGCGCGATCAAAAATCACGTGCGAACGAGCGATCATGTAAATGCCCGCCGTCACCATCGTGGCAGCGTGAATCAGGGCGGAGACCGGCGTAGGACCTTCCATCGCGTCGGGAAGCCAGACGTACAAGGGAATCTGGGCGCTCTTGCCACAAGCCCCCACCATGAGCAGCAGAGCGATCGAGGTAAGCAGGCCGCTACCCTGAGTTTCCGGACCGAGTGGCTGGATGCTCGCGAACAAGGACTCGAAGTTGAGCGATCCGAAGTGCTTGATCAGCAAAAATAGCGCAATCAGGAAGCCGAAGTCTCCCACCCGATTCACAATGAATGCTTTCTTGCCCGCCGAAGCCGCTTGCGCCCGGGTGAACCAGAATCCGATCAGCAAATAGGAGGCCAGCCCCACGCCTTCCCAACCAATGAACATCACCAGATAGCTGCTAGCCAGAACCAGCGTCAGCATGAAGAACAGAAACAGATTCAGATAGCTGAAGAAGCGGTAGAACCCGCCCTCTTCCCACATGTAGCCGACGGAATAGATGTGAATGAGGAATCCGACCCCGCTGACGACGAGCAGCATGACCAGCGAGAGTTGATCGAGATAAAAGGCGAAATCTACGCGGAAATCGCCGGCCCGCATCCATACCGCCAGAGATTCTCGATAGAGGCCGGTACCCAGGGAAGGGAATTCGATGGCAGCCCACAACCCTAAAGCGAAGGCGGCTCCAGAGAACGACAACCCGACGGCGGAGACCAGATTCCGGCTGAAACGCTTTCCGCAAAGACCATTGATTGCCGCACCGACCAGGGGCAGCACGGGAATCAGCCAGAGATGGAGGTTCGCGGTCATAGTTTGAGCAAATTGACGTAATCCACGTTGAGCGTTTCCCGGGTGCGGAAGACGGCAATGATGATGGCCAATCCCACTGCGGCTTCAGCGGCTGCCACCACCATGACAAAGAACACGAAGACTTGGCCGCTCAGAGCTCCCCATTGCGCCGCGAAGGCAACGAAGGACAAATTCACTCCGTTCAGCATCAATTCGATCGACATGAAGATCGTAATGATGTTGCGCTTGATCAGGAAACCCGTCACCCCACTGGCAAACAGAATGCCGCTGAGCACCAGATAGTAGGAAAGTGGGACCATCAGCCCTCCTTTTTGGTCGACGCATCCATTCGTGGCTGCGCCGCCAGAACTACGGCGCCCATGATGGCGATGAGCACCAGAATGGAAGTGACTTCAAAGGGCAGCAAGTAGTTGTGAAACAACAGCCACCCGATGGTTTGCGGGTCACCCTTAAGAGCCCCGACGGCCACCTCCCGGGTCGGAGAACGGTCCAGAAGAAGCCAGGCCACCAGCACACTACCAATGAGCATGCCCGGCAATCCCAGCACCAGAGCCACCCGGCTGCCCGACGTGCGCTCCTCCTCCCCGGCATTCAGGAGCATGATGACAAAGACGAACAACACCATGATGGCGCCGGCGTATACGATCACTTGAATCGCGGCCAGAAATTCCGCCCCCAGCAGAAGGTACTCTCCGGCGAGCGAGCCCATCACCAGCACCAGGGAGAGCGCGCTGTTGATGGGATGACGTTGCACCAGCAGGTTGACGGCACCAGCCACGCAGGCGAGACCAAACACCAGGAATAGGAGCAGGTGGAGCATGTCTCTGGCCTCTCTGGGCGGCAACGCCCCTTTTTTTACGACCGCAGCGCGACGAGCAGGGCCGTGATGATCAAGTTGGCGATGGCTACCGGCAACAGGAACTTCCAGCCGAACGCCATCAGTTGGTCATAGCGGAAACGCGGCAAGGTTCCGCGAATCCAAATGTAGAGAAAGAGAAAGGCAAATACTCGCAGCCCAAACCAGAACAGCGGCAGAACCTCCCGGACGATCGCGGGTCCGGCCACGGGTCCATGCCATCCGCCAAGAAACAGCAAAGACGCCAGGCAGGCTACGGTGATCATATTGGCGTATTCGGCCATGAAGAACATGGCAAATTTCATTGCACTGTACTCGGTGTGATAGCCGGCCACGAGTTCCGTTTCTGCTTCCGGCAAATCAAACGGCAGGCGATTGGTTTCAGCGTAGGCTGCGGTCAAATAGACCAAAAATCCCACAATCTGCGGAGGCCAGCGAAAGATGTTCCAGCGCGGGATAAAGCCCCAGAAAGTGCCGCTCTGCGCATCCACAATTTCCCGCAGATTGAAGCTTCCGGCCAGAATCAGCACGCCGACCAGGGAAAGCCCCAAAGCAATTTCGTAGCTTACCATTTGCGCGCTGGCGCGCAATCCACCCAGCAGCGAATATTTGCTGTTGGACGACCACCCGGCCAGGGCGACGCCGTAGACCCCGAGCGACGCCACTCCGAGAATAACGAGCAGCCCGATATTGACCTCGGTGATCTCGAGCGGTGTGCTCAGTCCGGCCACGTGAACCCAACCGCCCACCGGAATGAGCGCGATCGAAGTAAGGGCACAGACCAGAGCGATCATCGGCGCCGCAATGTAGAGCGGCTTATACACGTGCGGCGGTGTGAGGTCTTCTTTAAAGATGAACTTCAACCCGTCCGCGAGAGGCTGTAGCAGCCCGAAGGGGCCAACCCGAGTTGGACCCCAGCGGTTCTGTATGTGACCGACCACCTTACGCTCCAACCAGACCGTGTAGGCGACCGCGGTCAGCAACGCGCCCAACGCGAGCACGATCTTGACGACAGAGACCAGGATGAATTGCGTGATGCTCAACGTCTCTCGCTTCCCAGAACCGCGGTTGAGACTGCGTTCGCAATCGTTTCTTCGTCCCTCGCGACGGCCGGTCTAGGGCCGCGAAGGACGGGAAGCTCGACGAAAATAGCGCCTTTAGTCGGCCGCTACTTCCTCTTCGGCCGCCTTGTGATCGTTTTCAATGACCGCATTCAAAGTACGGGAGTATCGGCCCAAAGTGCCAGAACTGAACAGATCATCTCTGGCGGGCGCGATCAGGGCCGGATCGTGCCGAATCCCCGCCCCACTTCCCGACAAAGCCGTGTGCTGGTCGTTGCCGGCCAGCAGGTGCATTCGCGAAACATCGTAGCCGGGCACGAGTCGTTGAATCTCATCCAAGATGGCCATGGGGTCAAAGGGAGACATCTTGGGTTCAAGGCCGTGCGCCTCCAACCAAACACTGTGCCGGTCGGCTTCCCCCGACTGCACGCCCCGGGACTGTCCCATATCGGCCGGTGAACCACGGCCGAAGGGGACAAGCTTGTGGACGTCAAAGCCCATGGCGTCGGCGATGCGTACGATGATCTCAAAATCGGATTTTGTTCCCGTGACCTCCCCGGCTTTTTTGAGCAGTTGCAGGTCGCCACAGGTGTTGGTAAAGGTACCGGATTTCTCGTAGGCGTTCGCCGCCGGCAGTACCACCTCCGCAAGGCTTGCAGTTTCGGTCAGGAACAGGTCCTGAACCACCACGAAGCTCTGCGAAAAGGCGAAGGGATCGAGCGCGAATTCTTCGATCGGATTGGCACCGACCACATAAAGGGCTTTCACCTTGCCCGCCTGAGCGCTCTCCGCCATCTGCGGAAAACTCTGGCCCACCCCCGCGGGGATCCCACCCCAGTCTTCATGAAACCTGCCGACCTCGGCGACCGGATGGTATCCCGGCAACAGATCGGGATACAGGCCCATGTCTGCGGCGCCGCGCGAGTTCGCGTAATCCGCGAGGCAAATCAGTTTAGCCTCGGGAAGGCTGGCGGCGAACTTTACCAAGGAAGCGATGGCTTCGCCCCGCATCTCGGCGCCAAACAGCAGAACGAGTTTGGGCTCGCTGCGCAGCTTGTCGCGCAACCCCATCCACGCCTCCGGGCTGACCCCTCCCGAGGCGATGGCTGCGACCGCGGAATCTTCGCCGGCCAGAAAGGCGGCGACTGCGCCTTCGGTGCCCGCAGGAATCTCGAGAAAGCTGGCGGCTTGACGACGAAGCTTGATGGGCTGCGCGTTGACGAGATACAGCCGGGCGCGATGCAAGCGAACGTTGTTGCGAATCTGCCAGGCCAGAAGGGGGTGCTGGTTGGTTGGGTCATTCCCGATGAGCAGCATGGCCGGCGCGTCGAACACCTCCCGCATGCTGGCGGTCATTTCCCGGTGCCCGGTTACGGCCGCGGCCAGGGCAGGGAAGTCGGCGGTACGGTGGTGATCTATATGGTTGGTGCGGAGTACGGTGCGGGCGAATTTCTGCAGCAGATAATTCTCTTCATTGGTGGTCCGAGTCGAGCCGACCACCGCAATGGCGTCCCCGCCGTCTCGATCGCGAATCTGCCGGAAGCGGTCGCCAATCAGCTGAAACGCCGCTTCCCAGGTGGAAGGAGTGAGCTGGCCATTTCTGCGAATGAGAGGTTGGCGGAGCCGACTCTCGTGGTCGGCGAAATCAAAACCGTAGCGGCCCTTGATGCACAGAAAATCGCCGTTGATGCCGCTCTTGTCACGATTGTCGCCACGCACGATGTGACTGCCGGTCAAGGAGCGGCGCACCCCCAGCGTGGTCTTACAGCCATCGGCGCAGTGGGTGCACGTGGTGCCTACGTGCTTCATCTCCCAAGGCCGAGTCTTGTACCGGTAAGCGCCGGAGGTGAGCGCACCGACGGGACAGATGTCGATGCACATGCCGCACTCCTCACAGTCGAGGTGATCCCCCTGGTTGGGCACGATGGTCGAGGCGACTCCCCGCATATGAACGCCGAGGGCCCCGACATCCATGGCCTCGCCGCAGACCCGCACGCAGCGATAACAGAGAATGCAGCGCGGCCGGTCAAAATAGACCACCGGCGACCATTGCTGCTCGTCGCGATGGTTCTTGACATCGATGAAGCGGGATTCTGCGGCGCCGTAGGAAAAAGTCATGTCCTGCAGTTCGCATTCGCCGCC
>Ga0187780_10004112_pt1 | contig 10900 bp, 7 predicted proteins | sample 1015_Q2_SP10_20__FD_132429 | JGI IMG/M metagenome (GOLD analysis project Ga0187780, IMG submission 132429) | Tropical peat soil microbial communities from peatlands in Department of Meta, Colombia - 1015_Q2_SP10_20_MG | ecosystem: Environmental > Terrestrial > Soil > Wetlands > Peat | place...
CTACTTGTGAATTTTCGTGACGACGCCCGCCCCCACCGTCCGCCCGCCCTCGCGGATCGCGAACCGCAGCTGCTCCTCCATCGCGATCGGCGTGATCAGCTCGATCGCCATCTTCGTGTTGTCCCCCGGCATCACCATCTCCACCCCCGCCGGCAGCTCCACCGCCCCCGTCACGTCCGTCGTCCGGAAGTAAAACTGCGGCCGATACCCCTTGAAAAACGGCGTGTGCCGCCCCCCCTCTTCCTTCGTCAACACGTACACTTCCGCGTCAAACTTCGTGTGCGGCGTGATCGACCCCGGCTTCGCCAGCACCATCCCCCGCTCGATCTCCGCCTTCTCGATCCCCCGCAGCAGCAGCCCCACGTTGTCCCCCGCCTGCCCCTCGTCCAGCAGCTTGCGGAACATCTCCACCCCCGTCACCACCGTCTTCTTGTCCGCGTTGAACCCCACCAGCTGCACTTCCTCCCCTACCTTGATCTTGCCCCGGTCGATCCGCCCCGTCGCCACCGTCCCCCGGCCCGTGATCGAGAACACGTCCTCCACCGGCATCAGGAACGGCTTGTCCACCTCCCGCTGCGGAATCGGGATGTGCTTGTCCAGCGCGTCCAAAAGCTCCCACACCTTGTCCACCCACTGCTTCTCCCCTTCGATCGCCTTCAGCGCCGAGCCGCGGATCACCGGCGTGTCGTCCCCGGGGAAGTCGTACTTCGACAAGAGCTCCCGCACCTCGAGCTCCACCAGGTCCAGCAGCTCCGGGTCGTCCACCAGGTCGCACTTGTTCAGGAACACGACGATCGCCGGCACGTTCACCTGCCGCGCCAGCAGGATGTGCTCCCGCGTCTGCGGCATCGGCCCGTCCACCGCCGACACCACGAGAATCGCCCCGTCCATCTGCGCCGCCCCCGTGATCATGTTCTTCACGTAGTCGGCGTGGCCCGGGCAGTCCACGTGCGCGTAGTGGCGGTTCGGCGTCGAGTACTCCACGTGCGACGTCGCGATCGTGAGAATCTTCGTCGCGTCGCGCCGCCCCTGGGACTCCGAGGCCTTCGCCACCTGATCGTAGGACACGTAGGTCGCGAGCCCCTTGTCGGCCGACACCTTTGTCAGGGCCGCCGTCAGGGTCGTCTTGCCGTGGTCCACGTGGCCGATCGTCCCGACGTTCACGTGCGGCTTGTTGCGCTCGAACTTTGCCTTAGCCATAGATCCTCAAAGAGTGCGTGGTGCGTAGTGCGCGGTTATCGGCGGTGCGGAGCGGGTGCCCGGCTCGCGCCGCGGGCAACCACGCACCACGTACCACGCACTTGTCTATCCTTTCACTTTACTTACGATCTCTTCCGCCTTCGCCTTCGGCACTTCCTGATAATGGCTGAATTGCATGCTGTAGATCGCGCGGCCCTGGCTCATCGAACGGAGCGTGGTCGAGTAGCCGAACATCTCGGACAGCGGCACGCTCGCGGCCACGACCTGCGCGTCGGCGCGCTGCGTCATCCCGCCGATCTTGCCCCGCCGGCTCGACAGATCGCCGATCACGTCCCCCATGTAGTCCGACGGCGTCACGACCTCGACGTCCATGATCGGCTCGAGCAACACCGGGTGCGCCTGGCGTGCCGCCTCCTTCACCGCCATCGAGCCCGCGATCTTGAACGCCATTTCGCTCGAGTCGACGTCGTGGTAGGACCCGTCCACGAGCTCCACCTTGATGTCGACCATCGGATAGCCCGCGAGCACGCCGTTCTCGAGCGCTTCCTTCACCCCCTGCTCAACCGGGCTGATGTATTCCCGCGGGATCACGCCGCCCACGATCTTGTCCTCGAACACGAATCCCGTGCCCGGCTCACCCGGCTCGAGGTGGATCACGACGTGGCCGTACTGGCCGCGGCCGCCCGTCTGGCGGATGAATTTTCCTTCCACATACTCGACCCGCTTGCGCACCGTCTCCCGGTAGGCCACCTGCGGCCGGCCGACGTTCGCGTCGACCTTGAACTCGCGCTTCATGCGGTCCACGATGATCTCGAGGTGGAGCTCGCCCATCCCCGAGATGATCGTCTGCGCCGTCTCGGCGTCCGAATGGACGCGGAAGGTCGGATCTTCCTCGGAGAGCTTCTGCAGCGCGATCGACAGCTTGTCCTGGTCCGCCTTGGTCTTGGGCTCGATGGCCACGGAGATCACCGGCTGCGGGAACCGCATCGCCTCGAGGATGATCGGATGGTCCTCGACGCACAGCGTGTCGCCCGTCTTCGTGTCCTTCAACCCGATCGCCGCCGCGATGTCGCCCGCGCGCACTTCCTCGATCTCCTCGCGCTTGTTGGCGTGCATCTGCAGCAGCCGGCCGATGCGCTCCCGCCGGTCCTTGGTGCTGTTGTAGACGTAGGACCCGGCGTTGAGCACCCCCGAGTACACGCGGAAGAACGTCAGCTTTCCGACATAGGGGTCGGTCATGATCTTGAACGCGAGCGCTGAGAACGGCTCGTCGTCGGACGGCTTGCGCTCGGCCTGGGCCTCGTCGTGCTGCGGGAGATGGCCCTGAATGGCTGGAATGTCGATCGGCGAGGGGAGGTAGTCGACGACGGCGTCGAGCAGCTTCTGGACGCCCTTGTTCTTGAACGCCGCCCCGCACAACACCGGCACCACCGCGCCCGCGATCGTCGCCTTCCGCAGCACCGTCTGGATCTCCTCCTCGGTCAGCTCGTGCTCCTCGAGGTACTTGTGGAGGATCGCGTCGTCGTGCTCGACGATCGCCTCCAGCAGCTCGTGGCGCATGGCCGTGACCTTCGCCTTGAACGCATCCGGCACGGGCCCCTCGACATACTTCTTACCGAGCGTCTCGTCGTCATAGACGATTTCGATCTGACGCACGATGTCGATCAGGCCGGTGAACAGCTCCCCCGAGCCGAGCGGGAGATGGATCGGCACCGCCTTCGCGCCGAGGCGGTCGCGGACCATCTTGAGGCACATGTCGAAGTCGGCGCCCACGCGATCCATCTTGTTGACGAAGATGATGCGCGGCACGTGATAGCGGTCCGCCTGGCGCCACACCGTTTCGGTCTGCGGCTCCACGCCGCCCACGGCGTCGAGCACGGTGATCGCGCCGTCGAGCACGCGCAGGCTGCGCTCGACCTCCATGGTGAAGTCCACGTGCCCGGGCGTATCGATGATGTTGATGCGGAACTGCTCGCCGTTCCGGGGCCAGAAGGTGGTGGTCGCCGCCGACGTGATCGTGATGCCGCGCTCCTGCTCCTGCTCCATCCAGTCCATCGTGGCCGTGCCGTCGTGCACCTCACCCAGCTTGTAGGTGCGGCCCGTGTAGTACAGGATGCGCTCGGTCGTAGTCGTCTTCCCGGCATCAATGTGCGCCATGATGCCGATGTTGCGAATACGATCGAGCGGTGTCGTGCGCGGCATGTACGTCCCTTCATTCAGCAAAAATGCGGGGCGACCGGGTCGCCCGTCGCCGGGCCGGTCTCGCTCCGCCACCATCCGGGAGCGTCGTGCTCCCTGGATGCAGGATCCCTTGACGCAGGGTCCCGAAATTGTCGGTTAGGCGGTCAGCCCAATCCTACCAGCGGTAATGGGCAAATGCCCGGTTGGCTTCCGCCATCCGGTGTGTGTCTTCTTTCTTCTTGATCGTCTCTCCCTCGCCCTTCGAGGCGAGGATCACCTCGGCGGCCAACCGCTCCGCCATCGTCTTCTCGCGGCGCGCGCGGCTGTAGGAAATCAGCCAGCGCATGCCGAGCGCCGTGCGGCGATCGGGCCGCACCTCGACCGGCACCTGATACGTGGCGCCGCCGACGCGCCGTGACTTCACTTCGAGCGACGGCTTCACGTTCGACAGCGCCTGCTTGAACACGTTCACGCCGGGCTGGCCCGTGCGCTGCTCGATCAGGTCCATCGCGTCGTAGAACACCCGCTCGCTCAACGACTTCTTGCCCCGCTCCATCAAATTGTTCACGAACTTGGAGACGGTCTGACTGTCGTAGCGCGGGTCCGCGGGGACCGGGCGGCGGACGGCCTTCTTGCGCCGGCTCACGAGGCCGCCTTCGGACGCTTGGCGCCGTACTTGGAGCGCGACTGCTTGCGCTCGTTCACCCCGGCCGCATCGAGCGTCCCGCGGATGATGTGGTAGCGGACGCCGGGCAGATCCTTCACGCGGCCTCCGCGGATCATCACGATCGAGTGCTCCTGCAGGTTGTGCCCTTCGCCCGGAATGTACGCCGTCACTTCGAAGCCGTTCGTCAACCGGACGCGCGCCACCTTGCGCAGCGCCGAGTTCGGCTTCTTGGGCGTGGTCGTGTAGACGCGCGTGCACACCCCGCGCTTCTGCGGGTTGCCACGCAGCGCCGGCGCCTTCTCTTTGCTTTCGACGTCGCGGCGACCCCGCCGGACGAGCTGATTGATAGTCGGCATAACCCCGGGAAAAATTTGGGCGACAGACTTACAAGATACCGGGGGATTTGCACTTAGGTCAACCCCCAAGGGACGGCTAGTGGCCGAGTCCGACCAGCGGAATCCCCACCCCCACCCCAAGGTGCACGTCGTTCAGCTGCTTGTTCGCCACCAAGAAGCCGCCCGGCGTCGTCACGCTGGGCGCGTACTGCGCCTTGTAGACGTAGTCCTCGGCGTGCAGCTCGAGGTGCAGCACGCGGCCGAGCCGGAATCGCAGCGTCGCGCCGACCACACCGCCGATATCCTGCGGGTCAGGATCGTTCTGATAGGCGGCCCCGCTGCGGCGAACCAGCCCGACCCCGCCGTTCAGCTGGAACGACACCGGACTCGTCGTGGGCACGAGCTCAACGAACACCCGCCCGCTGGCCGAGAGAATGTTCGCGTCCGTGTTCGACGACGTGCCCGTGGCCGAGAACGTGAGGCGGCTCGGCGCGTAGGTCACGGTCCCCGTGATCCCGGCCCGCTTGCCGAAATTGATGCCGAGCCGGCCACCGACGGTGAACGAGACTTCCTGCTTGTACGATTGGCCGCTCGCGGCCTTCACGAGCTCGGTGGTCGGGATGTAGACGCCGATCGTCGGTGCGATGCTCACCTGCCCGGCGAGCGGGCGGGTGACAACGAGGGCGACAATCATGACTGCTGGAACCAGGCGGCAGGACGACGGCACGGTAGCTCCCCTTGTGAGATGGTGGAACATACCGCCGCGCCCTGCGCCTCTCTAGATCGGTCGAAACAGCTCCGCGAGCTCGAGCACGAACGGCTTGCGGGCGCCCGGTGGATGCCAACGCGCCCGGGTTCGTTCGCTGACCGGGGTTTGCGAGCCCGGAGCCCACAGCTCGATCAGCTGCTCATCTCCATCCACGATCCAGTACTGTGGTACGCCCTGTTCCTGGTAGAGCCGCCGCTTCGCGAAGCGATCGCCCCGCGCGGAGGACGGGCTCAGGACCTCAATGACGAGCAGCAGGTCGCGGATGCTGGCCCAGTCCAGCGTACGAACCTGCGCGAGCGGCGCGACCAACAGGTCGGGCTGCACGAGCACATCCGGCTCCCACGAGATGTCGGCCGGAGACGCGAGCACGTGTCCAACCGGCTCGCGGGTGAGGTAGGTGCGCAGGGCGAACAGCAGGCGTCCGACCATCTCCTGGTGCCAGAGTCGGGGGGACGGCGTCACCAGCAGCTCGCCGTGCACGACCTCGTACCGATTCCCGTCGTCCGGGAGCGAACGCACCATCTCGGCCGTGAAGTAGATCGGCGCTACCATGCGCATATGATGATCTCCTTGGCGTGACGGACTCGAGCGTGGAGCACGCGCGAACATCACGCCTGCAACGCCGCTCGACCCAACCCTCGCCACGCCACGCGTGCTCGAAAAGCGCGGCCCAAGAACAACAGCGGCGGCCGGATTCATCTCCGACCGCCGCCTCTTGTTTCTTACCGCCTGACCGCCGTCTTGGATTTCTAGTCCGCCTCCACTTCCTCCGGGAACGGACTCGGCACCGCGCCGGGCGTGGACTCCGCCGGCGGCGGCGTGGGAGGCACGAAGCCCTCCGGCGGCTCGATCTCGATATCGTGGTAGCGGTAGATGCCCGTCCCCGCCGGGATCAGATGCCCGATGATGATGTTCTCCTTCAGCCCCAGCAAGTCGTCCTTCGCGCCGCGAATCGCCGCGTCGGTCAACACGCGCGTGGTCTCCTGGAACGACGCCGCCGAGATGAACGACTGCGTCGTGAGGCTCGCCTTGGTGATGCCGAGCAACAGCGGCTCGCGCAGCGCCGGCTTGCCGCCCTTCTTCACGGCCCGCTCGTTCACCTCCGTGAAGGTGAGCTTGTCGACGTTCTCACCCTCCAGGAACATCGTGTCCCCGGGCTCGACCACGCGCACCTTCTGCAGCATTTGGCGCACGATGACGCCGATGTGCTTGTCGTTGATCTTCACGCCCTGGAGCCGGTAGACCTCCTGCACTTCGTTCAGGAGGTATTCCTGCACCGCGCGCGGTCCCTTGATCCGCAGGATGTCGTGCGGATTGACGGGCCCTTCCGTCAGGCGGTCGCCCGCCCGCACCCGGTCGCCCTCGTGCACGCGCAAGTGCTTGCCCGCGGGTACTTCGTACAGCTGCGGCTCGCCCTCGTCGGGGTGCACGTAGATCTCGCGCTTGCCGCGCTTGATGTCGCCGAACCGGACGGTGCCGTCGACCTCGGAGATGGTCGCCGGGTCCTTCGGCCGCCGCGCCTCGAACAGCTCCGCGACGCGCGGCAGGCCGCCCGTGATGTCGCGCGTCTTGTACGCCTCACGCGACACCTTCGCGAGCACGAGTCCGGCGTAGACCTCCTGGCCGTCCTCGACGGTAAGCTGGGCGCCTTCCGGAATGACGAAGTCGCGCAGCCGCTTCTCCTTCTCGCCCTTCTTCTGCACCACCTCGATGTGCGGGTGGAGCTTCTTGTCGCGGTCCTCGATGATGACGCGCTGGCGCCGGCCGGTCAGCTCGTCCAGCTCTTCGCGCACCGTCTCGTCTTCGACGATGTCGACGAACCGCACGACGCCCGCCACGTCCGTCATGATCGGGTTCGTATACGGATCCCAGGTGAAGAGGACGCCGTCCTTTCCGATCTTGGCGCCATCCTCCACCATGAGCGTGGCGCCGAGCGGCACGTGGAACCGGGAGTGCACCGCCAGCTTGCCGCTGGTGGTGTCTCCATGGGCATGCGCCTTGAGGATCAGCTCGCCCTCGTAGCTGGTCACCACCTTCTGTCCCTCGGGCATCGTCACGAAGACCAGCCGGTCGCCGTACTCGATGACGCCCTCGACCTTGGTCTTGCGGACGGTCTGCTCCGCGATACGGGCCGCGGTGCCGCCGATATGGAACGTGCGCAGCGTGAGCTGGGTGCCGGGCTCGCCGATCGACTGCGCGGCGAGAATGCCGACCGCTTCGCCCAGGTCCACCATGTCCATCGTGGCGAGGTTGCGGCCGTAGCACATGCGGCAGATCCCGCGTCGCGCCTCGCACGTCAGGACCGAGCGAATCTTCACGCTCTCGATCCCGGCGTTCTCGATCGCGAGCGCCGCCTCTTCGTCGATCAGCTGGCCCGCCGCGATCAGAAGCTTCGGCGCGCCCTCATCGTCCTTCTCGAGCGGGTCCACGACCTCGTACGCCGCGACGCAGCCGACGATGCGCTCGCGCAGCGGCTCGATGATGTCTTCGCCTTCCTTCAGCGCCGACATCTCGAGGTGGAGGATCGTGCCGCAATCTTCCTCGGTGACCGTGACGTCCTGCGCCACGTCCACGAGGCGGCGCGTCAGATAGCCCGCGTCCGCGGTCTTCAGCGCCGTGTCGGCGAGGCCCTTCCGCGCGCCGTGCGTCGAGATGAAGTACTCGAGCACGGAGAGTCCCTCGCGGAAGTTCGACTTGATCGGGCTCTCGATGATCTCGCCGATGCCGCCCGTCAGCTTCTTCTGCGGCTTCGCCATCAGGCCGCGCATCCCCGCGAGCTGGCGGATCTGGTCGCGGCTGCCGCGGCTGCCGGAGTCGAACATCATGAACACCGGATTGAAGCCGCCCTTCGAGCGGTGCATCGTCTTCACCATCGCGTCGGCGATGTCGTTGTTCGCGTGCGTCCAGGCGTCGATCACCTTGTTGTAGCGCTCACCGAACGTGATCTGCCCGGTCGCGTAGGCGCGCTGGAACCGCTCCACCCGCTGCTCCGCGTCGTGCAGCAGCTGCGTCTTCTCGGCCGGGATCTCGAGATCCTCGACGCCGATCGAAACGCCGCCCATCGTCGCGTAGCGGAAGCCGAACTCCTTCAGGTGGTCCAGGAACTGGACCGTGGCCGTCAGTCCCGCGCTCCGGTAGCTCTGGAAGACGAGCTCGGACAGGTCGCGCTTGCGCATGACCTGGTTGCGGAATCCTTCGGCCTTGAGCGTGTCCGGCAGGATGCTGTTGAAGATCACGCGACCCGCCGTCGTTCCCACCCAGTGGCCGGCCCCGGTCGGCGGCTCGAACCAGAAGTGCAGCGGCGAATGGAACTCGAGCCGCTTCACCGCGAGCGCCATCTCGAGCTCGGCGAGCGACGCGACCCGCGGCGCCTTCGCGAGCGAGGCCTCGAAATCCCCCCGCTCCTTGGTGAGGAAGTAGCAGCCCAGCACCATGTCCTGCGACGGCTCGGCCACCGGCCGGCCGTCCGAGGGCTTCAGCACGTTGTTGGACGACACCATCAACAGGCGCGCCTCGAGCTGGCTCTCGAACGAGAGCGGCACGTGGACCGCCATCTGGTCGCCGTCGAAATCGGCGTTGAACGCCGCGCACACGAGCGGATGAATCCGGATCGCCTTCCCCTCCACCAGAACCGGCTCGAATGCCTGGATGCCCAGCCGGTGCAGTGTCGGCGCGCGGTTCAGGAGCACCGGGTGATCCTCGATGATCTCCTCGAGGATCTCGTACACTTCCGGGCTCTCCTTCTCGACGATCTTCTTCGCGCGCTTGACGGTCTCCGCGATCCCCTTCTCCACGAGCTTGTGGATGATGAACGGCTTGAACAGCTCGACCGCCATCGCCTTGGGCAGGCCGCACTGATGCAGCCGCAGCTCGGGACCGACCACGATCACCGAGCGGCCCGAGTAGTCCACGCGCTTGCCGAGCAGGTTCTGACGGAACCGGCCCTGCTTGCCCTTCAGCATGTCGGAGAGCGACTTGAGCGGGCGCTTGCCGCGGCCGCGGATCGCCTTGGAGCGACGGCCGTTGTCGAACAGCGCGTCGACCGCCTCCTGGAGCATGCGCTTTTCGTTGCGCAGGATGACCTCCGGCGCCCGGTGCAGGATCAGCTTCTGCAGCCGGTTGTTCCGGTTGATCACGCGCCGGTACAGGTCGTTCAGGTCGGACGTGGCGAACCGGCCGCCGTCGAGCGGCACGAGGGGCCGCAGGTCGGGCGGGATCACGGGGATCACGTCCAGGATCATCCACACCGGGTTGTTGCGCGCCTCGCCCGCGTTCCCGGAGTTCCGGAACGCGTCCACGATCTTCAAGCGCTTGAGCATCTGCTTCTTGCGGTGCTGGCTGGTCTCGTTCGCCACCGCCTCACGCAGCTCGTCGGCGAGCTTGTCCACGTTCAGGCGCTCGAGCAGCGAGCGCACCGCCGGCGCGCCGATGTCGGCCCGGAACGCCGCGTCGCCCTCGCCCTTGGCCTTGGCGCGCAGCTCGAGGAAGCGATCCTCGTCCAGCAGCTCGCGCTCCTGCACCTCCTGCTTGCCCGGGTCGATCACGACGTAGTTCGTGTAGTAGATCACGCGCTCGAGGTCGCGCAGCGTCATGTCGAGCAGGTTGCCCATGGGCGACGGCAGCGTCTTGAAGAACCAGATGTGCGCCACCGGCACCGCGAGCTCGATGTGGCCCATGCGCTCGCGGCGGACCTTGGACAGCGTGACCTCGACGCCGCAGCGGTCGCAGATCACGCCGCGATAGCGGATCCGCTTGTACTTCCCGCAGTGGCACTCCCAGTCCTTCACCGGACCGAAGATGCGCTCGCAGAAGAGCCCGTCCCGCTCCGGCTTGAACGACCGGTAATTGATCGTTTCAGGCTTCGTGACCTCGCCCCACGACCACCAGTTGCGCTGCCCCTGAAGCTCGAGGCGCTCGCGCTCCTTCGAGTCGCGCGGGCCCCGGATCTCCTCCGGTGAGGCAATCCGTATCTGGATGTAGTCGAAGCTCGAGCTCTTCGGCTCGCGCCCGCTTCGAAAATCGATCATTGCGTCTCCCTCCCCCTACTCCTCAACGTCCTCGGTGGTGCCCAGGGTGACCTTCAATCCCAGGGCCTGGAGTTCCTTCACCAGCACGTTGAAGGACTCGGGGATGCCGGGTTTCGGCAGGTTCTGCCCCTTGACGATGGCTTCGTACACTCGGCTGCGTCCGTTCACGTCGTCGGACTTCACCGTCAGAATCTCCTGCAGCGTGTGCGCCGCGCCGTACGCCTCGAGCGCCCACACTTCCATTTCTCCGAACCGCTGGCCGCCGAACTGCGCCTTGCCCGCGAGCGGCTGCTGCGTCACGAGCGAGTACGGTCCGATCGAGCGTGCGTGAATCTTGTCGTCGACCAGGTGCGAGAGCTTCATCATGTAAATCGACCCGACGGTGACGTCCGAGGCGAAGAACTCGCCCGAGCGCCCGTCGCGCAGCCGCGCCTTGCCCGCGGGCGAGAGGCCCGCGACGCGCAGCAGCTCGTTCACCGCTTCATCCACGTCCGCTTCGGAGCGCGGTCCGAGCAGGGCCGCGAGCGCCGGGAACCCGGCCGCCTCGAGCACCTCCACCGGCTTGTCGCGCTCCAGCCGCTTCTCGATCTCCTTGAGGGCGGTCTTGAGCGCCGCCTTGTCGGCCTTGCCGACGTTGTCCACCTCGAGCCGCGCCTGGTGCGTCTCCTGCTCGATCCGCCCCTGGGCCACGTCCCGGTCGGCGACCTCCTTCGCCGCCGAC
>Ga0187780_10004113_pt1 | contig 10900 bp, 9 predicted proteins | sample 1015_Q2_SP10_20__FD_132429 | JGI IMG/M metagenome (GOLD analysis project Ga0187780, IMG submission 132429) | Tropical peat soil microbial communities from peatlands in Department of Meta, Colombia - 1015_Q2_SP10_20_MG | ecosystem: Environmental > Terrestrial > Soil > Wetlands > Peat | place...
CGAAGCCAACTTCTCCTCGCAGGCGCCGCTCGAGGTGAGCCTGAACGGCTACGCTATGACGCTGCCGTCGCGGCATCCGCTGCTGGCGTTTCTGAACCCCAAGTCGCCCGGCTTCCAGCCCTACCGCGAAACCGGCCTGGTCAAGGTCGCCCAGGCGCTTCAGGCCCTGGGCCGGACGGGAACGGCGATCGACGTCGGCGCCAACGTCGGCGATTCGTGCTCGCTGATCCACCGGCACAGCTCGCTCAGGGTCCTTTGCATCGAGGCGTCCGACTTCTTCTTCCCCTACCTTACCAGGAACATCGCCCGCTCGTTCGCCGACCGGGCGACGGCGCGGCATGCCTACGTCGTCGGCTCCTCCGGCGAGCGGCCCAAGGGGCTGTTCCACTGGGGCGGCACGGCGAAGGCGGTCGACCAGCCGTTCGGCGAGACCAGCGAAGTGCTCGCCGTTCCCGACCTGATCGGGTCGGCCGGCGAGGTTGCGCTGTTCAAGGTCGACATCGATGGATTCGACCTTGGCGTCGTCGCAGCGGCGATCGCCTGCGCCAGGGAAAAGCGCCACCCCTTCCCGATCTTCTTCGAGCTCGAATTCACCGGCACCACGCTGGAGGACGTGCGGTCGTTCTGCGCCGATGCACTCGAATTCTTCCGACAGGCGGCCGACGCGGGCTACTTCCACTCCTTCTGGTGGGACGATCCCGGCCGCTTCTTCGGCCTCATCGATCTCAGACAGCCGCAAGGCGTGATCAATGCCGTGAACTACATGGGGCACTTTCGCCATCGCACCATCTGGGGCTTCGACATCTGCCTCGTCCATGGCGACGACGAAGCCTTGTTCGCCGAGTTGTCGAGCGGCGTGTCCCGCGACTCCGTGCTGCCGGTGGGGGCGACGTGAAGATCTCGTTCGTCTGCGCCAGCCCGATGGACTTCACGCCGCTCACTCCCTACGACAGCCCCCTTGGTGGCTCGGAATCGGCCTTGTGCTACCTCGCCCTGCACCTGGCCAAGCGCGGGCATCGGGTGTCGGTTCTCTGCAACACGACGAGGCCCGGCACCTACGACAATGTCGAGTGCCTGAACCTCCAGACCAACCTCGGTCGGACCTGGTTCGAGGGCGTCGACGCGATCGTCAGCGTCTCGCCGATCGGGCGAGTGCTGCGGCAGCGCGGCGCCCACCGCCCGCTGCTGCTGTGGACCGGCTACGACATCGATCAACCCGCCATCCGCGTCCTGCGCGACGGCGAGGAGCGCTTTGTCTGGGACAAGTACGTCTTCGTCAGCCAATGGCAGGCGGCGCGATATGCCTCCACCTTTCGCATCAAGGCGGGCGATCTCGCGGTTCTGCCCAACGCCATGGCGCCGCCGTTCCAGGGCGCCGAGCGCCGGCGTCCTTACTTCTTCGAAGAAGGCCGCCCTCCCGTCCTGATGTACTCGACCACGCCGTTCCGCGGCCTCGACGTGCTGCTTGAGGCGTTCCCCAGGATACGCGAACAGGTGCCGGGCGCGAGCGCCCGCATCTTCTCCAGCATGAAGGTCTATCAAACGCCCGACTCTCAGGACCTTCACCTGGCGCTCTACGACAAGTGCCGCGATACCGAGGGAGTGGAGTACATCGGCTCGCTCGGGCAGGCTGAGCTGGCACGCGCGCTCGCCGAGACCGACATCTTCGCCTATCCCAGCAGTTTCGCCGAAACCTCGTGCATATCGCTGATGGAGGCGATGGCTGTCGGCTGTCTTGCCGTCACGACGGACCTGGGCGCCCTGTCCGAGACGGCCTCAGGTTTCGCTCACCTGTTGGGCGGGTTGCCAGCCACGGCTATCGCCGAGCGCGCGGCGGCCTATGCCGCGTTCTGCACCGGCGTCATAAAGGGCGCCTGCGCCGACCCCGCCTCGTTTCGCGACAAGCTGGACAAGCAGCGCGCCTATTGCCGCGCGACCTACGTCTGGCCGGCGCTGGCCGAACGATGGGAAGCACTGTTGCAGGATGTCAGCCAGGCGCCGCCCCGCCTCGACCCGCCGCGGCGCAACGAGCCGTGCCCCTGCGGCTCGGGCAAGCGCTTCAAGCACTGCTGCGGAGAGATGCTGTGAGACGCTCAGCGTGCCGCGACCTTCTGTTCCTCAAGCCGGTCGGTGGCAGGGGGCGGCGTGGGCGAGAGTCGGGCGATCTCCGAGCGCAGTTCGGGCGTCATGTTCACGTTCACCGCGGCTAGCGAGTCCTTGAGCTGCTCCAGATTGCGCGCGCCGATGATCGGCGCCGTAACCGCCGGATGCGCGCCCACCCAGGCGATCGCCGCGCTGACAGGGTGCAGGCCACTCTGCCTGCAGAAGGCGCCGAATTTCTCGGCCACCTCGAACATCCATTTTTCGCCGTAGCGCGCCTCGTACATCTTGTTGGTCTTGAGCCGGCCCGTTGCCGCGGCGGAATACTTTCCCGAAAGCAGCCCCGCCGCGGCCGGGCTGTAGGGAATGACGCCGATGCTGTTCGCTGCGGCCATCGGCAGGATCTCGACCTCGGCCTGGCGCTTCACCAGGTTGTACATGGGCTGCGTCACCTGCAGGCGCGCCCAGCCGCGGCGTTCCTGCACATCGATGGCGGCCTGCGTCTGCCAGGCCGACCAGTTACTGACCGCGGGATAGATCGCCTTGCCCGCGCTCACGACATCTTCCAGCGCGCGCATCATCTCGTCGATCGGCGTCACCTGATCGAAGCGATGCAGAAAAAGCACGTCTATGCGGTCAGTCTGCAGGCGCCTGAGACTCGCCTCGACCGCCTTCACGACATGGCGCCGGTTGGCACCCCGCGAATTGACGTCGGCGCCGGTCGGATTGAAGCACTTGGTGGTGATGACGAGCTCGTCGCGATGCGGCTTGCTGAGCCGGCCGAGAATCTCCTCGGATTTCCCCTTGTTGTATTCGTTGGCGCTGTCAAAGAAGTTGATGCCCGCGTCGCGCACCACCTTGTACATCGCAGTCGACGTTGGCTCGTCGGCATCGCCGCCGAAGGACATGGTGCCGAAGCAGAGTTCGGAGACGGAAATGCCGGTGCGGCCGAGAAGCTTGTATTTCATCGGCCGACCCTAGCACGCACAGCGCGAAGCGGGCACTCACCTGATCGCGAGCGACAGACCGCCGCTACCGTCCTCCGGCCACGCTCAGGGTGCTGCCCGTAACATAACTTGCTTCATCCGAAGCGAGATAAAGAACGGCGTCGGCGATTTCCCGCGGCTGGCCGATGCGCCGCATCGGTACCAGCTTGTGCGGGCTGTAGTCGCTGCTGACGCGCAACTCGCGGAACGTGGCCGCCGTGCGCTCGGTCTCGATCGGACCGGGAGCCACGGCGTTGATGCGGATGCCGTGCTCGCCAAGTTCGAGCGCGGCGTCACGGATGAATCCGTGGATGCCCGCCTTGGCGGCGGAGTAGGCCGCGGCGCCGTCGTGGTGCGCGGTCCACGGTGTGCCCTCGCGCGCGCCCGACGACATGCAGACGATCGCGCCGGAGCGCTGGCGCATCATCGGCACGAGCGCTGCGCGCGTGCAGAGAAACGCAGAGCGGAGATTGAGGCGGATGGTGTAGTCCCATTGCTCGGTCGTCATGGCCCAGAGCTTGGCGTTCCGCGACCCTCCGACGTTGTTCACCAGGACGTCGAGCCTGTTGTGCGCCTCTGAGACTTGCCGGAAAGCCGCGTCGACCGCCGCCTCGTCGGCTACGTCTGCGACAATCGAGAGCGGCACCGTCGCGTTGCGACGCAGCTCCCCGGCCGTGCGTTCCAGCCGGCCGGCATCGATGTCGAGCAGGACGAGAATCGCGCCTTCCTCGGCAAAGCGGCGGGCGATGGCGGCGCCGATGCCCTGGGCCGCGCCGGTGATCACGCAGACCTTGTCCTGAAGGCGCGCCACGGCTCAGATCTTGAGGTTGGTCACGGCACCGCCGGTCGCCGTGCGCCCGCCATCGACGACGAACTGTCCGCCGGTGGTGTTGGAGGCGAGGTCGGAGCAGAGGAACAGCACTATGTTGGCGATCTCCTCCGGCGTGGTGTAGCGCCCGGTCGGCTGGGCCGCCTGGTAGCGTTCGTTGACCGTGCGCGCGTTGCCCGGCGCGATCTGCTCTTCAAGCGCGTGGATCATGCGCGTGTCGACCGGCCCCGGACAGACCGCATTCACGCGCACACCAAGCCGTGCCACTTCGCCGGCCGCCGTTTTGGTGAGGCCGATCACGGCGTGCTTGGAGGCGACGTAGGCCGGCATTCCCGGCGTCGCGACAAGGCCGGCGACCGAAGCGGTATTGACCACGGCCCCGCTCTTCTGGCGGATCATCTCGGGCAGCACGTGGCGCAAGCCAAGGAACACGCCCTTGACGTTGACACCGATCACCTGGTCGAACACCGCCTCGTCGTATTCGGCGGTGGGCGCGAGCTTGCCTTCGATGCCGGCATTGTTGAAGAAGCAGTCGATGCGGCCGTACTTGTCGAGTGCGGCCTTCACATAGGTCTTCACGTCCGCCGACTTGGTGACATCGGCGGTGATCGCCGACGCCTCGCCGCCGTTCTGCCGGATGATGCCCGCGGTCGCCTCGGCTGCCGCGCCGTCACGATCGACCACCACCACTTTCGCGCCGCGCTGTGCGAAACCAATTGACGCCGCGCGGCCGATTCCATTGCCGCCGCCGGTCACGAGGGCGACCTTGCCGGTGAATTCCATCTTTCCTCCCTTGCCCATTGAAGAAGGAAGACTACCATCTCCCGCACATTGCCGTCGCGAGGTCGCCATGACCATTACCGTCAAGGCCAGACACCCAGCTCTCGGCGCGGAAGTTCGTGGAATCGATTTGCGACGGCCGATCGATGCCGCGACCCTGCGCGCTGTGCGCTACGCCTGGATCAGGCACCTCGTTCTCGTGTTCCCCAACCAGTTCGTGACGGACGCCGAACACGTGGCTTTCACGCGCCACTTCGGCGAGCCCGAGGTCTTCCACCAGACCTCGCTTGGCCTGCGCTCCGACCGCGTGAGGGAGATCTTCCTGGTCTCCAACGTCGACGAGACCGGCCGCCTGATGAAACCTTCCGAGCCCTCGCAGAAGCAGCTCTCGTCGTCCCGTCAATGGCATACGGATTCGAGTTACCGGCCGGTCCCGAGCACCGGCTCGCTGCTGCACGGCATCGAAATCAGCCGAACGGGCGGTGTCACGCAGTTCATCAACATGTACACGGTCTACGACGAGCTTCCCGATGCCTTGCGCCGGCAGGTCGAGGGCCGTCGGGCGCGCCACGATTTCAGCATGCTGCACCGCCTTACCGGGGCGCCACCGCCCACCGCGGAGGAGCAGGCCAAGATGCCGCCGGTTTGGCATCCGATGGTGCGGCGCCATCCCGAAAGCGGCCGCAAATCGCTGTTCATCAGCTCGATCTACAACGATGCCGTCGAAGGCCTGGACGAAGGCGCCGCGCGGCGGCTGATCGAGGAGCTGTCGGCCTTCGCCGCCGAGCCGAAATACATGTACCGCCACGTGTGGGAACCGCACGATGTGGTGATGTGGGACAACCGCTGCACCGTACACGCCGTCACACCGCACGATCCCGCCGAGCGCCGGGTGATGCACCGCACGACCATCGTGGGAAGCGAGCCGGTCATGGCTGGTTAGCGCCGGCAGAATGGCGATTGCAGCCGTCCGAGAGTACCCTTGCCTTGTTTTCGGGGAGAAATAGATGAGCTACGACCTTGTGATCAAGAACGGCACCGTCATCGACGGCACGGGGGCCAAACGCTACCGGGCCGATGTGGCGATCGCCGGCGGCAAGGTCGCCGACATCGGCAAGGTTGCGGACGGCGCCAGGCGCACCATCGACGCCGACGGGCTCATTGTCGCTCCGGGCTTTGTCGACCCGCACACTCACTACGACGCGCAGATCTGCTGGGACGGCGCGGTCACGCCCTCGTCGTGGCACGGCGTCACCAGCGTGGTGATGGGCAATTGCGGCGTCGGCATCGCACCCTGCAAACCCGCGGCACGCGAGATCGCCATGCGCGACCTGGTGAACGTGGAGGGCATCCCCTTCGAGGTGCTGAACAAGGGCATCAGCTGGGACTGGGAGACCTTCCCGCAATTCATGGACGCCGCAGCCGCGCGCAAGCCTTCGCTCAATCTTGCGTTCATCGCTCCGCTTACTCCCTTTCGCCACTATGTAATGGGTGAAGCCTCGATGGAGCGCGCCGCGAGCAAGGAGGAGACGGCGAAAATCGCCAGGCTGATCGGCGAGGCGATCGATTCTGGTGCGTTGGGATTTTCGTCGACGACGCTCAACCAGCATATGGGCTTCGAGGGCAAGCCACTGGCCTGCCGCAACGCCAGCCGCGAGGAGCTGAAGGCCTACGCCAACGAACTCAAGAAGCGGGGCAAGGGTGCGATCGAGATCGCGCTCACCCGCCAGGTGGGCGTGCTGGAGCAGGACCAATGCGACCTGCTCGACTTCCTGCTGACCGAGAGCGGCCGGCCGGTGACCTTCATCGCGCTGTTCGACCGCGACGACATTCCCGAGGCGGTGCGCAACACGCTCCGGCTTTGCGCGCCGATGATAGCCAAGGGCGCGCGCCCGCAGACCTCGCCGCTGCCGCTCACCCGCGAAGTCGACATGCACAACCCGTTCTCCTTTGCCTCGTTCCCGGCCTGGAAGCGGGTTTTCGCCGACACCTCAAAGGAAGCGCAGAAGAGGGTCTATGCCGATCCCGCCTTCCGCAATGCCTTCCGCCACGACCTCAAAAATCCGATGGGCTTCGGCAATTGGGGCCGCATCGGCGTCTACTCGGTGAAGAACCCGGCGCTCAAGTCGCTCGAAGGCCGGCCGATCGCCGACATCGCCAGGGAACAGGGCAAGGACGGAGTGGACGCCTTCCTCGATCTGGTGCTGGCCGACGATCTGGAGTGCGAGCTTACAATGGCCTCATGGAACACGCGCGAAGACCGCATGCGTGAGCTCCTCAACAACAAGGCGATCCTGATGGCGCTGGGCGACGGCGGCGCGCATGTCGACATGCTTTGCGACGCCGGCTACCCGACCTATTTACTCGGAACCTGGGTGCGCGAGAAGCAGGCAATCACCTTGGAGGAGGGCGTGCGCAAGCTCACCTCCGATCCTGCCGACCTCTTCGGCCTCAAGGACCGCGGCCGTCTCGCCATGGGCGCTCCGGCTGACGTGGCGATCTTCGACGCCGAACGCATCGGCTCGACCAACCACGGCGAGCGGCGCTACGACCTGCCCGGCGGCGCCAAGCGCATCGTCATGCCGTCCAAGGGCGTCGAGTACACGGTGGTGAACGGCGCGGTCACCTGGGAGCGGGGCAAGCTCACCGAGGCCAGGTCCGGCAAGGTGCTGCGCGGCTAGCTTCGGTCGCCAGGCGCTATTCGGCCGCCGACCTTTGCGCCTGCTCGGCGAGACGCCGTTCGACCACGCGCCGCATGTGCAGCCGGGCCTTGTCGGTCACGATGTCGATCAGGCCGGCTTCTCCGGTTTCGGTCAGGCGGGCCTGTTGCGCCTCAACGACACGCTTGTCCTCCAGGAACGCGCCCGCAATCTCCGAAAACAGCTGCTCCGTCGCCTGCGGGTCGTGTTGCCGATAGCCGTTGGCGGCTGACCAGAAATAGTGACAGCTGGTTTCCGTTTCAGGCGTCAGTCCGTGGAACAGGCGGAAGGTGAGACCGCCTTCGGGAACGCCGTCGGCATAAGCCGCGTCGCCGCCGCCGGCGTCGACGGCAGCGGTCCACTGCAGAACGCTGCCCGGCGCGATGTACTCGAACTCCTGCCAGCGGTCGATTCGACCGGCAAAGCCGGTGGCCTTGACGTAGGTCGGCGGCGGCATGGAATTGCGCATCCAGCGCAGGAAGTAAAGCCCGTTCGGCCTCGGCTCGGTGCGCATCTCGGCCTCGACATGGGTGTTGGGATTGCCGCCGATCGTCGAGGTGTGCACGTAGCCGAGATGCGTGAGGTCCATCAGATTGTCGACCATCAGCATGTAATTAGCCTGGATCGGATACATCGTGTGCTTGTGGGGCCAGCGTTCGCCGTCGTTGTGGTAGGGAAAATCGACGATGCGGCTTGCGTCGGCGCGCGCGGCATCGCCTATCCAGATCCAGACGAAGCCGTCTTTTTCCACCGCCGGGTAGCTGTGCACGGAGGCACGCGAGGGAATGCGCTCCTGACCCGGGATGCGTACGCACGTGCCCGACCTGTCGAATACCAGCCCGTGGTAGCCGCATTGCAGGCCGCGCTCGGTCACGCAGCCCAGCTGCAGCGGCGCGCCTCTGTGCGCGCAACGGTCGGTCAACGCGCCAACCCTGCCCGTGGCATCGCGGAACAGCACGACCGGTTCGCCGCAAATTCGGCGCGCCAGCGGCTTCTCTCCCTGAACCTCGTCACCCCAGGCGGCGATGTACCATTCTTCGCGAATGAACAAGTGTTGCCTCCCCGTGCCTTGATGGGTGAATTTCAATCTGCTCCCTCGCTCGTTGAGATGTCAATGAGAGCGGGCAGTGAACTCCCGACAAATTGAAGACACTTCCAGTCACTCGATCACCTCATCGGCGCGGGCGAGGATCACCGCCGGCGGTGTAAGCCCGAGCGCCTTCGCCGTCCCAACGTTGATCACGAGCTGGAACTTCGTCGGCTCCTGCACGGCGAGCTCGCTGGGCGTTTCTCCCCGCAGCAGTCGGTCGACATAGCCCGCCGCTTGCCGGAACTGCTCGTCCTGGTTGAAGCCGTAAGAGCACAGGCCGCCGCTGTGGACAAAGGCGGGCAGCGGATAGATCGCCGGCATGCGATGGCGTTCGGCTAGCCCGATGATGATGGCGCGATGCACCGTCGTGAAGGCATCGAAGGCCACGACGATGCCGCGATCGGAGCCCCCGGCGAACGCCGCGACTGACTTTTCAATGTCGGCGTCGCTTTCGGCCGCACAATCGGTGAGCGCCAGGCCGGCCATCGCCGTGTCGCGGCTGATGCGCTCGAACAAGGCGCGAGTCGCCGTCCCCAGTTTCAAGCTGCGGATATAGAGCACGGAGCGCACACCGGGCGACAGATCGCGCAGCAATTCGAGCCGCTTGCCGACCAGCGAGAACTCGAAGCTGGCGAAGCCGGTGATGTTGCCCGTGGGCCGCGAGAAGCTGCCGACATAATCCTGCGCGGCGGCGTCGCTCATGGCGACGAACACCGTCGGTATCGTCGATGTCGCCTCGTGCACCGCAGGCACACTGGCGCCCTTGACGATGATGACATCTGGCGCGAGCGCCGCCATTTCCCGCGCGTTGGCCCGCATGCGCTCGGCGTCGCTGGCGCCCCAGCGCGCGACGATCTCAACGTTGCGCCCGGACTGCCAGCCGAGCTTGTCGAGTGCTGCGAGGAAAGCCGCAATCGATTGGCTCTCTTCGGAATCGGAATCGGCGGTGCTCATAAGAATACCGACGCGCCGGTTGGGCCTCGCCTGCTGCGCGAGACCCGCCGCAGGGAAAACGGCAAGACCTGCAAACAAATAACGGCGCTTCAGCGCATTTGGTCGCGCACGGCCAAAGCGCCTCATTTGATCAATATGTCGACGCGGTCGAGGAACGCCTGAGGAACGTCGAGGCCGAGGGTCTTCGCGGTATTTTGATTCAGCATCAGTTCGAACTTTTTCGGCTGCTCGACCGGAATGTCAGCCGGCTTGGTTCCCTTCAGCACCTTGTCGACGATGAGCGCGGTCTGGCGAAAGAGCTCGGCCTCATCGACCCAGTAGCTCATCAGTCCGCCTTCCTCGGCGAACACCTCGAACGGCGCGGCCGCGGGCATGCGGTGTTTCAGTGCCAGCTCCGCGACATAGCGGGACGGCAGGCTGGGCTGCACGATCAGAGCATCGGGGCGGTTGTTTTCGAGCTTTGCAAAAGCCTCGTCGAGCTCCGCGTATTTCTGGATCATCACTGGATCGATCGCCATCGAGTTGGCAGCGCCCACGCTCCGCACCTTCTCGAGGAAGGGTCCCGAGAACGAGCTGGAGGCATCGACCAGCACGGCCATCCGCTTCGCGGCGGGCAGTAACTGCCGGAACAGCTCGACGCACTTGCCGACGAGTTCCGTCGCGTTTGCGCTTGTACCGGTGATGTTACCGCCCGGCTGGTCGAGGCTGGCGACCAGTCCCGACGCGACCGGCTCTCCCGGTCCGGCCATGACGATCGGAATGTCCTGGGTCGCCGCCTTGGCCGCCAGGGAGGCTGCGGTGAAGAGAGGCACGATCACGTCGACCTTGAGCTTGACCAGTTCGACGGCGAGTTCGGGAAGACGGCTATCCGGGCCGTCGTCAACGCGCAGTTCGTAGCGGATGTTCTGTCCCTCGACGTAGCCGGCCTCTGTCAGGGCCTTGCGCAGGACCCTCCAGAACCGCTGTGAATCGTAGGAACCGGCTTCCAGCACGCCGACGACCGGGACCTTGGCCGGCTGCGCCCGGGTGGGAAGTGGCCATGCTGCGGCTGCGGCCGCCTCGGCAATGAAAACGCGACGCCTCATGTTGCACCCTATGAAATCGCAATCCCACTCGACCCTCAGCCGCCACTTTACCGACCGGCCGTGATTCGACCAAGAACGCTTCCTCAGTCCACTTTGGCGCCCGACGCCTTGATTATCGGTGCCAGCCGCCTCGCATCCTCCCGCACAAACGCCGCCGTGTCGGCCTGGTGCTTCCAGGAAGGCGTGGCGCCGAGATCGAAGTAGGACGATTTCAGCGCTTCACTCTCGGCCGCTTTCCTGATCAGCGCCGAAGCGGTGTCGACCTTTGCTGACGCCAAGCCGGCCGGCCCGCAGACGCCGCCCCATCCGGTCAGCTCGAAGCCCGGCAGGAATTCGGCTATGGCTGGGATCTCCGGAGCGGCCGGGCTGCGCTCGCG
>Ga0187780_10004114_pt1 | contig 10899 bp, 9 predicted proteins | sample 1015_Q2_SP10_20__FD_132429 | JGI IMG/M metagenome (GOLD analysis project Ga0187780, IMG submission 132429) | Tropical peat soil microbial communities from peatlands in Department of Meta, Colombia - 1015_Q2_SP10_20_MG | ecosystem: Environmental > Terrestrial > Soil > Wetlands > Peat | place...
ACCAGCTCAGCGGTGAGCGGCGCGAGCAGGATGCCGTTGCGGTAGTGGCCGGTCGCCCAGATCAACCCTGCGACCGAGGCGGCGCGGCCGACCGCGGGCCCATTGTCGGGCGTACCGGGACGCAGCCCCACCGACAGCTCCTCTATCTGCAGCTCGCTGACGCCAGGCACCAGCTCGTGCGCGTCGCGCAGCAGTTCGTGCACTCCGCCAGCAGTGGGCGCAAGCTCGAAGCCACGCTCCTCGACGGTCGCTCCGAGCACGTAAGCGCCGTCGCCGCGCGGCACAAGATATCCGCCGCGGAAGCGCACCACGTGCCGTAGCAGGCCAGGTCCGTGGGGGTCGCGCAGGCGCAGTATCTGACCCTTCACGGGGCGCACGGGCACACGTGCGCCAGCAGGCAGGCCGCCGATCCACTCGCTCCACGCGCCAGCCGCTAGCACGACCTGTCCAGCGGACACGCGCTCACCGCCGTCGAGCGTCACTCCCGTCACTCGCTCGGACGCACCATCCGCGTCAAGCTCGATGCCGCTCACGGGCGTGTGCTCGCGCAGTTGCACTCCAGCGGACTCGCACGCTCGCAGCAGTGCGGCCAGGACGAGACGTGGATCGACCGAGTAATCGCCAGGAGCAGCGAGCGCGAGCCGCACCGTAGGAGCGAGGGCCGGCTCCAGCTCGCGGACCTCGCTAGCACGAAGGCGCCGGACGGGCAGCCCCAGCGATTCGCGGAAGGCAAGCTGACGATCGAGTTCGCCCGCGTCGTCCTCGTCACGAGCCACGAGGAGCGTCCCGTCTTCGATCAGCCTCACGTGCGTGCCCGCCACCGCCTCCAGTTCGCACGCAAACCCCGGCCACATCGCTGCCGAGTGCAGCCCAAGCTCGAGCAGCCGCCGTCCCGCTGTCCCGAACTCAACCTCCGCCACCGGCGCCAGCATGCCAGCGGCCACGCGCGAGGCGCCATACCCCGCGGCGTCACGCTCGAACACACACACTGACATTCCTCGCAGGCGCGCACGCCACGCCACCGTCAGGCCGATGACACCACCGCCGACGATCGCCACGTCCACACGCTGACTATCACGCATGCAGCTGATGCTAGCCGCGCCCCGAGCGCAGCGCCATTCGCCAGCCCCACAGCCCAAACCACTACCGATGACGCACTCCGCCCAAGCGCGCTTGCGGCCGTGCGTTTTCTCGGTTGGAGACAAGCACGCACTCGATCGATTTCGACGCCCGAGGGGCGCACAAGACGCCGCACCTACGCTCGTGGGTACACGCAGCCAAAGCGCATAGGTCACAGCGCCACCCGCGTTGCGTCTGGGGCTTCCATCTGCTACCCATCGTTGTCCCGTCCTATCCCGGCCCTGCGGCGCCGGACGCCATAGCGCATGCGCCGCGACGTCGAGACTGGACTTCACCTGTATGTTGAATGGAGGCATGACATGAAAACCATCAAGACCGTCGGGCTATTGGCGGCAGTGACGGTCGCTATGAGCGCACTCGTCACATCGGCATCCTATGCGGCAGCCAGATGCAATCTGTTCTTATCGGGTGCCGCTTTCTGTGAAAAGCCGATCACGCCCGGCGTCACAATCGAAAGCGGGACGAGAAGACCGTTTAGATGCACCGCCGGTCCGCTCGTGATCCCGACAAGAGACAGAAGACTCACGTATTTGCTTACTGCTGGTCATTGCATAAGAAGTGGCGGCCAGAATGGGAGATGGTATTCCCGCACTAGAGCTGGAGGGGCATTAGTAGAAATCGGTCAAGCGGGGCCTTACGTGTTCAATTTAGGCGCTGACATCGGCGTTATCAGAGTCACAAATGCTAACTGGATCGAAGCCGGCAACACACCTGTCTTCGCGGCTACCGCCGAATGGCTGCGGAACGAAGAAACAACGTTTCCCATCCTCGGAGAAACAACGCTCAGACCAAGAGAAGAAAACTGTGCTGTAGGCCAGACGAACGGTGGGTTATGCGGCGAAATCGCCGCCACCTCACAAACTTTCAGATTCAGACCATCTGGAATCACCGTAGCAGGACTCACCTACGACCAGGATGTTTATTCGGCATCAGGTAACAGCGGCGGGCCGGTACTTGTATCTAAGTTAGGCGGCTACGACGTAGAAGGCACCATCGTTGGAAAAAAGGAACATACCTTCCAGATGATTTACGAGCCGCTAGGCACCGCGCTGAGAGAATTGAACGCTTTACGGGGCCTGAGTCTCGAACTCCTTACAACAGCTAACGAAGAAAGGCCCGTACAAAACAAAGAAGAAAAAGAAGAAGGCGAAAGAATCGAAGCGAAAGAAAAAGAAGAAGAAGTAAGCGAAAGAGTGCAGAAAGAAGAGGAAGAAGCTGGGGAAAAAGCGGTGAAAGAAGAATTGGAAGAAGAAGAAAGAGAACTAAAAGAAAAAGCGGAAGAAGAAGCGAGAAACTTACCGAAAATCTTAAACAAAGGCAAAGAAGTCGCGAGAGCCGTCAGATTCTCGGGCGAAAGCAAACTGACGTCCCGGGTCTCGATATTAGGAAACTCCCTAGAAGTCACATGCTCGGCAACGAAAACCGAAGGCGAATTCGAAGCCGCACGACCGTTAGGTCCGTTCCATTTCGACTTCGAAAGATGCACAACCAGCCTCGGCGGGACCTGCACAGGCTTAGGGGAGAGAGAAGGGATCATCTTATCGTTAGGTACGTTCCACATAGTGTATGACAAATTAGGCACTGGCACCGAATTAGGCGGAGGGGTTCTGTTCTTAGTAGCAAACACCCACTTCGAATGTACGGTGTCTGTCATCAAAAAATTAATCTTAACGTTAGGGCAGCTCCTATGCTTAATAACGCCGATCAACACGCTGAGCAAGAAAGCAACGGTCACGTGCGAAACGACTAGCACCCTCGGTGACCCGAAAGAGACCGTTTATTGGAATGGTGCAGGAACAGAAGTGAACATCAAAGAAGGTCTCTTAAGCTCTGAAAACGACTCGTCGTTCACGATGTCGGCCGAGAGCACTAAAGGCGAAATAGAAGCCGCAGAAGAAATCGAAATCATGGCATAGCGGGCTGAGTCCCAACCGCTGTGTGTTGAGATGCGAACGGGTGGCGCGCGGCTGAGCTGGCCGCGCGCCACCCCCGCCCGCGACCGCCAGGCGGGGCGTCGCGCGGCGATCGGACGCTCGAACAGCAAGTCCTGGGCACGAAGAGCCTGATCGTGCTAAGACCCGCCAAACTAGAGCCGATGACTTCACCTGAAGACCAACGCGCCGACCGCCGCGCCCGCCTCGCCGAGGCGCGCCTGTACCTGGTTTGCGGCGCGAACCCAGACGGGCGCGAGCTGCCGACGCTGCTGAGAGCGGCGACGGCCGGCGGCGTCGACATCGTGCAGCTGCGTGAGAAGCGCGTGCCCGACGAGGAGCTCGCGTCGATCGCGAACGCCACGCGCGCGTTGTGCGAGCGGCTGGGCACGCTGTTGATCGTCAACGACCGCCCGTGGGTCGCGCGCGAGGCGCGCGCCGACGGCGTTCACGTCGGCCAGGACGACATTCCTGCGGCGGACGTGCGCGAGTTGGTCGGCCCGGAGATGCTGATTGGCGTCTCCACGCACTCGCCCGAGCAGATCGACGCGATCGACGCGAGCGTGGTCGACTACATCGGCGTAGGCCCGATCCACGAGACGCCAACCAAGCCGGGGCGAGCGGCGGTCGGACTGGAGCTAATCCGCTACGCGGCCGCGCACGCGCCGGTGCCGTTCTTCGCGATCGGCGGCCTGAACGCGGACAACCTCGGCGACGCGCTCGACGCCGGCGCCACGCGTGTGTGTGTGCTGCGCGCGATCGCCGACGCGCAGGACCCCGAGGCCGCCGCGCGCGCGATCCGCGATCGAATGGATAAGCGAAGCGGCGAGCAGTGAGCACGATGGCCGACCCGGGCCAGCCCAGCGGCGGCTCGCGTCCCGGCCGCGGCGAGCGCGATGAGCAGGCGCGCGCGGCGTTGCGACCGCTCGGCCCCGACGAGCGCCCGCCCGCGCTGCTGGTCGCGGTGGGCGTGTGCGCGCTGCTGGCCGTCGGTGTGCTCGTCGGCGGCCTGACGATCCACGACCTCTCGCGCCACGGCGGCTCGCTGCCGGGCGCGATCTTCCTCGCCGCGGTGCTGGCCGCGCTCGCGCTCGGCATGTACCGCCATCGCTACTGGGCGGTGCTCGGCTTCGAGGCGCTGCTCGCGTTTCAGATCATCGTCACCTCGCTCGCGCTGGTCGTTGCCTCGACGATCAAGGCCGCCGCGCTGTGCCTGGTCGCGATCGGCTTGAGCGGCTGGCTATTCTGGAAGCTGGTGCGGATCATGGGCCGCCTGCAGGCGGGTGAACGCGCTGATCGGACGCTTCGATAGGCTCACGCGCGCATGGCCGAGAGCTCCTATGACACGATCGTGGTCGGCTCTGGTCCCGGGGGGTACGTGGCGGCGATTCGCGCGGCCCAGCTCGGCCAGAAGACGGCGGTCGTCGAGTGCGACAAGCTCGGCGGGCGCTGCCTGAACTACGCGTGCATCCCCGCCAAGGCTGTGCTGCGTTCGGCGGACCTGCTGTCGGAGATCCGCGAGAGCGAGGAGTTCGGGCTGAAGGTGAGCGGCGTGGAGGTCGACTACGCGGCGATCCAGGCGCGCCGCGAGAAGGTCGTCTCGACGCTCACCTCGGGCGTCGGCGGGCTGTTCAAGAAAGGCGGCATCGACGTGGTCGAGGGCCGCGGCTCGCTGAGCGCGGACGGCGACGTGCTGGTGCGGACGGCCGGCGGCGAGCGCCTGCAGTTGAGCGCGCGCAACGTGGTCCTCGCGACGGGCTCGCTGGGGCGTCCGATCCCCGGCGTGGAGTTCGGCGGGCGCGTGATCGGCACCGAGCAGGCGTGGGCGCTGCCAGAGGTTCCGGCGCGGCTGGCGGTCGCGGGCGCGGGCGCCTCGGGCGCGGAGATCGCCTCTGCCTTCGCGCGGCTGGGCAGCGAGGTGCTGCTGATCGAGATGCTCGAGCGCGTGCTGCCGGGCGAGGACGCGGACATCTCGCGGATCGTCGAGCGCGGCCTCAAGCGCCAGGGCATCGCGGTGCACACGAGCACGCCCGTGACGGACGTGGCGGTGAACGAGTCTGGCGTGACCTTCGCCTACGGCCCGGATGCGGCCGACGCCGCACAGGTGGATTACCTGGTGATCGCGGCCGGACGCGGCGCCGACGTCGACGGGCTGGGTCTCGCGGAGGCTGGCGTGGCGCTGAACGAGCGTGGCCTGGTGCAGGTGGACGGCGCGCTGCGCACGAGCCGCGCGGGCGTGTACGCGATCGGCGACCTCGTGCCGGGTCCCGCGCTCGCGCACAAGGCGTCCGACGAGGGCATCATCGCCGCGGAGGACATCGCCGGACGGCCCACGCACCCGCTCGCCTACGTGGACATCCCGCGCGCGACGTTCTGTACCCCGAACGTCGGCTCGTTCGGGCTGACCGAGGCGCAGGCGCGCGAGCAGGGCTACGACGTGGTCGTCGGCAAGGTGCCCTACGGCGCGGTCGGCGGCGGCACCGTCTACGGCGACCGCACCGGCATGGTGAAGGTCGTCGGCGAGAGCAAGTACGGCGAGCTGCTCGGCGGGCACATCGTGGGCGCGCGCGCGACCGAGCTGATCCAGGAGCTGGTCAACATCCGCGCGCTCGAGGGCGGCTTCCCGGAGCTCGCGCGCATCGTCCACGGACACCCGACGCTGTCGGAGGCGGTGATGGAGGCAGGGCGCGCCGCCGACGGCTGGCTGATCCACGGCTGAGGCGGCCGGGCCGCGGCGCCAGACGCCACCCACGATGCGCGACGTGCCGACACCGGCCGCCTTCTACTTCGACCTCGCCAGCCCGCTGGCGTATCTAGCGGCCGAGCGCGTCCTGCAGGTTCTCTCGAACCCGCCCACCCCCGGCCCCGCCGAATGGCGTCCGGTGCTCGCGCGCGAGCTGCCCGGCGCCGAGACGTTCGAGGCTTTCCGCTGCGAGCAGGAGCGGGAGGTCTTCCGCGCGGAGGTGGAGCTCCGCGCGCGGGCGCTCGGGCTGCAGCCGTTGCGCTGGCCGCGGCCGTTCCCGTTCGACAGCGCACTGGCGATGCGCGTCGCCACGTACGCCGCGTCGATCGGCCGCGCGGTGCCGTTCGCGCAGGCGGCCTTCCGCCAGGCGTTCGCCGGCGGGCACTCGCTGGCGAACCCGGACTACGTGCTGATCGCGGCGGCGGCGTGCGAGATGCACCCGACGGCGGTGCTGCGCGGCGCCGAGCTGCGCTCGACCGCACAACGACTACACGAGAACACAGCGGCCGCGGCCGCGGCGGGCGTTACCGACGTGCCGGCGATCGTCGTCGCTGGGCGGGCGTTCATCGGCGAGGGCGAGCTCGAGCACGCCGCGGCGCGGATGCATGAGGTGAGCGTGAGCGCGTGAAAGCGAACCACGCCTACCGCCTGATCGTTACGCGCGGGGGCCTCGTGCCCGCGCTGCTGGCGGACCCGGCGCGAGTGGATCACATCGAGGTGGTGGAGGTGGATGGCGGCGAGGTGGTGCTGTTCTGGGACCGCACGCCACACGAGGCGTCGAAGCTCGCGCGCGCCCTGCGCGCGGACCTCACGCAGCTGAACGCGGAGGAGTTCATCGCGCGCTGGAGTACGGTGGAGCATTGATGGCAAGCGCACCCGAGCCGAGCGCCGCCGCCCGCCCCCTGCCGCAGGCGGCGGTCGCGCGCGAGTGGTTGCAAACGATGACGCTGATCCGCCGCTTCGAGGAGCGCGCGGGCGAGATGTACGCGCGCGCGAAGGTCGGCGGCTTCCTGCACCTGTCGATCGGCGAGGAGGCGACGATCGTAGGCAGCGCGCGGGCGCTGCGCGACAGCGACTACCTGATCTCGACGTACCGCTCGCACGGCCACGCGCTCGTGCGCGGCACACCACCGGAGAACGTGATGGCGGAGCTGTTCGGGCGCGTGGACGGCTGCTCGCACGGGCGCGGCGGCTCGATGCACATGTTCGACATGGCGCGCCGCTTCATGGGCGGCTACGGGATCGTCGGCGGCAACCTGCCGATCGCGGCGGGCATCGCGCTGGCGAGCGACTACAACGGCACGGACCAGGTGACGCTGTGCACGTTCGGCGACGGCGCGTCCAACCAGGGCACGTTCGGCGAGACGCTCAACATCGCGGCGCTGTGGCGGCTGCCGGTGGTGTTCATGGTGACGAACAACCAGTTCGGCATGGGTACCGCGCTCAGCCGCCACTCGGCGGTCACGGACCTGCAGCGCAAGGGCGAGAGCCTGGGCGTGCCGGGCATGCGCTGCGACGGCATGGATGTGCTCGACACGCACGCGGTGCTCAGCGAGGCGGTCGAGCGGGTGCGCGAGCAGCGCCGCCCGCTGCTGGTGGAGGCGGTGACGTACCGCTTCCGCGGCCACTCGATGGCCGACCCCGAGCAGTACCGCACGAAGGAGGAGGTGGCGCACTGGCGCGAACGCGACCCGCTGCCGGCGTTCGCCGCGAGGCTGGTCGCCGAGGGAGTGCTCGATGAGGATGAGCGCGCGCGCATCGACGAGCGGGCGATCGAGCGCGTGGACGCGGCGGTGGCGTTCGCGGAAGCATCGCCGTTCCCGGCGCCGGAGTCGCTGTACGACGACGTGTACGTGCTCGACCGCGAGGTGCAGCACGGCGTGTACTCGGTGCAGACGACCGACGCGGCCGCAGGCGCGTCGCCGGCGCCCGACGGGGTGCAGCGCGCGGCCAACGACGAGATCCCGCAGCAGCTGACGCAGGCGCTGGCCGCGGGCGAGGAGCGCCGCGGCGGCGACTCGCAGGAGCCTGCCTGATGGCGCAAATGCGCTACCGCGAGGCGCTGAACGCGGCGCTGCGCGAGGAGATGGCGCGCGACGAGCGCGTGGTGCTGATGGGCGAGGACATCGGCGTGTTCGGCGGCGCGTTCAAGGTCACCGAGGGGCTGCTGGAGGAGTTCGGCGAGCGGCGCGTGCGCGACACGCCGATCTCGGAGAACACGATCGTGGGCGTGGGCGTGGGCGCGGCGATGACCGGTCTGCGCCCGGTGGTGGAGCTAATGACGATCAACTTCGCGCTGCTGGCGCTCGACCAGATCGTCAACCACGCGGCGCACATCCACTACATGTTCGGCGGGCAGGCGCGCGTGCCGATGGTGGTGCGCATGCCGCAGGGCGCGGGCCACCAGCTTGGCCCGACGCACTCGCACTGCTTGGAGGCGATGTTCCTGCAGGTGCCGGGACTGCTGGTGGCGACACCGGCGACGGCCGCGGACGCGAAGGGCCTTCTCAAGACCGCGATCCGCGACGAGAACCCGGTGGTGTTCATCGAGCACGAGTCGCTGTACGGGGTGCGCGGCGAGGTGCCGGATACCCCACAAGGGGGCACAGGCGACGCGGAGCAGCTGGTGCACTTCGGCCACGCGCGCGTCGCGCGCGAGGGCGGCGACGTGACGGTGGTTGGCATCTCGCGCATGGCGCTGACGGCCGAGCGCGCGGCGCAGACGCTCGCGGACGAGCACGGCGTGCAGACGGAGGTGATCGACCCGCGCACGCTGCGGCCGCTCGACCTCGAGACGATCCTCGCGTCGGTGCGCAAGACGAACCGCTGTGTGATCGTCGAGGAGGGTTGGCCGCACGGAGGCGTGGGCGCGAACCTGGCGGCGCTGATCGGCGAACAGGCATTCGACGACCTGGACGCGCCCGTGGCGCGCGTGACCGGCGCGGACGTGCCGATGCCGTACTCCAAGCCGCTCGAGGACCTCGCCTACCCGCACGAGCCGCAGATCGTCGCGGCGGTGCTGGCGACGCTGAACCGCACGGCGTCGGCCGACGGAGCGGCGTGATGGCCGAGATCGTGATGCCGCGCCTGTCGGACACGATGGAGGAGGGCACGATCCTGCGCTGGCTGAAGGCCGACGGGGAGCTGGTCGCGCGCGGCGAGGAGCTGGTGGAGATCGAGACGGACAAGGCGAACATGACCTACGAGTCAGACCAGGCGGGCGTGCTGGAGATCGTGGCCGCGCAGGGCGACACGCTGGCGGTGGGCGAGGTGATCGCGCACGTCGGCGACAGCGCGGCGGTCGAGGCAGGCGGCGCCTCACCGTCCGTCGCGGGGGAGGAGGATGAGGGGCCGGCCTTGGGAGGGCCGGCCGGGGTGACGACGGAGAGCGCGCCCGCAGCGGCACGTGGCCGATATGAGGCGGCGGGCGCGACAGCGGGCGGGCGGGTGAAAGCGTCGCCGCTGGCGCGGCGGATCGCGCGCGAGAGCGGCGTGGACCTGCGCGCGATCACGGGCAGCGGCCCGGGCGGACGGATCGTGAAGGCCGACGTGGAGAGCGCGCCCGCGGGCGGGGCCCGCGTCGAGACGCCGCCCATGAGCAGCGCCCGCGCCGACGGCGCGCCCGCGATCCCGGCGTCGACGCCGACGCCGACGCCGACGCCGACGGACGTGATGACGGCGAAGGGCGAGACGACGACGCTCGAGCTGTCGCGCACGCAGCAGGCGGTCGCGCGGCGGATGGCCGAGTCGAAGGCGACGATCCCCGACTTCACGCTGCAGATCGACGTCGACATGGAGGCGTGCGTGACGCTGCGCACGCAGCTGAAGCAGCTCTCGCGGCCTGCGGGCGCGGAGGAGCCGGGGGAGACCGGCGGGCGCGAGACGCCCGCGCACGACGTGCCGACGTACAACGACATGGTCGTGAAGGCGGCGGCGCTGGCGCTGCGCGAGCACCCGCGCGCGAACGGCAGCTACCGCGACGGCCGCGCCCAGCTTTACTCGCGCGTGAACGTGGGCGTGGCGGTCGCGGCGGAGGGCGCGCTGGTGGTGCCGACGGTGTTCGACGCGGACGAGAAGTCACTCGGCGAGATCGCGCGAGAGGCGCGTACGCTGGCCGAGCGCGTGCGCGCGGCCACGATCACACCGCCGGAGCTCGGCGGCGGCACGTTCACCGTTTCGAACCTGGGGATGTACGGCGTGCGCAGCTTCACCGCGATCATCAACCCGCCGCAGGCTGGCATCCTCTCGGTCGGCGCGCTTGCGCCGCGCGCCGTGGTGCACGACGGCGAGCTGGCCGCGCGCCACACGATGACGCTCACGCTCGCGTGCGACCACCGCATCCTCTACGGCGCCGAAGCGGCGCAGTTCCTCGCCCGCATCCGCGAGCTGCTGCAGGCGCCGGCGTCCTTGACACTCTGATCAGTGGCTCATTCGTGATGCACCGCGCCACGGCCGCCCGCATGGCGTCCCCAGTCCCTCAATGAGCGCTTTCGCGCCAGCTTCGATGCTGGAGACCCGAGTTGCTAGAGATCGTGGGAGGTGGCGTGTACATTCGGGATGCATTGCCGCGGACACCAGATGACTTCCCCGCATCCGGACAGGTAGCACAGTTGATGCGGCCACGCCGAGACGTCCGGGGCAATCGATAAAAGAGTGCCACTCAGTCAAGCTTCTATCCGCCGAAGCGCTCGGTCGCCTCGATGAGCGCTTGCCGCCTCGCCCGCTTGACGATGACGGCAAAGCCGACTCACATCCGGCGCTAGGCTGAAGGAGTAGATGAGCCTCGCCGAGCAAATCTCCAACGAGCTGTGGGCGTGTCATCTGAGCGTCGTCCCCTACAACGAGGCCCTCGCCACCCAGCAGCACATATGCCGCCGCCGGCAGGCGGGAGAGCTGCCTGACATGCTGCTATTGCTCGAGCACCCGCCCGTCTACACGTGCGGACGACGCGCAGACGCAGGGGAGCTGCCGCTCGGCGAGACCTTCTACCGCAGCAAGGGCATCGACGTGCACGCCACCGACCGCGGCGGAAAGGTCACCTACCACGGACCCGGTCAGCTCGTCGGCTATCCGATCGTGCGCATC
>Ga0187780_10004118_pt1 | contig 10895 bp, 10 predicted proteins | sample 1015_Q2_SP10_20__FD_132429 | JGI IMG/M metagenome (GOLD analysis project Ga0187780, IMG submission 132429) | Tropical peat soil microbial communities from peatlands in Department of Meta, Colombia - 1015_Q2_SP10_20_MG | ecosystem: Environmental > Terrestrial > Soil > Wetlands > Peat | place...
ACGCGCAACGATCAGACGCTGGCCGCCATTGAGCAGTGCCGCAGCCACGGCGTGGTTCCGGAGCTGTCCTTCATGCTCGCGCCACCGCGTGATCCTGAAGGCGAGACGGAGCGGACGTTCGACTTCATCCGCCAGATCAAGCGTCTGCATCCGGCCACCGAGGTGATGATCTACATTTACACACCGCTGCCGGTACGCGCGGATACTCGCCATCCGACAGCGCTGCGCATGGCGGGCGAGCTGCGCGATCTTCAGGGCCGGCCCCTCGTGTTTCCCGACTCGGCCGATGCGTGGACCGCACCGCAGTGGCTCGCCTACTGGTGTCACAAGGATGCGCCGTGGCTGTCGCAGCGGCTGCGACACCGGATCGTGGATTTCACCACCGTGCTCGGGTGCAGATTCCCGACGATCATGGACATTCGCGCCTCGGCCTGGGGGAAGTCGGCCCTACGTGCCCTGTCGTCCTGGCGCTATCGCTTCCGCCGCTACGACCATCCCTGGGAGCTGCGCGTGTCGCGCAAGCTCATTCGTCAGTGGGACCCGCGCATCATGAGCCTGTAGCGCCATGTCCGACGCGCCGCATGTCGCCCAGATCAGCTTCTTCCTCGACCGCACGGGGCGCTCCCCGACGCAACTTCTCAAGGCCTGGACCACGCTCGTCGATGTGGCAGAGGCCACCCACCGCGCCGGCTTGCGCGTTTCCGTCGTGCAGGCTTGCACCGAAACCACAACCCTCGATCTCGAGGGCGTGCAGTATCACTTTGCGCCCTTCGGAACCGCAGCGACGGCGCCCAGCGGCGAGGCTTTGCTGTACGAGCTGCTGCGGCAGCTTCGCCCGGATGTGCTTCACGTGCACGGACTCGCCTTCCCTCGCGATGTCCGTCGCCTCGTCGCGCTTGCGCCCGCAGTTCCGATTGTCCTGCAGGATCATGCCGATAAGCCGCCGCGCATCTGGCGCCGAGCGCTGTGGCGAGGCGGTCTCGCGGTTGCGGACGGGCTCGCATTCTGCGCACGCGACCAGGCGCGTCCATTTGCAGACGCTGGCCTCCTGGGCCTACACACGCACCTGTACGAGATCCCCGAGTCCACGAGTCGCTTCGTCCCGGGAGACCACGAGGAGGCGCGCCGCCTCACCGGCATCGTTGGCGATCCGGCCGTACTCTGGGTCGGGCACCTGGACCCCAACAAGGATCCCCTCACGGTCCTGGACGGCATCAGTGCAGCCTCGCGCGCCCTGCGGGGATTGCGGCTGTATTGCTGCTTCGGTACCGCACCGCTCCTGCGATCCGTTCAGGATCGAATCAGCGCCGACCCCCACTTGCGCGACCGGGTCAGGCTCTTGGGACGGGTGCCTCATGACACCGTAGAACTGCTGATGCGTGCCGCCGACCTGTTCGTACTCGGAAGTCACCGAGAAGGTAGCGGCTACTCCCTGATTGAGGCGCTCGCGTGCGGGCTGCCACCCGTCGTCACGGACATTCCCTCATTCCGCTCGCTCACCGGTGGCGGCGCCGTGGGCCGGTTGTATCCCTGCGACGATCCTCTCGCGCTATGTGAAGCGCTGCACTCCATCGCAGGGCGCATGGACGCCGCACTGCGTGCCAGCGTGCGCGCCCACTTCGATCGCGAGCTTTCGTCCCGGGCGCTCGGTGTCAAGCTACGGGCGCTGTACCACGACGTGCTCGAGCGCAGGCGACGCGTGGGGACCTCCGCCGATCAGCCTGGAGTCCGCCCGGCGTCGCCGACGATTTCCGGAATCATTGCCCGGTCGCCGGCCGAGTCACCCGGCTCGGCCCACAACACGTGAGACGGGTCGCGGCGCTCTGGAGCGTGCTCACGCCGCAGCAACGGCGCAGCGTCGCCACTGCGCAAGGGCTCTCGGTCATTATGGCTTTTTCGACGATCACCGGCATCGCCGCCATCACACCCTTTTTCGCGGTGCTGGCTGATCCGCACCTCAGCGATCACGTCGCGCCGTTGCACTGGCTCTACATGCACGGCGGATTCTCGAGCCAGCACAGCTTTGTCATCGCCCTCGGGCTTGCATTCATTGCGCTCGTGCTGCTCGCGAACCTGATCAACGCGCTGGGCTCGGCCGCGATGAACCGCCTGGCGCTTCGAATCGGCGCCGAGCTCCAGGTGGCCCTGTTCAGCGAGTATCTGCGGCGGCCCTACGCGTTCCACAGCCGCACCAACAGCTCCTCGCTCTTCAGCAACATCATCTATGAGACCAGCCGGGTGACTCAAGGCGTCCTCCAGCACTCCCTTCTCCTTGTCACGAACCTAATCACCGCATCCTTCATCATTGCATCGATCCTCTACTGGAGGCCGGCAATCGCCATCGTGATGATCCTCGGACTCGGCGGCGGCTACCTCCTCATCTACCTCTTGGTGCGCCAGCGACTGCTCCGCATCGGGCAGGCCCAGTCGCACTTTGGCACCGAACAAGTTCAGATCGTCAATGAGAGCTTTGGCGCCATCAAAGAGATCCTCGTTCTGCAGGTGCAGGAGTTCTTTGAGGGGCGGTTTGGACGCGCCAGCGACGCGCTCTCGCGCATCGCGGCTCAGCGTCAGTTCCTCGCACACACCCCCAGACAACTCATGGAGTGCATCGCGGCAGCCGGTCTCGTCGGCCTGGCACTCGTGCTGGCAGACCAGCAAGCAGGAGTCGGCCTCCTGCTCGGGCAGCTGACGTTTGTGGCTTTTGCAGCCCTCCGGCTGCTGCCCGCTCTCCAGCAGATCTTCTTTGCGATCGTGCGCATTCGCTCCGACTGGCCCGGACTTGCCCTTATCGCGCCGGATCTGCGACTCGCGCTCAATTCCAAGCCCGCGCGGGCGTCGCGTAACCGCAAGCTCCGCGGCGGCACCGGGGACGATCCGCTGCGCCGCGAGATCCGGCTTCAGGACGTCTCCTTTCGCTACGCGCCCGAGTGTCCGTGGGCGCTAGACGGCGTGTCACTGCGCATTCCGGCCGGAGCCGCCGTCGGCATCGTCGGTGCAAACGGCTCTGGCAAGACAACCGTGGTCGATATCATCGCCGGGCTTCTGGTACCGACGGTCGGACAGGTGCAGTTCGACGATCGCGTGCTCGGGGACGACAACCGCGCACGCTGGCAGTCCCGGGTCGCCTACGTTCCGCAGCACACCTACCTGCTCGATGCCACGATTGCACAGAACGTCGCCTTGGGAGTCGCTTCCCATGACATCGAGGAAGGACGGCTGGTCGAGGCGTTGCGGCTGGCACAGCTCGATGAGTTCGTGAGCACGCTTCCGCAGGGCTGCCATCACCGAATCGGCGAGCGTGGCGTCGCGCTGAGCGGCGGACAGCGACAGCGAATCGGCATCGCCCGTGCGCTGTACCGCGAAGCTTCCGTGCTGTTGCTCGACGAGGCGACGAATGCCCTCGATGCAATGACCGAGCTGGAGCTCGTCTCGACCCTGGCACGTCTTCGTGGACGATACACTAGCGTGCTGATCGCACACCGGATGAGCACCGTCCGCACCTGCGATGTCATCTTTCAGCTCCGCGAGGGCCGAATCCTCGACAGTGGAACCTATGACGAGCTGGTGCGAAGCTCGCTCGCGTTCCGGCATATGGCCGGGATCCGATGAGGGCTCCGCCGCTGCGCCGTCGCAATCACTCGGCTCCGGCAGAGCCGACCGCCGATCCCTTTCGGGAGCGGGAGCGGCTGGCCTACCGCGAACGCGCGCAGCTGCTGGGCGCGCGGTTTCGGTTTGAAACGGACAGTCCGCAGCTCCGCGACATCGTACGGCGCGCGTATGCGGGATTGCCCGCGCACGCGCTCTCCGGCCTCCCCCCCCGTTGCCTGGTGCGACTCACTCTTGCCCCGACACAGCAGTCCCGCTCCACGAGGCGCGCGGCGGGCGAACCCCCGCGGGCGCAGCTCCTCGCGGCGGGCGACATTCTATGTGGGACGATGGGAGGAGCGAACTTCGTGGCGCTGACACCGCAACAGCGCTCCGCGCTGATCAGCGTTTCCCCCGAGATCATCGGATTTCCCTATCACGTACGCTACGAACTGCTGGAATTCGCCGTTTACCTGCTGGCGGCGCGTGCGCAGGACCTGGTGCCTCTGCATGCGGCCTGCATCGGCCGCAGCGGTCACGGCATCCTGCTGCTGGGTCCGAGCGGCTCGGGCAAGTCGACCGTATCTCTGCATTGCGCGTTGCGAGGGCTCGACTTCCTCGCCGAGGACAGCGTGCTCATCAAGCCGGACGGCCTGCTCGCGACCGGTGTCTCCAATTTCCTGCACATCCGTCGCGACTCGCTGCGGTTTCTCGACGGCACCAGCCGCAAAGCGGTGCTTGGCACCTCATCGATCATCCGACGACGCAGCGGCGTCGAGAAACTCGAGATCGACCTGCGGTCCGCCCGCTACCGCCTCGCGCCTGCGCCACTGCGGATCGGGGCATCGGTGTTCGTCTCGCGAAGGAGCGCGGCCACGGGCGCATTGCTCGTGCCGATGCGGGCGGCCGAGCTGACACGGGCCCTCGTAACAAGCCAGCGATACGCTGCCGGTCAGCCCGGCTGGCGTCGCTTCCTGCGCGACGTGTCGCGCCTGCCGGCGTTCGAGCTGCGCCGCGGACGCCACCCGCTCCAGGCGGTCGAAGCCCTCGAAGGTTTGCTACCGCCCCGACCGAAGCCCGCCGGGCGCAAGGGCGAACAGGGGTGAAGATCGCACTCATCGTGCCCGGAGGAGTGGACCGCTCCGGAGAGTACCGAGTGATCCCGGCGCTGCTGGCCCTGATCGCACGCCTGTCATCCGACCACGAGGTCCACGTGTACGCGCTGCACCAGGAGGCCCGGGCCGCGAGCTGGGATCTCGCCGGCGCGCGCATCCACAACATTGGCGCCGGCCACACGCGCTTGCGGGCGATCCGCGCGATCTGCGCCGAACATCGTCGGTCGGCCTTCCAGCTGGTGCACTCAATCTGGTCTGGCACCGCCGGCCTCATCGCCGTCTCTGCGGCGCAGGTCCTGCGCCTTCCCAGTCTTATTCACCTCGCCGGCGGTGAGCTCACTGCGCTGGCCGAGATCGGTTACGGCGGACGCCTCACGTGGAAGGGACGGCTGCGGGAGGCCGTCGTCCTGCGCGCCGCAACCGTGGTGACGGCCGCGAGCACCGCCATGATCGAGGCGCTCGCAGCGCTCGGCATCGCGGCTCGGCGATTGCCGCTGGGCGTCGATCTGAGCGTTTGGCCACCCTGCGAGCCCGTGCGGCGCGATCCAAGCAGGCCCGCACGATTGATCCATGCCGCGAGTCTGAATCGTGTCAAAGACCAGCCGACGTTGCTACGCGCGCTGGGCTTGCTCGCCGCCGCCGGGCTGGATTTCGAGATGGACATCGTGGGCGAGGACACGCTGCACGGTGAAACTCAGGCGCTGGCCGGGCAGCTGGGACTCACCCCGCGGGTGAGATTTCACGGCTTCCTGCCGCAGCCGCGCCTCCTCCCGCTCGTTGAGAGGGCACATCTCATGATGATCTCCTCCCGGCACGAGGCAGGACCGCTGGTGGTCCTTGAGGCGGCGGTCCGGGGCGTGCCCACAGTCGGGACTGCGGTGGGCCATATCGCGGAATGGGCGCCCAGTGCCGCCGTCACCGTGCCCGTCGGCGACTGCGCTGCACTTGCGGCGGCGACCGCCGAGCTGCTCGCTGCTGAGGACCTGCGCCTGCGCATCGCGCGTGAGGCGTTCCGCCGGGCGACCGAGGAGGACGCCGACTATACGGCGCAAGCCTTCCAGCGCTTGTACACGACGGTGACCGCCTGACCGCGTGCGCCACAGCACCGGACCCGCAAGATACGATGCCCGCCGTCTCGATCATTCTGCCGACGTTCAATCGTCTCGAGCTTTTGCGTCCTGCGATCGACTCAGTGCTCGCCCAGACGTTCAATGACTGGGACCTCATCATCGCGGATGACGGGTCTGGCGAGGAGACTCAAGCCTACCTGGGAGCACTCGAAAGCTCGCGGCGCATCAAAGTCCTGCGGTTGCCGCACACCGGCAATCCCAGTGCGGTCCGCAACGCCGCCCTGCGCGAAGCCAAGGGCGACTACATCGCCTTCCTCGATTCCGACGATCTGTGGAGGCCTGCGAAGCTCGAACGGCAGATCGCATCCCTGAGACGCTCGGAGCGCTGCCGGTGGAGCTACACCGGCTACGATCTCATTGACGACACCGGCGGGTCATGCGCGACCCCCGACGCATGGGCCATCGTCCCATACCGTGGTGCGATCCTTGAGCCCCTCCTGGCGCATCGGGTTCAGATCTGGACTCCCTCGGTGGTCGTCGAGCGCCGCCTCGTAGAGCAGCTCGGTGGCTTTGACGAACGGCTTGTCGTCTTTGAGGACATTGAACTTTGGTGGCGCCTTGCGTGCTACAGCGAGATCGATCTGATCGACGAGCCGCTCACTCTCGTGCGCCGATCGGCGCGGCATTTCAATGCCATGGATACCGGCGTGGGCATGCTGGCCGGTCGCCACACCGCGCTTCAAAAACTTAAGCGCCACGTGACGGATCCCCGCTTGCTGGCTCTGATCGAACGCCAGGCGGCACAGACCGCGCTGAGTCTCGCCGCGCGATACGCGTACAGCGAACGGCGCGCGGCCGCCAGTACGCTCATGCGCGGCTGCAGGCAATCCTGGCGACACCCGCACTGGTGGGCCGGATTCTTCCGGGTCTCTCTCAAGCTGGCAATCCCGCGTGGGCTGCTCAGCCTGCATCGGCACCGGCGCGACTGACGTCGCTCACAACAGCCGCGGCCCCGTGTACTCTATTCGCGCGCGGGCATCCCGCACAGCGCAAAACGCGCGAGCGCCTCGCGACAGCCGACATAGGCCTCCGTTGCACGTTGCAAGTCGCACCGCTCAAGATCGACCGATGGCGTGGACTGTCTGCGCAGTATTCTGCCCACGCGAATGTTGGGACCCGGGTCGCCCCGCGAGCCGGTGAACGGCTGGGTCGAATAGGTTTGCGAAAAGCCGTGCTGCAGCTCGAGATAGATCCGCAGAGCCTCGAGCGTCTGCTGCGGAGAATCTGTCAGGGTCTCGTAGGTGACTAGCGCAGCGCACTTCGCGCTCGGCAGGCTGGCAGCAAGCTTCGTCAGAAACCCCAGCCGCTCCACGTAGTAATTGACCGCCCCCAGTGCTGACCACGAGCCCTCGTAGTGGATGCGGGACAGCTCGAGAAGGCTTACAAGACTCGCCTCCGGCTTGCGCAGCATGAACAATACTCGAACCCGCGGGTCGCCGAGGAGCCAGCTGTTGGGCGTGAACCGATTGTGATTCACCTGGTCGGCAACGTATCGCAGACGCCGCAACGGCGCGCGAGCCGAGGCCCGTGTCGCCAGGGCGAGGCGCGCGAGATCGCCTCTCGAGGCGTAGACAGCATTGCGCTCTCCCAGTGCCGCCACCGCCGGATGGGTCAGCAGCAGGTGCAGGAGCAGAGTCGATCCACTGCGCATATGGCCGAGGAGCAGGAGCACCGAAGGTTGCGATACACCCACTGCAGCGAGCAGCGCCTCGGCAGTCACCGCTGCGCCCGTTCTGGTCCACCGCTTCAGCTCGCGAACCTCATCCATGACGACCGCCCGAGCCCCTCCCCTGCGCTTTAGGGCCTAACGGCTTCTCGAACAGCAGGAACATGTAGCGACAGGTCGTCAGGCGCAGCCATGCGCGGCCGCGGCCCGGGCCGAACTCGATGCCACACGCATCTTGCCGCGGCCGACCCGGGAAGACGCGTGTCAGCGTGAAATACGGCTCGCTTTGCGTCGCGAAATCGGCGAGGCGCCGGCGCACGATCGGCGCCTGCGCGCCCGCTACCGAGAAGCAGCCCTCGCGCCATAGACGCAGTGCATTTCGCCACCACCAGCCGTACCGCAAGTCACCGATGAAATAGGGGCTGAGGACGCTCGCGAGTACCCGCCCATCGGACCCCGTGAGCTCAGCAAACCTCGCAAACAGCTCCCGCAGATTGCTGATCAGATTCAGCGGAGCGAAATTTGATGCGACGAGCGCAATGCCGCGGGCGCCCCCGCGCGCGAGAAAGCTACGATAGTCGCCCCGCTCCAGGCTAACGCGTCCCGCCGCGATGAGATCGCGGCACTGCTGCTCGAAGAAGTCGCACATCTGCGGGTCGACGTCATACGCGAGGACGGTGAACCCCCGCTCGGCATAGAACCTCGCGTCGATCCCCGTTCCGCACCCGAAATCCAGCACCGGCGCACCGCGTGGCGCGATCCTCAAGACGAGGTCGTGGAACGCGGCGCGAGCCCGCCGGTCCGACTCCAATGCCGTGATTTGCTTCACGTATTCCGCGCCGGTCACGATGCGCCCGGCTGCGCCCACGGGGGCTTGCGTCATCGCTTGCGCATCACGATGAGGAAGTGATCGCCCATTGCGCGAAGCACGGGCCTACCGGCCAGTCGTTGGTCGAGGCGCCACAGCCGTCGGTACCAGCTGGAATTTTGCTCCCGGAATTGCGGGATGTACGGCGGTGGCGCGAACACGCACAGACCGCGGTAATGCTCGAGCGTGAAGTGACGGCCGAATGGGCGATAGAACTCGCTTGGGCTGTAGTAGTGCGTCCAGATCGTGTGCCGGTTCATGCCCACGGGCACGAAGCCGCGAAGGAAGCGCACTTTGGCCCGCGCCCACTCGCGCTTGCGAACAAAGTGCACGATCTCCCAGGGACAGATGCGGCCGATCACGGTGAACACGAGTACGCCGCGCGGCTTGAGAAGCCGAGCGCACTCCCGCGACACGGCATTCAGATCGGGCACGCAGTTGAGCGGCCCGAGATTGGAGTACGCGCCATCGTAGCGCCCATCACCGCCCAGGCGGTGAAGCTCGTGCGCGCCGACGGTGAGTGCCTGCACGCTCGCCGTCAGACGGTCGTGCTCGGCGCGAGCATGGGTCCGCCGCACCATCTGTGGCGACCAGTCAGTGGCCGTGACATGGTGACCGAGTCGCGCCATGCGAATCGCGTCGATGCCGGTGCCGCAGCCGATATCGATCAACGTGCTGGGCGTGGCGAACACGGCGTCCAACCAGCGCCACATCTCGCTGCGCATGTCCTGAATCAAGGCGTTGTTGCCTCGCGGACCATCGTAGTCCGCGGCGACGCTGTCAAAGGCATCCCGCGTATCGCGCAACTCGAGCAGCGTGGAGGCGTTCGGCGAGGGCGTCAGGAGGTGCGTGGTGTTCACACATTCACACCCGATTCGCCGAACCGGTCTCGCTCAGGGTCAAGCCGCCATCCGGTGCCTGGCCCGCCTCCTCTCCGTTACCAGCATCGGTTCCAATGTACATCGGGCCGGCGTTCCTACAGCTCACCGACCGCGACGCTGAAGCTCTGCAGGAAATGGAAATCCGGCCGACGCAGCGCAAAGTGCGCGTGGTGCGGATCACACACACGTGAAAGCTCGGCATAGTCATCGGCGGACAGGTACGGCTGCAGACGCTCGCCCCAAGTACCCCGAAAGATCGCCTCGATCAGATAGGCCTCGTCCGCCGCACCCAGTGGCGAGATGCGCTCGATCAGGTAGGTGTGCGCGACCACGTTGCGCAACTTGGCCTCGCGCAGCACGCCGACGATGGATCGCACCGCCGCGAGCTCATGCTCAGAGAGGTTATACCGGTCGTGGTAGTACCGGCGCACGGCCTCGTTCGTGACTCTCTCCAGCCGCGCGTCCCAGGCGAAATACATCTCCGGCAGGAGCGAGCTCTGCCCGAGCACCAGACGACCGCGCGGCCGCAGCAGATTGGACAGCGTGAGGACGCCCGTGAGCGGGTCGCGCAGGTGATTCACGGTGTTCACGCACCAGATCAGATCGAAGCTGTTCTCGGGAAACGGCGGGCGCAGCAGGTCACTTTGCAGGACACAGCCGTTGGGCGGCCGGCGCGCCGCCGCTGCCCGCACGTGTGCGCTCGACAGATCGATGCCGACGACCTCGCCGACTGGTGCGACCTCCTCCGCCAACCAGCGCAGCGCCTCGCCCGTGCCGCATCCGGCATCGAGGACGTGGCCACCGGGGCGCAGCTGCAGCGCCGCGATTGCCGCACGCAGTTCAGGCTCCGCGAAGGCGTTGAACAGTTGCAGTTTGCGCGAGTAGTCGCGTTCGGTCGAATCCCCCAGCCGCCCGGGGGCCGCGCAACCTGCCCCGCGCTCACGACCGGCATCGGCCGCCGGCTGCCCGAGGGCGCGGTGGGGCATCGGACTGCCGGCCGCCGGCATCATCAGCTCAACTCTCGGCTGCCGCGCGTGAGAATTCGACCTGTGTCGGCGCGGGCGGCCGTTGCCGCTCGGTGTGGTTGCGGTACTGTGCTTCGTGTGCCAGCAGGCTCAGCCACCGGCGCTTCAATGCCGCGTGCCCTGGCCGACGGACGGATCGGTGCTCCGACTCCTGCAGGCTCACCTGCTCGTGCAGCAGGTCGCGCACCGCGCGATAGAAGTCCGACGTGTAGGTGCCGTGGAACATCATCGTGAGGTCGTCGCTCTCGCTCCAGTGCGTCTGCACGCCGAGCTGCGCCTTGACGAGCTCGTAGAACTTGGTCCCCGGCAACGGATACGCAACACTGACGCCCACGTCGTCGGGCCGCGCTGCCGTGAGCAGCTCGCGGGTTGCGAGGATGTCCTCGAGCTGCTCACCGATGTAGCCGAGCTGGATGAAGAAGCCGACGCGTATCCCCGCGGCCTTGAGACGGGCCCGGGCCTCGATGACCTCGGTGACCGTCGTGCCCTTGTTCATCGCGTCGAGGATGCGTTGACTGCCGCTCTCGGCGCCGAGCCATGCTTCCCGGCAACCCGCCTCGGCCAGCGCCTGCGCCATGCGCACGCTGATCAGGTCCGCGCGCGTTTGGATGGTGAACGGAAT
>Ga0187780_10004119_pt1 | contig 10895 bp, 9 predicted proteins | sample 1015_Q2_SP10_20__FD_132429 | JGI IMG/M metagenome (GOLD analysis project Ga0187780, IMG submission 132429) | Tropical peat soil microbial communities from peatlands in Department of Meta, Colombia - 1015_Q2_SP10_20_MG | ecosystem: Environmental > Terrestrial > Soil > Wetlands > Peat | place...
CATGCCCTGCCGGATGGCCCGGGCCGAAGTCTGATGCGGGATCAGGTAGTCGATGTCCGACAGGTCGATTCCGGCTTCGCCGATCGCCTCGGCCACCAGCGGCGCCATGTCCTGGATCGCCACTTTCTGCAGTTCCCTTGACTTCGTGTACATCTGACCCCCCGGGCCCACAGTGCTGGGGAACGCGAGGCACAGTCGGCTGTGCTCGGCCAGGGTGGTGAAGCCGATGACGTCAATCCCAGAACCGCTGGGCGCACGTTCCACGATTACGGCTGCACCCGCGTCACCGAGGGTGAGCGATGCGAGCTGCTTGCTGAACAGGGAGCGGATCTGCCGCGCCGTATTCCAGCTCAAGTGAGAGATGTACTCGCCGGAAACGACCATGCCGCAGCTGATCTCGCCTTGGGTGATGAGGTCCTGAAGGACGAACACCCCGGTCAGCATGCCTGCGCACGCGTTTGAGAGATCGAAATTCATTGCCTGCGTGGCGCCGATCGCCTGTTTGATGTACAGGCTGAGCGGAGGCTCGAAGGACTGCCAGTACCCACCTTTGGACCGGGTGATGCTGGTGCTGATCAGCATCTCGATGTCGGCTGCCTGATGCAGCGAATGAGCCAGGCAATCGCGGGCAGCTCCGGCAGCCAGGGTGAAGGAATTCTCGCCAGGCCCGACGATGTGGCGTTCGTGGATGCCTGTGAGCCGCTCCAGCTGGATGCGGGTATGGTGTTTGGTCCGATTCATCAGGTCTTTGGTCATCAGTCTCCGGGAGGGCAGCTTCACCCCCACGCTCTCGATCCGGCACCCCCAGGAACCGCCGCCGCCGGACGACTGAAGTGCCAGCCAATGATCTGGCTGCCCGCTAGGAATTCCGGTCACCGCACCCTCCGCGCGCCCATATCGCTTCCGCTTAGCGCGACGCTCATGGCAGGATGTCTGGTTTATGTGATCGGCAATAGGGACGAATGTCATCAGCGGAGGTCCATCGGGCCCAAGTGAGGAGGGGCCTTCTAATCTGTCGGCAGAGCTCCGGCAGGCCTACCGTGGGATCATGAAGAAGCTGGCCCGCGCCAGTGAGCGGGCGGCAGCTAGGCGCGATCCTGGTGTCGAGATGACGGCGGAGGACGACTCGAGGCCAGGCGCCGATGGCAGGCGGTACACGCTGGCCTACGGTCAGTACCGGCTTGCTTATGAGGTCTACGGTTCAGGCGACAGGGTGCTCGTGTGGCTGCACGGTTTGCTGCTCGACGCCAACCTCAGCCGCGGCCTGGCTCGGAGGCTGGCCGCCAGGGGCAACCGCGTCGTGCTACTCGACCTTCTGGGTCATGGCCGGAGCGATAAGCCTCGTCACGCAGGCGCCCATCGGATGGATCTTTACGCTGAGCAGGTGCTGCGTCTCCTGGACGAGCTCGATGTAGATCAGGTGGTGCTGGGAGGAGTCTCGCTAGGCACCAATGTGAGCCTGCTCGCCACGGTGCAAGCGCCTAAGAGGGTCCGTGGCCTGGTCCTGGAAATGCCGGTACTCGAGTGGGCTGCCCCGGCGGCTGCGCTGGTGTTTGCGCCGCTCCTGATGGAGGTGCACTACGCCCGAGCCGGGCTTAGGCTGGTATCCCGGGTCGCTTCCCGCCTCCCTCCTACGGGGCTCGGCCCGCTCGACTCATTCATCAGCGCCGCCGCGTCGGACCCTGACGAAATCGCCGCCGTGCTACATGGCGTCCTGCTCGGGCCTATCGCTCCCACCATCGACCAGCGGCGGGCCATCACCGCGCCGACGCTGGTTTTGGGTCATGGCGTCGACCTAATCCACTCGTTCAGCGACGCGAAAAGGCTCGCGCGGCAGCTTCCCGATGCCAGGCTGATCCGGACTCGAACCTTCGCTGAGCTGTGGGTGCGGCCGACCCGACTGACCGGCGAGATCGCCGAGTTCCTTGACCGCGTCTGGACGAGCGGCGGACCGCCGGCCCGCGACGCGGCCTCGTGAGGTGCGCAGTGAGCTCCGGTCACGCCTGGCCCTGGCCGAGCCGGCTTCGCGCCCGTCGCATGGGTAGCTGATCTGAGTGCCAGGCGGAGAAAGCAATCTGACGGTCGCGGTGACCGGCCCGACCGGGACTTTCGGGTTCGGCCTGATACCGCTGCTGCAAGCCGACGACCGGATAACACGGGTGATGGGCATCGCCCGGCGCCCGTTCGACCCGGCCGCCTACGGCTGGACGAAGATGGAGTACCGCCGTGGCGATGTCCGCGATCCCCAGGCCCTGCAGGACGTATTCGACCACGCCGACGTGGTGGTACACCTCGCGTTCCTGGTTACCGGTACCGCGTCCCGTGAGGCGATCAGGTCGATCAACGTCGACGGCACGCTGAACGCCTTCGGTGCCGCTGCCGCAGCCGGAGTTCGCCGCTTCGTCTATTCATCCTCAGTGGCGGCTTACGGCTTTCATCGCGACAACCCGATCGGGATAACCGAGGACTGGCCCATCCGGCCCGCCGCCCGGTTGTTCTATGCCAAGGAGAAAGCCGAACTCGAGAATCTGCTGCGGGCCGAGCCCGCCCGGTCCGCCGGGCCCGTGCTGTACCTGCTGCGCCCGTCAATCGTAGTAGGCCCGCACGCCGTGGGCGCCAAGGGCGTGCTGCCCGGGCCGCTGACTTCGCTGGCCCGCGCCGTGGCCGGGCGGGCGGGCAGGCTTCCGGTGCCGGTACCCATCCTGGTGCCTTCGCTCCCGGTGCAGTTGGTGCACGAACAGGACCTTGGCCAAGCCCTGCTGCGGTGTGTGGTTGCCGCCGGACCTCCCGGTGCCTACAACATTGCCGACGACGGGATCGTCACCGCCGCCGACATTGCTCGCGAATTCGGCCTGCTCCCGCTGCCGATTCCCGCTGATCCTACCCAGTCCGTGGCCCGGGCCATTTCAGCGCTTCCTTTCCTGCCGCCCGTCGCGCAGTGGGTGGAGGCGGCCAGCCATCCGGCGATCATGGACACGACCCGCGCCAAACAGGAACTGGGCTGGGTCCCTCGTTTCACCGCGCTCGAGGCATTGCGGGACACCCTACGGCGGGAATGGTAGCCAGACCCGTCGGCTCCTGAATCTCACTGCGGTGCATGAGAACGTCGGCGCCGCCTCCGGCCCTCCCGTCTCCCCATGGCCCGCGCCGAGGTCAGCCGTATGCGATCTCGGTCAGGATGTGAGCGGGATCAGATCGATGACCACGGCGTTCCCCGGGCCAGCCACCAACAGGTTGACCAGGGGAGTGATCCATCCGCACCCGATAAACGGCGGCCGCTGGTATCTGCTGGCCAGGCGGCCGCCCAGCTCGAGGTCGAAGCCGGGCTTGGAGCGCAGTGGGACAACGGCGTGAGTGGCGGTGCGGCATGAACCGCCGCTCATCAACGTCCGCCCGGCAGCGTGGACAGCGGCGATAACAGCGTCGACCGTGACCGTCGCAAACATCCGGCCTTCCCGGTCGACTTTGCCGATGACGGGGGACTCGGCCTCGATCTGGACGACAGCGCTGAAGAGCTTGGCACCAAGGACCGTCCGGCTGATGGAGGCTTGGTGGAGCACGAGGTCCCCAGTGAACAGACCTGAGTCGATATCCGCGTGGAGTGTCAGCGACCCGCTCAAAGGCACGCGCAAGGCATCCTTGCGCACGGTGAGAAATCCCCGGACCTCATATGCGATCTCGCGCATGAACATCCTCTCCTCCAACCCGGCCACCGGCGACAACTAGCACCTGAATATCCTGCGCACTCGCGGCAAGCGGGTCACGGGCGGCGAGGCCGGGACGGCCTCACTCCAGCACCAGCCAGCGGCACTTGCGGTAAAGCCAGCTGCGCCCGCCATGGCTGCGCTAGGCCCGGTACCTACCGACCATCTGGCCGGGTTTCAGCAGCCGAGTGGCTTGAGTGACCACAGGGGGCGATCGCTTCCACGAACCCTTGGCCCCGAGACCTTAGCGCGAAAGATATCGGAGTCTGTGGCCTCGCCGGGCCGCCTTGCGGCGCTGCGCCGCTCGGGTTGAATCCGCCCATCCCTCCCGCTCCTGCCACCAGGTCCGCGATATGGACCAAGGTCCCGCATGAGGGGACATACGGCTCCTGACGTGCATCTTCTGAGCGGCAGACTATCAAGCTGTCGGGTGTGAATACCGGACGCCCCAATGGGCCGTGAGGGGGTGAGCTGCGTACCCAGACGCCGGCCGTGACGTCATCGCGGCCTACGGACCCGCGCACTCGACGGCGAATTCAGTGCGCATGATCTCGTCGGTCGTTCCGTGGGGGCGAACGCGGATCGCACCGGAGGGCGCGCTATCACGAAAAAGGCGCTCCGCGGGACGCCGAGGAGGGAAGAGCGATGCGTACGTCCAAGATCGTGCTGTTGGTAATCGGCGTCCTCGTACTGGTAGCGGCCGCCATCTGGAGACCGGTAGTAGCACCGCAACTGACCAAGTTGCCCACCAGCCTGGACACCGGTTACCAGTTCGCGGGAACCTACACCGGGTATGTGAATCAGTCCACGGGCGCGCGACTAGCCGGGCCGCAGAATCTGCCGCTGTCCATCGACCGAACCTTCAAGGCGGTGCCGGCGCTGAGCACCTCGTCCGAGCTGGTGGTCAAGGACGCCTCGACGGTGACGATCGGGCCGAGCACGTCGCCCTCCGTTGCGCAGTACGTGCTCGACCGCTCGACGTCGGAGAATATCAAGAGTCCGTACGCCTATGCGCTGGTTCCCAGCAACGTGGTGGACCGGTCCGGCAGTTACAGCCTCGGGCCGCCGCCCGGGGTTGACACCGCCAAGACCTACCCCTACTGGGTCGATGAGGTCGGCAGGACTACCCCGATCACCTACGCGAACGCCACCCAGACGATCGATGGGCTGGCCGTGCAGCAGTGGCAGACGAATCTGCCCGCCACCCCCATGCTCGCCTCCATGGTCAGTGCCATGCACCTGCCGACGGCGATGCCGTTCGCGGCGTTCGCGGCCCAGCTCAAGGCCAAGGGCATGGATCTGACCGCCGGGCTGCAGGCCCTGTCACCTTCGCTGACCGCGGCGGAGAAGACCAGCCTCGCGGCGCTGACCGCCAGGCCGATCCCGCTGCACTACCTGTACGCCAGTCAGAGCAGGCTGCTGATCGAGCCGGCCACCGGCATGATCGTAGACATGGTCACCGTCGTCCGGTCCTATTCGGTCCGCTTGGACCTCGGGCCGCTCGCGGCCGGGCTGGCGCCCATCCTGGCCGCTCACCCGACCAACCCGGTCGCCGCTCTGCTGGCCGCCGGCAGCAAGCAGCTGACCGCCGCTCCGGCCCAGCCGCTCTATACGCTGACCTTCCATCAGACCCCGGCCTCGGTGACGGACCTAGCTGGACAGGCTGGGCACAATGCCAACATGCTGAAGATCTTCGAGATGTGGATCCCGATCGGCCTGGGCGTGATCGGCCTCATCCTGGTCGGCCTCGCCTTCACCGGCCGCTGGCGGCGCGAGCCTCCCACGACCAAGCCGGCCCAGCCCGGCCCGCAACGGATCGGTGTGTAACGCGCACCACCACGGCTTGCCACGGGAGTTGATCTCCGGGCATGGCCGGCAAAGGCCCCGTCGGCGACCGGAAAGCTGCCGCAGCCGACGAGCTCGACCGTACGATCCGCGAAATCCGGGCGTTGGTGTTCAGCCTGGCCGAGAATCGCGACGAGCGCCCTGCGGGCCGCGTCCCGGATCGGCGGACCCTGCCGCCCGGCTGACTCGGCGGCCCTCTACCACTTCAGTCGTGATCACCACGAACTGGTCGCGTTCTCCCGGTGCCCACGGCGCCAGGGACATTCTCCGGTACCGGGCGATCAGCTCGGGGTCGGTGACCCGTGTGGCGCGGCCGGTTATTACCACCGACCAGCCCGACGATGTTGCCGTGTCCAGGTCGTCCGCTTCAAATGCGACTATCGCGTCGTTGACCCTGCGGGCTACCGTCGCGTCGGCAGCCGTGCGCAAGACGATCAGCCCGTCGGCCAGCGCGAAGTTCATCAGCCGCACCGCTGGCAGCGCGTTGACGGTAAAGATCAGCCGCCCGACCGGCGCGGTTGCCAGCAGGCGAAGCGACTCAGCGCGGCCCAGCCGGATGAACTCAGCAGGCGCTTGCGCACCGCCAGCGTGACCCACATCAGCTAGTTACATCCTCACCAACGCGGCACACCAGGGCCGAAGGTCCTCAGACGGCCCGGGGCCTGCCCAGCATGCATCAGGTCGCCTCGAGCGCCCGGAGCTCGTTGATCTGCCAGTAGCCGGGCGAGACCGCCTCCACCGGACTTCCATGCCTCCGGCATCCTGCCTGCACTGGTTCTTGGTGCCCTCGCCGTAGCGGCACGTGAGGAGGTTGCCATGACTGTTGAGACATCTGTGCAGGGGGGAGACGCGCGCTCCCAGCGGCCGCTCGGATTCCCACCCGGCTCCACGGTCGATGTCCGGCAAGTCGATGACCAGGATTGGGAGACTTTGCGGGCGCTGGCCTACCACGCGACGACCGAGGACTTCGAGGTGCCGGTACACAAGCGGACCGATTTCGCCTCCGTGCCTCGTGTGGGCGTGTGGTTCATCCCGCGCTACGGCCGCTACACCAAAGCCGCCATCTTGCACGACTACCTGTGCAGCGTCGCTGTCCCGGCGGGCCGCATCAGCCGGATCGAAGCGGACGGCATCTTCCGGCAGGCCATGCGGGAGCTCGGCGTCGCGTTCCTGCGCCGCTGGATTATGTGGGCCGCCGTGAGGCTGGGTGCGCTGACGAATCCCGCAGGGCGCAGGAAGTGGTGGACAGAAGCCTGGCGTGTCGCCTTGATTGCTATCCTCGGCCTGCCGATCATCGCTCCGCCCGCAGCGGTCATCGTGATGTCACTTCTGGTCTTCTACCTCGTCGAACTACTGGTCTGGATCCCGCTTGAGGCAGCTCACGGGATCCGGGAAAGACGGCACCGCCCGGCCAAGAAGGTCAACCGGCCGGCCCTCCGCTGGAAGCTCTAGCCAGCCGTCAGCCCCGCTCTTCCACCAAGAAGCGGCGTATGAGTTTGCCACCGGCCAGCGGCTGGCCTCTGGTGATTTCGAGGGCGGCAAGAGCGGCGCGGTCAAGGTACTAGGAAGGCTCGGATTCACCGTCCAGCCGCGACGCCCAATCGGGTAAGAGATCTGGCCCAGCGGCCTTGCGCCGCCAGTCCTCGGGCAAGGTCACCTCGAGCACGTCATCGACGGTGACCAGGCCGAGCATCCGGCCCTCGCCGTCGACGACCGGGATCGTGGTCAGGTTGTAGTCGATCATCAGGACGGCCACGTTGGTCACGTCGGTGCCCGGCCCGATCCGTACCGGATCGCGGTCGCAAACGTCCGCGAGTGCTCTGGCGTCGTCGGACCGGAGCAAGGTGACGACGCCTGCCGTGCCCAGCAGGCGTCCGTCGTCATCGATGACGTACACGCTCGCCAGCGCCTCCGGCGGCAGTGCGCCGGACCGGCTCACTGCCCTCAGCACGGCCCCGACCGTGGCCGTGCCGGGCACGGCCAGGAAGTCAAGGGCCATCAGGCCCTCCGCGCTGGACGGGTTGAACCCCGTCAGGATCTTGACCTTGACCTGTTGTCCGGCTGGCAGCAGGTCCAGCACCGGCTGGCGGCGATGCCGGGGAAGTTCGGTGATGACGTCTGCGGCATCGTGTGCGCCCATCCGCGCGAGCACCGACGCGATCTCGGCGTCCGTACGGGCGCTGAGCAACCTGCAGGGAAGTTCCTCGTCCAGCCCCTCGAAGACTTCGCCGATCATCGCTCGAACTCCCGCCAGTGCCGCGCTTGATGCGGCCGCCTGACTGCGCCGATGGTGTTTTAAACTATGGGCCTCCCCTTGGCCCTCATTCCAGAGGACGAAGGTCCCTTCCGGAGGTGACCTAGGTAACGGGCGAGCGCGGCGGGTGGCGGCCCGGCGTAGAAGGAAGGTCGCCGATGGCTGGCCGCGGGGGCGTCGGGGACGGCGTCGCATTCACGGTGGAGTCCACGACGATGCCGCCGTCATTGTCCCCCCTTTCTGGCTCGGTTGAGGGGGGTTTCCCCGGGCCGGCCCGTCAGGTTAGGCTGCTGACCAGGGAGGTGGCACAGCTCCGCCGGCGCGGCCGCTCTGCCATGGGCTTGACACGCGTGAACGTTGGTCTTGACTGGTAACTGCCGCGGACGGCATCGAGGTTTCCGTGGCGGCCGGTCTTGCCTAATCGGGCTGGTGATCTGGAACCATCCGGGAGGCTGTGTGAGCGCTCGTGCTAAGACAGGCGACCTGGACGCGGTATTCATCCGCCATCCTGCCCCGGTATGCGTCATCACCGCTGCTGACGTCACCGACGTGGCGTAGTCCGGGCAGATGGACACCGAGTCGGGGCAGCGGAACCTTGCCACGGGGCTGATAGACCGGTACCGCGAACGCGGCGAGCTCGACCGGCTCGTGAACGCTGTCCGGGCCAGCGAAAGCCGGTCGCTAGTGGTACGCGGCGACCCCGGCGTCGGCAAGACCGTGCTGCTGGACTACTTGGCCGGGCAGGCGGCGGGTTGCCGGGTGGCACGCGCGGCGGGCGTTCAGTCGGAGATGGAGCTGGCCTTCGCCGGGTTGCACCAGCTGTGCGCGCCGATGCTCCAGCGCGCCGGGCGGCTGCCGGTACCGCAGCGCGAGGCGCTGCGGACCGCATTTGGTCTCAGTACCGGTCCGCCAGACCGGTTCCTGGTGGGGCTGGCCGTCCTCAGCCTGCTGTCGGAAGTAGCCGGGGAACGGCCGCTGATCTGCGTGATCGATGACGAACAGTGGCTCGATCACGCGTCGGCCCAGGTGCTGGGCTTCGCGGCACGACGGCTGGCGGCCGACCCGGTCGCCCTGGTATTCGCGGCCAGGGATCCGGGTGAAGAGCTGGCCGGGCTGCCGGAGCTGGCCATCGAGGGTCTGCCCGAGGACGATGCGCGGGCGCTGCTGGATTCGGCGCTGACCGGACCGCTGGATACCCGGGTCAGGGACCTAATCGTGGCTGAGACGCAGGGTAATCCCCTGGCGCTGGTTGAACTGCCGCGCGGGCTGACGCCGGTGCAGCTGGCGGGAGGTTTCGGGCTGCCTGCCGCACCGTTGTCGGGGCGGATCGAGGACAGCTTCCGGCAGCGACTGGAGGCCCTGTCGGCTCAGACTCGCCGGCTGCTGCTGCTGGCGGCGGCCGACCCGTCCGGCGATCCGGTCCTGGTCCGGCGTGCGGCCAGGCAGCTGGACATCCCGGTTCCGGCGGAGGCGTCGGCGGTCGACGCGGGCCTGGTGGAGTTCGGTGCCCAGGTACGGTTCCGGCATCCGCTGGTACGCTCGGCGGCCTATCGATCGGCGTCGGTTCAGGACCGGCGCGAGGTCCACGGCGCACTGGCCGCGGTCACCGATCCGCAGTTCGATCCTGACCGCCGGGCCTGGCATCAGGCCCAAGCCGCGGCCGGGCCCGATGAGAAGGTCGCAGCAGAGCTGGAGCACTCGGCCGGCCGAGCGCAGGCCCGCGGCGGGCTGGCCGCGGCCGCGGCGTTTTTGGAGCGCTCGGTGGCGCTGACGATTGATCCTGCGCGCCGCGCTGAACGCACTCTGGCCGCGGCGCAGGCCAACCTGCAGGCCGGCGCGTTCGACACCGCTCTCGAGCTGCTGGTCATGGCGGAAACCGGGCCGCTGGATGAGATCCAGAGTGCCCGGGTGGATCTGCTACGCGGGCAGGTTGCTTTCGCCTCGGGACTGGGCAGCGACGCTCCCTCCCTGCTGCTCAAGGCGGCCGAGCGGCTTGGGCCGCTCAACCTGGACCTGGCGCGCGAAACGTACCTGGGCGCCTGGGGGGCAGCACTGTTCGCCGGGCGTATGGCGGGCGCGGGCGATCTGCTGGAGGTCTCCCGCTCCGCCCGGGCCCTGCCCCCGTCGGCCCACCCTCCGCGTCCGGTCGACCTGCTGCTGGACGGGCTTACGCTGCTGACCACCGAAGGGCCGGCCGGCGCGGCACGGACGCTGCGGCAGGCAGCGAGCGCGTTTGCCAGCGCAGATGTCGGCATGACAGACGGACTGCGGTGGGGCTGGATAGCCTACGGGGCCGCCAGCACCTTGTGGGACGATGACGGATGGCGCGCGATCCTGCTCCGGCAGGTCCAGCTTGCGCGTCATGTCGGCGCACTCGACCACCTCCCGATCCTGCTGGGCGCGCTGGCCATGGCGGCCGCGAGGAGTGGTGATTTCGCCGGGTCCGCTTCGCTGATCGTGGAGGCTGATGCGGCAGCGGAGGCGACGGGGAGTCGTATCGCGCCCTACGCTGCCATGCTGCTGATTTCCCTCCGGGGCATCCAGGCCGAGGCCGCTCCGATGATCGAGGCCACCTGCGCCGAGGCCCCGGCCGGCGGGCAGGGAGCCGCGGGGACCTACGCGCACTGGGTGGCCGCAGTCCTGGCCAACGGCCTGGGCCGGTACGCGGAGGCATTCGCGGCCGCCAGGCAAGCCAGCGAAGACAGGCACCTGTATATCTCCGCGTGGGTCTTGCCGGAGCTGATCGAGGCCGCCGCACGCAGCGGGAATGCGGACGTGGCCGGCGATGCTCTCGACCGGCTCGCGGAGACGACACGGGCCGGCGGAACCGACTCCGGACTTGGCATCGAGGCGCGCTCCCGCGCGCTGCTGAGCGAGGGCGGAGCCGCCGACGGCACGTACCGCGAGGCAATCGACCGGCTCGGCCGCAGTCGGCTCCGCCCGGAGCTCGCTCGCGCCCACCTGCTCTACGGCGAATGGCTGCGCCGCCAGAACCGCCGGGCCGAGGCCCGCGAGCAGCTCCGTACCGCTTATGAGATGCTGGCCGCGACGGGCATCGAAGGCTTCGCCGACGCGCCCGGCAGGAGCTCATC
>Ga0187780_10004120_pt1 | contig 10894 bp, 11 predicted proteins | sample 1015_Q2_SP10_20__FD_132429 | JGI IMG/M metagenome (GOLD analysis project Ga0187780, IMG submission 132429) | Tropical peat soil microbial communities from peatlands in Department of Meta, Colombia - 1015_Q2_SP10_20_MG | ecosystem: Environmental > Terrestrial > Soil > Wetlands > Peat | place...
ACGCGCGCGCGCGCCTCCCCGGCCTGGACGGCGCGCATGGCCCCCAGCAGGGCCTCGATGGGATCGCCGATGAGGCGATCCGAGAGGAGGGCCAGGGCGCACACACCCGCCACCACGGTGAGCGCGGCCGCAATCAGGCTGTAACGGAGCTCGGTGGCCAGGATGGCGTTGATCCGGCGGGGCGAGACGGCCACGTAGAGGAAGCCATTCTGCTTTTGGTCCGCGTTGTGGCACCGGTGGCAGGCGGGCCCGTTAGCCAGGGGCCGGATGGTGGCCTCCACGTCCTCCCCGGCCGCGGTCCGATCCGCGAAGACGTAGGGGATCAGGGCAAGGTAGGTCTCCATCTTCTCGGGGAGGAGGCGATGGCCCACCAGGTCCGGCGGGCTGGCCGCCCGCACCGCTCCATCGTTTGTCATGACGGCGACGATCTCGATGTCCCCGGATTTCGCGCCTGCCAGCACGGCGGAATGCACGTCCTGCGTCCGTTCTTGGAGCATGGCCAATTCGATGGCGCGCTCCACGGACGTGGCGAGGGCGGCAACCCTTTCACGCGAGAAGGCCAGGAGCTGGTCGCGGTGGGTTCGGTAGGACCACCAGAAGGCGAGCGCGATGGCCGCCGTGAGGATCAGGGCCGTGCAGAGGAGGAACTTTGTGCGTACGCGCACGGGCAACTCGCTGGCCATGGGGCTTCAAGCGTTGTGGCTCGTCGAGCCACTGCCCCAAGCATCTTTGCCACGGACCAGGGCGTACCTGTCGTGGGCTTCTGCGGAGAAACCGTGCCCGATGGGAGCAACAGAAGTGCCAGCTTCCAGATGCCGGATGATGAAGCGGAGGTTGTCTAACTTATGGATTTTACTGAACGAACCGCTTACTTTTTCGGAGGCGAGATGAGGCTCGCCCAGCATCATTGCGGCACCCCTGGGACAGTGGGATGGGGGAAATCGCCTGCAGCAGGCCCATCGCTAGCGCAAGTGGGCGAAAACACCCACCCCTTTCCGTGAGGGGCTCCCCCGCCCCGACATCGTCCCACCCTTGCCCCATGAAGGCGGGCCCTGGTCGGACGGGAGCGATACCAGCGTCTAACCCTGGATCGACGGAAGACTGAACGATGTCATCGGTAGAGACATTGGGAACGGGCAACCAAAGAGGCGCACAGGCGGGGACGGCGAGGGAGGTTTCAGGTCACCCGTGGAGAAAGCGGGCGGAGCGGGGCTGCCGGCAGGGCGCGCGCCACGTCACGGCGCAACCCGCCCGGCCGTCCACGGCGTTGGCCGGAACACGATCCGCCCGGGCCGCGATAACCTCCGCCGCGTGCCGCGCCATGGTCCGCGTGCGATCCACCGGAGTGCCGGAGGCGAGGATGGCGACAGGCCGGCTCCGTCAGCGGTGCTTGTCGTTAGCGCGCAGGAAGCCAACCAAGTCCACCAGCTCTTTCCATTCGATGGACGGATAGGCGATCCCCTTCTCGGCTGCCATGGCGATCATGGTGGGCGCGTGGTTCCACATGGCGGCGGCCCAGGCCGCATCGGAGTCCAACGAGAATTTCCCCGCCAGATCCCTGGCCGCTGTTCCGCGAGGCCCGCCGAGCGCGTGGCAGGTGAGGCAGCCCTTCGATACCAACACCAATTGTCCATGCCCGCGGTCCGGCGGGGGATCCTTTGGTTCCGACCCATTCAGGTACGACCCGAGAACCGCCATCTCCCGGGATGATAGGCGCGGCCATTTCAGGCCGGGCTCGGGGAGGTTGGCCCACATGAGGGGAGCGTGGTTCCACATGCCTGCCGTCAACTCGAAAAGCGAGCGGTCCTTTCGCAGCACGGAGAGATGCGGCGCCTGGAGGACCGCCCGTTCCTCGTGGCAGGTGGCGCACCCCTTGGAGACGAACACAACCCTGCCGGGGTGCTCCTCCGCGGCCGCGGCCGGAAGGGCCACGGACCCGAGGGCCATCCCCAGGGTCGCGACGGCCAGGAATTGACATCCGGCACCCATGAAGGGTCTCATCGTCACTCCTCCACACCGCGGGGAATTCCCCCTGGGGGCTTCCCGCGCCATCCGCGCCGTCGCGCGCCTGGCGAGGAGCGCGAAACGGGGTCGGGCCCCGGCCGCGCTATGGCCGCAGCGGGGCCGCACCGCAGCGGGTCCAGGGTGCCGACGGGAGGCATGCCGCCGATCACCTCTCCGCCGGAAGCCTTCCCCGTCCCCCTAGTAGGTTGCTGATAGACGTGTGTTCCGCAGGCCGCTCGAAATGGTCCGCACGCAAGGCGGCGGGGAGACAAGTTGGGCCCTTTTCAGCGGCCTGCTAGAACAGGCCCAGGGCCTTCCAGTAGAACGGGCCGATGCCCAGCCAGATGATCATGTTCACCACGGACACGATGAAGCCCACCCCCCACCACTTCTTCAATTCCACGTAGCCGGCCCCGAAGTAGACGGGCGACGGCCCGCCGCCGTAGTGGGTGAGCGAGACGCAGAGGTTGGAGAAAAACGCCAGGGTGAGGGCCGCCAGCAGCGGCGGCGCGCCCACGGCCACGGCCACCGTGAGGAAGGGAACGAACATGGCCGAGACGTGGGCCGTGAGGCTGGCGAAGCCGTAGTGGCTGTACAGGTACACCAGCAGGAGCACGCCCAGGGCGGGGAGCCACGGCCAGCCCTTCACCTGCCCGGCCACGAACCCCGAGAACCACTTCAGCAGGCCCAGCCTGCCCAGCATGGTCGCCATGCCGACGAGCCCGCCGAACCAGATCAGGGCGTCCCAACCCGCCTTCTCGGCCAATACGTCCTCCCAGGCGATGGAGCCGGCGGCCAGCATGATCCCGACGCCCAGGAGGGCCACCACGGTGGCGTCGATCCCCGTCCAGGATCCGGTGACCCACAGGCCGAGGGCCAGCAGGAACGTGCCCATCACCGCCCACTCCTGCCGGCGCATGCGGCCCATCTTGGCCAGTTGCTCGCGGGCCAGGGCCGGGGCCTCGGGCGTCTCGGTGATCTCCGGCCGCGCGAGCCGGTAGATCACCAGCGGCATCACCGTGAGGCCGAGGAGCCCGGGGACCAGCGCCGCCAGCGCCCACCCCCCCCACGATAGCTCGACGTTGATGGTCTTCTTGGTCAGCTCGACGATCAGCGGGTTGGCCGCCATGGCCGTCATGAACATGGCGCAGGTGGTGTCGTGGGCGTGGTAGCTGTTGAGCATCAGGAAGCGGCCGATGCGGCCGGCCGTGGGCCCCGGCTCGGAGTTGTAGGTGCCGGCCAGCCCGCGGACGATGGGGAAGAGTACCCCGCCGGTGCGGGCCGCGCCGGAGGGAATGGTGGGCGCCAGCACCAGGTCGCTCAGCGCCAGGGCGTAGCCGAGCCCGATGGTCCGCCGGCCGAAGGCCAGGATGAACCAGTAGGCGATGCGTCGCCCGAGACCGGTCTTGCTGAAGGCCCGGGCGAACAAGAATGCCGCCACGATGAGCCACACGGTCCCGTTGGCGTACCCGTTCAGCGCCTCGGCGGGGCTGAGGGTGTCCGTGAGCGCGGTGGCCATGGTGCCGATGATCACCACCGCGCCCATGGGCAGCGGCTGGAGGATCAGCCCCAGGATGGTGGCGGCGAAGATGGCCAGCAGGTGCCAGGCCTTGACGGCCACGCCGCTGGGCGGGGGCAGGTACCAGATCACCGCCGCCACCAAGAGCGTGGCCACGCCGCGCATCGCACATTCCGTGGCGGATCGCTCGGCGCTCATGGGCGCCTCCTTTCACTCGGCAGGACCGAGGACTGAGGTGCGAGGACTGAGACGGAGTCGATTATCGCGGATCGGTCACCGGCGATCAGCCCTCCTTCGCTGTGCCTCAGTCCTCAGTCCTCGTGCCTCGTGCCTCAGTAGAGGCCCAGGGCCTTCCAGTAGAAGGGGCCGATCCCCAGCCAGATCACGATGTTCACCAGCGAGGCGACGAAGCCGATCCCCCACCAGGTCTTCAGGTCCGCATACCCGGCCCCGTAGTAGATGGGGGCCGGGCCCGTGCCGTAGTGGGTGAGGGACGCGTTCAGGTTGGAGAAGAAGGCCAGGCTCAGGGCCGCCAGCAGCGGCGGCGCCCCCGCGGCCACCGCGACGGTAAGGAACGGCACGTACATGGCCGTGACGTGCGCCGTGAGGCTGGCGAAGCCGTAGTGGCTGTAGAGGTACACCAGCAGCAGCACGCCCAGCGCCGGGAGCCACGCCCAGCCCTTCACGTAGCCCGCCACGAAGCCGGAAAACCACGTCAGCAGGCCCAGCTTGGCCAGCATGGCGGCCATGCCCACCAGCCCGCCGAACCAGATGAGGGCATCCCAGCCCCCCCGCTCGCCCAGCACGTCGTCCCATTTGAGGACGCCCGTCACCAGCATCACCCCGACGCCCAGGAGGGCCACCACGGTGGCGTCCAGCTTCGTCAGCGTGGCGGTGGCCCAGAGGGCCAGGGCCAGCACGAACACGCCCATCACCACCCATTCCTCCCGGCGGATCCGGCCCATCTTGGCCAGCTGCTCGCGGGCCAGGGCCGTCGCCTCCGGCGTCTCCGTGATCTCCGGCCGCGCCAGCTTGTAGACCACGTACGGCATCGCCAGCAGCGAGAGCAGGCCGGGGAGGAGCGCCGCCAGGGCCCACCCGCCCCACGATAGGTCGAGCTTCAGCGTCTTCCGGGTCAACTCGACGATGAGGGGATTGGCGGCCATGGCCGTCATGAACATCCCGGAAGTGATGACGTCCGCGTGGTACGTGCTCAGCATCAGGAAGCGGCCGATGCGCCCCGCCGTGGGCCCCGGCTCGGAGTTGAAGGTGGTGCAGAGCCCCCGGACCACGGGGAAGAGCACCCCGCCGGCGCGGGCCGTGTTGGACGGGGTGGCCGGGGCGATGACCAGGTCGCTGAGGGCCAGGGCGTAGCTCAGGCCCAGGGTCCTCCGGCCGAAGGCCCGGATGAACCAGTAGGCGACCCGCCGCCCCAGGCCGGTCTTGATGAACCCGCGCGCGAAGAGGAACGCGGCGAAGATCAGCCAGACGGTGGTGTTGGCGAACCCGTTGAGGGCGTCGCCCACGCTGAGGGTGTCGGTGAGGGCCGTAGCCATGGTCCCGGTGATCACCACCGCGCCCATGGGCAGCGGCTGGAGGATCAACCCGAGGATCGTGGCGGCGAATATGGCCAGCAGGTGCCAGGCCTTGATGGCCACCCCGGTCGGCGGCGGCAGGTACCAGATCACCGCCGCCGCCAGGAGGGTGGCAGCGCCGCGCATCGCACGTCCCGTGGCGGATCGCTCGGCGCTCATGATGCGCCTCCTTTCACTCTATTCGCCTCTCGCCCCACGCCTTCCGCTGCGTGGGGAATCCGGGGAGGGGTGCCGCACGGCCGATGGCCAATGGCGGACGGCTACGGCCCCTCGGCCGCCCGGCGCTGGTACCCGGGGCAGGCGCGATAGTTCCCCGCGCAGTGCTCCTGTGCGGTGGCCCGGCTGGGGAAGCGTGGCTTCCCGTGCTCCGCCCCCGTGCAGTACACCGTCTGCGGATAGATGCAGACGAAATCGCTGCCCAGTTCGTGCAAGAAGGGACACACCTGGGGTGCCTCCTCCGCCTTCCGCCGCATGCCCATCCCTCCTCCCCCGTATGTCACGTTCGGTGGTCCGGTTGTTCGGGAGTCCGGTTGGTCTCGGATCGTGCCCGCGCACAGCACGCCACAGCCTGGAGAACCAGCGAACGATCGAACTCCCGAACCACCGAACGGTTCTTCGGCTACCAATCCTCGGGGCGCGCCTCCACCTTCCGCCCCGTCATCTCGTAGAAGGCCTTGAGGACGTCGATCTCGCTCAGGATCCCCACCACCCGGCCCCGCTCCACCACCGGCAGGGCGCCGATCTTGCGTTCGTGCATGATCTTTGCCGCGTCGGCGAGGTCGGCATAGGGCGTGGTGGTGATCACCGGGAACGTCATGACCTCCTCCACGGTGACCTGTTCCATGAGCGAGGTCCCCTCGCCCACCCGCGTGCGCATCGCCGGGGCGAAAAGGATCTGGCGGATGTCCCGGTCGGTCACGATGCCCGCCAGTTTCCCCGCCGCGTCCACCACCGGGAGGTGGCGGATCTTGTGCGCCCGCATCAACTCGGAGGCGGCCCGCGAGGTTTCGTTGGCCCGAATCGTCACGGGGTCCTTCGTCATCCGGTCCTTGACCTCCATGGCACCTCCTTCCCCTGCGAGCCGTTCGGGCGTTCGGGCCTTAGTAGGCTGCCGAAATACTCCCCTTCCCCCAGGCTGCTCAAAAAGGTCCAGATGCAAGGCGGCGCGCGATGCGAGGTGCGAGGCGTACTGCGGCCGTACGTCGCAGCGCCGCGCGAGCGCGCCAACGCCGCAGATGGGCCTTTTTCAGCAGCCTGTTAGGCCGCCCGGTCCTCCGCCCCGATGAGGGGCACGAAGATGCAGCCCAGCACGTCCTGCGTGGTCAGGCGGCCCGCCACCTTCCACCCTACCCGCAGGGTCTGCCCCGACCACGCCTCCCCCACGGGGGCCACGATGATCCCCCCCTCGGCGAGCTGGGCCACCAGGGCGGCCGGCAGGATCGGGCAGGCCGCCGTGACCAGCACCCGGTCGAAGGGGGCGTGCTCGGGGAGGCCTTGCGCTCCATTCCCCACCAGCACGTGGACGTTGGCGTAGCCGAGTTCCCGCAGGCGCACGGCGGCCGCCTCCGCCAGCGGCGCGATCCGCTCGACGGTGAAGACCTCGCGCGCCAGATGCCCCAGCACGGCCGCCTGGTACCCGGACCCGGTGCCGACCTCCAGGACCCGTTCCTCCCCACGCAGCTCCAGGTATTCCGTCATGACGGCCACCATGTACGGCTGGGAGATGGTCTGGCCGTGGCCGATGGGGAGGGGCCAGTCCTCGTACGCCCGGCCCCGCTGGGCCTCGTCCACGAAGAGGTGTCGCCGCACGTCGGCGATGGCCTGGAGCACTCGCGGGTCCCGCACCCCCCGGGCCGCGATCTGCTCCTCCACCATGCGGCGCCGCAGGGCGCCGTACCCCGCCGCGTCCTCGTCGGCCGGGCCCATGGCTCGCCTACGCCGCGCCGGCCGGGACCGCCGCCTCCGGCCGCAATCGCCCGAGCAGTCCCTTCACGACTTCTTTCTTGGCCTTGAGCTGCTCCTTGAACTGATGGCTCTCGGCCCGGTAGATCTCGTCCCGCAGATCCCCCAGCAGCTCGTCCAGCAGGTCCAACAGGAGCTGCCGTTCCTCCTCGGCCAGCTCGATGCGCATGGCCCCCTCCTCTCGCCACAGGACTGAGGACTCAGGACTGAGGACTGAGCGGCGACTCAGACCTGTCCCTCAGTCCTGAGTCCTCAGTCTTGCGCCAGTGCGCTCGTCACCAGACGCGTTCCACCCCGCCCCGGTGATCCTCGCTGATGCTCTCCTCTTCGTTCTCCAGGGGCGGCGGACAGTCGCAGCGCTCGCCGCGGAGACAGGCGCCGCAGCAGTAGTACCGTCCCCAGGCCCGTACCGGCGCCCAGGTGATCTCCACCCCGCAGTTGTGGCACCACCGCGTCCAGTCAGCGTTCGGGCTCATGGCCGCCCCTCCCGCCGATCGCGTCGGGCGGCCCGCAGGATGCCCTAGGCCCCGCGCGGCGTCACGCGAGCAACTGCAGCTGCCCCTCGTACAGGTAGCGGCGCGCGTTCTCCGCCACCGCCGTCGGGTCCACCGGGTTGCGGGCCACGCCCGTCTCGATGGCTGCCCGGGCCACCGCCTCGGCCACGGCCGGCGGCACCCGCAGGTCCATCATGGTCGGGATGATGTAGTCGGGCTTCAGCTCCTTGTCGCTCACCAGGGCGGCGATGGCCTCGCCGGCCGCCACCTTCATGGTGTCGTTGATCTCGCGGGCCCGCACGTCCAGGGCGCCGCGGAAGATGCCCGGGAACCCCAGGGAGTTGTTCACCTGGTTCTCGAAGTCCGAGCGACCGGTGGCCACCACGGCCGCGCCGCCCGCCTTCGCCTCGTCCGGGAAGATCTCGGGCACCGGGTTGGCCATGGCGAAGACGATGGCGTCCTTGGCCATGGCCCGCACCATGTCGGGCGTCACGGCCTTGGCCACCGAGAGGCCGATGAAGACATCGGCCCCGGCCAGGGCATCGGCCAGGCTGCCGGTGCGGCGCTCCCGGTTGGTGACCCGGGCCATCTCGGCCTTCACCGGATTCATCCCGGCGGTGCGTCCCTCATAGACGATCCCCTTGGTGTCGCACAGGATCAGGTCCTTCACGCCGATCTTGAGGAAGAGTCGCGAGACGGCGATGGCCGAGGCCCCGGCCCCGTTGATGACCAGCCGGGCCTCCGCCAGCTTGCGGCCCGTGACCTTGAGGGCGTTCAGGAGCGCCCCCAGCACCACCACGGCGGTGCCGTGCTGATCGTCGTGGAACACCGGGATATCCAGGTCCTTCTTGAGGCGCTCCTCGACCTCGAAGCAGCGGGGCGCCGAGATGTCCTCCAGGTTCACGCCGCCGAAGGCGGGGGCGATAGCCTGCACCACCTGGATGATCTCCTCCGGGTCCTGGCTCCCCACGCAGATGGGAAAGGCCTCCACGCCGCCGAACGTCTTGAAGAGGACCGATTTCCCCTCCATCACGGGCATGGCCGCCCGCGCCCCGATGTTGCCGAGCCCCAGCACCGCCGAGCCGTCCGAGACGACGGCCACCAGGTTCCCCTTCGCGGTGTAGTCGTACACCTTGGCCGGGTCCCGGGCGATGACGCGGCAGGGTGCCGCGGCGCCCGGCGGAAGGTAGAACAGGCTCAGGATGTAGCGGTCCTTGATGGGGATCTTGCTCTTCACCTGGAGTTTGCCCTGGTGGCGCTTGTGCAGGTCCAGGGCCTGCTCGGCCAGCGTCATCTCCGCCCGGGGGGGCGGGGGAACGTAGGCCCCAGGGCCCTCGTACACGTCGCGCAGCGTGCGGGCGGCCACCACGGCCGGGTCCACCTGGCGCCGCGCCTCGCCCGTCTCCACGGCGGCCCGTGCCACGGCCCCGGCCAGGGCCGGGGCGACGCGGAAGTCCATGACGCCGGGCACGATGAAGTCGGGCCGCCGCTCGGCCGGAGGCACCAGGCCCGCCAGGGCGCCGGCGGCCGCCAGCAGCATGGCGTTGTTCACATTGCGGGCGCCGGCATCCAGGAGCCCCCGCAGCACGCCCGGGAAGACCAGGGCGATGTCCAGTTCGTTGGGGAAGTCCGTGCGGGCCGTGGCCACCACGGCCGCCCCGGCCGCCTTCGCCTCGCCGGGCAGGATCTCCGGGTCCGGCACGGCCAGGGCGAAGACGATGGGGTTGGGGGCCATCGCCTGGACCATGGCCGGGGTCAGCACGCCGCGGGCCGAGAAGCCGATGAAGACGTCGGCCCCTTTCAGGACATCGGCCAGGGCGCCCTTCCGGTCCTCCGGGTTGGTGCTGCGCGCGATCTCGTTCTTCACCCAGTTCATGCCGGAGGTCCGGTACTTGAAGAGGGCGCCGGCGCTGTCGCACACGATGAGGTTACGCGCCCCCGCGGCCAGCAGGAGGCGGGCCGTGCCGATGCCGGCGGCCCCCGCCCCGGCGATGACGATGCGGGCGGCCTCGAGCGTCTTCCCCACCAGCGGCAGGGCGTTGGAAAGCCCCGCCAGCACCTGCACGCCGGCCCCGTGGGCGTGGTTGTGGAAGATGGGCACGTTCACGGCCCGCTGCAGATGGTCCTCGACGGTGAAGCAGCGGGGCGACGAGATGTCCTCCAGACAGAAGGCCCCGAAGGTGGGGGCCAGCAGGCTGACCACTTGGATGATCTCGTAGATGTCCGCGCCCTTCAGGCAGAGGGGCACCGCATCCACGTTGGCGAAGGTCTTGAGCAGGACGGCCTTCCCCTCCATGGCCGGCAGAGCCGCCTCGGGCCCCACGGCCCCCAGGCTCAGGACGGCCGAGCCGTCCGTCACGATGCCCACCGTGTTCCCACGGCAGGTGTAATCGAAGGACGTCCGCGGGTCCTTCTCGATCTCCAGACACGGGGCCGCCACGCCCGGCGTGTAGACCAGGCTCAGGAGGTGCCGGTCTCGCACGGGCAGCTTGCTCTCCACGCCGATCAGGCCCCGGTACCGCTGGCGGTACGCCAGGGCATCCAGTTCCGCAATGCTGCTGTCCATCGTCTGCCTCCTCCACCTCGGGCCCGGGAAGCCTTCAGCCGCCGCGACGTCCCGGGTCTCTCATGGCGTTTCCCACGTTCCGAAGCTGAGCCTCCCACCCCGCTCAGGCGGGATGCAGGCGTGCCTTCTTGGCCAACAGTTCCTCGGCGCTTTCCTGACGGGCCGGGTCCGGCACGATGCACTCCACGGGACAGGCGGCGACGCACTGGGGCTCATCGTAGAAGCCCACGCACTCGGTGCACTTCTCGGGCTCGATCACGTACACCGGATCACCCTCCCCGATGGCCTGGTTCGGGCAGTCCTCCACGCACGCCGCACAGCTCGTGCACTCCTCCATGATCATGAGCGACATCGTGTTCCCTCCCGGTGAAAGGTGGTGTCTTCCTCGCCCGGCGTTTCGCCGGGGTCGAGGCCGTGGAAGCGGGCGTCCGCCTCCCAGTCGTGGGCAGCCCCCAGGATCGGCAGGTGGCCGCAGAACCGGCGAACTTCGTGGGCGTGGGCTTCGGCCAGGGCCTCCGCCGCCGTGGGCACGTCGAAGTTCATGTCCGGCCGGAGGCCCAGCAGGCTCAGAAAATGCCATAGGCGGCACTCCCGCGTGTGGCAACTGTAGGTCACGCGGTCGCCCTCGGCCCGTTCCTCCACCGCCGGGCAACGCCGGCAGAACCGTACCGCCTCCCGCCCGATCTCCCGTCGGAGCTTCTCGTTGATCAGCATGGATCCCCCCGCGCTGATGCGCGCAAACAGGTTTCCACAG
>Ga0187780_10004121_pt1 | contig 10894 bp, 9 predicted proteins | sample 1015_Q2_SP10_20__FD_132429 | JGI IMG/M metagenome (GOLD analysis project Ga0187780, IMG submission 132429) | Tropical peat soil microbial communities from peatlands in Department of Meta, Colombia - 1015_Q2_SP10_20_MG | ecosystem: Environmental > Terrestrial > Soil > Wetlands > Peat | place...
CAGGCCGCCGCACAAAGAAAACACGCGACGCACTTCTCGAGGCCATTCTCGTCACGCTGCAGGACATGCACCCCCCGGAAACGCTCCTGCAACTTGGCTCCTCGCAAAGGCCCTGGCCCATCGGGATAGTTCTCCACCTGGGTGGGCTGAAACATCTCGCGAAAGGTGATGCTCATGCCCTTCGCGATTGCCGCCATGCCTTTCAGAAACGACATCGTGCAACTAGTATACCCGCCCGGCGAACGACGCGCCCGCTCTGGCCCGGGTCCCCCTTGCTCCGGGCTCCCCGGCCGGACTGACCATGCTCATCCGGGCGGCAATCAGGTAAGATACTTTTCACCCCTCCCCCCGAAGATGAACCGCGAATACTACAAGGGCTACAGTCAGGAACTCCATCGCGACATGGAAGCGCTCGTCTTCGGGCACTCGGGGATGCCCCTTCTCGTCTTCCCCACGTCGATGGGAAAATTTTTTGAGTATGAGGATCGGGGAATGATCGGTGTGCTGGCCCCGAAGATCGAACGGGGCGAAGTCCAAGTTTTTTGCCCGGATGCGGTCGACCTCGAGAGCTGGTACAACAAAACCATCCATCCCCGGCAGCGGGTTCTGCGCCACATCCAATACGAACGGTATCTCCTGCATGAGTTTCTCCCGTTTCTGCGTTGGAAAAACCAGAGTCCTCAGCTGGCCGTGACCGGCTGCAGTTTCGGGGGATATCACGCGGTGAATTTTTCTCTCAAGTATCCCGACCTGGTAACCCACTGCGTCAGCATGAGCGGGGCCTTTGACATCCATCAGTTTCTCGAGGGCTATTACGATGATGATTGCTATTTCAACTGTCCCCAGGATTACCTGCCGAACCTGAGCGACGATTGGTTCCTGAGCCAATACCGAGCCATGAGGATCGTGCTCGCCTCGGCGGACTGGGACATGTGTCTGAACCAGAACGTAACCTTATCGGAGAAGCTGCACCAAAAAGCGGTGCCGCATTGGCTGGACGTATGGGGAAATAACTCCCGCCATGACTGGCCGTTGTGGCTGGGGATGGCGGGTAAGTATTTCTAGGTCCAGGCGCCTGTGGTGGTATGACCCTCCGGCACTTGTCCCAGGCCTGAACCTGGCAAGAAAATAGCGCAAGACAGCATGCGGGCCATCGTGAGCCAACCTTTTGCGCGTGGAGAATGAGCCGTGAAGAAAATCGGAATTCTATTTGGCATGGAAAATACCTTCCCGCCGGCCGTGGTCGAGAAGATCAACGCCAAGAAATTGGAGGGCGTGACCGCCGAGTTCGTCAAAGTCGGGGCGGTGAAGATGGCGGAGCCCAGCCCCTACAAGGTCATCATCGACCGTATTTCGCAAGACATTCCCTTCTATCGGGCTTATTTGAAGAACGTATCGCTCACCGGAACCATCGTCGTGAACAACCCGTTCTGGTGGACGGCGGACGACAAATTCTTCAACTATGCGCTGGCCACCAAATTGGGGGTGGCGATTCCGCCCACCGTGATCTTGCCGCATAACCAGCATCCCGAGGGCACGACCGAACAATCGATGCGCAATCTGATCTATCCCCTGAATTGGGATGAGATTTTTGCTTATGTCGGCTTCCCCGCGTTTCTAAAACCGTATTCCGGCGGAGGATGGAAGCATGTTTACAAGGTGCATTCGCCCGAAGAGTTCTTCCACTATTACAACCAGACAGGCACCTTGTGCATGACTCTGCAGCACGGTGTCGAGTTCGAGGAATATTATCGCTGCTACGTCGTGGGCCAGGAAAAGGTCCACATCATGAAGTACGATCCCAAAGTTCCCTTTCATGAGCGCTACGTGAAGGGCAATCCCCCGCCCTCCAGCCCTAGGCTCAAGGAGCGGATTGTCGGTGATGCGCTGAAGTTGTGCCGGGCGCTCGGCTATGACTTCAATACCGTGGAGTTTGCCGTCGAAGGCGGGGTTCCTTATGCCATCGACTTCATGAATCCGGCGCCGGATGCCGATCTGCACTCGATTGGGCGGGACAACTTCGAATGGGTGGTGAACGCCACCGCCGAGATGGCCGTCACCAAGGCGATGAGCAGCGAAAACCCGGCGCGGGAACTGCGATGGGCGTCGTTTCTGGCGGGTCCCGAGACGACGGTCAGGCCCCCGGCGGCGCCCAGAAAGCGCGCCCGAGGGGTAGGGGTTGCTTCGTCGCCCCCGGGGAAGAAGTTGGAGCCCTAAGACCCTGGTGGAATTCCTCAAGCCGCGGCGGGAAATCTATGGCCTGCCCCTGTCGGCTTCGACCCCAGCCGGAACCCGCGGTTGGTTGTACTAAGACCTACTCGAGAGAAAACGCCGGACACCGGCTCCGCCCGCGCTATACTGGTGGCCAAGCTGCACGCCCGCGTGCGCTATGCCGGACCAAAACCTCGGCTGGCTGACCTATGGAACCTAGTTTCACCATTGGAATCGAAGAAGAATATCAGACCGTCGATCCCGTATCGCGCGACCTGCGCTCCCACATCCATTTCGAGATGATTGAAAAGGGGAAGATGCTGCTGCAGGAGAAGGTGAAGTCGGAGCTGCATCAGTCGGTGGTGGAAGTGGGAACCTCGGTATGCCCCAATATTAAGGATGCCAAGGAAGAGGTCAAGAAGCTGCGCCGCGACATGATTGCCTTGGCCAAGGAAAATGGCCTGCGCTTGGCTTCCGCGGCCACCCACCCCTTTGCCGACTGGCGGGTGCAGGAGATCACGCCGGACGAGCGCTACAAGAACATCGTCGAAGATATGCAACTGGTCGCCCGCGCCAACCTGATCTTCGGTCTGCACGTGCACATCGGAGTCGAGGACCGCGAGACCGCGATCCAGCTGATGAATCACGCCCGCTACTTCTTGCCGCACATTCTGGCGCTCTCCACCAATTCCCCCTTCTGGCTTGGCATGAATACCGGGTTGAAGTCTTATCGCTGCAAGGTATTTGACAAGTTTCCCCGGACGAACATCCCGGACTACTTCCCCAGCTGGGGCGAATACGAGAATTTCGTCAAGCTTCTGATCAAGACCAATTGCGTCGACAACGCCAAGAAGATCTGGTGGGATATTCGCCCCCATCCCTTCTTCAACACGCTCGAGTTCCGGGTGTGCGATATTCCCATGCGGGTGGAGGAAACCATTGCCCTGGCGGCGCTCATCCAGGCTACCGTCGCCAAGCTGTACAAGTTGTATGCCGCCAACCAGGGCTTTCGCCTGTATCGCAGGGCTCTGCTCATGGAGAACAAGTGGCGGGCCGCTCGCTACGGCCTGGATGGCAAGCTCATAGATTTTGGAAAACAGAAAGAAGTTCCTGAGCGTGATTTGATCCGAGAGTATCTGGATTTCGTCGACGATGTTGTCGATGAGCTGGATTCCCGCGAGGAGCTCAAGTACGTCCATGAGATCCTAGAACACGGAACCGGCGCCGATCGACAACTGAAGGTGTTCCGGGAAACCGGAGATCTCAAGCAGGTAGTGGACTACATTATCGAAGAGACCGAAGTCGGTCTCACCGAAGCCGTGGCGGCGACGCCCGCTAGAAAAATCGGGTAATGGCAAATTCTCTCGATCCGACCGTGGACTCCGCGCACTCGCCCAGGCACCGAGCCGAGAGCCTGGAAAACCTTCCCTTGGACCCAGAACTTGCGCCCGGAGCCCGCAATGCGGTCGAAGTGTGCCTGGCCATCCAGCCCCGCGAAAAAGTGACGCTCATTACCGATCGGGCCACCCGAGAAATTGCCGCGAGCCTGGTGTGCGAATTGCAGCGTGTCGGGGTGGCCTATCGCGCCTGGCTCCTCGAAGATGTCGCACCACGGCCGCTGGTGGAGTTTCCCCCGGAGATCGCCGACGATCTTACGACCAGCCAAGTCAGCATTTTTGCCGTGCAGGCGCAGGCCAACGAATTGCGCTCCCGCATGCAGATGACCGACATCGTCAACCGAAACAAGATTCGCCACGCCCACATGGTGAATATCAACCGGCAGATCATGCTCGAAGGGATGCGTGCCGACTTCCGCAAGGTCGATCGCATCAGCACCAGGGTGTTGCAGGTGGTCGAGCACGCCACGGAAATCCGGGCGAAGACGGCGGCCGGCACGGATCTGGTAACTCGACTGAATCCCCGCTACCGCTGGCTCAAGACCAGCGGCTTGATCAGTCCGGAAAAGTGGGGCAACCTTCCTGGCGGCGAAGTTTTCACCACCCCGGGCGAGGTCAATGGAATCTTTGTCATTGATGGCGTGGTCGGCGATTGGCTGTGCGCCAAGTTCGGCGAATTGCGGCAAGCGCCCCTGACCATCCAGGTGAAAGGAAATCGCGTGACCGAGGCGCATTCGTCGAATCGAGAGTTGGAAAAAGATTTTTGGAGCTACACCCATACCGACGAGAACAGCGATCGCGTGGGAGAATTCGCCATCGGGACCAACATTGAGTTGAAAGATGTGATCGGGCAGATCCTGCAGGACGAGAAGTATCCGGGAGTTCACATCGCCTTTGGCAACCCGTACGGAATGCACACCGGAGCGGACTGGTACTCTTCCACCCATATTGACGTGGTGGGCAGGAAGTTCGACATTTGGGTGGATGACCAGCAGATCATGCGTGGGGGGCAGTTTGTAATTTAGGCATCGCTCGCCCTCGAGGAAAGGCTCCTTCCGGTTGCGGAGGGAGCGCGGGAATCGGTTGACCGTGGGTTGATACCCCATTCGCCATGAAGCGGCTGGCTTAGCTTTTTGCCTCCATGATTCCTTCCTTGCGCAGCAAGTTCAACCAAAACTTCACCCCGGAAAAATACCGTGCTCTGCTTAAGGCCATGGAAGCGCGGTGCGGTCAAGCGGTGCCATTCCGCATCTCCGAGACTCCTTGCTTCTTCCCCAAGGCGCTGCTCGATCAGATGGCGCAGTATGGCCGGGAATTGATCCATCAACTGGAGAGCGCAGAATACCGCAGGGCTTCGGACGCGGCGATCCCGCCTGCGTTCAACGTGCCCAGAGAAGCACCTTCTCCGCTGTTCGTGCAGGTGGATTTCGGAATCGTACGGGGGCCATCCGGCGAGTTCGAACCGCGGCTGGTCGAATTACAGGGATTCCCCTCGCTCTATGCCTATCAGGCCATTCTGTCCCAGTGCTACCTCGAAGCCTTCGACCTCGATCGAAATTTGCGCTACCTCCACAGCGGGTTAGATTGGCCGGCGTATCAGCAACTGCTCCGGCGGGCAGTCGTCGGCTCCCATGAACCCGAGAATGTGATCCTCATGGAGATTGATCCCCTCCATCAGAAGACATTGCCCGACTTCCTGCTCACGGAAAAGCTGCTCGGTATTCGCACCGTCTCGATCACCGACATCAAGAAACAGGGCAAGCAACTTTTCTATGAAAAGCCGGGCCGGCGGGTTCCCATTCACCGCATCTACAATCGCGCCATTGTGGACGAGTTGGTGCGCAAGAAACTGGCGCTGACGTTTCGCTTTGATGAAGACTTGGAGGTGGAATGGGCGGGGCATCCCAACTGGTACTTCCGCATGAGCAAGTTTTCCCTGCCCTATCTGCGTCACCCGTGTGTGCCGAGAACCCAATTTCTCAGCCAGGTCGCGAGGGGATGTGATTTAGAAAATTGCGTGATCAAGCCATTGTTCTCTTTCGCCGGCACCGGCGTTCTCATCCATCCCCGAACGGAAGACTTGGCAGCCATCCCCGAGCCAGACCGGTGGCAATACATTCTGCAGGAAAGGATGAACTTCGAGCCCGTGATCGAGACTCCTTTCGGCAAAACCAAAGCCGAGGTGCGGATCATGTACATATGGCTCGAAGAACTGCTGCCGGTCATGACCATTGTGCGGATGGGGCGTGGGCCGATGATGGGAGTCGACCACAACAAGAATATGCAGTGGGTGGGAGCCTCAGCCGGACTGTACCCGAGCCCTTAGCTCTGGTCCGCGAGCCCTGCCGAGAGCATGGGAGGGAAGGCAGGGAAAAAGGAAAAAGGCTGTGACATTGGTTATGCTCTAGCCACAGGCTCCTGCGAGGGAGCCCGCGGCGTGGATGCACGCACCGTCACAGCCTTTGATGCAATCACTGCTTTCGCAGTTCCAAACCCCACCTGCCCCTCGCAAAGCAGCCGGTTTTTTCGGGTCTGGAGGCCCAACAAGTTACCTTGCCGAACCAATCACTCAGCCTACTTTGGGTTGACTAATTTTATTTGAGCCAACCCTTTCGACCGTCGACGAAAGTCACACTAAACAGTCCTCCGGAAAATGTCAACGCCATTTTTCGGTGCAAACACCTTCCTCGGGCAGGCTCCCGGAGAAAAAATCCAAGTGATTAACCAGTCGGTAGTTGCGCATCACCGACGGCGGGTCATTCTTTTTTTTCCACAGCTATGTTCACAATCACTCAAGCTTCCGTTTTAGCCCGGAAGGTGGAGGAAATTCTCCTGACTCTCCCGCCGGTGTATATTGTGTTGCGCGATGAGTCCTTCGACCGTAATTGACTCTCGGCAGGAAATCCTACGCGTGGCGGCACGCTTGTTTCAGCAGCGCGGCTATCATGCAACCTCCATGAACGACGTCGCTGCCGCTCTCAAACTTAGTAAGGGCGGTCTTTATCACCATTTCCAGAGCAAGGACGAAATCCTGTTTGAACTGATGAGCCATGCCCTCGACATTACCGAGCAGCGGGTTCTCGAGCCGGTGCGCAGCATCCCGGACCCGGAACAGCGCCTGCGAGCCCTGATCCGCTTCCACGTCGATGTCGTGTTGAGCGCGCGTGACCGGGAAATCACGGTTCTGTTGCATGAGAATCATCCTCTGCCTCCTTCGCTGCGCAAGCAGGTCAACGCCCGCAAGAAGAGCTACATCCGCTTTCTCGAGACGCTCATTGCGGAAGTTCAACAGGCGCGGGGAGCTCTCGGAGGAGTAAGCGCGCGGGCGGCTACGTTTGCCTTGCTCGGCATGATTAACTGGCTTTATCAGTGGTACAAGCAAGAAGGCGCACTCAGCGCCGAACAGATCGCCCGTGAATACACCGAAATCTTCTTCGCCGGAGCCTTTCATTGAGTTCTGGCCCCGGGGAAGACACTCTGGCCTAATCGGTGAGACAGAGGCCAATCGCACTTTCCGGGAACGAGTTTGTAGAGCTGGAGGGGCTGGCCAGAATCGAACTGGCGACCTAGCGGTTAGGAACCGCTTGCTCTATCCTGCTGAGCTACAGCCCCCTCGGTGAGTTACAAGGATGGTGCCCAGTCATGGTACCACCTTTGCTTTGAGCATCTTGGCATTGTAGGCAGAATACACTTTGGCCAGCCGGTCAACTGCGTTTTGTGTCTGACCTGGTGGTGTACAATAACCCGGTTTCGGAAGTCAAATAAAGAGATTCCGGATCACCTCTACCGACAGTACTTCCCGCTTCTGGCGCTGACGACGCATGCGAAAATGAGGGAGAAGAACGGCTAGCAAACTATGAACCCTTTGAATGGCCCGGCGCGAGACTGGCATAAATGGGGGAGTGATAACCCATATTTCGGAGTCTTCACCGCCGAGAGGTTCTTGAATGCCAATTTGACAGACGATTCCCGCCGGGAATTTTTTGCAAGCGGGGAGCAGCACGTCGAGCATATCTATTCTGTTATTCGCTCGAAGATTCAGTCGAACCTCCAAGCCGATAGGATTCTCGACTACGGCTGCGGTGTAGGTCGGCTTCTGATCCCATTTGCGCGGCGTGCTCGGACGGTGGTTGGGCTGGACATCTCCCCAGGCATGTTGTCGCAAGCGAAAGAAAACTGTGAACAGTATGGAGTCAGTTGGGTACGTCTTTTGCCAGCGCACGAGTTGGATTCCCTTGAGCCAGCTAGTTTTGATTTGGTTCATTCTTTTATCGTTTTTCAACACATTCCGGTCTCACATGGCGAACGACTGTTTCGAAAGCTGATCAGCCTGCTTGCAGAGAATGGAGTAGGCGCAGTCCATATCACTTTCTCCGATGTACGGTCAGCCCTGCGTCGAGCCGAATTGGCGGTGCGGGTACGTTCTCTCCTGATGCATGGGTTGCTCAATAGAGTCCAAGGCAGACCATTTTCTTGGCCACGGATGCAGATGAACAGCTACTCCATGAATCGCTTGTTCAACATTCTCATTGACGCGCGTTGTTCAAATTTGCATGTTGAGTTCTCCGATCACGGCGGATTTCGTGGCGCCATGCTCTACTTCCAAAAGAGCAGCCAGGCGGACCGTCTTTAAGGTTAGGCTCCGCCAGGGGCCTCGGGTTGGCCGGCTCGCAGAAATTGCCGTGCTTAGCAACGGTGAGGAGCAGCAGAAGGCTGCAGGCACAGGCCCAAGAAACCACGAAGAAGATCTCGCATAATGCATCGGAGTCGGTCGTGAGGCCTCTTTTGGCGACCCAAGACATGACTCCTATTCCCTGATTCTAGGGGCACAGAATCTACACCGAAGCGCCTGCTCTCGAGTGGTCCCTTGAAGCCACGGCCGTCGAAGGTGAGATCGGCAGCCATCGCCAACCCTTCTTCGCACCCGTGGGAAGAACCCTAAGCCCATGGGTTCGAACGCTTATTTGAACCAGTGATACCCGACACTGAGCTGGATGCCATTGAATTCGGGATTGCGCAAACCCAAGTTTGCATTGGAGATGTGCGACCAGCGACAGCCGATATCGAGAGATTGATGCTTTTTGGTGGACACTTCGACGCCGCCGCCGGCTCTCGCGGTGAAATTAAAGGACGAAGTGTCGCCCGGGGGTAGATTGGAGTTGGTGAGTAACCCACCTCCTGCCAGCTCGATATAGGGTGTCACGCGTCCGAAATGGTGGCTGGACCTCCAGCGCAAAACGACAGGCTCGAACCCACCGCCAGAGATGTGCTCAGGTTTTGTTTGGAGAAAATACGGGATCAGATTGACACCGTACTCTAGATCACCTTGCCTCCAGCTGGCACCAGCATCGGGGAACAGTACCCAGCCCAAGAAGACTCCGCTGGACCAAACTTGCGCCTCGGCGAACGAATCCGTGTTCTCTTCCCCGGTTCCACCTGCGCTCCATACACTGAGATCCAACCGCTTCTTATCGCTCGCTTCAGGCACGGTTTGTGCCTGCGCGCGGTGCGTCAGCAATAGGAAAGAGAGGCCGCAAAGTAGTGGCACAGCCTGGAATCGACTGCGTACACCAGCCAAGGAAAGCTTTGTTCGGTAAAGCCAATCCGCCCGGCTTCCCCGAGACCGGCGGTTTCCGCCCGGGCTCAAATGCCGTAAGTAGGGTCGAGTCCTCGAAGGCAGGGTTAAGTCGACTGAGAGGAACCGCCTGCAGATCGGACGCATGCTGGCAGGAATGCGCCTATCATAGCAGAAGCGGTTACCTACAGATTTCCTGTTGGCATCGTGCCTGTAGAGGATTGGAACCGAGCGTTCGCATTTGCTGATGCCTGTGGTCGGGATGACATAGCAATGCGAGAGCGTGGGGCAACTGGGATGGGGATCAACCTCACAGTCGAAGCGCGCCGCTTTCGAAGCATTGGCGCCGAATCTCGAAGCGACCGGTTACCAGACAAGCCCCAGCAAGCGCAATGTGCTCACGACAATCATCACACCAATGATCCCCATCGCGACACAGTCGCCCACACAGTTAAAAGCACCACGAAACCCAGCTTTGCGGGGAAGATCATTCCCAGCGTCTTCGTTGCTCCACTTTCTACGGTTTCCCCACACTCGACCAGAGTGCCTGCTCTAGCAGGACTCGACAATGGCTCCTTTGGTGGGGATTGATCGCCTATCGGTGGTATCGGAACTACACTCGTAACCGATCTCGGATGAAAGGGTTACGAAGCTTGGCCCATAGCGATACTTCAACTGACTAAGTTCCTTGGGGAATCCGGTGCAGGCTCTTGCCAGTCCACAGCAAGTACGCCATATACAGCACGATGGCCAGGTTGACGATGAGGACGGTAACGTGAAATGGAGTTTGCCGATCGATGATCTTATAGATCTCAAAGGGAAGATACAGGGAACCGGAGACGAGGGCAATCCATTGTGCCCAAGCCCGCGCGTACCATAGTCCATACGCCTCCGCAAAACGGAGAACAGCATAGGCCAGCGCGGCCGCGGCCACGGCCCACAGTTTGGCGCTGGTCAGTGTGTCGGCCCAGTCCAAGAAAGCCTGAGCGAAATGACGGTCCGGACTAATATGCAGCAGGCGGAGCAAACCGTCGGCCACGTCCCAAGGGTCCTTTTGCATCAGGAAGAGCACACCGACGCCCGCAAGCAACACGATGAGCCCCTTGGTCAGCTCAAACGACGCGATACCGCGCAGCACCTGAAGGTTGGGATCGTGCTCGTGCGGTCCAAGTTCTAAGTTGCTGTCGAGCATTTCGACCTTTGAACTCGTACCCTATTATCTCGCGGGCGGCAACAATTGTGTTCCACAGAGGTTAAAAATTTGGTCCCAGTCCAACCGTGCGCTCGTCGGCGCTAGCAATCAGGGCCAGGACCACGATCATGCCCGGGCGCGAACCGAAGCCCGTAATTCATCAACAATTTCCCGTGCCGCTTTGTAAGCTTCGTCTTTTTGGGAGACGTCAAAGGAAATAGCGCCTACGCGGGCGTGTCCGCCGCCGCCATAGCGCTCGCAGATCTTCGCCAGATTCACCACCGGCTCCGACGGAGCCCAGGGATTCGACCCGACCGAGACCTTCACCCGAAAGCTGCTCTTGCTCAAGCCCACGCTGTAAATCGACTGCGGATGCAGGTAATAGGGAATGAACTTGTTGTACCCCTCGAGTTCGAGGTCGGAGATGTCAAAGAAAAGCGTCCCATCTTTCAATTGGGTACGCTCCTTAAGGACGACCATCGAACGCTGATGACGCTCGAGGAGAGGGGGCAAAAGAGA
>Ga0187780_10004122_pt1 | contig 10893 bp, 10 predicted proteins | sample 1015_Q2_SP10_20__FD_132429 | JGI IMG/M metagenome (GOLD analysis project Ga0187780, IMG submission 132429) | Tropical peat soil microbial communities from peatlands in Department of Meta, Colombia - 1015_Q2_SP10_20_MG | ecosystem: Environmental > Terrestrial > Soil > Wetlands > Peat | place...
CCGAAGGCGCGTCTGTCCCCGGCACCGAAGGCGCGTCTGTCCCCGGCGGGGGTGGCGGCCGGCGCCGCCGGCGGCGGCCGAGCCAGCGCACCGGCGCGTCAGACCTGGAGGCCGCGGCGCCGGCGGGGCCCGGAGCAGCGGTGCCCTCGCCGGACGCCCCGGGGAAGGAGACCGCGGGACCCAAGATCGGTGACACCCGCCCCGGAGGCCCTCCGGCCACAAGGCCTCGCATCGGCGACACCCGCCCGGCCCCGCCCGGGTCGGCCCCGCCCGGGTCGGCACCGCCCGGCTCGGGCCAGGGACGGCGTCGCTCCGGGCGTGGCTCGGGCCAGGGGGCGCGGGCCGGCGCGGGCACGGGGGCCGGCACGCGCGTGCCGGCGGAAGAGGCGACGGGCGGGCCCGCCGTCGCGGCGGTGCCGGGGGTCGTGGTCGGCGCGGTGCCGGTCGACCGGGCCGAGGGGATCGAGGGGATCGAGGGGATCGAGGGCGGCGAGACCAAGCCACGGGCCGGCCGCTCGCGCCGGCGCAGCGGACGCGAGCGGCGTGGCCGGGCTGTGGGCCGCTACCTCATGTGCGTGCACGTCCGCCCGCACGCCACGCAGATCGCCGTGCTCGAAGGCCGGACCCTGGTGGAGCACTACGTGTCCCGTGCGTCGGACGACACGACACAGATCGACGGCAACATCTACCGCGGCCGGGTGCAGAACGTCCTGCCGGGGATGGAGGCCGCGTTCATCGACATCGGCACGCCGAAGAACGCCGTCCTCTACCGGGGTGACGTCCGCTACGACCCCGACGACATCGAGACCCCCGGCGGGGGCTCGCCGCGCATCGAGGAGATGCTGCGACCGGGCCAGACCATCGTCACCCAGGTCACGAAGAACCCCATCGGTGCGAAAGGGGCACGGCTCACGCAGGAGGTGTCGCTGCCGGGGCGGTTCGTCGTGATGGTGCCGAACTCGACCGCGTTCGGCATCTCCAAGCGGCTCGAGGACAACGAGCGCAAGCGCCTTCGCCGCATCGTGGACGAGGTCCGCCCCAAGGGCCACGGCCTCATCGTGCGGACGGCGGCCGAGGGGGCGAGCCAGGAGGAGCTGCGCCTGGACGTGGAGCGGCTCGTGGCCCAGTGGGCCAGCATCGACGCCCTGTCGGGGCGCTCGACGACGCCGGAGCTCCTCTACCGCGAGCCGGACCTGGCCGTCCGCATCGTGCGCGAGGAGTTCAACCGCGACTACCGCGGCGTGGTCATCGACGACGAAGCCCTCTTCGCGCAGGTGCGGGACTACGTGGCCCAGGTCAACCCGGAGCTGCTCGACCGGGTCGAGTACTACGACCCCACGGTGGAGGACCTCCCCGTCTTCGAGCGCTTCCACGTCCACGAGCAGCTCCACAAGGCGCTGGACCGCAAGGTGTGGCTCCCCTCGGGGGGCTCGCTCATCATCGAGCGGACCGAGGCGCTGACCGTCATCGACGTCAACACCGGCAAGAACGTCGGCAAGTCGAATCTCGAGGAGACGGTGTTCCGGAACAACCTCGAGGCGGCCGAGGAGATCGCCCGCCAGCTCCGGCTGCGGGACATCGGGGGCATCATCGTCATCGACTTCATCGACATGGAGGTCAAGGAGAACCGGAGCAAGGTGGCCGCCGCCCTGCGGGCCGCCCTGGCCCGGGACAAGACCCGGACCCAGGTGTTCGACATTTCCGAGCTGGGCCTCGTGGAGATGACCCGCAAGCGGGTCTCCGAGGGCCTCGTCGAGTCCCTGTCCACCACCTGCGCCGTCTGCGGCGGGCGCGGAATCGTCCTGGACGAGACCCTGTTGTAGGATTGTCGGGCTATGTACGCGGTGATCCAGGCAGGTGGCAAGCAGGAGCGGGTGTCCGAGGGGCAGACGGTGCTCCTCGAGCTGCTCGGCGTGCCCGACGGGGAGCAGGTCGAGCTCGCCCCGGTCCTCGTGGTCGACGAGGGCCGCGTGCTGGCCACGCCCGACGAGCTCCAGGGCGTGGTGGTGTCGGGCCGGGTGCTCGGCGAGGAGCGGGGACCCAAGATCAAGGGCTTCACCTACCATCCCAAGACCCGGGTCCGTCGGCGCTGGGGTCACCGCCAGCGCTACGCCGTGGTCGAGATCACGGGGATCTCCGCCCCCGAGGCCCGCTGAGCGGCCGCCGGACGAAGGAGGACGACGCATGTCCAAGACGAAGGGCGGCGGTTCGACCCGCAACGGCCGGGACTCCAACGCGCAGCGACTCGGCATCAAGGTGTACGACGGCACCGCGGTGCCCGCGGGATCGATCATCGTCCGCCAGCGGGGCACCCGCTTCCATCCCGGGCGCAACGTCGGGCGCGGCGGCGACGACACCCTGTTCGCCACCGCCGACGGCGTGGTGAAGTTCGGCACCCGCAAGGGGCGCCGGCTGGTGGACGTCCTCACCGACTGACCGGGCCCGGGTCCGCCAAGGACACCGCGCCCCGGGGCGGCGCCGCGCGCGAGCATGGCCGGGTGCCCGTCCACCGCGCCGCCCGGGCGTTCGATGCCACCGCCGACCTCTACGAGCGGGCGCGACCGGAGTACCCGGACGACGCGCTGACCCGGCTGGTCGAGGTCCTGGGCATCGATGCGGCCACGACCGTCATGGACCTGGCCGCGGGCACGGGCAAGCTGACCGGCCCGCTCGTCCGTACCGGCGCGCAGGTCTTGGCCGTGGAGCCGATCGCCGGCATGTGCCGCGTCCTGGTGGCTCGGGTGCCGGGGGTGCCGGTGCTCGCGGCGACCGCCGAGGCGATCCCGCTGTGCGACGCGTCCGTCGACGTGGTGACGGTGGGCCAGGCCTTCCATTGGTTCCGCGCCGACGAGGCCCTGCGCGAGATCCGCCGGGTGCTGGCGCGCCAGGGCCGGCTCGGGCTGATCTGGAACCGCCGCGACCGGCGCCACGAGGTCCAGCGCGCGCTCAGCGCCATCGTCGAGCCCTACCGCGAGCACGCCCCTTCGTACGCCGAGGGCGACTGGCTCGCCGCCTTCGACCGGACGGACGCCTTTGGGCCGCTTCAGGTCGAGCGCTTCGCCACGGCCCAGCACCTCGACACCGCCGGGCTCGTGGAGCGGGTCTGCTCGATCAGCTTCGTGGCCGGCCTGCCCGACGCCGAGCGGGCGCACGTGGCACGGGACGTGGCCGCGCTGGCCGAGGCGCACGGCGGTCACGTGGACTTGGCCTACGTCACCGACTGCTTCTGGTGCCCCGCCCGCTGACCCCGCCCGCCCGTCGGGCCGGTGACCGGGCCCTCGCCGGGCGCTGCCCCGGTCGGTGCCCGAGGCCCGGCTGCGTAGGATCGAGGGGTGTCCGGGTTCGTCGACGAGTCCCAGATCCACGTCAAGGGCGGTGACGGCGGCGCGGGCGCGGTGGCCTTCCGCCGGGAGGCCCACGTTGCCCGCGGCGGCCCCGACGGTGGCGACGGCGGGCACGGAGGCTCGGTGTGGCTGGTGGCCGACACCAACCAGTCCTCTTTGCTCGGCTTTCGCGACCATCCGCACCGGCGTGCCGAGAACGGCACGCACGGGCAGGGCAAGCAGCGCCACGGGGCGGCCGGCGCGGACCTCCACGTGGCGGTGCCCGTCGGCACCGCCGTGCGCGCCGCAGGGGTGGTCGTGGCCGACCTGCGCGCCCCGGGCGACCGCTGGCTCGCCGCCGCGGGCGGGCGCGGCGGTCGGGGCAACGCGCGGTTCCTGTCCAACCGGCGTCGTGCCCCCGCCTTCGCCGAGCAAGGCGAGAAGGGCGAGGAGCGCTGGCTCGACCTGGAGCTCAAGCTGCTGGCCGACGTCGCCCTTGTCGGGTTCCCCAATGCCGGCAAGAGCACGCTGATCGCGCGCATCTCCGCGGCGCGTCCGAAGATCGCCGACTACCCCTTCACCACGCTGGAGCCCCATCTCGGGGTGGTGCGCTACGTGCGAGCCGGCGACGAGACGGACTTCGTCGTCGCCGACGTGCCCGGCCTGGTGGAAGGGGCCGCCGAGGGCCGGGGGCTCGGGCACCGGTTCCTGCGCCACGTCGAGCGGGCCCGGGTCCTCGTGCTCCTCCTCGACCTGGCCGCGGCGGACGGGCGCACGCCGGCAGACCAGGAGCGGGTCCTGCTCGACGAGCTGCGCCGCTACCGTGCCGAACTGCTCGATCGGCCCCGGCTGGTGGTCGGCTCCAAGGCAGACCTGGTCGTGGGGGACGAGGCACGGGCGCCGGGGCGACCGGCGCGTTGTCTCTCCGCCGTGACCGGCCAGGGGGTCGACGCCCTGGTGGCCGAGCTGGCCCGCCTGGTGGCCGAAGCCCGCGCCACGACGCCGGCGGCGACCGGGGGGATGGTCGTCCACCGCCCCCTGCCCGAGGGTGTCGAGGTCGAGCGCGCCCCAGACGGGTCCTTCTTGGTCCTCGGGCGCGGCGCCCTGCGGGCCGTGGCCCTGTCGGACCTCACCGACGACGAGGCCGTCGACTACGTCCAGGAGCGGCTCCGGCGCCTCGGCGTGGAGCGGGCCCTGGTCCGGGCCGGGGTGCAGGAGGGCGACACGGTGCACCTCGGACCGCTCACCTTCACGTACCACCGCGACGACCTGGAGGCCTCGGCCCTGGCCGCGGCGCGTGCCGGCGCGGAGACCGCCCGGCCCGAGCGGCGCGACCGAGGCCGTCGGAGGCGCTCGTGAGCCGTCCTGGGGTCGCCGGCCGCACGGTGGTGGTGAAGGTCGGATCCTCGTCGCTCACCGGCGCGGACGGGGGGGTCGACGAGGCCGCCGTCGACAAGCTCTGCGACGAGGTGGCCGCCCTGGCCGCTGCGGGCCATGCCATGGTCATCGTGAGCTCGGGTGCCATCGCCGCGGGATGGGCGGCGCTGGGCGGCGGCCCGCGGCCGGCCGACCTCGCGCTGTTGCAGGCGGTCTCCGCCGTCGGGCAGCACCGGTTGATGCGTGTGTACGACGACGCCTTCGCGGCGCGGGGCCTGGCAGTGGGCCAGGTGCTCATGGCCCCGCTCGACTTCGTGCACCGCCAGCAGTACCTCCACGTGCGCCAGACCCTGGCCCGGTTGCTCGAGCTGGGGGTGGTGCCCATCGTCAACGAGAACGACGCCACCTCCGACGACGAGATCCGCTTCGGCGACAACGACCGCTTGGCGGCCCTGGTGGCCCACCTGGTCGCCGCGGATCTCCTCGTGCTCCTGACCGACACCCCGGGACTGCTGACGGCCGACCCGCGCCGGGATGCCGACGCCCTGCTCATCGAGGAGGTCGTCGAGGTCGACCACGAGCTCGAGGCGCTCGCCGGCGGAGCGGGCACCGAGGTGGGCAGCGGCGGCATGGTCTCGAAGCTCGCGGCGGCCAAGATCGCCGCCTGGTCGGGCGTGCAGACGGTCATCGCCGACGCGGCGCGCCCGGGGGTGCTGGCCGCGGCGGTGGCGGGCGAGCCCGGGGTGGGCACCGTCTTCCGTCCGCGCGCCCAGCGTCTCGCGGCGCGCAAGCTGTGGATCGCCTTCGCCGTCGGGGCGTCGGGGACCCTGGTCGTCGACGACGGGGCGCGCCGGGCCCTGACGGAGGGTGATGCGTCGCTGCTCCCGGCGGGGGTGGTCTCGGTGCAGGGCAGCTTCGAGGCCGACGCGGCGGTCGAGATCGCCGGGGCCGACGGCGTCGTCTTCGCCAAGGGCCTCGTCCGCCACCCCGCGGCGCGCATCGCCTCGCTCGCCGGCCGCCGGACGGGGGAGCTGCCCGACGGGGTGACCCACGAGGTGGTCCACCGCGACGACCTCGTCGTGCTCGCACGCTGAGGGCCGCGCCGGCGCGCACGACGCCGGGCGGGCAGGCCGGCCGGCGGGGGGTAGGTCGCGGCGGCGGTAGCCTTGGACATGGCCGCGCCCGCACTGCACGAGCTCGGCGGACGGGCCAAGGCCGCCGCCGGCGCCGTCGCCGCGGCAACCGGGGCCACCAAGGACGCGGCCCTGCTCGCCGCGGCCGACGCCCTCGAGGCGGACACGGCACGGGTGCTCGCCGCCAACGACGACGACGTCGCCCGGGCCCGTGCCTCGGGGGCCGGCGCGACCCAGCTCGACCGGCTCGGGCTGACGCCGGCCCGGGTCACGGCGATGGCGGACGGGTTGCGCCACGTCGCCGCGCTGGCCGACCCCGTGGGCGCGGTGGTGGCCGGCGGGGTGCGCCCCAACGGCCTGCGCGTCGCCCAGGTGCGGGTCCCGCTCGGGGTGGTGGGGATCATCTACGAGAACCGCCCCAACGTGACCAGCGACGCGGCGGGGCTGTGCCTCAAGGCCGGCAACGCCGCCATGCTGCGGGGGTCGGCGAGCGCGCTGGCCTCCAACCAGGCGGTGGTGGCCTGCCTGCGTCAGGGGCTGGCCAAGGCCGGGCTGCCCGAGGACGCCGTGGTGCTGGTGGAGGACACCAGCCACGAGGCCGCGGTGTCGTTCATGCAGCTGGAGGGCATCGTCGACTGCCTGGTGCCCCGGGGCGGCCCCTCCTTGCTGGCCAGCGTGCGGGAGCACGCCACGGTGCCGACCGTGATCGACGGCGACGGCAACTGCCACGTCTACGTCGACGGGGCGGCCGACCTCGACATGGCGGTGTCGATCCTCGTCAACGCCAAGATGCAGCGTCCCGGTGTCTGCAACGCGGCCGAGTCGCTCCTCGTGCACGAGACGGTCGCCCCCGCCTTCTTCGCCCTGGCCCGCCCGGCCCTCGCGGGCGTGACGGTGGTGGGAGACGACCGGGCGCAGGCCCTGTGGCCCGGGATGGGCACGGCCACCGAGGAGGACTTCGCCACCGAGTTCCTCGACCTCAAGCTGTCGGTGGCGGTGGTGTCCTCGCTCGAGGCGGCGGTGGCCCACATCGCCCGCTTCGGGTCGGGCCACTCCGAGGCCATCGTGACCGACGACGTGCACGCCGCGGACCGCTTCGTGCGCGCCGTGGACGCGGCGGCGGTGGTCGTCAACGCCTCGACGCGCTTCGTCGACGGCGGGGAGCTGGGGCTCGGCGCGGAGATCGGGATCTCGACCCAGAAGCTCCATGCCCGCGGGCCCATGGGACTGGAGGCGCTGACCTGCGTCAAGTGGGTGCTGCGCGGAGAGGGGCACGTCCGGTGAGCAGCGACGGCGGAGGTGTGCCCAGCCCGTTGGGGTTCCCCGAGCCCGGGCCGCCGCGGTTCGGGTCGGTGGGCGAGGTGCGGACCCGGCTGGGCGAGGCGGGATACCTGGCCGACGACGCCATCGCCGGCGTGGTCTACCTGGCCGATCGCCTGGCCAAGCCGGTCCTGGTCGAGGGCCCCGCGGGGACGGGCAAGACGGAGCTGGCCAAGTCGGTGGCCAGGGTCACGGGGAGCCGGCTCATCCGGCTCCAGTGCTACGAGGGCCTCGACGAGTCCAAGGCCCTCTACGAGTGGAACTACAAGAAGCAGCTGCTGCGCATCCAGGCCCAGCGGGTGGTCGGCCAGGACGAGCCCGCCGCGGACGGCCCGCGCTGGCGCGAGCTCGAGGAGGACATCTTCTCCGAGGAGTTCCTCCTCACCCGCCCCCTGCTGGAGGCCATCCGCTCGACCGAGCCGGTGGTCCTGCTCGTCGACGAGGTCGACCGGGTCGAGCTCGAGACCGAGGCGCTGCTGCTGGAGGTGCTCTCGGAGTACCAGGTGTCGATCCCCGAGCTCGGCACGGTGCGGGCCCAGCGCATCCCGCTGGTGTTCCTCACGTCCAACAACACCCGGGAGCTCTCGGAGGCCCTGAAGCGCCGGTGCCTGTACCTGCACCTCGACTACCCGTCGCTCGAGCGCGAACGCGACATCGTGCTGACCCGCGTGCCGGGGATCGGCGACGAGCTCGCCGACCAGGTGGCGCGTATCGTCCGGTCGCTTCGGACCCTGGAGCTCAAGAAGCACCCCTCGGTGTCCGAGACCCTCGACTGGGCGCGCACCCTGGTGGTGCTCGGGATCGAGTCGATCGACGCCGAGCAGGCCAAGGAGACGCTCCACGTGCTGCTCAAGTACCGCAGCGACCTCGAGCGGGCGGCCAAGGAGCTCGCCCTCGTGGACGAGGCGCGCGCCTAGCCAGGGCCGTCGTGCTCGACGTCCTCACCGGGTTCGTCGACGAGCTGCGGGCCGCGGGGCTCCCGGTGTCGTTGACCGAGGCCATCGACGCGGCCGAGGCCGTCGGCCACATCGAGTTCGAGGACCGCGCCGCGCTCAAGGGTGCCCTGGCGGCCACGCTCGTCAAGTCGGCCGCCCACTGGAAGGCGTTCGAGACGGCCTTCGAGGTGTACTTCTCCCTGCGCGGCCCCCAGTACGGGATCGAGCCGCCCGAGGCGGCCGAAGGGCCGGCACAGGAGGCGGCGGGCGAGGCCGCGCCGGGGAGCGAGGGCCGGCGCCAGGGCGGGGGCGGGGGCGAGAGCCTCACCCGCGAGGAGCTGGCCGAGATGCTGTTCCGGGCCCTGCTGGCGGCCAACGACGCCCAGATCGCCGCCCTGGCCCGCGTGGCGGTGAGCCGCTACGCGGGCATGGAGCCCGGACGCCCGGTGGGCGGCACCTACTACCTCTACCGGACGCTGCGGAACCTCGACCTCGAGGGCCTGGCCGAGCGGCTCCTCGAGACAGCCCGCGCCCAGGCCGCCGACGGCCGGCTGACCCCCCTCGAGGAGCGCCTGGCGCGCGACGAGTTCCAGGCCCGGCTGGAGCGCCTGCGCCGGGAGATCGAGGACGAGATCCGTCGGCGCCTCGTCGCCGACCGCGGCACCGAGGCCCTGGCGCGCTCCCTGCGCAAGCCCCTGCCCGAGGACATCGACTTCATGCACGCCACGCGCGACGAGCTCACGGCGCTGCGCCGGGCCATCCACCCCCTCACCCGCAAGCTGGCCGTGCGCCTCGCCCGCAAGCGACGCCACGGCCGCCGGGGCCCCCTCGACTTCCGGGCCACCATTCGCCACTCGCTGTCCACCGGCGGGGTCCCGGTCGACCCCAAGTTCCGATACCCGCGCCCGGCGAAGCCCGAGATCTTCGTCATCGCCGACATCTCGGGGTCGGTCGCCGCCTTCGCCCGCTTCACGCTGCACCTCGTCTACGCCATCAGCTCGCAGTTCTCCAAGGTGCGCAGCTTCGTCTTCATCGACGGGATCGACGAGGTGACGCGGTTCTTCGAGGGGACCGACGACGTCGCCGAGGCGGTGCACCGCATCAACACCGAAGCGGACGTGATCTGGGTCGACGGGCACTCGGACTACGGGCACGCGCTGAGCGTGTTCTGGGAGCGCTGGGGCGAGGAGATCACACCGCGCACGAGCGTGCTCCTGCTCGGCGACGCGCGCAACAATTACCACGCCACCCAGTCGTGGGTCGTCCAGGAGATCCGCCACCGAGCCCGCCACGTCTACTGGCTGAACCCCGAGCCCCAGGCGTACTGGGGGACGGGCGACTCGGTGGTGGGCGAGTACGCGGTGCACTGCGACGACGTCGTCGAGTGCCGCAACCTCCGCCAGCTCGAGCGCTTCGTGGCGGAGCTGGCGTGAGCCAGCGGCCCGCCGCCGTGCCCGCCGGCGTGCGCACCACGGCACCCCCGGCCGCCGTCGCCACCCGCCTCGTGCTGGTGCGCCACGGCGAGGCCGTCTGCAACGTGGAGGGGGTCGTGGGAGGCCGGCGCGGCTGCACGGGCCTCACCGACGGTGGCCGGGCCCAGGCCCGGGCGCTGACCCGACGGCTCGAGGCGACGGCCGAGCTGGCCGGCGCCGGTGCGCTCTACGCCAGTGTCCTGCCCCGGGCGCTGGAGACGGCGGCGATCGTGGCGCCGGGTGTGGGCGGGGGGCTGGCGGTCGTCCCCGACTGCGGCCTGTGCGAGCTGCACCCCGGCGAAGGCGACGGACTGCCGTGGGCCGCGTTCCTCGAGCGCTTCGGCGAGCCCGACTGGGACCGCGACCCCACCACGCCGCTCGCACCAGGCGGCGAGAGCTGGAACGGCTTCGTCGCCCGGGCCGCGGCCGCGCTGGAGGCCCTGGCCCGCCGTCACCGTGGTGAGACCGTGGTGGCCGTGTGCCATGCGGGTGTGGTGGAGGCGTCGCTGATCCGGTTCGTGCCCGCAGAGGGCGGGCGGCGCCTGAAGTTGCGCACCGACCACACCGCGCTGACCGAGTGGGAGCTCGACGAGGGCGGATGGCGGCTGCTGCGCTACAACGACGCGACCCACCTGCTGGGCGACGGGCCGGTCGCGTAGGGTTCGGGCCATGGCAGGCGACGGGCGCAGGGTCCTGGTGCTGGCGGCGGACCTCTTCGAGGACAGCGAGCTGCTCTACCCCGTCTACCGCCTCGGCGAGGAGGGGATCGCGGTGACCGTCGCCGGCCTCGCCGTCGCGCCCGTCACCGGCAAGAAGGGCCATGGGCCCTTCCCGGTCGACACCACCGTCGACGAGGTGCGGGCCGAGGACTACGACGCGCTGGTGGTCCCCGGAGGGTTCGCACCGGACGCGCTCCGGCGCTCCGCCGCCGTGCTCGAGCTCGTTCGGGCCTTCGACGCGGCCGGCAAGCCCATCGCCTTCATCTGCCATGCGGGGTGGGTCCCCATCTCGGCCGGGATCCTGCGCGGCCGGCGGGCGACGAGCGTGGGCGCGATCAAAGACGACATGGTCAACGCCGGCGTCGACTGGGTGGACGAGGCGGCCGTGGTCGACGGGAACCTGATCTCGGCCCGCACCCCCGCCGACCTCGGCCCCTGGATGAAGGCGCTGCTCGCCGCGCTCTGACCGGGGCGTGCAGAGGCGGCCCGGCCGAGGCCCGCCTAGGAGACTGCTGAGCAATCGGCTTCCTAGGTTCGACAGGGAAGCTGGTCATCGCCGCTTGACCTCCCAGCGGGGAACCGGGGATCGACTGACGCCGAGAAGGAGCCGAACG
>Ga0187780_10004123_pt1 | contig 10893 bp, 6 predicted proteins | sample 1015_Q2_SP10_20__FD_132429 | JGI IMG/M metagenome (GOLD analysis project Ga0187780, IMG submission 132429) | Tropical peat soil microbial communities from peatlands in Department of Meta, Colombia - 1015_Q2_SP10_20_MG | ecosystem: Environmental > Terrestrial > Soil > Wetlands > Peat | place...
ATGCCGCCCAGATCGACGAACGCGCCATAGTCGGTGATGTTCTTGACCACGCCCTTGACAACCGCACCTTCCTGCAAGCTGGACAGCAGCGCTTCACGCTCTGCGCCCTGGGTCGCTTCGAGCACCGCGCGACGCGAAACCACCACGTTGTTGCGCTTGCGATCGAGCTTGATGACCTTGAACTCGAGCTGCTTGCCCTCATAGGGGTTGGTGTCCTTGACCGGGCGCAGGTCAACCAACGATCCAGGCAAAAAGGCGCGGATTCCATTGATCATCACGGTGAGGCCACCTTTGACCTTCCCGTTTACCAGCCCTTGAACCACTTTCCCCTGTTCGAGCGCAGCCTCGAGTTCGTGCCACGCGGCTAAGCGCTTGGCCTTTTCTCGCGATAGCCGCGTCTCGCCGTACCCGTCCTCCAGCGCCTCGATGGCGACCTGCACGAACTCTCCCGGCCGCACCTCCAACTCACCGCGGTCGTTGCGAAACTCGTCGATCGCGATGTAGCTCTCCGACTTGAGCCCCGCGTTGACCACCACGAAGTTAGCGTCTACCCGCACGACCTCGGCAGTGATCACCTCTCCGGCGCGCATCTCCTTGCGCGAGAGGCTTTCTTCGAACAAAGCGGCAAAATTTTCGGACTTATCGGGAGCATGAGTGGGGGCAGCGGTTGTCATCACGTGAATATAGAACTCTTTCGTTAGCCCAGTGGCAAGGCCACGTGGGGGCAGATTCACAAAAAAACCATCCTCGCGTCGGGTTCTGCCCGACCTCTCAGGTCCGGCTGCGAACACCCGGTTTTAACGGGATGGCGCCTGGTTCAGCGCCCGCCGATACAGCGCCAGCACCCGCTCCGCGGTCTCCTCTATCGAGAGCTCCGTCGTGTCCAGCAGGTGGGCGTCGGCGAATTTCTTCAAAGGCGCAACGGTGCGCCTCGCATCTTGGGCATCACGCTGGTTGATGTCCCGCAAAAGGGCGTCAAGATTAGCATGTATTCCTTTGTTGATCAACTGTTTATGGCGCCGCCGCGCACGTTCCTCCGGACTGGCGGTGAGAAATACCTTGAGTGTGGCATCGGGGAACACCACAGAACCCATGTCGCGCCCGTCCGCTACGAGTCCCGGTGCCCTGCGAAAGGCGCGCTGGCGGTCAAGTAGCGCCCGGCGCACTTCGGGCAGCGCCGCGACTTTGGAAGCTGCGCCAGAGACCTCCTCTGTCCGGATCGCCTGGCTCACGTCCTTTCCGTCCAGGATCACCTGGTCGCCGCGAAATTCGAAGTTCAGGTCGACCGTCAACCCGACCAATGCATCGGCATCGCAGAGCGCGATGCCCCGCTTTTGCGCAGCCAGAGCGACCAGACGGTACAGTGCCCCACTGTCTAAAAAGTGAAATCCCAGCTCCGTTGCGACCCGGCGTGCCGCTGTGCCCTTACCCGAAGCAGACGGCCCATCGATAGCAACGACGGGTACCGGGAGCGGCCCCGTGATCTCAGCGAAGCGCTCGAAGTATTCCGGATAGGTCTTGGCCACACACTTGGGATCGTTGATACGCACGTGCACGCCCCCCAACGCGACCAGCGAGAAGCACATCGCCATCCGATGATCATCGTAGGTGTCGATGACGGCGTCGGGCACGAGCGCCGCGTGAACGGGGGGTGTGACAACTAAGTAATCAGGACCTTCCTCAGCGTGCGCACCCAATTTGCGCAGCTCGGTCGCCATCGCCGAGAGGCGGTCGGTTTCCTTGACGCGCCAGCTGCCGATATTGCGTAGCGTGCACGGCCCGTCGGCAAACAACGCGGCCACCGCCAAAGTCATCGCGGCGTCGGGAATGTGGTTCAGGTTGAGGTCGAACGCGCAGAGTCTTCCGCGCACCGGGGCGCGGGCGTCGATCCAGTCTTCGCCCATCGCGATCCTAGCGCCCATTTGCTCCAGGGCCTCGGCGAAGCGCACATCGCCCTGCACGCTGTTGCGGCCTACGCCCTGGACCCGCACTGGGCCTCCTCCAATGGCGCCCGCAGCCAAGAAGTAGGACGCGCTGGAGGCGTCGCCCTCCACGTTGACTACCCCCGGACTGCGGTAACCGGGCCCGGCCGGAACGGTAAACGACGCCCATCCGTCACGTCTCGCCTGTACCCCATACATGGCCATCAGGCGCAGCGTGATCTCGATATAGGGCGCGGAGATCAACTCTCCTTCGACCTCGATGGTCGTGGTTTGCCCGGTCATCGGCAACGCCATCAGCAGTGCCGTGAGGAACTGACTGGACACGTCTGCGCGCACGCGCACGGGCCGGTCGCTGCGAATTTCAGCCGGAAAGATCTCGAGCGGCGGGAATCCCACCTTGCCGAGGTAGCGGATGTCGGCACCGAGCGCATGCAGCGCGTCGACCAGATCGCCGATTGGACGCTCGTGCATGCGCGGGGTGCCCGTCAGCGTATAGTGACCGCCGTTGAGTGCGAGCGCTGCGGTGAGGGGCCGAAAGACCGTGCCGGCGTTGCCCAGGAACAGCGTTGCGGAACGCTCGGGAAAGCTGCCTGAACGACCCGTTACCACCACGTGGCTCGGGTCGTTGCGTTGTAAGCGCACACCGAGCTGCTCCAGGGCATCGAGCATTCGCTCCACATCGTCTGCTGAGAGCAGGTTTCGGATTTCGGTGACGCCATGCGCTAAGCCCGCCAGCAGCAAAGTGCGATTGGAGATGCTTTTGGAACCGGGCAATGCGATGGTACCGGCCGCGCCCCCACAGGGGCCCAGATCGAGGTAAGGCGGGTAGACGTTCATCGGCTCACTGCGAGCCGCGCAGCCATTTGGCTCGGGCGGCACGCGCCAGCTCGAAGCTAAGCTCGATGTCGGCAGCGTCTCCAGCTTCTATTTCCGCGGCCAGCGTCGAGAGCCGGTCTCGAAATGCGCCGATTTCGGCCAGCAGCGCCTCGCGGTTGGCCAGGCAGATGTCGCGCCACATCTCGGGCGAGCTGGCAGCAATGCGAGTGAAGTCCCGGAAGCCTGCCCCTGCGAAGGAGAAAAGCTCGGTGGCGTCTTCGCGACTGGCGATCATTTCCACCAGCGTGAACGCCAAGACATGCGGCAGATGGCTGACCGCGGCGAACACTTCGTCATGACGCTGCGCAGACATTTCCACGGTGCGCGCTCCACAAGCATGCCATGCGGCTGCGACGCGGACGCGCGCGCGATCACCCGTTTCCGCCACCGGGGTCAATACCACGGTTCGGTCTCGGAATAGATTAGCTGTAGCCGCTTCCACCCCGGACAACTCAGCGCCTGCCACGGGGTGCGCGGGGACGAATTGCATCAGCTTGAGGCCGAGATGGCTGCGCGCTGCGTCGACCACATCGCACTTGGTGCTCCCAGCGTCGGTGAGAACAGCGTCGGGGGCAAGATGTGGCGCGATGGCATCGAGCACGGGTATCGTCTGTTGCACGGGCACGGCGACCAAGACCATATCGGCGTCGGACAGCGCAGCAGCCGCGTCGGGAGCGATTTCATCGACCACACCCGACTCCAACGCGCGCTCGAGATTCGCCTGGCTGCGGCCCACCCCGGCAATGCGTTCGACACAGCCCGCCTGCCTCAGAGCCATTGCGAAGGAGCCGCCGATCAGCCCGACGCCAAACACGGCCAGTTTGCGGAAGCGCACCTCAGTCACGGGAGAGGACACCAGAGGGCTCAGGCGTGCGCGGCCGCGCGCAGCGCGCTCAGAAACCGCTCGTTCTCGGCCGGTAGCCCGATCGAGACACGTAAATGCGCGGGCAGGCCATACATCGCGATGGGCCTCACGATCACACCCTGTCGGAGCAGCCGCTGGTAGACCTGCGCCGCGGCGGCGCCTGGCTGAAAGCTTACGAAGTTGCCGAACGAGGGGATATGCTCCAGGCCGAGGCGCGCAAGCCCATCGATGATTTGGCGCATGCCATTGCGATTGAGCTCGACGCTCTTGTGCACGAAGTCGCGATCGTCCAGGGCCGCGCGCGCCGCGGCCTGCGCCAGTGAGCTGACGTTGAAAGGTTGGCGCACTCGATTCATGAGATCAGCTACTTCGGGATGAGCCAGTGCGAAACCCACACGCAGACCGGCCAGACCATAGGCCTTGGAAAAAGTGCGCGTAATCACCAGATTGGGGAACTGCGTCAGCCAGCGCACGCTGGCGAACTGGACTTGGTCCGGCAGATACTCGTGGTAAGCCTCGTCGAGGACCACCACGACCCGGGGGGGTATCCGCCGCAAAAACGCCTCCACTTGCTCAGCCCGCACGAAGGTGCCAGTCGGATTGTTGGGGTTTGCGATCCAGACGACGCGCGTGTCTTCGCGCACCGCGCTCGCCATCGCAGCCAAATCGTGGCCATAGCCACTTGCAGGTGTTTCGAGCCTCGCTGCACCCGCGACTTGCGTCGCCAACCGATACACGACGAACGCGTGCTGTGAGACCACCGCGGAGGTGCCTGGGCCGAGAAAGCATCGGGCCACCAGTTCCAGCACGTCGTTGGAGCCGTTGCCCAGCACGATCTGATCGTCACCCACCCGATAGCGGATCGCCAGAGCCCGTTTGAGCTCGAACCCGTTGCCATCGGGGTAGCGAGCTATGTCCTCCAGCTCGCTCAAGATCGCCGCTCGCGCCAGGGGGCTGACCCCGAGCGGGTTCTCGTTTGACGCGAGCTTGACGATGCTGCCGTGCTCCAAGCCCATTTCCCGCGCCAGCTCGGAGATCGGCTTACCCGGTTCGTAGGGTGCAATGGCCCGGATATAGGGCGGGGACAGCTCGCAGGAGTCGATCATTCAGGTCCGTCTCACAGGGCGGCCGGATAGGAGCCGAGAATCTTCAGAAAAGATGCGCGTGCGCGCAGCTGCGCGAGGGCACGCGCGACGGACGCTTCCTGCTGGTGACCTTTGAGGTCCACGAAGAAGACGTATTCCCACATACCGGTCCGCGAAGGCCTGGACTCCATGCGCGTCATGTCCACCCCGTGTTCGGCTAGCGGGGCGAGCAGTTCATGCATGGCGCCGGGGCGGTTGACCGCGGACATCACCAGCGAGGTCTTGTCCCGCCCGGACCGGGCGGCCTGCTGATCGGCGATGACCAGGAAGCGCGTGGTGTTGTTGGGTTGGTCCTCGATGTTGGCAACGAGTACATTGAGTTGGTACAACGCGGCCGCGGTGTGCGAACCGAGTGCCGCCGCGCTGGCCTCCTGGGACGCGAGACGCGCGCCCTCGGCGTTGCTCAGCACCGAAACGCGCTCGGCCTGGGGCAGATTCTGGTTGAGCCACGCGTGGCACTGCGCCAGACTCTGTGCATGCGCGTAGATCTTGCGAATTGGCTCGCCGAGGGTCGACTTCGCCATCAGGCATTGGTGCACCGGGAGCAAGATCTCGCCGCAGATGTGCGCAGGCGTGGCGAGCAGCAGATCAAGCGTGCGCCCCACCGCGCCGTCGGTTGAGTTTTCCACGGGCACCACGCCATAGCCCACCTGTTGCGCTTCCACCGCCCGGAACACTTCATCGATCGAGGCGCACGGTTGGCTTGTCACCTGGGCGCCGAAGTGTTTGAGCGCTGCCTCTTCGCTAAAGGTTCCGCGCGGCCCGAGGAAGGCGACCGACAGTGCTTGCTCGAGCGCGCGGCAAGCGGAAATGATTTCGGTGAACAGACGCACGATCGCAGTCGCCGACAGCGGCCCCGGGTTGTGATCCTGCAGTCGGTGCACCACCTGCGCTTCGCGCTCGGGTCGGTAGATCGGTCCACCGCCTTTGAGGCTGCCAATATCGCGCGCGAGTTGCGCGCGTTGGTTCACGAGCCGCAGAATCTCATCGTCGATGGAGTCGATGCGATCGCGCAGCTGTTTGAACGGGTCGTTCATGAAAGCTTCTGAGCTCACACCGGCAGATAGCGCACCATCAGCACGCCCTTGATAGCAGCGATGCCTCTCAGTACCTCCGGCGGCACCGGGCTGTCCACGTCGACTAAGGTATAGGCCATCTCGCGCTTCGATTTGTTGAGCATGTTGTGGATGTTGAGCCCCGCCGAGGCGACCGCGGTGGAGATCTGCCCCAGCATGTTGGGGACGTTGGCGTTGGCAATGCCCACCCGGTAAGGCGACTCGCGCTCCATCACCACGTCGGGAAAATTCACCGCGTTGCGGATGTTTCCGTGCTCGAGATAGTCGCGGAGTTGGTTGGCAACCATGACGGCGCAATTATCCTCGGCCTCGCGGGTAGAGGCCCCCAGGTGCGGCAAGGCCACCACCCCTGCGTTGGAATCAAAGCGCGCGTTGGGAAAGTCGCACACGTAGTACCTCAGCCGCTTCGCGGTCAACGCCTCCACCACCGCCTGCGCATCGACGATCTCATCGCGTGCGAAATTGAGCAGCACGGCCCCGTGCCGCATGAGCGCCAAGCGAGGCGCGTCGATCAGATGTCGAGTGGCAGGGGCAAGCGGCACGTGCAGGGTAAGAAACTCGCAAGCCTTGAGCACTTCCTCGATGCTGTGCGCTCGGCGCACCTGGGAAGGCAGGCTCCAGGCCGCTTCGACCGTGATCTCGGGGTCGTACCCCATGACATGCATGCCAAGCTTGATCGCAGCGTCGGCCACCAAGCTGCCGATTCGGCCTAGACCAAGGATGCCCAGGGTGCGCTGCGGCAGTTCGAAACCGGCGTAGTGTTTCTTGTTCTCCTCCACCAGCCGGTTCAACTCGGCATCGCTGCCGCGCAGCCCCTCCACAAAGCGCACCGCTGGAAGCAAGTTGCGCGCCGCGATCAGCAGGCCGGCCAGCACCAGCTCCTTGACTGCGTTTGCGTTCGCGCCCGGGGCGTTGAACACCGGCACGCCGCGCTGGCTCATGAGCTCCACGGGGATGTTGTTGGTCCCGGCGCCCGCCCGCCCGATCGCCTTGACGCACGCGGGAATAGTCATCGCGTGCATGTCCTGCGAGCGCACCAAGATTGCATCCGGACGCTCGCTGTGGTTACCCACCTCGTAGCGCTCCGGCGGCAGCAGCCTCAAGCCGGCATGAGAAACGGAATTGAGCGTGAGAATCTGAAGCTTGTCCGACATGGCGGCTCCCTTAACCGTGCCGGCGCTCAAACTCACGCATGAATTCGACCAGCGCTTTGACTCCAGCTAACGGCATGGCGTTATAGATCGATGCGCGCATGCCGCCTACCGAGCGGTGACCCTTGAGCTGAGTCAAGCCGTGCTCGGCGGCCTGCTTGAGGAATGCTTCGTCGTGGGTCGCATCGCTCAAGGTGAAAGGCACGTTCATGCGTGAGCGGTCTTCCGCGGCGACGGGGCTGCGATAAAAGGTGCCGGAGTCCAGCAAGTCGTATAGCAAGCGAGCCTTGGCGATGTTGATCTTCTCCATCGCCGCCAACCCACCTTTTGCCTTGAGCCACTTGAGCACCAAGCCGGCCACGTAGATCGCATAGGTCGGAGGCGTGTTGTACATGGAATCGTTGTCGGCCTGGACTTTGTAGTCAAACGTGGATGGCGTCCAGGGCGCGGCGTGCCCGATCAGGTCGTCGCGCACAATGACGATGGTGAGTCCAGCCGGGCCAATGTTCTTCTGTGCTCCGGCGTAGATCAGACCGAACTTCCTCACGTCGAGCGGACGCGACAGCAGGTTGGAGGACAAATCGCACACCAGCGGTGCGCCCGCGATGTCGGGGATCCAGTGAAACTCCACTCCGCCGATCGTCTCGTTGCCTGTGTAGTGGACGTAGGCCGCCGCAGGGTCGAGCTGCCAGCTCGATTGGTTCGGCGCGTAGCTGAAGCGTCTGTCCTCGCTGCTGGCGGCGATTTTCACGCTGCAGAACTTTCTTGCTTCGGCGATCGCCTTCTTCGCCCACTCCCCGGTGTGCACGTAGTCTGCCGTGCTCCTCCCGCGCAGCAGATTCATTGGGACGGCCGCGAATTGAGCGCTTGCTCCGCCTTGCAGGAACAAGACTTTATAGTTCGCTGGGATGCCAAGCAGTTCGCGCAAGTCTGTGTGCGCGTCTTGAGCGATCGACATGAACTCTTTGCCACGATGGCTCATCTCCATCACCGACATACCTGACCCGCGCCAGTCCAGCATCTGCTCGCGGGCCTCGTTGAGTACCTCCTCCGGAAGCACCGCCGGACCGGGACTGAAGTTGTAGACGCGCATGGCTCGCCTTCGTTGTCTTCCCTTTAATGCTTAATGCAGGGTTTGGGGTCCATCGCCTTCGCGCCGGCCCTCCCCGTCTGACCCGGCGTTGCCATCGGCGAGGCCATTGCCATCACCCGGGGCGACGACCGGCGAGCCGCCATTGCCTTCGCCGGTGCCGTTGTCCTCGGTTTCGACCACCTTCTCCAACCCAGCGAGCTTTTCTTCGGGCCCCAAGTTGATGAGCGTCACGCCCTGAGTGGCGCGGCTCATCTCGCGAATTTCGGCCACCCGCGTGCGTATCAGAACACCGCCGGTGGTGATCAGCATGATCTCGTCCTCGGGCTTTACCAGCTTGGCGGCGACCACCTTGCCGTTACGCGCAGTGGTCTGGATCGCGATCATGCCCTGCGTGCCGCGTCCGTGGCGCGTGTATTCGGCGATCGGCGAGCGCTTGCCATAGCCGTTCTCGGTTGCCGTGAGCACCGAGTGGCTCTCGTCTTCGGCCACCACGAGCGAGATGACCTGTTGGCCAATGCCCAGCGTCATGCCCCGCACGCCGCGCGCGGTGCGCCCCATCGCGCGCACGTCTTGTTCGCTGAAGCGCACCGCCTTGCCTGCATCCGAGAACAGCATGACGTCGTGGTTACCGTCGGTGATGGCAACGCCGACCAGGTAATCGCCCGGGTCCAGCTCAACGGCGATGATTCCGCTCGGTCGGGGGCGTGAAAAATCCGACAACGGCGTCTTTTTGACCGTGCCGCTCGCCGTGGCCATGAACACAAAGTGGCGATGATCGAAAGCTTTGACCGGCAGCACGGCATTGATCTTTTCCCCCTCCTCGAGGGGCACGAGATTGTTGATCGGCTTGCCGCGTGAGACCCGGCTACCCTGCGGAACGGTGTAGACCTTGACCCAGTACACGCGTCCGCGGCTCGAGAAACACAGTATGTAGTCGAGGCTGTGGGCGACGAACAATCTTTCGATGAAGTCGTCTTCTTTGGTGGCGGTTGCTTGTTTGCCGCGCCCTCCGCGCCTCTGCGCACGATAGTCAGCGAGCGGCTGCGACTTGATGTACCCCGCATGGGACAATGTCACCATCACGTCGGTGGGCGCGATCAAGTCCTCGAGCTCGAGATCCTCGGCGTTGAGCTGAATTTCGCTGCGGCGGCCATCTCCATATTGCTCTTGAATCTGCTTGAGCTCCTCGCTGATGATGGTGGTGATGCGCTGGGGCTTGGCTAAGATGTCGAGCAGGTCGGCGATGTTGTCCATCACCTCTTTGTACTCGGAGACGATCTTGTCCTGCTCCAACGCAGTGAGCCGTTGCAGCTGCATCTCTAGGATGCGTTGCGCCTGCGTGTCGGACAGTCGGTATCCTCCGGGAGACTCGGCGGTTGCAGGCTGCAGCCCAAGGCCACGGGTCAGGCCTTCGGGCCGCGTGCGCGCGGCCTCGGCACGTTCGAGCATTTGCTCAACCAGCTGGGAGCGCCACAACCGTCCAGTCAGTTTCTGCTTGGCCTCCGCTGGCGAGGGGGAAGCCTTGATTAGCGCAATGATCTCGTCCACGTTGGACAGGGCTACCGCCAGCCCCTCGAGGATATGGGCGCGCTCGCGTGCTTTGCGCAGCTCGAAGACGGTACGCCGCGTCACCACTTCGCGGCGATGCCGCAGAAACGCTTCCAGCAGCTCTTTGATGTTAAGCAGCTTGGGCTGCCCGTCGACCAGGGCAACCATGTTCATCCCGAAGTGGTCCTGCATCTGTGTTTCTTTGTACAGGTTGTTAAGCACCACTTCGGGCAGCTCGCCGCGTTTGAGCTCGATCACAACGCGCATACCGGACTTGTCCGATTCGTCGCGGATCTCGGCGATGCCTTCCAGCTTCTTCTCGCGTACCAGCTCCCCGATGCGCATCAACAGATTGGCTTTGTTTACTTGGTAGGGCAGCTCATCGATCACAATGGCCGCTCGGTTACCCTTTTCCAGCTCCTCGGTGTGGGTGCGCGCCCGGATCACGACGCGGCCGCGGCCGGTGCGGTAACCCTCCCTCACTCCGTCGGTGCCATAGATGATTCCGGCCGTGGGGAAATCAGGGGCGGGCACCAAAGCGATGACGTCCTCGAGGCTCAGCTCGCTATCGCCGAGCAGCGCTAGGCATGCATTCACCACTTCGCGCAAGTTGTGCGGAGGGATGTTGGTGGCCATTCCCACCGCGATGCCGGAAGATCCGTTGATCAGCAGGTTCGGAACCCTCGCGGGCAGCGCCGTGGGTTCGTTCTCCTTGCCATCGTAGTTGGGGACGAAATCCACCGTCTCCTGATCGATGTCCTCGAGCATCTCCGAGGCGATGCGCGACATCCGGCACTCGGTGTAGCGGTAGGCGGCGGGGGCATCACCGTCCACCGACCCAAAGTTGCCCTGCCCGTCTATGAGCATGTAGCGCATGGAGAAGTCCTGGGCCATGCGCACGAGCGCCTCGTAGGTGGCCGTGTCTCCGTGCGGGTGATACTTTCCGAGCACATCGCCGACGATGCGCGCGCACTTTACGTACGGGCGATTCCAGACGTTGTTGGCCTCGTGCATGGCGAAGAGCACCCGGCGATGCACCGGCTTGAGCCCGTCGCGAACATCGGGCAGCGCCCGCCCTACGATTACGCTCATTGCGTAGTCGAGATAAGAGCGGCGCATCTCCTCTTCGAGACTTACGGGCAGGGTTTCCTTGGCGAACTGGTCCATCGTGTCAGGGATCGTGAGGCGGCAGGTGC
>Ga0187780_10004124_pt1 | contig 10889 bp, 11 predicted proteins | sample 1015_Q2_SP10_20__FD_132429 | JGI IMG/M metagenome (GOLD analysis project Ga0187780, IMG submission 132429) | Tropical peat soil microbial communities from peatlands in Department of Meta, Colombia - 1015_Q2_SP10_20_MG | ecosystem: Environmental > Terrestrial > Soil > Wetlands > Peat | place...
GTCGAAGACGGTCCATCCGGGGCCTCGCCGGACAGTTCGCCATGAGCCGGTTCATTTCCCAGCGTGTGATGGAGACGATCGTCGTTTTGCTGGCCATGTCGTTCCTCGTTTATGTGTTGATCGGACTGATGCCGGGGGATCCCGTGGACATCATGCTGTCCGGCAATCCGCACATGACCTCGGCGGACGCAACCCGCCTGCGCGCTCTTTACGGTCTTGATAAGCCGATCCTCGAGCGCTATTGGACGTGGTTGACGGCGGCCTTTCACGGCAATCTCGGCTATTCCCGCATCTATCAGCAACCCGTTCTCGCCGTGCTTTGGCCGCGTCTTGGCAACAGCGCCGTGCTGATGGGAACGAGTTTTGTATTGGGTATCGTCATCGCGGTGCCGTTCGGCGTTTGGGCGGCGCTGCGGCCACAATCGAAAATCGACACCCTGATCAATCTTGGCGCCTTTGCCGGAATCTCGGTCCCGGTTTTTTGGCTTGGGCTTCTTCTTATCATCCTGTTCTCGGTCAAACTGGGCTGGCTTCCCGCCGGCGGCACGCCGGCGGCGGCCGGATTCGGCGACGCGGTAAGGCATCTGGCACTGCCGGTTGCCGCCTTGACGCTCTCGAGCGTCGGCAACTATGTGCGATATATACGCGCGGCGATGATCGAGACGCTGCGTCAGGATTTCATCCGGACGGCGATGGCCAAAGGCGCTTCGCCCGCTCGTGTGGTCTGGGGGCACGCCTTCCGTAATTCGCTGATTCCGGTTGTCACCATCATCGGCCTTTCCTTCGGCGCGCTGTTTTCCGGCGCGCTTCTGACCGAAACGATGTTTGCTTATCCCGGCATGGGAAAGCTGATTTACGATTCGATCATGGGCAATGATTTCAATCTCGCCCTGGTCGGACTCCTCTTTGCGACCTTGATGACGCTGCTTGGCAATCTGTTCGCCGACCTCGCCTATTCCGGGCTGGATCCGCGCATCGCCCTGGGCGCCACGCGGAGCCACTGATGCGCGCCGAAACCACGGCGCTCGGCGGATATGTCGCTTTTGGGCGCCGCCTGTCGCCGCTTGCCCTTGTCAGCGCGGGGTTTCTGATCGTGCTCGCGGCGCTGGCGATTTTGGCCCCTCCACTGTCCACGCTGACGAATATCGACCCGGGCGATGTCGATCTCTATCACCGCTTCGCCGGACCGTCTCTGCGCCATCTGTTCGGAACCGACGAACTCGGTCGGGACGAACTGATGCGGATTCTTTACGGCGGACGGGTCTCGCTTTCCGTGGGCCTAACGGCGGCCTTGGTTTCGGCCGTCATCGGCACTGCCATCGGTCTGCAAGCCGGGTATCTCGGTGGACGGCTCGATGCGCTTCTGATGCGCCTGACCGACGGCGTGATCGCGCTTCCGTACCTGCCCCTGCTGATCGTGCTGGTGGCGGTCGATCTGAGTAAGCTCGGCCTGCCGGATTCATTCATCCGCTCCGAATCAGTGGACCTCTATCGCATCATATTTGTCATCGCCCTCGTCGGCTGGACGACAGTGGCGCGGCTGGTGCGCGGCGCCGCTTTGGCGTTGCGCGAGCGGGGCTTCGTCCGTGCCGCCGAAGCATCAGGCGCTTCGCAATGGCGCATCATGACCCACCATGTTCTACCCAATCTCGCTTCGCCGATCATCGTTGCGACCACGCTTTCAGTCGGCAACATCATCCTCTTTGAAGCCGCGCTGAGCTTTCTCGGGCTCGGCATCGCCCCGCCTACGCCGAGCTGGGGCAATATGCTGACCGACGCCCAGGAATTGGTCTGGACTGATCCGGCTCTCACTCTTTACCCCGGCTTGTTCATTTTTGCGACCGTGATCGCCTTCAATTTCTTGGGCGACGGATTGCAGGACGCTCTCGACCCGCGCGCGAAGGCGCGCCTCGTAACATGACCGGCGAAGGCGCGCGATGTAATGTGACGGGCAAAGGCGCGCATCGTAAAATGACCCGCGCGAAGACGCTCACTATCGTTGGACGGAGACACTGATGACCGAGAGGCGTGTTCATCCCGTAATTCTTTCCGGCGGCGCCGGAACGCGGCTTTGGCCTCTGTCGCGTGAGCTCTACCCGAAGCAATTTTTCCCGCTGGCCTCCGATCTCTCGCTGCTGCAGGAAACCGCCCGGCGCGTCGGCGATCCTGCGCGATTCGCGCCGCCGCTGGTCCTGTGCAATCACGAGCACCGGTTCATCGTTGCCGAGCAGTTGCGTGAAGCCGGAATCAAGGCGCACGACATCGTGCTGGAGCCGCTCGGGCGGAACACAGCGCCGGCCGCCGCCGTCGCGGCTCTCATTCTCGCGGCGCAAGCACGGGGCGCCGGCGATCCGCTGATGATGCTTCTGCCGTCGGATCATGTGATCGCCGATCAGGGATCGTTTTTGGCCGCGGTCGATTCTGCCGTTCCGGCGGCCGCCGACGGCGCCATCGTCACCTTCGGGATGACGCCGCATCGCGCGGAAACCGGTTACGGCTATGTCGAACGGGGCCTGTTCTTCGAAGCCGCCGGCCAAGCTTTGGAGGGCTGTTTCCGCGTCAGCCGCTTTTCCGAAAAGCCAAACCAAGCGACCGCGGCGGAAATGGTCGAATCGGGTCAGTGGTTTTGGAACAGCGGAATGTTCATGGCTTCCGCGGCCACGCTGCTCGGCGAGATCGAGCATTTTGCGCCGGATATTCTGGTCGCTTGCCGCAATGCCGTTGACCATGCGATCCGCGATCTCGATTTCTTGCGCCTCAACGCCGAAGCCTTCGCGCGGGCGCCCAGCATATCGCTCGACTACGCGGTGATGGAGAAAACTGATCGTGCCGCGCTCGTTCCGGCCGATTTTGGCTGGAGCGATGTCGGCGCTTGGTCGGCGTTGTGGGAAGCCGGCATGAAGGACTCAGCCGGAAACGTATTTCATGGAGATGTCATTACCCAGGACGTGCAAAATTCGTATATCCGGAGCGACCACCGCTTGGTGGCGGCGATCGGGCTTTCGGATTCCATCCTGGTCGTAACCGACGACGTGGTTTTGGCGGCGCCGAAGGAACGCGCCCAAGACGTGAAAGCCTTGGTCGAGACTCTGCGCGCCCAGGGACGGACCGAGGCCGTCAGCCACAGCCGGGTCTATCGGCCTTGGGGGTTCTACGAATCGATTCAAAACGGCGACCGCTACCAGGTCAAGCTCATCACCGTTTATCCGGGCAGCCGGCTGTCCTTGCAGCGGCATCGCCAGCGGGCCGAGCATTGGGTGGTGGTGAACGGCACCGCCCGCGTTACCCGCAACGAAGAAATCTTCCTGCTTTACGAGAATCAGTCCACCTTCATTCCGCTTGGCGCGATTCACCGCCTGGAGAATCCCGGGACCGAGCTGTTGCGCCTCATCGAGGTGCAGTCGGGGCCGTATCTGGGCGAAGACGATATCGAGCGAATCGAAGACAGCTATGGCCGGGCCTAACCCCGCCTAAGGATTGACCTCGTCGCCGATGGCGTCTTTGAGGTCCGGCCGCGTTGCGCTTTGCTCAGCCTGACGTTGGGCTGCTAAGGCCTCGATCACGGCGCGGCGATATTCCGGGTCGAAGATAACCCGGTCCAGGTCGATGCATTCGACGCGATCTTTTTGCATGATTCCAAACTGTCCTGCGGCAATGCAGCGAAGCGGCCGGCCAACACTAAATATTTCACCGCTCGAATCAAGAATAGATCGCCGATGTGAAGATGTTCCTGGATAGAAACATGTGCAGGTCTTTCGAGAAATCTGTTGGTGGCCCTGTGGATAACCTGTGTATTTCATTATCTAAATATCCGATAGACTTGACATTCCTCCAATATTGCGGGTTTCTGTTACCGACATCTGTTAACGGCTATTAATTGGCTCAAGTTAACGTGCCTTCGATCGGCAATCAGACGCGTTTGGAAATGCGCTTCATAAGCGCGCGAATGGTCGCGTGCGTGGATGCGCGGCTGGACATCGTTTCCATTCCGCCCTTATGGTTCATTCCGGCCTCATGATTAGTCCGGCAATCGGGAACCGCACCCCTCCGACCGGCGTCTGACAAGAACCGCCGATAAAGAAAGCGCATGGATTATCAGAAGTTCTTTGCCGACTCGATTGCCGACCTCAAGGCCGAGGGAAATTATCGCGTATTCGTCGATCTGGAGCGGCGCGCCGGAACCTTCCCCTGGGCAACCAGCCATCGCGACGGCCGAAACGACGATGTGGTCGTCTGGTGCAGCAACGATTATCTCGGCATGGGACAGAACCCCCTGGTCCTGGCCGCGATGCGCGAGGCCCTCGACAAAGTCGGCGCCGGCGCGGGCGGCACTCGCAATATTGCCGGCACGAATCATTATCACGTGCTGTTGGAGCGCGAGCTCGCGGATCTTCACGGCCAAGAGGCCGCCCTCCTGTTCAATTCCGGCTTCCTGGCGAATGAAGCCACCTTGTCGACTCTCGGCTCGCGCATTCCGAATTGCGTGATCCTGTCCGACGAATACAACCACGCTTCGATGATTCAAGGCATCCGGTTCAGCCGGGCTGAAAAGCGCATTTTCCGCCACAACGACGTTGCCCACCTCAATGAAGTTTTGGGCGAGCTTGACCGCAACCGGCCGAAAATCGTAGCCCTCGAATCGGTTTATTCGATGGATGGCGATGTCGCACCCATTGCCGAATTCGTGGCCGTCGCCGAACGGCACAATGCGCTCGTCTATCTCGATGAAGTGCATGCCGTCGGCATGTATGGCGCCCATGGCGGCGGCATCGCCGAACGCGCCGGGGTCATGAATCGCGTTCACATCATTCAGGGCACCCTCGCCAAGGCATTCGGCGTGGTCGGCGGCTATATCGCGGGCAGCTCCTTGCTCGTCGACTTCGTGCGCAGCTTTGCAACGGGCTTCATCTTTACGACCTCGCTCCCGCCGGCCGTGGCCGCAGGCGCCTTGGCCGCCGTCAAACATCTCAAATCGAGCCGCGTAGAGCGCGACTTGCAGCAAGACCGCGCCGCAACCCTCAAGCGCTTATTGCGCGAGGCAGCCATTCCGGTCATGCCTTCCGACAGCCATATCGTGCCAGTCTTGGTGGGCGATGCGGCGCTGTGCAAACAGGCCAGCGACGAGTTGCTGAACCGGCACCGCATCTACGTCCAGCCGATCAATTATCCGACGGTCGCCAAAGGCACGGAACGATTGCGTTTCACGCCATCGCCCTTGCACACGGATGCGATGATGGCGCAGCTCGTCGCGGCGTTGAAGGATATATGGGACCGCTTGGGCCTTCGCCGCGCGGCGTGATCGCCGCAAATCCTGGCGAACAAAGACCTAAAACAAATGCTGGCCGCCCGTGACGAAGATCTCGCTTCCCGTCACGTAGCCCGCTTCGTCCGAGCATAAATAGTAGACGGTCGCCGCCACGTCTTCGGGCGTGCCGAGCCGGTGCAGCGGGATGCGGGGAATCAGCTGTGCGGTCTCCGGCGAGAGCATCGCGGTGTCGATTTCCCCCGGCGCCACCGCGTTGACGCGTACGCCCAGCTCTGCCATTTCGGCGGCAAGTTCGCGGGTCAGCGCGGACAGTGCCGCTTTCGAGGTGCTGTAGGGCGAACCGGCGAAGGGATGAATCGAATGGCCAGCGATCGAGGTAATATTGACCACTGAACCCTTGCCAAGCGCGAGGGGTGGCGCAAGCCCGCGCACGATCAAAAGCGGCGTGAAGAAATTGAGCTCGAATACGTCGCGCCAGGTCGCCATGTCGGCGGAAAGACAACCCTGGCGTTCCTTCGAGGGGCTCTTGGGGGAAACCGCCGCATTGTTGACGAGGGCGTGCAAAGGCTGCCCGTCCAAGATCGTCAGCGTGCCCTCGATGAAATCGGCGACGCTGCCGGGCTCCCCGAGATCGGCGACGACATGATGGGTCCAATTCGGATCGCGCTTGCATTCGGCGGGGATGTCTTCCCGCGAACAGGTGATGATGCGCCAATTCTTATCGCTGAAATATTTGACGGTGGCATGGCCGATGCCACGGCTGGCACCCGTGAGGACGACGATTCGGTCGTGGCTCGTCATGCCGCCCGCGATCAGCGCACCGAGACGACTTTAAAGGGCCTTATCACCCCGTCATGCTCAGTGATCGAGACATATTCGCCTTCCTTGAAAACGTGGGATTCCAGATGGAAGAGCGGTTCGTCGTCCTCTTCACCGGGGGAGTAAGAAAAGGCCCAGGTGTGATGCCGCGTACGGACGAGATAGCCGCTCTCATCGTCCTCGCCCTCCCAAAACCGGCGCACCGTGCATTTTTTTCGGTGCTTTTTCCACTCCTCGACGTCGAGCCTTCCGTCCGCATCGAGCGGCGCCATGAGTTCGTAGCCGCGTTTGCGGCTACCTTCCGGGAATTCGGCGGTCCGCGCAAGTTCAAGTCGGATTTTGGGGAAATTCATGGAACCTTCCGGTGATTGTAAGTGTTGTATCCGATCTCCTCAGGCGGTCATGCCCTCTTGGGCGCCGACGGATTGTCGGGATGAGTTTGGATGAAATGCCAGAGCACCAGCTTCAGCAGCTGGGCATGCTTCGTGTTACCACGATTTTCCGCATTCCGGATATCGTCGGCAATGAAATGCCGGATCATCGGGATGCCTTCCCGCGAGTGGCAGAGATAATTCGCCATCTCCGCCGCGACGATGGTCGGAATATGCTCGTGTTCGGCGATGGCTTCGACCTCTTCTTCGGTGAGGTCGCAAAGGGCAATGCAATCCTTCAATGTCAGCATGGTAGCACGTCCATCGTCGTTATGCTCCGGGCCCAAGAGGCCACGGCTAAGTTCAGCTCAGCATCGTTCTAATGGTATCAATGGGCGGTCAGCACGGGAAGCCCGGCCTCGGTCAGGATATGCCGTGTCACCCCACCGAAAATCATCTGACGGAAGCGGTTATGGGTGTAAGCCCCCATTACCAGCAAGTCGGCGCTCCGGGATTTCGCTTCGGTCAAGAGGGCCGATCCGATGCCCTCGGGTCCGGGATGCAACAAAATGGCTTCGGCGGAAAGTCCATGCCAGGTCAAATATTGCTGCAGGGCCGCCGCGGCATTCGATGGCTCGTCTCCCTCGCCAGCCACAAGAATGAAGATTGATTCCGCAGCTTCCAGAAACGGCATCGCCGCTGCCACCGCCCGCGATGCTTCGGCCGAACCATTCCACGCGATTGCCACCTTGCCTCCGAAGGTTTCGACGCCACCCGGCGGCGCGACGAGGACCGGCCGCCCGCTCAACAAAAGAGCCGCCTCCATCATCAGTCCAACCGCGGCCGAAGCCTGCGAGCCCTGGGACCCGACCACGATTATGTCGGAAAGCCGGGCCAGCTTGGCAACGATTTCGTCTTCGCGCCCTACCTCTTCGTGCCATGACGTGGAAAAGCCCGGTGCTGGATGCTCGCGCACCCGAATTTTACCATCCGCCACCGCGGCATCGAAAAGGGCGCGGGCGTTGCGCGCGCGAGTAACCGCGTCCCGCTCGGCTGCGGCCAGAATTTCCTGGAGCACAATGCCCGACATGCCTTCGCCCATATAGGGCATGGCGTTGCGCGGATCGGCGCGAACGTGAAGCGCCATCACATGGGCATCGAAGCGCCGGCCGAGGGCAAAGGCGCATTTGAGCGCGCCGCTTTCCGTCGCCGTCACCGGAACCAGAATGACTTTAATCGTCATGAGCTTTGCCCACGGAATTTTAGATGGACAACATTACCACGGTACCGGCCATTGAACAGGCGTCTAAAACGGCTCAAGCGCGTCACGAACAGCGGACAGCGTTCGTGACACATCCTGGCCGGCATCGATTCGCCGCCAAGCGATGTCGCCGATCGAATATTCTTGCTGCCGGCGAACAACGTCGACGGTGGCATCGGAGGCATCACGCAACCTGGCGGCGACCCGCCGCTCGAGCAGATCGATCGGCGCTTCGAGCCAAAATCCGGAAAACGGCGCGCCCGACCGCATGGCGATTCCTTCAAGCGCCGCGCGTTCTTCGGACTTTGCATACACCGCATCGGCGATGACCGAATGGCCGGCCCGGAGTGCGATCCGGGCTTTTGCGGCGATCGTTTCGTAGACCCTGGCTGTCACGGCATCGCCGTACCCCTCCGCCGGCAGGCGCGATTCCTCGCTAATGCCAAACAGGGCTTTCCGGACCACATCGGAGCGCAAAATGAGCGCGCCCGGGACCGGCCCCAGTTCCGGCGCCAACGCCTTCGCCAATGTGGACTTGCCCGTGCCCGACAATCCGCCAATCGCGACGAGCCGGGCGGGCGGCGGCGACAATAGCGATGCAGCCAGTTCCAAATAAGCCCGGGATTCCGCGATGCCGGTGCTGCCGCGGCCGGATTGGACTGCCGTTTCGGCCCCGACATGGGCCCGCACCGCCGCCCGACAGGACAGAAAGAGCGGCAGGGCGGCTAATCCGGCAAGCGAAGGCGCTTCTTCGCGCCCCCAATAGCGGTTGAAGACCAGGTTGGCGAGCCGGCGCAGCCGCCGATGCTCCATATCCATGAGCAAAAAGGCGAGGTCGTAGAGCGTATCGATACATGCGATGTCGTCCGAGAATTCGATCGCGTCGAAGAGCAAGGGCTTGCCGTTATAAAGGCAAATATTGCGCAAATGCAGATCGCCGTGGCAGTGGCGCACGAACCCGGCCTTGCGGCGCGCGTCCAGCAATTCGCAGCATTGTTTAAGCGCGCCGTCGATGCGAGCGCCATAGCCCTGGATCGCCGCGGGATCGAAAACCGCTCCGGCATGGCGTTGAAGACTTTCCAGATTAATGGAAACGACTTTCTCCATGCCTTTGCATCCGCCCTTGTCGTAGTGCCGCGCGGCGCCATCGTGAAATCGGGCAATCACATCGGCAAGCGCCGACATCAATTGATCCGACAATCCGTCCGTTTCGGCCAAATGATCGAATAATCCACTCTGGTCAAAACGCTTCATGACGACGAGATAGTCGACGGGCTCGCCCAAACCGTCCAAAGCGAGGGCGCCAGTGTTTTCCTTGGTGATGAGGGCGACGCGCTCGTAAAGCTCGGGCGCCGTACGCCGGTTGACGGCAATTTCCGCTTCGCAATACCGCCGGCGGCGGTCGGGCGTCGAAAAATCAAGATAAGGAAGGACGACCGCGCGCTTGAGTTTGTAGGCCTTGCCGCCGGCCAAAAAGATGATCGAGATATGCGTTTCAATGCGCTGAACTTCGGATTCCGCGAAAGCTTGCGGCCGCGACAGAAAAGCGATGACTTCGGCTTGATCCGATGCGCTCATGCCTTATGCGCTGGATAGCGAGAGGGATGCGACTAGTTGAACCGGGCCCGGCGTTCGACGATGTTATCGGGGTCTTGGTGGATAATCACTTCGGCATTCGGAAAGGCTTCACGGATTCGATTCTCGACCTCGTCGGCGATCTCGTGGGCGCGGCACAGCAGCATCGATCCGTCCATTTCGAGATGCAACTGGATGAAGGTCTGGGTGCCAGAGGACCGCGTCCGCAGGTCGTGAACCGAAATGACTTCGGGATGCGCCGTCGCAATCGCGATGATCTTCTCGCGCGCATCGTCGGAAAGCTCGCGGTCCATCAGCAAGTGATAGGATTGCCGGGCGATTGTCCACGCGTTGAATATGATATAGGCCGCGATCGCGGCGCCGAATAACGGATCGATCAGCCACCACCCCAGCCACGCATCGAGCAGAAGGGCGACGATGACGCTGCCATTGGTCAGCACGTCGCTGACATAATGAAGCGAATCGGCGGAAATCGCGACCGAACCGGTTTTCCCCACCACATAGCGCTGGAATTGGACGAGGGCCGCGGTTGCAAGAATCGTGAAAATCATGACCCCGACGCCGATGGTGCCGTGGGTCACCGGCTCCGGATGAATCAATCGGTCGGCAACTTCGAACAGAACGAAGAGGCCTGAGCCGGCGATAAACGCTGCCTGGCCGAGGCCGGCGATCGCTTCGGCTTTGCCATGGCCGAATCGATGCTCGGCATCCGCCGGCTGCAAGGCGTGGCGAACGGCCAGCAGGTTGATGAATGAGGCGAGAATATCGAGAAGGGAGTCGACGAGGCTGGAGAGCACGCTGACCGATCCCGTGAGCCCCCACGCAACGGCCTTGACGGCGATCAGCGTCCCCGCGGTTGCGACGGCAGCATAGGTTGCCGCCTTCAACAGCCGGGCCGACGGCCCCGTCACCGTCACTTTTGCCGCTTCATGCTGGAGTCCATGTCGGTGCAATCCGGTCATGGAAATAAATGCTCCGTCGTCCAGCCGGTGCCCTCGCGGCGATAGACGACCCGATCGTGGAGACGGAAGGGGCGTTGCTGCCAAAACTCGATGGTTTCGGGTGCCAGGCAAAAGCCGGACCAGAAAGGCGGTCGGGGAATTCTTCCCACCAGAAATTTCGCGGTATAACGCGCGACTTCCTTTTCGAGTTCCATCCGCGCCGTCAACGGGCGCGACTGCTGCGACGCCCAGGCGCCAATCTGGCTGGTGCGTTCACGGGTGGCGAAATAGGCGTCGGCTTCCTCGGGGCTCACTGCGCTCACCCTTCCCTCGACTCGCACTTGATAGCCAACCGCATCCCAATAAAAACACATGGCGGCGCGGGGATCGGCCGCGAGCGCCCGGCCTTTCCGGCTTTCCAAATTCGTATAGAACACGAAACCCGCCTCGGATATCCCCTTGAACAAGACCATCCGCACGGAAGGGCTGCCGTCGGCGTCGACAGTCGCCAGCGCTACCGCCTCGGGATCGCGCGTCTCCAGCTTTCTTGCGTCGTCATACCAGCGTCGGAACAGGCTGATCGGATCCCGCGCATCACTGTCAGTCATCGACATGTCCTCAAGGCCAATTCCTAA
>Ga0187780_10004125_pt1 | contig 10887 bp, 9 predicted proteins | sample 1015_Q2_SP10_20__FD_132429 | JGI IMG/M metagenome (GOLD analysis project Ga0187780, IMG submission 132429) | Tropical peat soil microbial communities from peatlands in Department of Meta, Colombia - 1015_Q2_SP10_20_MG | ecosystem: Environmental > Terrestrial > Soil > Wetlands > Peat | place...
GCCAGCTGCGCACCCGACCGCGACCGCCGCACCTGCGGTTGTTGCCGCACCTGCAGCCACCGCGCAGTTGCCCGGCTTTACCTGGATCGTCGAAAAGTATGGTCCCGCAGTGGTCAATGTCAGCGTTGAGGGTAAGGCCACGGCCGCCGCCCCCGAGATGCCGGGCCTCGACCCCGAGGATCCGTTCTACCAGTTCTTCAAGCGCATCCAGGCGCCCATGCCCCGCGGCCGCATACCGATGCATGGACAGGGTTCGGGCTTTATCGTGAGCTCCGACGGGCGCATCCTCACCAACGCCCACGTCGTGGACGGAGCCAAGGAGGTTACGGTCAAGCTCACCGACAAGCGCGAGTTCAAAGCCAAGGTGTTAGGGGTAGACCGGCAGACCGACGTCGCCGTCATCAAGATCGACGCCACCGATCTGCCCACCGTCGTGATGGGTAACTCCGCAGACACAAAGGTCGGGGAGTGGGTTCTCGCGATCGGCTCGCCGTTCGGCTTTGAGAACTCGGTGACAGCTGGCATCGTCAGCGCCAAGGCGCGCGCGCTACCCGATGAAAGCTTGGTCCCGTTCATCCAGACCGACGTTGCAGTCAACCCCGGAAACTCGGGCGGACCGCTATTCAACATGAAGGGCGAGGTGATCGGAATCAACTCGCAGATCTTCAGCGAGACCGGCGGCTTCCAGGGCCTGTCCTTCGCGGTGCCTAGCGAGATTGCGGTCAAGGTGCAAGATCAGCTAGTGGCACATGGCAAAGTGATTCGCGGCCGCATCGGCGTCACCATCCAGAACGTGAACCAGGCGCTCGCCGACTCCTTCGGGTTGAGCAAGCCCATGGGCGCTTTGGTCAGCGCGGTGGAGAAAGGCAGTCCTGCCGCGAAGGCCGGCGTCGAGCCCGGGGACGTGATCATCAAGTTCGATGGCAAGGAAGTTTCCGACTCGGCTCAGCTGCCTGCCAGAGTAGCGGAGATGAAGCCTGGCTCCACAGCCAAGCTTGAGGTCATCCGCAAGGGCTCTACCAAGGAGCTCAGCGTGACGTTGGGTGAGCTGAAAGACGGCAAGGCCGTCGCGGCGGCGGGCGGGAGCGACCAGCACGAGTCGGCCCGGCTGGGCGTAGCGGCGCGTCCGCTCGATGCGGATGAGCAGCGCCAGAATGGCGTCAGCGAAGGACTGCTCGTTGAAGACGTGAGCGGCCCAGCAGCACGCGCTGGCATTCGCCCTGGCGATGTAATTCTGTCGGTCAACGGTGTCTCGATTCGTAGCGTGGATCAATTACGTGCCCTGGTCTCCAAAGCCGGCAAACACGTAGCGATCCTCGTGCAACGCGAGGAAGCCCGGATCTTCGTTCCGGTCGAGTTGGGCTAGCCGCAAGCACGTTTGTGGCAAGGCGGCGCGTGGCGATAGGCTGCGCGCCGCCTTGCTTCTCGGGCACGGTCTGAGGCAGTCGCGGCGGACGATAGCGCACGTGTATATTAGCCGCTATTTCGAGAAAGCCGCGATCGGACAACGCGCCGCGGATGCACGCCCTGTTCTTTCTTGCCTTCGCGCTCGCTACGCTGGCGGCCACCTCGCGTGGGCTGCTTCGCAGATCTTCAATCAGTCAGGCTCTGCGCGCTGTGCCATGGGTTGCGGCGCTCGCGGCAGCCAGCTTAGATAGTGCGCACGCTCAGCAGATGGAGCCACGCTCTTACACTAACGCGCCGATCGGCCTCAATTTCTTGATCGCTACTTATCAGTACTCATGGGGAGATGTGCTGGTGGACCCATCGCTGCCCATCAAGAACGCCAACGCTAAGGTCAATGCGCTTGTTCTCGGCTACAGTCGGGTCCTCGATTTCTGGGGCGAATCCGGAACCTTGGCCGCACTGCTTCCTTACGCGCAGATATCAGCCAACGGCCAAATCGAGGGACAGGCTCAGGGCGTTACTCGGTCGGGGCCTGGCGATCTTGGGTTGCGGCTGGCGGTCAATGTGCTCGGTGGCCCTGCGCTTTCTCTAGAGGAATTTCGCGCCTACCAGCAGGACACCATCGTGGGAGTGAGCCTCACGCTGACCGCACCCACGGGACAATATGACAACACCAAGCTCGTCAACATTGGGACCAACCGTTGGTCATTTAAACCAGCGGCCGGCATATCAAAGGCTATCGGGGAGTGGACCCTCGAGGGGGAAGCAAGTGTGACGTTCTATACCGATAACGACGAGTTTCTAGGCCACAACCTGCGTCAACAGGACCCCCTTTACGCACTGCAAGCGCACGCAACCTATAACTTCAATCCCACCCTCTGGGGTGCGCTGGACGCAACCTATTATATGGGCGGACGCACTACCGTGAACGGCACGCTGAATGAGGATCTGCAGGCAAACACGCGCTGGGGAGCTACGCTCGCGCAGTCGGTCGACAAATATAACTCCATCAAACTCTATTTCAGCTCGGGTTTGGTGGCGCGCACGGGAACTAACTTCACCACGGTCGGTATCGTGTGGCAATACCGCTGGGGAGCCGGTCTGTGAGCTCAGTCTCGCGCAAGGGTGCAACGACGAGGAGCGAAAAACCTCAAACAAATTTCTGTTTCTGGAGCGCTCCGATGATGATCTTGGCAAAGCCAGGCGTGTTTTCCTTGATGCTGGTGGGCGCAAAGGTCTGCGTCGTCCCCGACCACAGCAAACCGGAATTGTCGACGCCGTATAGGCTCGTCTCAAGCACAATCGTATCGGTCGTTGTAACCGCGGCGGGATCATAAAAGCCTCCCCAGGCATAGCTGTACCCGCCGTAAAATCCCGCCGGTCGATAAGCCGGAGAGACTTGAGTGTTCACGTCGATTCTGACCAAGCGCGTGATCAGCACGCCGTCAGCACCGGCTTCCTTCACCGCCTGTTTCATCCGCGCCTCTTCAACTTGCCCGTCCTCCGCAATGAAGTTATAGCTCGCGACCGCATCGACGCCGGCGCCTTTGAGCTCCTTCACGAACTCATCCTCGAAGGTACGGCGCTGCGCGGGCTGGCTGGATACGCCAACAACGAGGAGCCTTCTGAGGGGTGGCCCCTTGTAGTTGGGATTGCTCCACGAGTTGGTGAGCGAGGTCGAAGCGCACGCAGCCAAGAGCAAGGCAATACTCCACAGCCCAGCTTTCATGACGATACTATGACAGTGCTCGCGCATTTTGCATCTCGCTTGGTTTGGTCAAAGCGCATCTTGCCTCAGTGCAATCAACCATGCCAAGCTAATCCTTTGACTCTACGCTCGCATCCTTAATCACGTAATCGGGCAGCTTTGCCGGAGAAGGGTATACCTGCAGGTACTTCACATTGCTGAACGGGAACACGAGCAAGGCACCATCGGCTTCCACCAACAAGGCCGATCGCGCGAGGACCTTCTCTAGCCGCACGCTTACCGTCTCGTCGCTTTTTCACCTGCTTCGGAAAGCTCAGGCTCATTCTCGAACCATCGGTGAAGTGTGTCGTCATACCACGCTCGTTCGCCATGCTCGGTTCCTCCCAAGTGAGTTCCAAGACTGCGGCCAGGGATGCTGTGCTGCATGCACGCTCATGCGCTGACGGTGGCTCGCGGCCAAGCCCACGCGAGAAGCAAGCCCACTGACAGGAGAGCCAATCCGGCGGCAGTGAGAAACGCGACTGGAGCACCTGCGTAGTGCCACAGCCCGCCGAACAGCAGGCCAGCGGGAATTGCTGCGAGCCCGAGCACGAGGTTGTACCAACCGAACGCGGTGCCGCGCTCCCGTTCGGCCGCGAAGTCGCTGATCACAGCGCGCTCCGCCCCCTCTCCGAGTCCGGCGAACAGCCCGTATGCGACGGTGATGAGCCACAGCGCGCGCTGCCCGGAAAACAGAGCAAATAACGCGAAGCTCAGGGCGAAGGCCGACCAACTCATCGCAACGACGGCGCCGCGCGAAACTCGATCTGCGATCCGACCGCCCAAAGTCGAAGTGGCCGCCTTGGCGAAACTAAGCGCCGCCCACAGCAGGAGCAGCTCCACGACGGCGGCGCCGCGCTCGTGTCCGAGCAGCAGGATAAAGGTCTCGGACGCGCGGGCCAGGGTGAACACGCCAACCGCCGTGAGGTACCTGCGCATCCGTTCGCTCAGTGCGCCGAAGGTGAGCGAAGTGGGCTCGGATGCTAAAGGGACGGCGGCGGGAGTCTCCTTGACGCCGATCGCCAGCAACAGCACGGCCACGAAACCGGGAATCGCCGATAGCAGGATCATCTGGGCCAGCCCGATGTGCGACCAACTCAGCACGGCAGCAGCCAGAACGCTACCTCCGACTGCCCCCGCATTGTCGAGCGCCCGGTTGACCCCATAGGCGTAGCCGCGCAGTTTCACCGGGGTGGCATCAGCTATAAGTGCGTCGCGCGGGGCGGTGCGCAGGCCCTTGCCAACGCGGTCGACGCTGCGCAGAAACAGCACCGTCGCCCAGCTACCAGCGAGTCCGAGCAGAGGGCGGGCGAGATTGGAAAGGAGATAGCCCGCGAGCGTAAGACCCTTGCGGCGCCCACCCAGTGCATCGGAGCGCCGGCCCGACCAGAGCTTCAAAAATGCGGCGACCGCGTCGGCCACGCCCTCGATGATGCCAAGCGCCACAGGTCCCGCACCGAGTGCGCCGGTGAGCAGGATCGGGATGAGCGGCACGACAATCTCGGAAGCGAGGTCATTGAACAAGCTGACCATGCCGAGGGCAATGACGGTGCGCGGCAGACGCATGGGCGGTGTGTGTGAGCGCCGCGCCGTGCGGCGTAGCGTCGAGACTATACACTCTGTTCAGCGGACGAAAGTGCATCGCGTGCGGTGCCGTTCGCGATTTGCGGGAATTTGCCGCCGCAGACATCTGGGCCGCTCGCGAGGTGAACGAAAGCTGATGCGTGTTCGGCCTCGGCGTGAGTTGATTGACTCCGCCGTCTCGACTCGCTTGACTTCGTCGGCAACGTTCTTGCCGAGGCTCGCCAGGACATTGGTCGCCCGCAAAGACTGGATTCATCCCCGTCGGCGGTCGTGACCCAGGCTGGGCCACGCTCACGCACGTCGGGTTGGCCACGCGGGGAGAGGTTAAAATGCGCCATTCATGGCCCGGATAGTTTGTGTCCGGATCCCGGGAAGGAAAACAATATGCAACCGTCGTTTCCAAAGGACATCTTCACCGAGCCCGAGCCCGATCCCCACACTTTGCGAAACCTGGGGCCGCTTGCACCGCTTGCTGGCATCTGGGAGGGGCAGCGGGGTCTGGACGTCCACCCAGTAGAGGAAGGAACCGAAAGGAACGCGTTTATCGAGCGCATCGATTTACAGCCGATCGACGCCCAAACCAACGGCCCCCAGCTTTATTACGGTTTGCGCTATCACACCCACATTGTGAAGCCGAATGAGGTCGAGACTTTCCATGACCAGGTCGGCTACTGGTTGTGGGAGCCGGCAACCGAGACGCTCATACAAACGCTTGCGATACCTCGGGGTCAGATCGCAATGGCGGTCGGTAAGGCGAGCGCCGATGCGAAGAGCTTTGAGCTGTCCGCGCAGCGTGGTTCCCAGGTGAATGGCATCTGCTCAAACCCGTTCCTCGAATACGCGTTTCAAACGACCGAGTACCGCATCCGCGTGACCATCAATCCGGACGGTACTTGGTCTTATGAGCAGGATACGATTCTGCTCGTTCGCGATCGCGAGCCCTTCCACCACACGGATCGCAACACACTGCGCAAGATCGGTGAGCCGACTCCGAACCCGACTGCGCGAGGGGCGTAGCCCAAACCCCTCCCTCCTCTGCTACCAAGGCATCAAGACCGTCCTCGTGTCGATTAGGGTCGCTCTGTTTGAGACGCCAGACCGTGCTCAGAGACACCTAAACTGAATCGGCGGACATGTCGACGACCCCTCGCTCGCGTGCTAGCATCTGCTCGCCTCGTTTGCCATTATCCGATCAGGAAAGCCTGTTAGAAGGAGGACTGATGCGAATCCGAAATGCGCTAGTTTGCGCGGTAGCTTTGCTTGGTCTTTACGGTTGCGGCGGGGGTGGCGCCAACGTTAAGACCACCACTTCCACCGTCTCGATCGGGCAACAGCTGATTGATCTGAAAAACGCCTACACTACCGGCGCGATTACTCAGGACCAGTACGAAAAGGCAAAACAGAAACTTATCCAAAGCGTGCTGTCGAACTAACTCGCGGCCAGGCTAGGAGGAATCACACCTTGAAAACGAAACGCAAGTTGGTCTTGGCAGCGTTATTTGCCGGCACGGCACTGCTCGCTGGTTGCAGTGGCGGCAGTGCTAAGGTGCAGCAAAACTTGAGCTCGGTCTCCCAGGGTCAGCAGCTCGAAGACTTGAAGAAGGCGCTCGAGCAGGGTGCCATCACTCAAGAAGAGTACAACAAGCTGCAAAAGAAGGTCTTGCAGCGCGGCTACTAACCTCGTTCGTCGCGCCTTTTCTAGAAACCGCGTGGATGCAAGTACTAGGGAAGGCCAGCGATTTGGCTAGTGTTGCGCGAGGGTCTGGTACCGCCCTCTCAGCTTGCAGCCTACCGTGGTCGTCGCTAGTTCGCTTGAGCACTACCTGCCTGGCTTGTTGACAGCGGCGCTTGCAGCCAGGGGCCGCGTGCATCACTCATTGGCGGGCCTCAGGCATCCAAGCTACCGGGAAGCTTTCATGGCCGGGCCCTCGGCCAAGCGTTCGCGGACAAACTTGATGTGTTCGCGCAGCACGTATACCTGGTCGGCGTACGCCGCGGGGATCTTCAGGTTGATCACTGCTTTTTCGATCTCTTCGAGTCGATGGCGCAGCGGTTCCCGCTCTGTTTCCGTGGTCGTCTGTAGCGTTACTCGCTCCAGCGCCATCAATTCCGCGTAACGACGATGGATTCGGCTCCGAATGCGCCAGCGATAAAGGGCTGGAATCACGCGCAGCCCAGGGACCAAAACGATCATCGTGGGAATCAGAACCACTAGGATGCGATCGACCAGGGTAGCCAGCCAAAACGGCATATGCCTGTAGGAGAAACTCTTACCCGATTTGTAGAAGCGGGTGGCGTCGTCGCTAATTGGATACTCGTGGTCCAATGGTGCTGGAAATTCGCCTGCCGCATGTAATAGCCCCGCGCGACCATGCACCTCGCGCGCTGACTCGATAAAAAGATCCGAGAGTGCCGGGTGTAGCCCGGAACGAGCAACCAGTTCCACGGTGGGGGCCAGCAACGTGATCTGCGACGAGGGAATGTTCGAACCCAGATCAAAGGTGCCTGGCCCCAGCTCGAGTTTGCTCAGATAGCGGAAACGACGCGTAAAGGCGTCAACCTGGGTGACGTCGAACAGTCGCACGTCTGGGGCATGAAGCAGTTCGCGAATACTCTCGGGTTCAGATGCGTCCCCCATCATGAACACTGCATCGATCTGTCGGTCGAGCATGGCCGAAGTTGCCGCCTTGCCGCTCAAATCGGTCAATTGCGCGCTGTCTCCTCCCTCGATGCCGTTGGCCTTGAGCAGTGCCAACGCCAATGCATGTGTACCGCTGCCCTCCGGACCGATCGCGATGCGCCGGCCGCGCAACTCGGCCAGTTTCTTGATTGGCGCAGGGTTGCGGTAAAAGATGAACAGCGGTTCGTAAAACAGGCTACCCAACGACATCAAATCGCTGATGTCGACGCCACCCGCCAGTCCCCCCTGCACGAATCCCACGTCGACCTTGGAGTTGCGATCAAGCAGTCGATTCAAGTTCTCCTGAGAACCCGCAGAGGGCAAAATCTTCAGGGTAACGCCATTGCGTGCCAGGATTTTTTGGTACTTGTCGGCAGTGCGACGAAAAACGCTGCCATCCGGGCCACTTGTGATAGTGACGGTGTCCGGTGGCGCCGGCCGCAGGTAGTGCATGGTGATCAGAACGGCAACCACAAAGGCGAGGAGCACGGGTACGACCATGGTGGCCATATCGCGCCACGAGACCCTCGGCAAGACGGTGGCAACACGCATCGATTTCCTTCGTGCAATCGGGTCTGAGCCTAAGCGTCCAACCCGATTGAACGCACCTGCCGCTATGATGCGCGGTCGGCTCCGAGAGTGATCGGGAGGCAGAATGCCGGGTTGGAACGCCCGCCAAAGTTACCAGAGTTTGTCTGGGGTTTCAGGATAACCCGCTCGCCCGGGGGGGACGCGGTTAGGACTCGCCGGTTCTGTGAACAGGACGAAAACCCGGCGAGTGGCAGCGGCTGGCAAGTCGCGTTTCTGCTCTCAGAGCGAACGCAGGAAATTGATGATGTCCTGCTGCTGTCCGATGGTCAGCCCGTTGAAACGATCGATGATCCTGTTCGCTTCGCTGCCAGGACTTCGATGAGCCTCGATCGCCTCGACTAGATTGCTCGTCCGTCCGTCATGGAGGAAGAAGATGCGTTGCCCAACGCCCCAGAGCGGAGCCGTGCGGAACTCATCGGGCCCTGCGCCTCCCTGAGTGATGCCATCGGCGAGACCCTTGCCCATGTGGTGCACGAGCAGATCCGAGAACAGGTTCACGGGTTGATTGGAAAGCGCCGCGCTCGGGCTCGTAGACGAACCGCTTGCGATCATCTTACTCGTGGTAAACGAAGGCGTATGGCAAAACGAACAGCCTATCCTTGCAAAGAGGGTCCGCCCATTCACGGTGGACGGCGTATCGAGCGCGGGAGCAGGTGGGGCCAGCATCCGCATGAAATCAGCAAACGCTTCGATATCTGAGAGGACGGCTGAATTCGGGTTGGACGCAGTCGTTGAGGAGGGGGCAAAGTTGATCGTGTCCTCGGGCGTCGCGTTAAAGGTGCAGCCTGGCGCCTCGTCACGCTCTTGGGGAAACAGTTGGTTTGTGACCCCCATCTCGACGTTGTAGGCTTCGCCCGCGAACAGGAGGAGGGACTTGTTCTGCGCCTTCCATCCAAAGCGCGTGATTGTCCCGTCGTTGGCACTGCGATTCGCGTTGCCGCTGAGGTGCGCATTGGGGTGGCCGAAGACGCCCAATGGCCTCTTGAGCTGCGCGTCAGCCTTCATGTTAGCGAGAATGGCCGAGTCTGCAATGGCCTCGATCAGGCCAGCTCCAAACACTGGCGTCGGAATACGAAAGACGATGTTCTGGTTTCCACCCTGGCCAGTAACTGGATCTCCGGCAGGCAGAAAGTTGGGTTGGGCTATTGCGCAGCCAGCCGCGTCATTGCGCCCGGTGATGACAAATAGGTTGTGCACGCCGCCGTCATTGCTCCCGTCAGGATTGCGCTTGAAGCGTGCCTCGCGGATCGGACCGTTGTGCGTAATGAACCACGGGACCGAGTTCTTTGCTCCGTCAAGTGTAGCAATGGCGATCAGCGGGTTGGCTGCTGGGCTGGTTCCGCCCACAGTGGGCTGCGCGTGGCAGGACAGGCACTGGTTCGAGTTGAAGCGAGGGCCAAGCCCATTGTTCTTGCCTGCCGTCACCGACTCGATCTCGGCAAATCTGGCGAGGCCATCCTGGAAGAATGAGGTCTCGTCCGCGGTAAGGCCTTCCAGCGGGCCGCCGGCACCGGGCGCGCCGCCGCGCACTCCAGGGTCCACGGGTCCCCGCGCCGCTTGAGCAAGCGGGTAGATGCATATCGCCAAGACGGCCGCAACGACCCGAGCGATAACATTGAAGGCAATGCCTTGTCGTGGTTTCATGACAGTTCCTAAACTATTTCTTAGAGGAAACGATTGAGTCAATGCTGCCGAGAGGAGCATCAAAAATTACTGCTGCACACAGGTTATTCAAGCGCGAGGGCCGCAGCCGTCACGACCATAGGCGCGCACCACGTGCCGTGTCAACTGTCTCTCCGTTGATACATGGGCCGCGGTATGAGTCATACCGATGCGCTGCGACATGCGGCGGGCCGACCGTTTAAGGACCGGACCCTACCGTGACTTACCGTCGATGGACGGACATCGTCGAATCGCACTGACATGGGACGAATAACCATTCGATGCGGTGGACAGTCGGGCGTTGATCGCGCAGCGCTGAGCACGGCGGCGGCGCTTGGCTTGCCCTACGTGGGTTGGTGCCCCAAAGGAGGATGGGCCGAGGACTACAAAGACCCCCCTGGCCTTATGCGGGAGTTCCCAAATCTTCGAGAAACTCCCTCGAGCGAACCTGAACAACGAACAGCTTGGAATGTGCGAGACAGTGACGCCACGCTGATTGTATCCCCGCATGCAAACTTCGCTGCGTCGCCGGGGATGTGTTTCGCTCGTCTGTGCGCTGAGTTGATCTTCGTGAAGCCATGGCAGATCGCCGATCTAGAAAGGGAGCCACTGGAGCCGTTCGCGACGTCATGGCTTCTGGGTCAGCTGGAAGCATGTGGGACAACAGCGTTCTGCCTAAACATCGCCGGACCTCGAGAGTCCGAAGCTCCCGGCATCCAGGACATCGCACAAATGTTTTTGGTCCGTCTGCTCCGCGCGGTGCTGTGATCGGTTGTGGTCAGAAGCGCATCCGTTCGCGCCGCTGCCCATTGTTTGCCATGCTGTGAGTTAGAAGACGAACGACACGCCTTAGCCTCAAGCTCCTCGGCCTATACCTCAATGCCCAATCCACTCGGTGGCCGAGTTTCATGGCCACTCTGATCGTGCACCTACCGCAATAGAAATCTCACCCACGCGCACCTTGCGACGAGCGGGGCCAAGCCAGTGTGAGCAAGACGATCTATGCCCACAGGCGCGCTGCTAACAGGCGCACGAAGAATCGTGCTACTGGACCACGGCGCTCGGCATCCAATCCGTCGGGCCCACAACTTCCAGGAGGTAGGACGCCTGCGCATTGGACGTCCTTGTTAGGCAGCGACACCCAGCCCGGCTGAAAAGTTTGGACAACACTGCTTTTGAAGATTGTGCAATGGCGAGCGGTGCGCAAGGCACGATA
>Ga0187780_10004126_pt1 | contig 10886 bp, 10 predicted proteins | sample 1015_Q2_SP10_20__FD_132429 | JGI IMG/M metagenome (GOLD analysis project Ga0187780, IMG submission 132429) | Tropical peat soil microbial communities from peatlands in Department of Meta, Colombia - 1015_Q2_SP10_20_MG | ecosystem: Environmental > Terrestrial > Soil > Wetlands > Peat | place...
CGCCGTGACGGCGATTCTCACCGAGCACCTCCTCGGGCAGCGGAGCCGTCCTGGTCGACCGCCGTCGGCAAGGAGCCGATGATCGACCCTCGTCAATTGTGATGATTGACCTTCCTCGCCTGGGCTTGTTGACTCTGTGTGGGCGAGTTCCGGCGGTGGGCGGTCGCCCGGGCGGACGTGGAGAGGACACCGAGCGTGACCACGGACGAGGTCGCGTAGTGGAAACGGGTCGGCTCTCTCGCTAGGAGAGCGGAGGCAGACATGCCTCACATCAATTACGGGCGACAGGCGGACTAGCAAATGGCGGAGCCGACTGCATCGCGCCTTCGCGGGAATTTCCCGCCGATGGTCACCTCGCGCCCACGTTCGGTGGTTGAGCACGCCACCACGATGGTGGACCAGGCCGCCGGGGTGGCCGTCGTCGCGGCATCTTCCGACCCCGCCTTGGCCCGTGACGGCGCGTCTGTCGCGCAGGCGCCCACGCCCGATCTCCGGGACCCCGATCGCGAGGAGGAGGACCTCTCGGCCATCCGGGCCCGGGTACTGCGATCGGCCCGGGTAGACGTCGTGGCCATGATCGCGGCCGACCTGGCGGCCCTGATAGCGGCGACGGTCGTCGGGCTCGTCGCGCTCGCGGCGGTGACCGGTACGAAAGCGAATTCGGTCTCGAGGTTGTCGCACAACCTCTGGCTCAACCTGCCGATGCCCGCGGTCGTCGTCGCCGTCTTCGCCGCGTACGGCCTCTATCGACAACGACGACGGCGATTCGTCCCCCGCGGCTTCCATGACATCGGCTTGTTCTCCCACGCCGTCGTGGCCGGCGCCTTTGCCACGCTCGGCGTCGGCGTGATGTTGCACAGGTTGACGGGCCGCCCTGAGGTCGTGCCGGCCCAGCTCCTGGCCATCACCCTGGCGGTATTCGTCGCCGTGCCCGTCGGACGCGGCAGCTGCCGGATGCTCCTGTCGCTGCGGCCGAGCATTCGCACGCGGGTGGTCATTGTCGGGAGTGGTCTCGTGACCGCACAGGTGCGGCAACACCTGGAGCACGATCGCGGTGTGGAGATCGTCGGCCTCGTCGACGATGATCCCGCACCCGGAACAGACATCCTGGGTTCGACGGCGGACATCGCATCGATCTGCCGGAAGCTGTCGATCGATCGCGTGCTCGTCACCTTTTCGCGTTCGCACCCCTCCGAAACGATCGCCAAGCTTCGGACCCTGCACGGTAGCGTGGCCATCTCGATCATTCCGAGGTACTTCGAACTGATGTCCTACCGGTCTCAGATCGATGAGATCGACGGCCTGCCCATGATCGACGTGGCACCCAAGATCATCGGCCCTGTATCACGCTTTGCCAAACGGAGCCTCGACATCGTCGGATCTTTCCTGAGTCTCTGCCTTCTCTCACCGTTGCTCGGGCTCGCCTGCGTCGCCATCAAGGTCTCCTCTCGTGGTTCTATCCTTTTCGGACAGACCCGCATCGGGCGCGACGGACATGCCTTTACCATGTGGAAGCTTCGAACTATGCGTACCGGTGCCGAGCTCGAACGGGCCGCCTTGGCTGATAGGGAGGGATTGCAGGGCGACCTATTCAAGCTCAGGGACGATCCCAGGATCTTTCCCTTGGGTCGCTTCCTCCGCCGAACGAGTATCGACGAGATTCCCCAGCTCGTGAACGTCCTGCGCGGGGAGATGTCGCTCGTGGGTCCCCGACCCTTCATCCCCGAAGAAGCCAAAGCATTCGAAGGTTGGGCGGCGCGTCGCTTCGAGATGCGTCCGGGCATCACCGGACTGTGGCAGGTCTCAGGTCGAAGCGACCTCAGTCACGACCAGCTCCAGCAGTTGGACTATCTGTACGTCGCATCGTGGTCGCTGCTGTGGGACCTTCGGATCCTGTGGAAGACTCCGGCAGTCGTCATGCGCAAGCGGGGGGCCTACTGATGCCTCACTCCCGGCCCACGAATCTCAGGAGCAACACCGTGACCGAGCTTCGAGTCGGCGTCGACCTGGTGCAGGTCACGGATGTGGAAGAGAGCATGCGGCGGTTCGGTGACCGTTACCTCAGCCGCATCTACACCCGCCATGAGCTCGCCTCGTGCCAGGGGCCTCCGGTCGTGACGTCATCGGGCCTTGCCGCCCGCTTCGCGGCAAAAGAGGCCGTCTTGAAGGTGCTTCGGCCCTCGGGGCCTCGACCACCGTGGCGGACCATCGAGGTCGTGCGACATCCCCACGGCTGGTGCAGCATCCGGCTCCGAGGTTCGGCGGCTCGGCTGGCCGCTGAGGCCGGCGTGGAGAGCATGGCCGTCAGCCTGACACACGAGAACGACTATGCCGGGGCAGTCGTCGTAGCCTCGTGCGCGGCTAGGTAGCCGAACAAGAATGAGGTAGTGAAGATGACCCAGAGGGACACGGTCCGGCGCATCATCGCCGACCATGCCAAGCTCCCGGTGGACGTGACCACGCTCGACGACGCCGACGATCTCTTCCGGGCCGGCATGACGTCGCACGCCAGCGTCAACGTCATGTTGGCGCTGGAGGAGGAATTCGACATCGAGTTCCCCGAGGCGATGCTGCGCAAGGCCACCTTCGAATCCGTGGACGCCATCAGCGACGCCATCAGCGAGCTGCTTGAGCTCTCCGTTCCATGAGCCGATCGAGACCATCGGGCACGCTCAAGGCGGACTTCGTCGAGCGTGCGGCACGCGTCGCCGAGGAGGTCGCCGGTCCCGCCGCAGACGACGTCGATCGCAAGGCGCGGTTCCCGAGCGAAGCATTTGACGCCCTCCGGGACGAACGCCTGCTGTCGGCGCTCATCCCGATCGAGCTCGGCGGCGAGGGGGCGACGATCCGGCAGATCGCCGACGTCACGATGGTGCTGGCTCGCCATTGCGCATCGACAGCGATGATCTACGCCATGCACCAGATGCAGGTGTCCTGCGTGGTGCGCCACGGCCGTTCGGCATTGCTGCGGAGCTTCATCCGCGAGGTGGCCGAAGGACAGCTGCTCCTCGCCTCGGCGACGACCGAGCTAGGCGTCGGCGGCGACGTGCGGACGAGTATCTGCGCCGTCCAGCGCGAGGGGGGACGGTTCCACCTGGAGAAGCACGCACCCGTGATCTCCTATGGTGAGCAGGCCGACGCCATTCTCGCCACCGCCCGTCGTGATCACGCGAGCCCGCCGAGCGATCAGGTGCTGGTACTGTGCCGGCGTCCAGGTCTGGTTCTAGAGCAAATTGGCCATTGGGACACCTTGGGCTTCCGGGGAACGTGCAGCCCCGGGTTCAAGCTCAATGCCGATGGAGACGCCGACGCCGTCCTCGACCACCCCTTCGCCGACATCTCGAGCCAAACGATGTTGCCGGTCTCCCACGTTCTGTGGAGTTCGGTGTGGTTGGGGATCGCCACGGCGGCGGTGGAGCGGGCGAGGCGATACGTGCAGGCCGAGGCCCGCAAGCAACCGGGGGTCACGCCCCCGGCCGCGCTCCGACTCGCGGAGCTTGCGGTCGTCCACCAGCAGATGCAAGAGACCATCGCCGGTGGGATCCGACGCTACGAGGAGCTGCTGGATGACCCTGGTGCGCTTGGCGCCGTCGGCTTCGCGATCGCCATGAACACCCTGAAGGTGTCATCGTCGCAGCTCGTGGTCGAGATCGTCACCGCCGCGCTGAGGATCTGCGGCATCGCTGGATACCGCGATGACGGGCCCTTCGGCCTTGGGCGGCTCCTGCGGGATGCCCACGGCGCGTCCCTCATGGTCAACAACGACCGGATCCTCGGCAATAACGCCCAGATGCTGCTCGTCTCACGGGAGGAACTATGACCACCGACCTCCGGTCGCAAGCGGGCGCGCAAGCGGCCTTTAGGGACGAACTGTTGGCCGCAGGCCTGCTGGTCGGCACCGGCGTCCCGGGCCTCTATGGCCGCTCGGCCGATTACGAGGCGATCGTGCACGCCTTCGATTCGTTCGTCACCCGAAATGTCATGGTGGCGCCACTCACGTCGCTGCGCTTTCCCCCGGTGTTGGCGAGGTGGGTGTTCGACCGAACCGATTACCTGAAGTCTTTCCCTGACCTCATGGGCTCGGTGCATACTTTTCGCGGCAGTGATCGCCAGCACGCCGAACTGGTGAGCCTGGTGGAGGAAGGCGGGGACTGGCAACAGGCTCTCACGCCCGCAGATGTGGTGCTTGCCTCCGCCGCGTGCCACCCGATCTACCCCCTGTGCACCGGACGGCTGGCCGAGGGCGGCCGTCGGTTCCAGGTCAACGGGTACTGCTTCCGCTGCGAGCCGAGCGTGGACCCGGCCCGCATGCAGGCGTTTCGCATGCACGAGCACGTCTTTGTGGGGGACCCCGACGGAGCCCAGCGCCACCGTGACGCCGGCCTGGAGCAGGGGCTCGAGCTACTGGCCAGCCTCGGCCTGGCGGTGGAGACCGTCGTGGCCAATGACCCCTTTTTCGGGAGAGTGGGGACGATGCTCGCCACCAACCAGCGCGACGAGGCTCTCAAGATCGAAATCGTCACACCGGTCACCTCGGAGGATGCCCCGACCGCCATCATGTCGGCCAACTGCCACCGGGATCACTTTGGGACCCCCTTCGGCATCCAGACCGCCGACGGTGCGACGGCCCACAGCGCTTGCGTGGCCTTCGGGGTCGACCGGGTGACGCTGGCCCTGCTGAGCACCCATGGCCTCGACCCGCAGGGGTGGCCATCATCGGTCAGGGGTCGGCTCTGGCCATGAGGGTGAGCCTGCTGCCGGTGGAGGTGGCGACGTACGAACCCCACGTGCTTCACACCGCAGAGCGCGCATGGACGGAGACGAACTGCTACGTCGACCTATGGATCGAGGTGCTGCACGCGCTGGGCCTCGATCCGGTTGCCGGCGCGGCCTTCACGCTGAGCAGCGATTTCGAAGGTGATCAGTGGACGATGTTCAAGTACCCGACCGAGGACCTTCGGTCCCTCTACGGGCTTGACCTTGCCGAGCTCAACGTCTGGCGCCCCCTGATCGATCACATCGAAGAGCAATTGACATTCGGCCGTCTGCTCACGGTCGACGTCGATGCGTGGTACCTGCCCGATACCCAGGGAATGACGTATCAGACGGATCACCAGAAGACCACGATCATGCCGCAGATGGTCGACCGAGAGCTGCGGACCCTGGGCTACTTCCACAATGCCGGCTATTTCGAGCTGTCGGGCGACGACTTCGACGGGCTCTTGCGGCTCGGCGAGCACGCCGACCCCCCGTCCGTGCTCCCACCCTATGTCGAGGTGGTCAAGCTCGAACGGATGGGCGCGCTCCATGGCGCCGAACTGGTCGACACTGTGCGTGCGATCACCACGAGCCACCTGGCCCGCCGTCCCACCACGAACCCGATGCTCCGATTCCAGAAACGCCTCGAAGAAGACCTGAGCTGGCTCGGCGCCCAGGACATGGCCACGTTCCACCGCTACGCCTTCGGAACCTGCCGACAGTGCGGCGCCAACGCGGAGCTGGCTGCCACTTTCGTCGAATGGCTCGACCCGCGTGATGAAGGCGGCTTGTCGGCAACGGCGGCGGCCTTTCGCGACATCTCCGACGGGGCGAAGGTGCTCCAGTTCTCGTTGGCTCGAGCGGCCCGCGGCCGGACGATCGATGTCGCCCCGACGCTCGGCCAGATGGCTCAGGCGTGGGAGAAGGCCATGGCGGGCCTGCTCGACCGCTACAGCTGAGCTACCCGCCGGGCCCCAGGCACGCTGAGGTCCCTCCGAAGGTGGAGCCGGCGTCCTGGCCGTTCACGTGCACGCCGCTCCCGCCGATGGTGTCCGTAAAGCCGCCGGTCCACTGGGCCTGGTCCAGCTGTTCGCCCTGGTCGAAGTTCCACCAATTCCACGGGCCGCCGTAACAGTTGTCGCTCCAGACGTTTCCATTGGAGTTGCTGACGGCCGTGGGGATGACCCATCCGCTGAAGGGCGCGTAGGAGCCATAGATCGAGAACATGGCGTTGACGCCGCAGACGGAGTTGGCGTTCGCACAGGCGGCATTGTCGATGTTGGGCAGCGGGTTCGGGATTGTCGCCCCCGTCGGGTCCTGGTTGTTCTCGATATGCGCCGGGTTGAACGAGAAATTGTTGCCTGTCACGGTGACATTGGCGTATTTCCACTGGCAGTCGGAGAAGAGAGGCGCGGTCGCCAGCCCCGGATTGATGCACGTCGAGTAGTTCGCCTCAGCAGGATCAACGAGTGTTCCCACTCCATCCCCGGCATCGTCCCCGGGCCCCCCAAAGCGATCGGGGTCCTGCCATGCGCCGATGCCGTCCCAGTTATCGGTGAACTGGTTCGCCGTGATCAGGAAGGGGTATTGACCGCTTAGCCGGGAATCGCCGCCGCTATTCGACAGGTAGATGGCTGGGCCATATGTGAACGAGCAGCCCGCACAATGACTTCCCTTGCCCCAGCCGTTGTCCACGAACAGATTGTCCTGGACCAATGCGTTATAACTGATCTCGTAGATAAGGGCCTCGTTGTAGTTCCGGGCGAAGTCGTTGTCCTCAACCGTGAATCCGACGTTGTCCGTGTCGACCCAGAGCCCGGCGCCATAGTTGTCATGGACATAGTTCCCCTGGAAGAGGGCAGATGTCGTCTTGAAGGTCTTCATCCCGGCCGCGCAGCCGCAGTTGTCGATCGGGAACAAGGAGATGCCGTTGTAGCTCATCTCGCTGTTCGTCACAGAGATGTTCGAAAGGGACTGCCCAAGCGTCTGGAGACCGGCAGTGCCGTTGCTGGTGAAGCAATCGTCGTTGACGACGATGTTCGATCCAATACCGAGCCCCGAGCCGTTGCTGGCATTGGTGCCCTGGTCGCCATTGTGTGCGATGGTGTCATTCTCAATCGTCCAGCCGATTGCCCCTGATGCATTGACGGCGGCCTGCCCCCCGGGCGGAACGAAATCCTCGATCGTCAAGTACTGGATCGTTACGCCGGTGGCAGAGCCGGTAAAGGCGAGTTGGTTGACGTCCTGGCCGCTGAGCACCGCACCGGGTGCACCGATGAAGGTGTCATTGTTGGCCGCCAAAATCTGGCTATAGATCCCCGAGCCGATCGTGTGCGTGCCCGGCGCGAACCAATACGTCGTGTTGGCCTGAGGTATAAAGCCGCTGTCGTCACCGGCCGCCACGGTCTGCGAGCCGGCAGGAGCGGCAACGGGACCGTCCAGCAGGGCATTGTTGCCGCACACCAACAACGGAGGCCCGGTGGGGATGGAGGCGCTGACCGGCGCATTGGGCTGTGCTGGCGTGGTCGTTGTCGACGTGGTCGACGTGGTCGACGTGGTCGACGTGGTCGACGTGGTCGAGGTAGTCGAGGTAGTCGACGTGGTTGATGTGGTCGAGGTGGTCGAGGTGGCCGACGGGCCCGAGCCAGTGGTGGAGATATCGTCGAAGTAGAGGTGACCTCTCACGGTTCCCGGCAGCGAGACAGCGCCGGTGGCAAAGCTGGTTATGCCCCCGGATCCGAGGGCGGGTCCATTGACACTCAGCATCGCCTTCCCGTCGACGCTGAGCCCGAGCGAGCTGGAGTTGCCCGTCGACTCGTCGAGCTCTACGGCGTGGAAGTACCCCCTCGACAGGAACTGACCCGTGCTGGCGACGTGGTACGCACCGTTGTTGTCCCAATAGCCCACCTGTACGGTCCGGTTGCCTCGTACCGAGATCGTCACGCTCCCTGAGTTGGAGGACATGGTCGGGCGCACGCGGGCGACCGTCAATGCGCCACCTGACGTCCAGAAGTCATTGCCAAGCATCAGCTCAAACGCCAGATCATGGGTGGTGTAGCTCGCTCCTGCCGGATACTGCTTGTAGAGATACGTGGAGACGCCACCGCCGGCGTTGACGCTCAAGGCGTTCGGAGCGCTGTGTGACGTCGCAGATTCTACGGCCAGCTGCGGGGCATCCAAGGCGCCGGTGAACTGGTTCTGACCGGTGCCGACGAGACTCGTGGCCATCCCGCTCGTGATCGCGCCGGTCGCCTGAGAGTCGAAGTTCTGACTGAAGAGCTGAAGTTGGGCTGATGCACTCTCCGCGACGCTCGGAGCAATCGTGAACCCGATGGCGGACAAGGCTGTGACGCTCGCCAGGATCACGATCCACGCGACACGCGGCATTGGAAGGAGTGGTGGTCTGGACACTCCCGGTGTATCGGCAACCTGCTGCAGAAGATGAGGACAACGGACGCCCATCCTACTCGTTCATTTGCAACGTGAATAACAATGAAACCATCGACAACTTTGACAATATCAACAACAACGACAACAACAACAACACCGACAACAGGACAAGAGCGACAACAAAAGCAACAAGGACAACAAGACAACAATCACCATCGCTTGCAGACCATCGACAAGCGACGACGACAGTTGGTCCGATCACTCTGTCGCTGGAGCGTGCCTCTCCCCTACCGACCGCGATCGCGATGGTTCCAAGCAGCGCCCAGGACCGAGCCCAAGACGCTCAGGATGACGGTGGCCAGCGCGCCGCTGCACCAGAGGCGCACCACCGCGGCCGGCACGCTCTCGTGGACTATCCATACCCTGCGCCATAGCGCGCCGGCCACCAGGACACCGTTGGCGAGACCCGCGACCGCTGCCGCGCACGTCGTCGCTCGTCGTGGACGGCGAGCTCCGGCCATGACCCCGCCGGCGAAGAATGCAATTGCAACCAGGGAAGCCGGGACCAGCCAGAGATGGTCATGATCGTCGATCATGGGATGGCCTCTCCACCCCTCCTCGACGATCATCACAGGAACCGCCACAGCAAGGACCTGCAAGGCCGAAACGACGACGTCCAGCCACACGGGCCGCTTCTTCGAGCCTGGATGGCCACGCGCAGCGCGCAATAACCGCTGACCACCAATGGAGGGGTCCCTCACCAGTGCCGGACGTTATCCTCTGACACGACAGATCAGTCGGGAAGACAGGCCGCGGCCGCCGCCTGCGGCGGGAGTGCGGCCGGCGTCTACCACCTGACCGGCTGTTCAACGAGACCCTGGCCGAGCACCGGATCCTGCACCACTACTGCCGTCCCCACCGGCCCCAGGCGAACGGGGAGGTGGAGCGCTTCAACCGCACCCTGCTCGAAGAGTGGGCCTAGGTCCGCCCCATACTCATGCGAGGCGGCGAGAATTAGGCGCTTGCCCGGTTCCTCCACACCTACAACCATCATCGGCGGCACACCTGTGTCGGAGGTCCACCTATCAGCAGCGTGACCAACGTCCCGCCGGACTACACCTAGCCCGTCAGCGCTGGCTTGGCGGTATTTCCAGAAGCTGCTCCAGGAGCAAGGCGATCCGGTCGAGCTGCTCGTGCGCCTTGACGGGGGACTGGGTTGGCGGCCGTTCCAAAAGGATCACAAGCCAGGCAGAGCCGCGGGCTCGGCGGGTCCACGGAGCGAACATACGTTTGCCTATCCGCCGAAGGCAAGAGTGTGCCGCGATGGTCACTTAGAGCGGGCGGAAATACCCACTTTAGGTGATGTTTCGACCTTGCTTCGGGCGTATCGTCCTACAACACCTCGGCGGAGTCACTCAGGGGGCTTGGGTGTTCACCATTCCGGGCCCTCGGCGGATCCCAGCTCCGCCGGGGTCTATGAGGGCGGGGGGCGATTGGCGGGAGGGGTCGGCCTGGCCCTCCCGTTGATCGCGAGTCCCCACCAACCGAACGTCACCTTCCAGGGCCGCAAGGCCCAGCGGGGGTGCCCCGTTCCGCTTGGCGAGCAACGGGGGAGCGGCGAATGGGGCGGCCGGAGATGGAGCCGGTGGGAATCGACCTGGCGACGGGGTTTGGGAACCGAGCGGCGCTCGACCGGGCGGCGAAGGCCGGGATGGCGACAGCGGTCCGCGACGGGTATGCGTTCGCGCTGGTGGTGATCGCGCTCACCCCCGCGCAGGACGCCTCGAGAAGGGACCGCTCGATCTCGCTTGCCATGCGGGCATCGCTGCGGGCCACCGACCAAGTCTTCCGGGTCGACGACGAGCTCCTCGTCGCCCTCCTGCCCATGGCTGCGGGCCGAGTGGTGGGGGCCGTCATGGAGCGTGCCGCTCGCTTGGTGGATCAGCCCTTCGCCTGGGGGGCGGCGTTCGCCGGGCTCGACGGGATGGCCATGGCTGAGCTCATCGACCGGGCGGCAGGTCGACTGCGCTGGAGCTTCTGAGTCGGTTCCCGCCCCCGGGCGTGAAAGCTGTTAAAGGTCCCCATGGAGCGCGGCCACGGCGGTTCTTCACAGCCTCAATGTCGCCCACGGTCATAGCGACAGCTTCAAGCTGTGGGGGTTCCTCTCGATCGTCGTGCCGGCCGCTGCCGCCGCGCTAAGCGGCCTCGGCGCCCAGCGTGAGTATCAGCAACACGCACGTCGTTACGATCGAATGGCACGGGTACTAAACCTCGATCCACCGATTGAGCGCGTGAACTGAGGCCGCGTATCCGCGGAAAGTGCCTCCCTGCTTGGGAAAATGGTGGTTCTCGAGGCCACATCTTCCCGACACGAGGAGGCACTTCCAGTGAGCTCATCATCGCGCACGATCGACCGCGTCGCGGTGACCTTCGACGATCCGACCCTCGTGGCTGACGCCGGGCTGATCGTGCCGGTGACGCTCATGGTGCGCCTCGGGCTCGAGGCCCTCGTCAACCAGCTGGTTCGGCTCACCGGGCGGGTCAGTGGCTCCCGGCCGGGGCGCAAGGTGCTCACCCTGGTGACCGCCATCCTGGCGGGCGCCACCCACATCGACCACGCCGAGCGGCTCCGGGCCGGGGCGACGCAGAAGATCCTGCCGTTTCGGGTGATGGCGCCATCGACCTTGGGGACGTTCCTGCGCAGCTTCACCTTCGGGCACATCCGCCAGCTCGACAAA
>Ga0187780_10004127_pt1 | contig 10885 bp, 10 predicted proteins | sample 1015_Q2_SP10_20__FD_132429 | JGI IMG/M metagenome (GOLD analysis project Ga0187780, IMG submission 132429) | Tropical peat soil microbial communities from peatlands in Department of Meta, Colombia - 1015_Q2_SP10_20_MG | ecosystem: Environmental > Terrestrial > Soil > Wetlands > Peat | place...
CCCATCGAGATTGGAAGACAGCTGATTCTTTTCTCAACCATCAAGGCCGCTGCAGCGGAGACGGAGGCATCTGCGGTGACCGTATACACGTTCTCTACCAAAATCCTGCCGATGGGATCAACAGTGGACATCTTCGCGTCCTGCTCTCAGTGCCTTGCGGACCCAGCTTGTATCCTTTTTCATCTTTCATCCGCTGAAGGGCGACTTGCACGTTCGTCAGTCAGGATGGCAAAGGTCCTCAGGAGAATATCGCACTTACAGCCATGCTTGGCCATGACTTCGAATAGGATTCGAGTGCTTCCCTATTCCTCGAGACATCGGGGAGCAGAGAGGAGTAGTTCACCATTGCGCTCTCGATCGTGTTAGCCAGGGAGATTGCGTAGTGGTCCTTGGGCACTATGGGCCTGAGCCCATACAGCTCTGTCAGTTCAGGATCCCTATCGCCAGCCATCGCTATTATCGGGAGACCAAAATCGGCTGCTGCAAGAAGAGAAGACGGTGCTCCCTGGCTGGGAGAACACCGAACGTAGAGCGCAGAACTGCGAAGTATATGGTAGACCCTCCTCGGCGGCAGGTCGCCAAGAAAGGAAACCTGTTTCCGACCGTGTCGCCTGCTGAGCTCCGTCAGATACTGTCTTTGTGGGCCCTCCCCAACGATTGCAATCTTGACGGACGGGTCAAGGTACGCGCTTGCCTCTACCAATAGGCTCTGCTTTGCAGTGTCAGTCAGACCCCCTACTGTGACGACATCGAATTCTTTCTTCCCCTCGATTCCGGGCTCGAGGGGGAAGAAGGGGGCGGGCAAAAGCCTCGTAACCGCCCTTCCCAGACTACGGACCTCCTCCTCCACCTTGGCGTTCCCGCATAGCACCACGTCTGCATTCCTCACTGCCCACCTGAGAAACGATGCCCGAACGAGCCTCCTTTTCGATAGAACGTCGGGACCGACGGCGTAAAACAACACTTTGCAATCCGTAATCCTCCGAATGGCAAAGGCGATTATCGCTTCAAGGCCGACGGACTGAACGATTACAATCGGGCTCCTGGTCGGGGGTGCCGACCGGCATACTTCCAGAAGACGAGAGAACTGCCGGAGAAGGCGCAATGGGAATCTGAGGGGGTCGTTCCTGAACTCGGACTTCCTCGCAATCCACTTGACAGTGCAAACTCCCTGCAGGGCCTTGTAGAGGGTCTCGCCATGAATCGAAAGTCCGCAGAGCAGGACCACCTGAGGGCGTGGATCCAACGCGACCTCCCTTACCGCATTCGAGAGATAAGCCGAATGAGTTTCTAGGATGAATTCAGGCTCTGTGTTGCGTCGGTGTCAGGGGGATGAAATCCCTTGGCAGTTGGCATCCAGACACCGCTCAGACCCCGCCCGGAACACGCCAAATCCCGGGGGAGAATCGACCCGTTGCCCTCCAGAAGAAGCGTGGTAATGCTAACTCTCTATTCTGTGGTTGCTCGATACACGTATATCGGATTCAGCACGGGGAGCGAAGAGTTGTCCGAGGGTTTAGTCCAGATTTCAGCTGGCTCGACCATTGTTACCGTGGACCACGTCAGCCTGGATTATCTCAAGGAGAAGGAACCGCTTCCTGTGCTGGCCGACGTCTCTCTGACTGCTGCGAAGGACGAGCTCGTAGCGGTCACCGGGCCATCCGGGTGCGGGAAGTCGACCCTGCTCCGCATAATCGCGGGTCTGATCAAGTCCACTTCGGGAGACGTCAGGGTGATGGACTCGGAGGTGACCGGACCCAGAAACGACATCTCGATGGTGTTCCAGAACTTCGTTCTGCTGCCGTGGCGTACAGCTCTCGAGAATGTCCTGTTCGGACTCAGCTCACGCAACGATCTCACAGAGGAACAGAAGAACGCGAAGGCGGAGAGCGCCCTGGAGATAGCTGGCCTCCAAGGATTCGAGAGCGTCTATCCGGGCGAGCTTTCGGGGGGGATGAAGCAGAGAGTCGGCGTCGCGAGGGCGCTGGCCACCGACCCGAGGGTGATGCTTCTCGACGAACCTTTCAGCTCGCTTGACGACCTCACAGCTGAGAGGCTCAGGAAGGAGACGTACACGCTCCTAATCAGCCCTCAGACTTCTGTCCAGACGGTCATCTTAGTGAGCCACAATGTCGAGGAGATCATAGAGCTCGCGGACAAGGTGGTCGTACTATCCTCCAGGCCCGCCCATGTGGTAGGGGAGCTGAAGGTCGACCTCCCCCGACCGAGAAACAAGCAGTCTGAAGAGTTCTTCCAGTGGGTTGACAGGGTGTATTCCCTATTATCATGAACCCCCTTCCCTCCTTAAATCAGCCCCTTCTAGCGCCCTGGGGATGACATAGTTGGCAGAGCCTCATAGGCCTCTCCCAACGGCGCTTGAGATGCCCGCCAATGTCCGCGGGGGGCAGGTAATCAGCCTCGTTGAGGTGACCGGCAGCATCGGAGGGAGGGTCGATATCCCGAAGCTCGCGGACGAGCTTGGGGCGGACGTCGCTGTGCTTCTACCAATACTCGACGCGGCCGAGATGCTTGGGCTCGTAAGGGTGGAGAAGGGGGACGTCCATCTGACGGAGTTGGGTCTGAAGTTCCAGAAGACATCCAAAGAGAAGCTCAAGATACTAAAGGACAGGGTCGCCGCCATCGAGCCTTTCAGAACCGCCCTGGAGCTGGCGTCCAAAGGGAAGCCTATAACAGCCGTCCAGGTGGCCGAATCCCTCTCCGAGATAGGCCTCAAGTGGCACTACCAGCCGGACATAAACGAGTCCCTCATCCAAGCACTGCTGATTCATTGGGCGATCTACGCGGGACTGCTCAAGTACGATGGCAAGTCCGGCAAATTCACAAAGGCCTAGGGCGTCCCATAGGAGTGCACCGCCGTCCCATCTACGACCGTGGCAAGTACCCCTACTTTCCGGAAGAGCGCTGGATGCATGCCGCTTATGTCTGAGTCCAGAAGGGTGAGGTCCGCGGGCGCACCCTCCGATAGACCTTCGGCAGAATCGAGTCCGTTGGAACGGGCATTGACCGTGTAGAGAGACAGAGCTTCGTCCAAGGACAGATTCTCCCGGGAGTCTGCGCCGCCCCTCGTCATCCCTGCCCACATGCCTAGAATGGGATTCATGGACTCGACTGGCGAATCAGAGCTTCCAGACGCGACAATCCCTTCGGCAAGCATCGACTTCAGGGGATACAGGTCCCTTGCCCGTTCCACCCCGAGCCTGTCCACGGCCCACGAGTCGGAGGTGATGAAGAGCGGCTGGACAGTAGCCCGGATTGAATGTCTTGCCATCTTGCTCCTGAGGTCCCTGGGGAGTAGGCTCGCGTGCTCAATCCTGTGCCCCTGAGGGTTTTTCCCCCCTGCGACCCTCCCAAGAGCATCGGCCGCTTGCTCCACAGCTCTATCCCCTATGGCGTGTACGATAGCCTGCATTCCCTTGGAATCGACCGCCTCGACAAGATCCGCAAGCTGCTCGTCCGTGTACCTAAGAATGCCTGTATTCGACGGGTCGTCCGAGTAGGGTTCCCGCAGGGCCGCAGTCCTCGCTCCAAGGGATCCGTCGGCGTAGATCTTCGCGCCGTTTATCCGAACGCGCGACCCTACAAGTTTCTTCCCGATCCCGGTGGCTTCGATGTAACCAAGCGCCTCCGGCGGAACGTATACTCTGTACCTGAGAGCGAGGGAGCCCGACTCTTCGAGCTCGGCCAGAGCGCCCAGCTCTTCTCTGAAGCTTTCCCGAGATACGATGCAGTGAATGGTCGTGAGCCCAAACCTCCCCGCCTCCGCCTCGACGGACTGCAGGTCCGCGGCAGATCTATCCGCGCTCCTCGGGAGCTTCTCATAGACCTCCTCAAGTGCCCTTTCCTTTACTATGCCGGTGAGCTCGCCATTCCCGTCCCTCTCGTATTCATCGCCTGCCCGATCCCTGAGGCCCAGGGCTTCGATGCTCCTGCTGTTCAGCAGGGCTATGTGACCGCAGACTCGCGAAAGGACAACGGGGTTCTCGGGAGAGATGTCGTCTATCTCAGCCCGGTTGGGCATCGCCTTCCCTGAAAACGCTTCCTGGTCCCACCCCATGCCGCTTACCCATTCTCCCGGCCTTGCCCTCTGGATTCCTGCGACCACTCTCAGCCTGACAGCGGTCATGCTCGCGGTCCCCCTGAGGTCTACAGTCCGCTTCAGCCACCCGTATTCGAAGGGGTGGCAATGGGAGTCAACGAATCCGGGAAAGAGAGAGCCTCCGTTTGCATCGATGACTTCGGCGCCACTCGGGGGCGTCACACTTGTTTCGCCAATGCTGACTACCTTCCCGTCCTGGCAGTACACGTGATAGCCTGTCCTCCTCCCGATGCTGCAGTCTCGTAGGAGCACCCCTCTCAACTGACTGCCCTCCGCGCAAACGCCACAGAGGCAGCGTTCGCCCTCGCGTGAGCGAGCTTGCGCAGGTCGTCGGGAGAGTCCAGATCGAAGGTCAATCCGGGTTTCGAGACGATGCCCACTGAAAGGCCTTTTCGGCCGCTTGCCTTGATGTGGTTCCAGAAGCTATCGTTGTCGTAGCTCAGTGGCAGGCCCGCTCTCGGGGGGAATACGAGCGCGTTCGTCCCGTTGAACGTGGCGGATGGGGCGATCACGACCTGTAACTGCTCGCTCAAGGCTATGATGTGCCTCAGATGTGAGGCCCGCAGAAGGGGTAGGTCAGACGGAAGGACCAACACCTTCGCGGGGAAGCCGAGAGCACGAACCCCCGCCTCGACGGCCGCGTTGACTCCTGCGTCCCTCGCTTCCCGGACCGTCCCGGCACCTAATCTGGTTGCGAGCCGTAGCATCTTCGAGTCAGAAGAAACCAGGTGGGTCGTTGCCACCAGACCGGCTCCCCTGAGCGCCTTGAGCACCCCGGAGAGAAGCAGGGTCGTGAGCTCCTGCCTCTCGTCCCTCGAAAGGACCGAGGATAGCCTCGACTTCGCTCCCGACGACTTCACTGGTATCAGCACGGCAAGGGGATTCAGGCTTCGATCATCATCCGTGCGAGCCGGAGCTCGTCTGTTGGCCGCTTCATCTGCGTACTTGTTGTGAGGCATTCCATTCCTAGGGCCTGAATCTTCTCTCTCAGTGGGGCGTCGGCTTTGGAGATTACGATGCAGTCTGCGAAGTCAGAGTACAGCTTGGCCACTCCATACGAGTTAGGCAATGAGCCGGTCGCCCTGAGGAGTTTCCCGGCCGGCCCGCTGTAGGGAGCAGCACCTTCCATAGGAGACAGTGCCATGATACGTGCGTCAGTTTCTTTGAGGAGTCGTCTGAATTCGCCCACCGCGAGCATCGGGCCAATGCTAGTGACGGGGTTCGCAGGGCAGATAACCACCCGGTCAGCCGACGACATGGCCGCCATCGCCTCACGCGTGGTCTCAGCCCCACGGGCCCCCTCGTATCTTACTCCGACTGCCCTTGGTCTCCCCTCCTCTTTGACCCAGAACTCCTGCAGATGAAGCTCGCCGGAATGGGTCATGATCCTTGTTTCTAGGTGGTCGTCTGTGACTGGCAGGATAGGGGACTCCACCCCGAGCGACCTTGAGATCCTCCGCGTCGCTTCGGTGAGCGACCTGCCCCTCCTCAGCATCTCTGTCCTTGCGAGGCAGACGGCCATGTCCCTGTCACCCAGCCTGAACCAGGTTTCCTCTCCGAGTCGAGAGAGCCACCGGAGCGCTTCAAAGGTGTCCCCGGCAATCCCCCACCCCCGCGGGCTGGAAATACCGGCGAGCGTGTAAGTTGCGATGTCGACGTCTGGGCAGACATACACTCCGTAGGTCCAGAAGTTGTCCCCTACGTTAGCCAACACCGTCAGATCGATTGGGAGCCGCGCAAGTCCTCGGAGAAGTTTGGCCGAGCCAGTTCCCCCCGCCAGAGCGACCACCTTCATGCTGTCACCGGAAGAGGTCCCTGTCCGGGGGCATTAGCATGTCCTTCACCGTCCCCTCCCCGCGGACGTACTCGACCCCCCTCACAATCGCCACGGGGGTGCCGTTCAGTTTCCCAATTGCGAGCTCAGCGGCACCGGCGATTTCGTCTACCACGGACGGCTCTGTGACCCTGAGCTCGTAGCCGAACTTGTCCTTTCGGCCTGCATATTCCACCAGCGGGAGCACTCCCGAGCAGCCGATAGCAACATCTGTCTGTCCCAGCCTCCATGGCCTCCCGAAGGTGTCAGTGACAACCACAGCGAGGACCTTTCCAGTGCGCTTCTCGAGCTCCTTCCGAATCTTGTTCGCGCTCCGATCGGGGTCGACGGGGAGCAGGGCAACGGACCCCTTCCCCACGTTGGACTGGTCGATGCCTGAGTTCGCGCAGACGAATCCCTGCCTCGTTTCGGTGATTATAACGCCGTGGCCTGCTCTCACCACCCTTACAGACTCCGCAAGTACAAGCTCCACAATCCGGGGGTCCTTTCCCTGCTTCTTCGCCACGGCCCTGGCTCTCCTCCCCGGGGTTACGGAGGCGAGCCTGACCACTCTCCCCTCCGCCTTGGACACTATCTTGTGCTTGACCACAACCACGTCCCCGTCAAAGAGGGTGAGGGAGTTCTTGCTGGAAGCGTCAAGGATGAGGGCGGCCAGGTCGTCTCCCTTGGCGACCTCTGGGATACCCTGAAGCGGCATGACCTCTATCCTGTTCAACCCGCTCGGCGCACCGAGCAATCCTGGCACGATAAATCCTCTCTTCGGCGGGGCTAGAATTTTAAGCCCCTCGGGGGGGCTCGATGCAAGATGCCTACGGAGAAGGAAGTCCTCGACGTGCTCACAGGGGTCAAGGACCCAGAGCTGGGGAAAGACATCGTCACCCTGCGGATGGTCGAAGGGGTTAGAGTGGAGGGCAGTAAGGTGACCTTCACCCTCAACCTCACCACGCCCGCGTGCCCCCTTAGGGCCCGGCTCGAGGAGTCTGCCAGGGCGGCAGTAGCTGGAATCCCAGGCGTGAAGGAAGTCGAGATGAAGACGGGCTCGGTCGTTGCCGCCACGAGAGACTACGCGGGATCGGAGATGCTGAAAGGAGTCAAGAACATTATTGCAGTGGCCAGCGGGAAAGGGGGGGTCGGCAAGTCGACCATTGCAGTCAACCTGGCGGTTGCCCTGGCCCAGTCGGGGGCGAAGGTAGGTATACTCGACGCGGACGTGTACGGCCCCAACATCCCGCTGATGATGGGAATAAAGTCCCCTCCGCAAGTCAAGGAGGACAGGATAATTCCACCAGAGGCGTACGGGGTGAAGGTCGCATCGCTCGGGTTCTTCTACAACGAGGAAACGCCGGTAATCTGGAGGGGACCACTGGTAGCAGGGGCAGTCCGCCAGCTCCTCACTCAAGTAGACTGGGGAGAGCTTGACTACCTCGTGTGCGATCTGCCGCCTGGCTGCCTACCAGCAGGCACTATGATAGCGATGGCCGACAACACTCAGAAACCGATCGAAAAGGTAAAGGTGGGAGAATTCGTGCTCAGTTACGACGGGAATAACCTCGTGCCCCGAAGGGTGCTCGGAACATTCCCCCAAGGAAGGCAGCGGGTATTCAAGCTAGACACGGCCAATCGGGAGATCATCGCGAGCGGAAACCACCCATTCCTCCGGTACCACCAATCGAACTCATGGGTCAGACTTGACGAGCTGAAGGTGGGAGACCGCCTAATCGTCCCTAATTGCATCAGCGGGGGCCGGCCTCTTAGCCTGCCCGAAATCGAACATGATGAGAGATTCATTCACTTCCCCAAAGAAACTACAGAGGATTTCATGAGAATTATTGGACATTTCGTCGGAGACGGTTTCTTGAAGAGACAGAAAGGAAGGAGGAACCCGGTAGGGATCAGGGTTTGCGAATCAAGGAAAGGGAAGTTCAGGAAGACATACCAGGAACTCTACAAGAAAGTATTCGATTGCAACATCTTTGAAGACAACAACGGACTGAAGTTTGCAATAGCCTCTGTCCCCCTGGCGCTGTTGTTCAGGGCACTTGACCTTGATCATAAGGGGAACCAAAAACGCGTACCGGATTGGGTATACACGCTGCCTCTTACACAAAGACTTGCGTTCGTCCGCGGCTATTCAGAAGCCGATGCCCACATAAGGCATAGATTGAACCTCAAGAACCTGCCAGATTGGGCAGGCAGGTACAGGGCTGTGAACATCGTTCAGGACACCGTTGCTGTAGAAAGCACCAACTCAAGACTGGTTCGCGAAGTTCACGATCTTGCGGTAATCAGCGGCATACGTTCGTCGAATGTGTCCACCATACTGAGAACAAATCAGAGACTTCCTGAAGGCGGGAAGAAAGCTCAGGTGACAAGTTACATCTTTGGATTCTCATTGAAGCATGACGACCGGCCTTTCAAGCTCTCGAGGATACGCTCTATCGAACCCATAGGGGAAATGGAGACGTACGACCTACAGGTGGAACAACATTCGAACTTCGTCGCAAACCAGATGCTGGTTCACAATACCGGGGACGCGTCACTCACTCTTGCCCAGACCGTGCCGCTCGGGGGTGTAATCATAGTTACCACGCCGCAGGAGGCCGCCCTCAATATCGCTGCGAAGGCCCTGGCGATGTTCAAGCGGCTCAACGTACCGATCCTTGGTGTCGTGGAGAACATGAGTTACTTTGTTTGCCCTCACTGTGGTGAAAAGTCGTATGTCTTCTCGAGCGGGGGAGGGAGGAAGATCGCGAAGGAGCGGGATGTCGATTTTCTGGGCGAGATTCCGATTGCCCTTGCCGTGCGCGAGCAGTCAGACATGGGCGTCCCCGTTGTCTCTGCTCGTCCTAACTCGGCTGAGGCCCGGGTGTTCAATGAGCTCGCATTCCGAGTAGCTGGGATGGTCAGTATCGTGGCCTTCGCGAAGATGAGAGGTTGAGCGAGTACCAGGACCGGCTCCTGAGGAGAGCGGCTAGAAAGAAGAGGGCGCGGAGGCGGAACCGCGGCCCGTATCGCAAATCCCATACCCCGAAGATCGTTCGCAATTCCGAGTAGCCTCCAACCCACGCTTTAATGATAGGGGGGATTCCATGGATTCCCTTGTCCATTCGCAGAGAAGGGACAGCATTCGTGCTTTTTCTGCTGATAATACTGATTGTGATGCCGGCGTATTTGTACTATGGCTACATGAACCGCCCAGTAAACGCGCCGTGGGCGACGGTCGGCGATATCCAAATCCGGGCTACCTCGGTGCAGGTGATCGGCTTTGCTCTTGGTGGCCCCGCGATGTCCCTGACCGCGGTAGTTTACAATCCCAACGGTTTCGGAGTGTCTTTGAACGGGGCGAACTATTCGACATACGCCAATGACCACTACCTGCAGAGTGGGCAAATCGACCGCAGGTACGCCCTGGCAGCACAATCATCACAAACGTTCGTTTTGCCCTTTAGCATCGACTGGAAATTGGCATTCCAGACCCTCGGGGATTACTTGTGGGCCGGGGGAAGTGTGAAATGGGAGGTCAAGGGAATAGCTACCATAGAAGTCGGCGGTCTTCTTCTCAGAGTCCCGTTCGACCTGTCTACTCACACCAGTTGAAGCGCCTCAGATTCCAGGACGAGGACTGACGCCAATGTGCGAGGGAGTCACGGCATCCGCGAAAGCATGGCAGAGGTTCAGAGTCTTTTCTTCATCCTGGCCTCTCTCTAACTCACTCGCTTCGAAACGTCCGCCCATCTGAAGTACGCAAGAGCGACGGCCGTGGCGACGGCGAAGTACGCTCCGACCATGACTGCTGCGGAAACCTCCGATGGAATCCCCATGGTAGGTCCCAGTATCAGCTGGAATAGCCTCCCGGCGGCAGAGGGGAGCAGGGGCTGCTCGTACTGGGGCGGGAGGGACCCCGCAATGGTGGTGGGGAGGTACACGTGTATCGACTCGTAGAAGCCGTTTCCTGTGAGCTCGTATGCAATCGAGAGGTACGTTCCTATGATCTGGCTCGCAACTACAAGGGCCGACGATAGAATGTACGCAAGAGAGGAGCGCCTCACCAATTCCCCGAGCATGAAAGCCACCGAAAAGAAGAGAGCAGAGGAGAAGACTTCCACCAGGACCACTCCGGGAATGGTACCCAGCCCTGACTGCGCCCCAAATGTCAGACTTGCGGCTGCCACGCTTAGCAGGGCGTTCAGAAGTATCAGGAACCCGAGTAGCACATACCCCCCAAGGAACTTCCCCGCGAAGAACTCGGCCCTCCCCACGGGCTTGGCCAGGAGGAGCTCAGCGGTGCCTGATTCGTACTCTTCGGACATCGCCCCCGCAGCGATTAGTATTGCTAGGAACTGCATGAAGAGAGGGAAGAGGGCAATGACCACTGCCACCCAGAGGTATGGGTAGATTTCTTGAGGTATGGCGGCTGTCCTGGAAGTCGAGAAGATGTAGTATGGGACTGTGTCTAGTAGGATTATGAATGCCACCATGGCCAGGACCTTCTTCCTGGCCAGGGCCCTTCTGATCTCGTAGGCCGCGAAGGCCAGTACCCTACTTGGCCTTATCCGCACCGTCCCTCAACGCCTCGATGTACGCCTTCTCGAGCATTCGGTCCCCTTTTCGAATTGTAAGGAGCTCAGCTCCCCCCTGCATAATCATCCTCGAGATTTCAGGCCTGGCTTCCACGCCGCGTCTCACCCTTACAGTCAGTCCCCCTTTTGTCTCTTCGACCGAAAGTACCCCTTCGATCTTCCGTATCGATTCAACTACTGTGGCCGACATTCCTTTCGCCTCTACGCGCACCTCGTCTGTGTCGAGCATCATCTCGACCATTTCGTCGGGCGTCCCTCTGAAGAGGAGCCTCCCCCCGTGGATTAGCCCTACGGAGGAACACATGCCTTCGACCTCTGACATCATGTGGGAAGACATCAGTATCGTTCCTCCTC
>Ga0187780_10004128_pt1 | contig 10885 bp, 8 predicted proteins | sample 1015_Q2_SP10_20__FD_132429 | JGI IMG/M metagenome (GOLD analysis project Ga0187780, IMG submission 132429) | Tropical peat soil microbial communities from peatlands in Department of Meta, Colombia - 1015_Q2_SP10_20_MG | ecosystem: Environmental > Terrestrial > Soil > Wetlands > Peat | place...
CCACACCCCACCACGGCCACACTGGCACCCGGTCTCACCCGGGCGGTGTGCCACACCGCGCCCACCCCCGTGGCCAGCGCGCACCCGACCAGCGCGGCGAGCTCCAGCGGCACGCTGGGGTCGACGGGGACGACCTCCCCCTCGGGCACGAGGGTCTGCTCGGCGAAGGTGGCGGTCCCCAGGCCCCGCACGAGCGGGGTGCCCCGCAGCGTGGCGTAGCGCCCGCCCAGCGACTGGGCCAGGCCGGGCTCGCACAACATGGGCTGGCCGGCCAGGCACCAATAACAGGTGCGACACGGCGGGATCCACGACAGCACGACGTGGTCACCGGGCGCGACACGCGTGACGGCGTCGCCCACCTCCTCGACCACGCCGGCGCCCTCGTGGCCGAGGACGGTCGGGAACACGTACGGCAGCGCACCGCTCTGCACCGAGAGGTCCGAGTGGCACACGCCGCTGGCCGCGATGCGCACCCGCACGTCGTGGGGACCGGGGTCCTCCAGCTCGATCTCCTCCACCACCAGGGGGGCGCCGACCTCGTGGGCCACGGCGGCCCGGACGGTGGTGGTCATTGGCGGGCGCCGGGGACGCCGACCGTGTCCGTGTCCGTCCCCGAGCGCAGCACCGCACCGGGGCGCGCCTCGGTCAGCTCGCCGTGACGGACGATCTCTCCGCCGTTGACCAGGACGTGCTCGATGCCCTCGGCCTCGGCGTAGAGCCGGCTGGCCCCGCCCGGCAGGTCGTCACGCGTGCGCTCCGGCCCGTGGCCGACCCGCTCGGGGTCGAAGACCACCACGTCGGCCCACGAGCCCGGCTCCAGCCGGCCCCGGTCGCGCAGGCCGTAGAGGCGGGCGGGGACGTCGGTGAGCTGGCGGACCCCCTCCTCCCAGGAGAGCAGGCCCCGGCGCCGCACCCCGTCACCGAGGAGGGAGGTCGAGTAGATGGCCCCGCACATCACGTCCAGGTGGGCGCCCGCGTCCGATCCCCCCACGACGGTCCGGGGGTCCTGCCACACCGCGGCCCGCAGCACCCAGTCCTCCTCGGACTCCGGGATGGGGGGACGCAGGCCCGTGCGCAGCTCGTCGGCGATGATGATGTCGCACAGGGCGTCGAACGGCGCCTGGTCGCGCTCGGCCGCGACCTCGCCGACGCTGCGTCCCTCCAACCCGGCGTTCGCCTCGCTGAAGGTCTCGTCGATGCGCAGCGCCTGCCAATTGGCCAGGGCCCCGATGATCCCGGCGTCCTTGCCGTGGGCGAGCTCGTCGAGACGGCGCCGTTCGGCGGGATCGGCCAGGCGGGCGATGCGCTCGGGCACCGGGACGGCGAACAGCTCGCGCCAGCCGGGCAGCCCGTCGAGGATCGCCCCGTGCTCGAAGGAGAGGCGGATCTTCATCGTGTGCGGGAGGGTCAGGGCCACGAGGGTCGCCCCGCGTGCGGCCGCGTAGTCCGAGGCCGCCAGCTGGTGCTCGAGGCCCTTGCGGTTGAGCGCCGAGACCCCCAGCACGTTCCAGTTCGCCGGCCGGTGGGCCAGGAGCGACAGCGAGGCCATGAGGTCCATCTCGTCGTCGCTGAAGCCGTTGAGGCACCCGGGGACGATGAGCTCCAGCGTGGTGCCGGGATGCCGGCCCAGCTCCTCGGCCAGCGCCTCGAGCTCGGCGCGCCCCGCGGCGCGCGAGGGGACCGGCTGGCCGTCGCCGTCGTTGTGGGTGTGCGCCTGGGAGGTGGAGAAGCCGAGCGCCCCCTCCTCCAGCGAGCGCGCCAGCAGCGCCACCATGGCCTCGACCTGCGCGGGGGTGGCCGGCTCGCCCACCGCCGCGTCCCCCATGGCCGCACGCCGGAGGGCGCTGTGGCCGACCAGGAAGCCGGCGTTCACGCCGATGCGGCCGTCGAAGCGCCCGAGCCAGTCGCCGAAGCCGGTCCAGGACCAGTCGAGGTGCTCCAGCGAGGCCAGGGGCATGCCCTCGACCCGCGCCATCATGCGCGCCAGGTAGTCCGCGTGCTCGGGCCCGCACGGCGCCAGGGAGAAGCCGCAGTTGCCGCCGACGACCGTCGTCACCCCGTGCAGCGGCGACGGCGTGGCCCACGGGTCCCACGACAGCTGGGCGTCGTAGTGGGTGTGGAGGTCGACGAAGCCGGGCGCCACCATGAGCCCGTCGGCGTCGATCGTCTCGGCGGCCTCCCACGCCGCGGTCTCGGGGCCGGCGTCGGCCACGGCCGCCACCCGGCCGGCGTCGACGGCCAGGTCCGCCCGCCGGGGGGGCGCGCCCGTGCCGTCGACCAGCGTCCCGCCGCGGATCACGAGGTCGTGCACGGGGTCACCTCCCGTGGCCCAGGGCGGGCAGCTCCAGCACCGTCTTGGGCCGGGTGAAGGCGGCCATGCCCTCGGGGCCGAGCTCGAGGCCGAAGCCCGACTGCTTCCAGCCGCCGAACGGGGCACGGGGGTCCATGACCGAGGTGCCGTGCCCGTTGACGAACACCGTGCCCGCCTGCAGTCGGCCGGCGACGTCCGAGGCCAGCTCCCCGTCGCCGCTCCACACCGATGCGCACAGGCCGAACTCGGTGTCGTTCGCGCGGGCCAGCGCCTCCTCGACGTCGCGGTAGCCGAGCACCGGCAGCGCGGGCGCGAACTGCTCGTCGCGCACGATGGAGGCGTCGTCGGGTGCGCCCACCACGATGGCCGGCGAGACGATGTAGCCCCCCGCGCCGGCGTCCTCGTCGCGCACGGTGGCGGGGCGGTGCACGGTCGCCCCCCGGGCCTGCGCGTCGGCGATCATCCCCTCGACCCGGGTGACGGCCGAGGCCATGTGCACCGGGCCCATGGTGGTCTCCGGGGCGAGGCCGTCGCCCACCACCTCCGCGCCGACGCGGGCGACGAGCGCGTCGACCATCGCCTCCACCTTGTCTTCGGGGACGTACAGCCGCTTGATGGCCATGCACACCTGGCCGCTGGTGATGAAGCTGGCCTCCACGATGCGCGAGGCGAGCGTCTCGTCGATCTCGACGTCGGGGGCGATGATGGCGGGGTCGTTGCCCCCGAGCTCGAGTACGAGCGGCGTGAGGTTGCCCGCCGCGCCGGCCATGACGGCGCGGCCCGTGGCCGGCCCGCCGGTGAACGACACCATGTCCACGCCCGGGTGGGCGACCAGCGCGGCGCCGAGCTCGGCACCCGGACCGTTGACCGAGCTGACCACGCCCGGCGGCAGTGCTTCGGCCAGCGCCCTGGTGGTGGCGAGCACCGCGCCCGGGCACGTCGGGGGCGCCTTGACCACCACCGTGTTGCCCATGAGCAGTGCCGGCAGCACCTTGTTCCCGAGCACCGACACGGGCCAGTTGAACGGGAGGACTGCGGCCACCACGCCGTGGGGCTCCGGCACCACCGACGTGCGGCGGCCGCCGTGGCCGGGGAGGACCCGCCCCGCCAGCGCGTCGCCGGCCATGGGGACGAAACCGCGGGCCATGCCGCCGACCGTGCCGGAGTCGAACTGCGCCTCCCACAGCACCTTCCCGTGCTCGCGGGTGAGCAACACCGCCAGGTCCGATGCGGCGATCACGGCGCCCGCCGACTCCGCCGCCTTGCACACGAGCTCGGCACGCTCGGCGAAATCGAGGGCGGCCCAGGCACGCTGGGCCCGGCGCGCCGCGGCCACCGCCGCGTCGAGCTGCGACGGCGACGCCGCCGGCGCGTCGAGGACCACCTCGTCGGGCCGCACCGGGTTGCGCACCGGGTACGTCCCGTGCTCCCCTGCGACCACCGCGCCGTCGATGACCAATCCGAAGGTGTCGCCCGCTGCGCCCACTGTCCCTCCCAGTGCCTGCCGGAGAACGTCGTTCTCCGGGATGATAGTTTGCACGGCCGATGCCCACCCAGGTCGACGACGTGGCAAACCGGCTCGTCGAGGCCGCCCGGGCCCGGATGTGGGCGAGCGGCGTCCCGTCCTTCACGGTGTCCCAGGTCGTGGCCGACGCCGGGACCTCGCTCAAGAGCTTCTACCGGTGCTTCACGGGCAAGGACGAATTGCTCGTCGCCCTGTTCGAGGACGACGCGCGACGGGGGGCGGCGGCCCTGGGCGCCATGGTCGAGCGGGAGCGCTCCCCCATGGCGCGCCTGGAGGTGGCGGTCGTCGGGCTCTTCCGCTTCATCACGCTCGACGGCCGGCTCCCCTATGCCGCGGCCCTGGTGCGCGAGCACCTGCGGCTGGCCGAGTCGCGCCCGGACGAGCTGCGCACGTTGCTCACGCCCTTCGTCGACGTCTTCGCCGCCGAGCTGCGCCGGGCCATGGCGGCCGGCGTGGTGCGCACGGGGGACGCGGACCGCGACGCGCGCACCTTGTTCCATCTCGTGCTCTCGCACCTGCACGCGCTGATCTGCCACCAGATCGAGGACGAGCCCGCAGTGGTGGCCGGCGACCTGTGGGCGTTCTGCACGGCGGCGCTCCGGCCCGCGGCGCAGGGGCGGGCGCGGACGGCGACGCCGGCCCGGGGCACCGACCGGACGCCGGTGGCGGCACGGGGAGGTCGAGGGTGACCGACCTGCTCCCCGATCCCGAGCCGCGGCCGATCGTCGTGCCCGTCATCTCCGTCGACGACCACCTCATCGAGCCGCCCGACCTCTTCGAGGGCCGCATGCCGAGGGCGCTCGCCGACCGGGCACCGCGCATCGTGGACGAGGGCGGCGTGCAGTCGTGGCTCTACGAGGACCGGCGCTACCCGAACATCGGGCTCAACGCCGTGGTCGGGCGGCCCAAGGGGTCCTGGAGCATGGAGCCGTCACGCTTCGAGGAGATGCGCCCCGGCTGCTACGACATCGACGCGCGCATCGCCGACATGGACCGCAACGGCGTGTGGGCCTCGCTCTGCTTCCCCTCGCTCGTCGCCGGGTTCTGCGGCGCGGTGTTCTTCCGCTCCGCGGACCCAGCCCTCGGCCTCGCCTGCACGCGCGCCTGGAACGACTGGCACCACCAGGTCTGGGCCGGCACGTACCCGGAGCGGATCATCCCGCTGCAGATCCCCTGGCTCGGCGACGTCGACACCGCGGCCGCGGAGGTCCGCGCCAACGCGGCGCGGGGCTTCAAGGCGGTGAGCTTCCCCGAGTTCCCCGCGCAGCTCGGCCTGCCCTCGATCTTCTCCCCGGCGTGGGACCCCTTCTTCGCCGCCTGCGAGGAGACGGGGACGGTGGTCTGCCTCCACACCGGCGCCTCGGCCTGGGCCCCGCTGCCCTCCCCGGATCCACCCTTCGAGCTGCTGCCGACGCTGTTCCCCGTCAACGCGCTGGTGGCGGCGGCCGAATGGCTGTGGTCAGGTGTTGCCCTGCGATTCCCCGGGCTGGCCGTCGCCATGTCCGAGGGCGGGATCGGCTGGGTGCCGATGCTGCTCGACCGGGTGGACTACGTGCTCGACCACTCGGCGTCGGGCACGGAGAGCACCGCCTGGCCGTCGTCCATGCACCCCAGTGAGGTCCTGCGCCGCAACTTCTGGTTCTGCTCGATCGACGACCCGTCGATCGTGGCGCTGCGCCATCGCATCGGTGTCGACCACATCATGGTCGAGAGCGACTACCCCCACGCCGATTCGACGTGGCCCGACACCCAGGCCGTCCTGGCACGCACCTACGCGGAGCTCCCCGACCGAGAGCTGCGGATGGTCGCCGCCACCAACGCGGCGGGCCTCTTCCGCCACCCCCTGCCCGAACGAGACGACTGGCGGTCCCCGTGAGCGAGGGACCGGTGAAGGAGGAACCGTGAACGTCGACGCCGACGGGCACGTCGTCGAGCCGCCGGCGGCTTGGGACGCGGTGCCCGAGGAGCACCGGCCCCGGATCGAACGCGACGCGCACGGCTTGGAGCACGTGGTCGTGGGCGACAAGGAGATCCTTGCCGTGCCGCTGGGCACGCTGGCCACCCCCGGGTCGCGCTTCGACGAGCCCTCGCACATCCGCCCACTGTCGGAGGCGCTCGCGGGAGGGAGCGATCCGCACGCCCGGCTCGTGGACATGGACAGCGAGGGCATCGACCGCGCCGTGCTCTACCCGTCGATCGGCCTGTACGCGTGGGCGCTGGAGGACGCGGCTGCGGCCGTGTCCATCGCCCGGGCGTACAACGACTGGCTGGCGGGCTACTGCGACGCGGACCGCGATCGGCTCTTCGGCGCGGCCATGCTCCCCGTGCAGGACCCGGCAGCCGCTGCGGCCGAGTTGCGCCGCGCCCACGACGAGCTCGCCTTCGTCGCCGCCTTCGTCCGGCCCAACCCCTGTCGCGGGCGGTCGCTGCCCCACCCCGACTACGAGCCCATCTGGACCGCGGCCGAGGAGACGGGCATGGCGGTCGGCGTGCACGAGGGGAGCTCGATCATCGTCCCCACGCTGGGCAGCGACCGCCCCTTCAACCCCCTCGTGCTCCACGCGGTGAGCCACGCCTTCGAGGAGATGCTCGCCTTCGCCCAGCTCGCCGCCTTCGGCGTGCTCGAACGGCACCCCGACCTGCGGGTCGTGTTCCTCGAGTCGGGGGGCGGCTGGGCCCCGTTCTGGATCGAGCGCCTCGACGAGCAGGCCGAGGGCTTCGGCGGCTTCTGTCCCGACATGAGGCTGGCCCCGAGCGAGTACTTCCTGCGCCAGTGCTGGATCAGCTTCGAGGTCGACGAGCGCACGCTGCCCGCCCTCGTCCCCGTGCTCGGCGAGGACCGTGTCGTGTGGGGGTCGGACTACCCGCACCACGACGCGACCTTCCCCGGCGCGCTCGACGCGCTGCGCCGCACCGTGGCGCCGCTGCCGCCCCACGCGCAGGAGCGCATCCTGGGGGGCAACGCCACCGAGCTCTACCGCCTTCCGCCCGCCCGCACCTGACGCCGGCCCTGTCGCCGACCCTGTCGCCGACCCTGTCGTCGCCGACCCTGACGTCGCCGTCAGGTGCCGGTGCGGTGGCCTACGATCACGCCGTGACCGCCAGCGGGCCCCCCTTTCGTCTCCTGCCGCGCCTCGACGACGTCAACCGCTTCTTCTGGACCTCGGGCGAGGACGGGATCCTCCGCTTCCTGCGATGCGGCGCCTGCGAGCACCTCATCCATCCGCCCGTCCCCCGCTGCCCGTACTGCCTGGCCGAGCACCCGGAGCCGGCCGCCGTGAGCGGGCGGGCCACGCTGCACTCGTTCACCGTGAACCACCAGCAGTGGTTCCCCGGCGCGGACCCCTACGTCATCGGGCTCGTCGCCATCGCCGAGCAGGAGGACGTCCGCCTCACCACCAACGTCGTCGGCTGCGAGGTCGACGACCTCGCCGTCGGCATGGACCTCGAGGTGACCTTCGAGCACCACGACGACGTGTGGCTCCCGCTGTTCGGCCCGGCGCGAGGCGCATCGTGAGCGAGGAGCCGCTCGAGCGCCGCGCCGTCATCAGCGGCGTCGGCCAGTCGGCGATCGGGCGCCGGCTGGGGCGCGGAGAGCTCGACCTCACCCTGGAGGCCTGCCTGGCCGCCATGGAGGACGCGGGGCTCACCCGCGACGACATCGACGGCCTCTCCACCTACCCGGGCGCAGGGTTCGGCCCGCCCGGCTTCGGCGGCCCCCCGACCCCCGACGTCCAGGACGCGCTGCGCCTTCGCCTCGCCTGGCACGACGGCGGTATGGAGGGCGCCGCCCAGTCGCGGGCCGTGTTCTCCGCGGCGCTCGCGGTCGCCGCCGGCCTCGCCCGGCACGTGCTCGTCTACCGGACGGTGACCGAGGGCTCGGCCCAGGGCGCCGGCGGGCGCCAGAGCATCGCCGGCAGCGCCGGCAGCGCCGGCAGCGCCGGCTCGGGCGGCTCGGTGCCGCGCTTCGGCGGCTTCCTGCAGTGGTCACTCCCCTTCGGCGCCGCCTCGGCCGCCAACTGGCTGGCGATGATCGCCCAGCGCCGGGTGCACGAGTTCGGTCTCACCCGGGAGCAGCTGGCCCAGATCGCGCTCAACGGCCGGCGCAACGCCGCAGGCAACCCGAAGGCCGTCTACCGCGACCCGCTCACGCTGGCGGACTACCTCGGCGTGCGCATGATCTCGACGCCGTTGTGCCTCTACGACTGCGACGCGCCCTGCGACGGGTCGACCGCCGTGGTGGTGAGCCACCGCGACTACGCGCCCGACGCGCCCAAGCCGGCGGTGCACCTGCACGCCGTCGGCACCGCGCTGCGGGGACGGCCCAGCTGGGACCAGTTCGACGACATGACGACGATGGCGGCACGCGACGCCGCCGCATCGATGTGGGCGCGGTCCGATCTCGGCCCCGCGGACGTCGACGTGGCCGAGCTCTACGACGGGTTCAGCATCCTGGCCATGGTGTGGCTCGAGGAGCTCGGCTTCTGCGGCAAGGGCGAGAGCGGGCCCTTCGTCGAGGGCGGCGCCAACATCGCGCTCGACGGCGTCGTGCCCCTCAACACCAGCGGCGGGCAGCTCTCCGCGGGCCGCCTCCACGGCTTCGGACTCCTCCACGAGGCGTGCCTCCAGCTGCGCGGCGAGGGGGGCCAGCGCCAGGTCCCCGGCGGGCCCGAAGTGGCCGTCGTGGCCAACGGCGGCGGCCCACTGGCCGGGAGCATGGTCCTCACCCGCGGGGCCTGAGCCGGCGCGGACGGGCCCCTTCGCTGACACAGGCGTCAGGAATATACGATCCGGGCGTGCAGCTGCACTACGACCCCGAGACCGAGGCGTTCCGGGCCGAGCTGCGGGCGTTCTTCACCGCCAACCTCCCCCCCGAGGACCAGCGCAGCGAGCGGGTGCGCTCCTCGGCCCACATCCCCGAATGGGCGCGACGCTGGCAGCGGCTCCTGTTCGACAACGGGTGGCTGGTGCCGGGCTGGCCGCCCGAGTACGGGGGGCGGAACGCCACACCGCTGCAGCAGATGGTCTACTTCGAAGAGCTCGCCGCGCTCGGGGTGCCGCGCAGCTGCAATCCCCAGGGGATGTCCATCGTCACCCCCTCCCTGCTCGACTGGGGCACCGAGGAGCAGAAGCAGGGCTTCGCCCTGCCGACCCTGCGGGCCGAGATCAGCTGGTGCCTGGGGATGAGCGAGCCCGACGCCGGGAGCGACCTGGCCGGCCTGCGGACCCGGGCCGAGCGCGACGGGGACCACTTCGTGGTGAACGGGCAGAAGGTGTGGACGTCGGGGGCGCACGACGCCGACTACTGCTTTTGCTTCGTGCGGACCGACCCCGACGCCCCCAAGCACGCCGGGATCAGCGTCCTGGTCGTCGACATGCGCACGCCAGGGATCCGGGTCCGCCCGCTGCCCGAGCTCACCGACAAGGACTTCGCCGACTTCAACGAGGTCTTCTTCACCGACGTGGAGGTGCCGGCCGAGAACCTGGTGGGCGAGCTCAACCACGGCTGGGCCATCGCCGGGGGGTCGCTGGCCCACGAACGCGGGATGCTGTGGATCGGCGACGCCAACCTTCTCGAGCGGATGCTCGACATGGCGGTGTCCACGGCCACGACGCCGCTCCCCGACGGCCGCCGGCTGGCCGACGACCCCATGGTGCGCGACGCACTGGCCCGCATCTACCTGCGCGTGCAGGCGCTCAAGCTCCTCGGGTACCGGGGCTTCGCCAAGGTCGCCAAGGGCCAGAGCGCGCCGGAGCACGTCGTGCTCAAGCTCCTGGGCTCCGAGACCCGCCAGAACCTGGCGCTCGAGGTGGCCGAGGCCCTCGGCCCCGCCGGCATCGACCTGACACGCGCCGACGCGCCGTCGATCCGACGCGACCAGGACGCGTGGATCGTGTCGTGGCTGCACTCGTTCTCCGTCACCATCTCCGGGGGGACGTCCGAGATCCAGCGCAACATCATCGCCGAGCGCGTCCTCGGGCTGCCCCGCCGCTGAACCTGTCGTCGCGCGTCGCCGACGACGCCCTCGACGCCCGGTTCCGACGGCCGCTGGCACCAGGCAACGCCACGGAGCAGAACCGTCCCCGTGCCGGGCGCCTGTGCGAAGATCGCCCCGGCACAGGGGAGGAGGCAGTGGTGGTGCGCACCCTTGATCGGCCGATGCTGCAGGCGGGGTTCGGCACGCCGGTCGTGCAGAACCGGTGGACGGTGTTCTTCCGGCTGGTGTTGGCCATCCCGCAGTTCGTCGTGCTGTTCGTCTACGGCATCGCTGCGGTGGTGCTGGTCGTCCTCGGGTGGTTCGCGGCGCTGGTGATGGGCCGGCTCCCGCGCTCGTTCGCGGCGTTCCTGGCCAGCTACGTGCAGTACGCCACACGGGTCACCGCCTACCTCTACCTGATGCACGACGCCTACCCGCCCTTCGCCCTGGAATCCACCAGGAGCTACCCGGTGAACCTCGACGTGGGCATCGGGCCCGTCCGTCGGCTCGCCGTGCTCTTCCGCATCTTCCTCCTCATCCCCGCCGCCATCGTCGCCAGCGTGAGCACCGCGGGGATGGGGGTCGCCGCCGTCTTCATCTGGCTCATCGTCCTCGTCGCGGGGCGCATGCCGGTGGCGCTGTTCGAGGCCGAAGCCGCGGTGCTGCGCTTCTCCGCCCGCTACAACGCCTACGCCGTGATGCTGACGGGCAAGTACCCCGGTGAGCTCTTCGGCGACACGCCCACCGGTGCACCCGCGGCCCAGATCGGCGCGCCCCCGGCGCCGGCGTTCGGCGGTGTCGCCGCCGGAGCCGTGCCCGCACCGGTGCCGCCCATGCCCGCCACGTGGCAGCCACCGACGGCGCCGGCACCGTCGGCCCCCGCGGCGCCGGTCGCCCCGGGCCAGGGGGAGGAACCGCCCACAGCCCCTTCCTACTGGCGGCCACCGATGCCGGCCAGCGTCGCCATGCCGCCCCCGCCGCCCACCATGCCGCCCCCGCCGCCCACCGTGCCGCCCCCGCCGCCCACCATGCCGCCCCCGCCGCCCACCGTGCCGCCCCCGCCGCCCACCA
>Ga0187780_10004129_pt1 | contig 10885 bp, 9 predicted proteins | sample 1015_Q2_SP10_20__FD_132429 | JGI IMG/M metagenome (GOLD analysis project Ga0187780, IMG submission 132429) | Tropical peat soil microbial communities from peatlands in Department of Meta, Colombia - 1015_Q2_SP10_20_MG | ecosystem: Environmental > Terrestrial > Soil > Wetlands > Peat | place...
CTAGCGCGGGTAAATTCCTAATGAAATCATTCGCGTATAGGCGATTTGTGGGTCACGCGGTTCATACCGCATTTGCGTATATCCACTGACGCTGGGCTCGCAGAGCCACAGCTACGGGCAAGCCGGCCGGGTACCCCGCGGCGACCTGCTGTGGCTTCTTGAGAGCTCGAATGACAGAAGAAAAAAATCTTTATTTTTCAAAAGCTTACTTGACTGTTACGAGCGGGCCTCGGTGTGTGGGATTTTTACCGCATAGGCGCTAGCGGGCGCTAAAAAAGTTTGATTCGGGTCAAAGTTCGGTATACCCTATTTGCGTAGATCAGGCATCGCGTTTCTTAATACCAAGAACAGGGTCCTCATCCGTTTTCATGGGGCCTACTTTTTCCGTTGGTCTGAATACCAAGTCGGGGCCGGATGTTCCTGCAGGTCGCAAAGCGCACGGTCGCTAAGAGCAATTGGGTTGCTCTACAGGCGGACGGGCTGCTGTTTCTGGGAGCCTTGCTGCTAGCGCTGGCGGCCTCCAAGTCCGTCGGCACAACGCTGCCGCCGACTTGGGCAAGCCCGCTCGACGTCCTGCTCGTTGCTTCCTTTTCGCTGTCGCTCATCGCGGTGAACTCGGCCCTCGGGCTGTACCGGCGCGAGAGCGTTGCGCGCGAATACGTTTGGATTCGCGCACTGGTTGCCGTAGCGCTTGGAACAACCATCTTGTATATCGCGGTGCGCGCTCTAGCGCCACCGCTGACTTGGCACATCAACACACCCTTTCCACTGCTGCCATACGCGTTTGTGATCGCGGCCTTGCGGCCTTTGCTCTATACGTTGCGGCATGCCGGCGTTGGGTCGCGCCGAGTTTTGATTGTTGGCAACAGAACCGACGCATTTGCCGTTAGGGAGCGTCTTTCCAAGAGCTGGGACCAAATCGTCGAAGTCGTTGGCGTCTTGCCCGTAGGCGAGCAACTGGGCGAAGGCGCTTCCGATCTGCAGGTGTTCGACCACCACGCCGACTTATGCCAGCTCGTATCGGCGCTGAAAATCAATGAGGTGATTGTCGCAGCGCGAGAACAGCGAGGTGGCATTTTGCCGTTGCGCGAGCTGCTCGAATGTCGCATTCGCGGCGTCCGAGTGGTGGATCAAACGTCGTTCTTCGAGCACGTGCACGGCGAATTTCCGATCGAATCGCTTAAGGCGAGTTGGCTCATTTACGGGCAGGGATTCGAGCAAGGTCTCGGCCGTCGGATTGCCAAACGCAGCACTGACATCATTGTGTCCAGTGTGCTGCTGCTGCTAGGCCTGCCGATCATGATCATTACGGCCATCGCGATCAAACTCGAGGGGCGCGGACCCGTGATTTATCGTCAGGAGCGCGTGGGACAAGGCGGTCGCACGTTCCAAGTACTGAAGTTTCGCAGCATGCGCGCTGATGCCGAGCGCGACGGCGTGGCGCAATGGGCAGGCGCGGACGACCCACGCATCACGCGCATTGGCCGGATTATTCGCAAAACGCGCATCGATGAGCTGCCGCAACTGTTCAACGTTTTGCGCGGTGAGATGAGTATCGTTGGTCCGCGACCCGAGCGGCCAGCATTCGTCGATCGGCTCAAGCGCGAGGTGCGGTTTTACGACGTGCGCCACAGCATCAAACCCGGACTCACCGGGTGGGCGCAGGTGCGGTTTAACTATGCTGCTTCCTTGGAAGAATCTCAGCGCAAGCTGCAGTTTGACTTGTATTACGTCAAGAATCACTCCCTGGCGCTGGATGTGCGCATTTTGTTCGAGACCGTGCGCGTCGTGCTGCGCGGCGAGGGTGCGCGTTGAAAGTCAAAGCTGTGCCTGGATCGGGGCCAAACCGAGCTGTCGACGTCGCGCAAATCCATTAGGTGATCTGGCCGGCCGTTGCGGCGCCGCCCGGAGGTGGCGCCTCTGCTAGGCTTGCGGCAATTCTTCTTGTATCAACTCTTCTAATCGAGATACTCATACCATGACCGTCGTCGCCGTTGTTGGGCTCGGATACGTCGGCCTTCCCTTGGCGGTGGCCTTTGGCAAGAAATTTCGCACGATCGGCTTTGATCTATCCGAAGCCAAAGTGCAGGCTTATCGTCGGCACGTCGATCCAACGGGCGAAGTGAACACGGAGGAGTTGCGCAGTGCGCGCTTGTTGGAAGTTACGACCGACGAAAAGCAACTGCGACATGCGGATTTCATCGTCGTGGCGGTACCCACTCCGGTGGACGACGCGCACCAGCCCGATTTCTCGCCGCTGGTTGGAGCGAGCACCGCGGTGGGCCGCAATCTGCGACCGGGCGCCACGGTGGTATATGAGTCGACCGTTTATCCCGGTGCCACCGAAGAAGTGTGCATCCCTTTGTTGGAGCGTTCGTCGAACCTTACTTGGAAGCGAGATTTTTTTGTCGGCTACTCCCCCGAGCGCATCAACCCGGGAGATCGCGAACACTCCCTTACGCGCATCACCAAGGTTGTCTCCGGCGATCTGCCCGAAACGCTCGAGCGTGTCGCAGACATTTACAGCTCGATCGTCGACGCGGGCGTCTACTGCGCGTCGAGCATCAAGGTCGCCGAAGCAGCCAAGGTGATTGAAAACACCCAGCGCGATCTAAACATCGCACTAATGAACGAGCTTTCGCTCATCTTTCACCGGCTGAACATCGATACACTGGAAGTGCTACAGGCCGCGGGGACAAAATGGAACTTCCTGCCGTTTCGACCGGGTCTGGTGGGTGGTCACTGCATTGGCGTTGACCCCTACTACCTTACTCACAAAGCCGACATGCTTGGCTACCACCCTCAGGTCATTCTTGCCGGTCGCCGCATCAACGACAGCATGGGCCACTACATCGCCGAGCAGACCGTCAAACAGATGATCCAAGCGGGCTTTCCCGTGCGCGGCAGCCACGTCAACGTGCTGGGACTTACATTCAAGGAGAACTGCCCCGACTTGCGCAATTCCAAGGTGATCGATGTCGTGCGCGAGTTACAAACCTACGGCGCCGTCGTGCATGTCCATGACCCGGTCGCGGCCGGCTCCGAAGCCGAGCACGAATACGGCGTGAAGCTCGAGGCGTGGGAACAATTACCCCGGGCGCACGCCGTGGTAGCCGCCGTCGCGCATCGACAGTTTGCTTCAATTGACGGGAACAAGCTCGATGCGAAGCTCGTGCCCGGTGGCGTGTTTGCCGACGTCAAATGTCACTTCGACGCACAGGCACTACGCAATCGCGGATACGTCGTATGGCGTCTGTAATACCCGGCTCTGCGCTAAGCTCCCCGACCGATATTGAGGCACTCGTTGCCTCGCGAGAGCGCCGCTGGCTGGTAACCGGCTCCGCTGGCTTCATCGGTTCGCATCTGCTCGAAACCCTGCTGCAGCTCGGTCAGCGGGTAACTAGCCTGGATAATTTTTCTACAGGGCACCGTGCCAACCTCGAGCAGGTCCGGGAACGCGTGGGGGCTGCTGCCTGGAAAAGGCACGTGTTCTTCGAGGCCGATATTGCAGACGCGGCCGCCTGTCGGACCGCGTGCGAGGGCGTGGACGTCGTGCTTCACGAAGCGGCGCTTGGATCCGTACCGCGCTCGATCGAAGATCCACTTGCGTCGCACCGCGCCAACGTTACCGGCTTTCTCAATATGCTGGTTGCCGCCCGCGATGCCCGCGTGCGACGTTTCGTCTATGCCGCATCAAGCTCGACCTATGGCGATCACCCCGGGCTTCCCAAAGTGGAGGACGCAATCGGCCGGCCGTTGTCGCCTTATGCCGCCACCAAACTCTTTAATGAAATTTATGCCGAGGTATTTGGCCGCTGCTATGCAACACCGACCATCGGCTTGCGCTATTTCAACGTCTTCGGACCGCGTCAGGATCCCGATGGGCCCTACGCAGCGGTGATCCCTCGATGGGCCGCTGCCATGATCCGCGGCGAGCCTTGCGTGATTAACGGCGATGGGGAAACTTCGCGCGACTTTTGCTATGTGGCCAATGCCGTGCAAGCCAATTTGCGCGCGGCGCTTGTCGAGGATCCGGCCAGCATCGGGCAGATCTACAACGTGGCCGTGGGCGGGCGCACGACGCTCAAACAGCTCCACCAGTATTTAGCCGCCGCACTGCAACAGCTGCAGCCGCAGCTGCACGTTCTAGCGCCGCACCATGCGGCTTTTCGCGCCGGCGACGTGCGCCACTCCGAAGCTGACATCGGCAAGGCGCGCCGCTTGCTGGGCTATGAGCCGCGCTACGACCTTCGGGCCGGCCTACAAGCGTCTGCCTCCTGGTATCTCGGCCATGGTGCTGCAGCATGATGAGTCGCTCGGCGATGGCCATTTGTCGACTCATCTGCTTGATCCAAGCTCAACAGACCGTAATTGCCACGCCGGTGCCCGTAAAATAAGAGGCGACGGCTAGCTCAAGGAGAGGTTTGATGATTTTCGATCGGATGTGGACTCATTGGCGCACCGTGCGCTGGCTCACCGCCATCCTTGCGTCAGTGGCCGCCGTCTCTGCCTGCAGTAGCCTGCCACCGTGCCCTGCGGCGGCCCCAGTTGCTGCGCACAATTACGTAATTGGCCCACTGGATACGATCAACGTAACGGTCTGGCGTAACCCCGATCTATCGGTGACCACGCAAGTGCGCCCCGATGGTCGAATCTCTATGCCCTTGGTTGAGGATCTGCCTGCCCTTGGAAAAACACCTTCTGAACTTGCCCACGAGATCCAAAAGGCGCTCGAGAAGTACGTGCGCGAACCGATCGTCTCGGTCGGAGTCAACGGCTTCCAAGGGCCCTATACCGAACAGATCCGGGTTATCGGCGAAGCGGCCAAGCCGCAAGTCATCCCGTATCGGCAGAACATGTCTCTGCTCGACGTGATGATCCAGGTCGGGGGGCTTACCGATTACGCCGACGGCAACGGGGCTATTTTGGCGCGCGGCGCCGAAGATGGTAAGCAATGCCGTGTTCGCCTGAAGGATTTACTCAAGCGCGGCGACATTTCCGCCGATGTCCAGGTTATGCCTGGTGACGTAATCATCATTCCGCAAAGCCTACTCTGATGGACTCTTCCGCCCCCATGAAAACCTCCTTCGGACTGCATTTGGAGCAGCTTCACGGCGTGCAGGCCCTAATCGACATGCTGCGCGATATGTGGGGCCGACGCTGGATCGGGGTTGTTACCGCCTGGGTCGCCGCATTGTCGCTAGCACTACTGCTCGTTCAGATTCCGGACCGCTATGAAGCTCGTTCGCGCATCTACGTCGATACGCAAACCATGATCAAGCCGCTCTTGGCAGGGCTCACCGTGCAGCCCGATATCGACCAGATGGTCACAATGCTCGCTCGCACCCTGATCAATCGGCAGAACATCGAGCAGCTAATCGCATCCACCGGCATTGAGACCAGCCTTTCCACACCCGAGGACCGCGAAAAAATGATCGACCAGTTAACCCGCGGTATCAAGATCAACAGCACTGGGGGAAAGAACCTCTACGATATCTCGTATCGCGACACCGACGGCGAGCGTGCGCAGCGCATCGTCGAGCAGCTCGTGTCAATTTTTGTCAGCGCCGGCGCCGGTACCAAGCGTCACGACACCGATGAGGCGCGAAAGTTCATCGACGAACAAATCGCCGTCTACGAAAAAAAGCTCTCTGAGTCAGAAGACAAGTTAAAGAAGTTCAAGCTGCGCAACATGGACGTCACGGAAGGTTTGGGCGCGGCGGGGGGTCAAGATTACTTTGCGCGAATCACAGAGGCGCAGCGCACCTTGGATGCACTGCAAATCGAGCTGAATGGCGCCGAGAAGGCGCGCGATGCACTGCAACGACAGCTGACAGAGGAGGAGGCGGCACGGGCAGCCGGCGTGGCATCGGCAGAACAAGCCCACGAACTCGATGCCCGCATCGATGCGTTGCGCAAACAACTGGACGAGTTGCGCCGACGCTATACGGATCAGCACCCGGATGTGCAGGCGGCGCAACGGCTACTTGACCAACTGCAAGCCGAGCGCCTCCAAGACAAAGAAGCGCAGCACGTTTCCTCTGCGCCCGGGCTGGGCGAATCGGTCGACATCTCGGCACAACAGATCAGGACCAAGCTTGCCGATGCGGAGGCTAACGTTTCGTCGATGCGCGCCCGCTACGAGGCGCTGCGCCAGCGGCTAGTCAGATTGCGCGCCATGGCAGGCCGCATGCCAGAGGTGGAATCTGAACTGGCGCAGCTAAACCGCGATTACGACGTAATAAAGAAAAACTACGAGCAGCTGGTGCAGCGGCGCGAATCGGCCTCGATTTCCGGAGATGTCGATGCGGACGCACGGCTGGCGGAATTTCGTGTCATCGAGCCCGCTCGCCTGTATCCGAAGCCGGTTTTCCCGAATCGGGGAGTTCTCGTGCCACTTGCGCTGCTCGTGTCGCTGGGCGTCGGAGCGGGAGCTTGCCTGTGGGTAGTGCGGCTGTTACCGACGGTGCGCAGTGCCCGCGACCTGCGCCACATCGGCGGGCGCCCGGTGCTGGGTTCAATTTCGGTACTTGTCGATGATGCGACGTTAGCGCGCGAGAGTCGCCTGAACATGTTGTTCGCAACCAGCGTTGGCGGTCTTATTTTGCTTTATGTCGGATGGGACTTGGTACTGTTCTTGCAGCAGCTATAGATTCGCGTTGCTCGATGCGACCGCTGCGCGCCTGAACCCGGGGACAGGCGCAGGCGGGTTTCACCCGCCCCGGTCGGTACTTGCGCCTGCTCGATGCTCGGTCGGCTCCTTAAACATACCTCCACGTACACAATCGGCAACCTGCTGCTGACCGCCGCCGGCCTTGTCTCTTTTCCCATTCTGACCCGCACGTTCACCGTCGCGGACTACGGCATCCTGGGGCTGGTCGGTGCGACGCTAACCTTGCTCGTGGCCTGCGCCAAGCTCGGCATTCAACAGTCCGTAGTGCGCTTTTACGCCGAGGTGCGCGCCGGCAAGCTCAATGTTACGCAACGGCAATACTTCTCAACCGTCTTGCTAGGAATGGGTACGGTCGGCGCTATTGGCACCGCCCTTTGGGCACCGATCAGCCAGATTTTGCCGGCCGCTCTTTGGAACGACGCTCGCGTCAGCGGTCTTCTGTTGTTGACGTCCGTACTCGTCCTAGTTCGTGTCTTGGACAGCGCAATGCTCAATATCCTGCGCGCGGAGCAGCGCAGCGGCCTGTACACCGTTTACAGCGTCGCACGGCGCTACGCGGTGCTGGGTGCCGCGATCGCTGCTGCCCTCTGGGTGTTGCCCGGCCTGACGGGGTTTTATGCCGGTACTGTGGTGTTGGAATCGTGTGCGACGCTCACATTGCTGGTGTTGATGTTCCAGCGCTATGGGATCGGACGCAATGAGTTTTCGCCGGCGCTCTTTCGTTCGATGGTCGCGTTCGGAATTCCAATGATCGCCTTCGAGATTGGAGGCATATTGCTAAATATCGGGGATCGCTATGTGATTCAGGCCCACCTGGGTGCCGATACGCTGGGCGTGTACTCCGCCGCCTACAACTTGTGTGAATACGTCGAGGCGATTTTGATCAATTCGTTCGGGCAGGCAATCACGCCAATGATTGCGCGCGCCTGGGAGGAGTCGGGGCCACGCGCAACCCGCGAGTTCATCGAGCAGGTGTTGCATTTTTATCTGATCATCGCAGCAGCGATCGTTGCAGGCCTGGCCGCTACGGGCGCAGGTGTGCTCGAGTTTCTCGCTTCGAGTCGATATGCCGAGGGGCGAATCGTGATCCCCCTCATCATTGCTGGAAGGGTTTGCGATGGCGCGCTGCCGATTTTCGCCGCGGGATTGTTCTTGCAAAAGCGCACTCGCACGCTGATGCTTAACGTCGTCAGCTGCGCTGCGTTAAATCTCTTGCTGAACATCTTGCTCGTGCCCAGGATCGGGATGGTGGGGTCGGCTTTTGCCACCCTGGTTAGCTATTTCGTGCTCGCCTTTGCCTACCTGCGCTCCAGTCGTGACCACCTGCCAATACGCTTTCCGCTGGGTCACGCGGCTAAATGTTGCGCCATGGGGTTGGTGATGTACGTAGTACTAGAACAGATTCCTGTTGCTGACTCGCTATACGGTCTCGCCGCCAAAATTGCACTTGGCGCGCTGATCTACGTGCTGTTGGCAGTTGTCCTCGACACCCGAACCCGCCAAGGCCTTTCCGCGCTTTGGGCTCGGCGCCTGAAGCTACGCGGTACCTGATCGCGTTGGAGTGACGCAATGAACGCGCGGGCGCAAATCGAGACCACGACGTGCGGCACTGGCCAAGCCAGTGCGAGCCACACCCGAATTCTTTTGGTCATCGATGGCCTGTACCCCAGCACTGGCGGCGCAGAAGTTCAGGCACGGCTCTTGAGCCGCTCCCTTGCGGCCCAAGGCCATGAGGTGACGATCGTCGCGCCACGGCTCGCGCGCTACCAATCAATGCGCGAAACCGTTGACGGCGTTCCGGTGGAGCGCATCGGGTATCCAAAGATCCGGCTGCTGGGAGCCGTCATCTTGTGCATTCGGTTCGCTGCGCTTTTGCTTACGCGTAGAAATCGGTACGACGCAATCCATGTCCACATGGCGCAGAATTTGGCAGCAATAGCCGGTTTGCTACGGCCTTTGCTGCGCTCGACAGTGACCGTCAAGTTCTCTGGGGCATGGGAATTTGATGGCGGAATACTGGATCCGCGCAAACGAAATAGGTTCCCGTACTCGATACTCAACGCTTGGGTGCGGCGCGTCGATCACATCCAATGCATCAGCTCGTACACCCGCCAGATGTTGCTCGACGCGGGCTATTTGCCGCAGACCCTGCTGCAAGTGCCCAACGCGGTAGACCTGACACGCTTTGCACCGCGATCCTCGCAAGCTGCGCCAGGCCTGGTGCGGGTCGTTTGTGTCGGACGCCACGTCCCCGTTAAGGGCTTGTACGTGCTATTAGAGGCTTGGCGCTTAGGCGATCTGGCCCGTTACGCGCGCCTCATGCTCGCGGGCGATGGTCCTGAGCGGCCCGGCCTGATGGCCCGCGCAAAGGAGCTCGGCATTGCCGACAGCGTCGAGTTTCTTGGGACGGTCGCCGATGTGCCCGCGCTGCTAGCAGTCAGTTCGGTGTACGTACAGTCTTCGTTCCGCGAAGGCCTTTCCAATGCCGTTTTGGAGGCAATGGCCTGCGCACTTCCAGTCGTGGCGACCCGAATCAGCGGTAACACCGATCTTGTCGAAGACGGCCAAAATGGTTTGCTCGTCGAGCCGGGCGATGCGGCTGCACTCGCCTCGGCCTTGCGGGCACTGGTTCAGGATCCGGCGCGAGCGCGTGTGCTCGGGGAACGCGCCCGCGCCTCCGTTGAATCGAGGTTTGCGCTTCCGGTCGTGCTCTCTTCACTTCTTCAGGCGTATCGGACGTCGTCACGATGATCAAACAAATCGCCAAGGCAGCACTCGCCTCCGGGCCCGGATGGAGCATTGCGTCGCTCCTGCGACGCCGAGGTGACGTCGCGGTGCTCATGTATCACCGTATCGTTGCCAACGGCGGACCCTTCGAAGGAACAGAGCGAGGAACGTTCCGCGAACAGATGCGCTGGATCCGCGCCAATTGCCATCCGATTGTGCCCGAAGAACTATCGCACCCGTCCGGCTCCAACCGCACCCGCCCGGAAGTACTGGTGACTTTTGATGACGGCTATCGCGACTATCACGATAATGCGTATCCGATCTTGGAGGAGTTTCGGATTCCCAGCGTTCTTTTTCTTGCGACCTCCTTCATCGACCGTCCCGGTCTGATTTGGACTGATGCGGTTGGCTGGGCGGTTAACAATTCGAAGCGCAAGCAGATCCAATTGCCCTGGGACGACGCAGTCATGTCGATTGCGGACCTGCCGGCGCGCCGGCGTTGCCTCAGCGCTTGCAAGCAATTTCTCAAGCAAGTGCCCGACGCTGATCGGTTGCACTGGCAAGATGAGCTGTTCGCCCGCCTAGAAGCCGTCCCAGATGCCGGCGTCATCGAACGTCAGATGCTCACTTGGGACGAGGTACGTGCGACGCGCGGCCTGACCAGCATCGGTGGTCACACTCATACCCACCCGATACTCTCGCAGGTTTCCCGTGAACGCGCGGACGAGGAGATCCGGCTGTGCACCGAACGGATCTACGCCGAAACCGGTACCGCGCCTCGATACTTTGCTTATCCCAACGGCCGCGCTCAGGACTTTACGCCACAGACGCGCGAACTCTTGTTAGCGCAGGGCTACGAGCTGGGGTTTTCGACCATCGAAGGGCTGCACGCGCGCGGGTCCGACCTCTTGGCGATTCGCCGACAGCCGACCGGTGCGCGCACGCTTGGTGATTTCGCGATGCTGGTGGCGGGACGCTAGGCGATGGCGCAGGTCGAACTCGCATTCTGGGGCGCCGCGCTCTTTGTCGCATATACCTACGTCGGGTACCCGGCGGCCGTATGGGCCTTATCGCGCTTTCGACGCGAGGCGCAGGTCGATCTGAGCACGATTGACGACTGGCCCGAGCTTACGATCGTGGTTGCGGTTCACAACGAGCGCGACCGAGTTGCATGCAAGATCGAGAATTTGCGCGCGGTCCGCTATCCCAGCGGCAAGATGCGTATCTTGTTCGTATCGGACGGTTCAACCGATGGCACTGCCAACGAGATCGCACGGTTTTCCGACGTACGACTGCATGCCTACGATCAGCGCCGGGGCAAACCCTACGCTTTGAACCGTGCACTTGAGCGCGTTGATACCCCGATCGTTGTATTTACCGATGTGCGCCAAGAACTCGAACCCGATGCAATTTATCGCCTTGTCGCTCGCCTGCGCGATCCTAGCGTAGGCGCGGTCAGCGGTGAACTCGTGCACCGCGATCCGA
>Ga0187780_10004130_pt1 | contig 10884 bp, 7 predicted proteins | sample 1015_Q2_SP10_20__FD_132429 | JGI IMG/M metagenome (GOLD analysis project Ga0187780, IMG submission 132429) | Tropical peat soil microbial communities from peatlands in Department of Meta, Colombia - 1015_Q2_SP10_20_MG | ecosystem: Environmental > Terrestrial > Soil > Wetlands > Peat | place...
CCTCAGGGAACGGGCCGGCCTCAGGGAACGGGCCGGCCTCAGGGAACGGGCCGGCCTCCGGGAACGGGCCGGCCTCAGGGAAGGCGCCGGCCAAGGGGAAGACGGCAGGACCGGCCGAAGGCCAGGGGACAGCGCCGAAGGAGGGGCGGGGCTCCCACATGTCGCCCGGGTCTGGTTCCTGGTCATGCGAGACATCGAGCGCTCCGGACTCGTGCCTGCGGTCGGAAGGTGCGGCGGCTCGTGCGGGGCGCTGGATCACGTCCGGCTGCGGCTCGCGGGCGAGCGCGGCCGGACGTGCGCCTGGCTCGAGCGGGACAGGGCGCTGGCGCACCGCCCGCGGCTGGCTCACCTCGGATTGTGCCGTGCCGCGCCGCTGAAGCGGTGGCGCCGCCGCGGCGGGCCGGTGCGAGGGGGGTTGCCGTGACGCGACCGGTGTCGCCGCGACCTGGGACGCGCGGGTACTTTCTGACGCGACCGCCGCCTGCGGCACCCTCTCGCCCTGCCTGACCGGGGCCGCAGCCTTTCGTGCCGTCTCGGGCCGTGCCCGCGGCGGATACCGGTGCCACACCCGGACGTGCACGACGATGTCATCCTTCTCCGCGAACGGCGCCATCCGGCACCAGGTCCGCGGCTCGGCGAGATACCTGAGCTGGGAGCTGACGAGCTCGGGCAGCCGCTTGCTCTCAATGACCGGGCGGGTGGTCAGCCAGGTGAGCACTCCGGGAGGCAGTACATAAAGCCAGACCAAGTTATGGTTGAAGGGCAGGCCAATCACAACCAGGAAGAAGATATAGGGAACGGTAATCCCGGTGAAGACGGCAATCCAGGTGATGGGCAACGGGGCTGGCAACCGGAAATCGTAAAGCTTGTACAGTCGTTTTTCGATCCGCCAGATATTCGTGTAAGTGGGAAGGTCCACTGGGCGCTCCTTGTCGTCAGAACGGGATCAGTGGACTCCGAGGGCATTCGCAATACCGGTGGCCAGCGTCTGCACGATGCTGGGCGTGTAGAAGACGACCGCGATGGCCACGGCCAGCACCATGAACTGCACGAACCTGGTGATCTCGCGAGTGAACAAGAAGAAGATCGCCACGATGCCGACGATGCCGAGGAACAACGGCCCGAACAGGCCCTGCAGGTACGTCACCAGGTTTTGCGTGCTCAGGGCCACCGGAACCAGCGCGGCGGCGAAGTGAGTGGTCATAGGACCTCCCTTCCGGGATCAGATGGCCATCCGGGTGTGGCGAGATCCGCACCGGGCAGGTGCGGCCGGCGGACAAGCTCGGGCTCCCGCTGGCGCGGCAGGCCGGCGAGATAGCCCAGGCACGGCGGACGGGCGCGCTGCGGCCGACCGGGATGACGTCTGGGCCCGCGGGCGGCGGTGGGGGCGGTGCAGCCAGTGACGATATCGGCCGTGGGAGGGCAGGCGGCAGCGGCGCGACCGCAGGCGGGCATGACGGCGTCAGCCGCCGCTGTCCACGTCATTTGGCTCCCACCGCCTCAGTTGACGCACTGATTTCATTTACATACCATTTGCCGCTTTGAAGGTCGACGACCGACATGCCGTAGGCCATAACGAGTTTTGTGACCCCAGGCTCACCCTGACCCGGAACCTGCCATATGACGGTCACGGTTATCTGCCGGGTGGCGCCGCCCGGCGGAACCTGCAGGCTGGCGATCGAGTCAAAGGTCACCGTGCCGCCCAGACCGGTCAACGACGTACCACGGACCGCGAACCGGTTCAGCGCGGCGCTATCACCGGTGGCGTAGGCCTGGAAAAAGGCCGGCAGCTCATTCAGCAGTTCCCGGTACGCAACCGGGTCAGACCCACGGCTGGGCGTCACCGGCGGCGCAAGCTGCTGCGGCGCCGGCAGCCAGGCAGGCTCAGCGGAGATCACTACGCTGCCATCGGCGGCCGTCACCGGCACGCCGAGCTCCATGAGCTGGCCGTTGACGGTGGCGAGCAAGGTGACCACGGCCTGCCGCGGATCCTGCACCGCGATGCCCGCGACCTGCTCCCACTGCAGCTGCAGCTGGCCGGCCCCGTTCCAGCCGAAGTCAGGATCGGCGGCCGCGACGCCGGGCGGCACGAAGGCCGCGAGCTCCTGCTCGCGCTGAGCCTGGATCGCCGCGCTGGCGTTCAGATAGACCTGCCCGAACTCCGCCGCGTACGCCTCGGCGAGGGCCACGGGAAACGGTGCTGCCGCGAGGCCGGCTGGGGCGGCGCCGGCTCGGGGCGCGCTGGCCTGGCTGAACACGATGGCGGTCACGCCCCGGTAGGCGATGATCAGCAGACCCGCCCACAGCACGGCCCGCAGCGGCCACAGCCGCCACCGGCCGCCGGCGCCGCTCCAGGCGCGTCGGGTATCCGAGTCAGCCGCTCGCGGATCGGACTCACCGTCCAGCATCGCGGTGCCGGGACCCGGCCGGCCAGCCGGCGGCGCGAGTGAATAGTAATCAGATGGACGCATTCCGTAATCGGATTCGGGCCCGCGGAACATCACACCTCCGTACGTTTCCGCGCCTGGCCGGGCAGGCGCGGCCGGTCCCTTCGCGCCGGTCCGCCCCGTGATGGGGCCTCACGCCCCGGCGCGGGGCCGGCTACCGCCGATCACCGGGCAGCGGCGCCGACGCAGGACCGGCACCCACTGATACGTAACGGACACGTATTGAGTTCAACTCAATGCGGAACGTGTTCAGATGGGACCTCCCGCGCCCGCGCCGCGCCCGGTCGGCGGACGTGAGCGATCCCGGCGCGGGCGTGCCGACCTGTCCGGTTCAGCCAGGTGAGCACGGAGCGCTATGGGAACCTGGGCCGACGGTCAGGCCGGGGACGTTGACCGACGGGTGGAAGTCACCCGTGTGCCGGTCCTGGCGATACGGTACCGACGGCGGATCGCCGCGGGCGATCCGCGAGACCGCGTCGAGCAACCGCGCGATGTCACCGTCGGTGGTGTTCACGCCGCCGCTGGCCCGGACCGCTCCCGGCATCGCGCTGCGGTCGCCGTGGCGCAACTGGTCCCGGTAGCGGCGTATTTCCTCGCGGGTCAGGCCGAGGAGCCGCATCAGGTAGGGATGCGCGCAGAAACAGCCGTGCCGTACGCCGATCGCCTCCTCGGCGGCCAGCCGCGCGGCGACCAGCGCGTGCGGCACGCCCCCGACGGTGAACGTGGCGACGGGCAGCGTCTCGGCATCGGCGTCCGGGCCTAGCAGCCGGACGCCGGGAATCGCGGCCAGCCCTTCCCGCAGCGATCGTGCGATCCGGCGCTCATGGCCGATCAGGGCGGGCCAGCCGATAGCGGTCAGCGTCTGGATCGCGGCGTGCAGTGCCACGGCGCCGATGACGTTGGGGGAACCGGCTTCCTCGCGTTCCGGCGGTTCGGTCCAGATCACCTCGTCGAGGTCCACGAGGTCCACGGCGCCGCCCCCGGCCAGGAACGGGTCCCCGGCCGCGAAGGCACGGGCCGGGCCGAGCAGTACCCCGGCGCCGAATGGCGCGTACATCTTGTGGCCGCTCCAGGCCAGGAAGTCGGCATCGGCGGGCAGCGGCCGGTGCGGGGCCAGCTGGGCCGCGTCCACCACAACGGGGATGCCGCGATCATGGGCGGCCGCGATGATCTGGCCCAGCGGGGGCATCCATCCGGTGATGTTGGACGCGCCGGTGATGGCGAGCAGGCGAGGCACTGGGCGCCGGTCGAGCGCGGATACCACGTCGCTGAACCCGAATGTGCCGTCCCGGCCGCACTCAACGTGCCGGCAGGTGGCGGCCCGGAACCAGGGCAACAGGTTAGCGTGATGCTCGGCCACGGTCGTGACGACGACGTCATCGCGGGCCAGGCCGAGCCGGTAGGCGAGGTGGTTCAGGGCTTCGGTGGTATTGCGGCAGATGATCGCCACATCGCCGCTCCGGCCGCCGGGCGGGGTGATCCGCCCGGCAAAGGCCATGGCGGCCGAGCGCGCATCCTCATAGGCGCGGGTGGCAATCTGGGACTTGTGGCCGGCGCCGCGGTGGATGCTGGAATACCATGGAATGAATTCCTGCACCCGGGCCAGCACCGGCCCCAGCGCAGCGGTCGATGCCGCCGCGTCCATGGACAGGTAGGGCCGTTCGGTGCCATCGGCGCACGCCACCCGGATCCCGTCGCCGACGAGCGGGACGGGCGGCGCAGCCGCCTCGCGGGGCGATCCGGCGGTGCGAGGCAGCTCCCCATCAACAGCCCGGTTGGCCACATGATGCAGCATATGTCTGCCGTGCCGCCTGACACCGGGCAGGTTCGGGCCGGGCCTGCTGACCGGGCGCCGATGACCGCTGCTCCTTGATTTCCCTTGATCCGGCGGCCACGATGTCGGCTATGGCGAGCGAGCCGTCCCGGACCGATGCCGCCGAGCAGCCAGAGCCGGTCCGGGACACGAACCGGGCGGCCGGGGCCGCTCCGCCTGACCAGGAATCGGCGGAGGATCGGCCGGCGGTGATCCTCACGCCCGACCAGCGGGTCCGGGTGTTCATCTCCTCGACCCTGCAGGAGCTGGCCGAGGAGCGGGCCGCCGCCCGGCGTGCCATCAGGCGGCTGCACCTGGCCCCGGTGTGGTACGAGTCCGGCGCCCGGCCGCACCCGCCGCGCCGGATGTACCGGGCCTACCTGGAACAGAGCCAGGTGTTCGTGGGCATCTACTGGCAGCGCTACGGCTGGGTCGCCCCCGGGATGGACATCTCCGGCCTGGAGGATGAGTACCGGCTGGCCGCGGGCAAGCCCATGCTGTTGTACCTCAAGCGCCCGGCTCCGGACATCGAGCCGCGGATGAAGACGTTCATGGACAGCGTCCGCGAGGCCGGCACGATGTCCTACCGGACCTTCACCACGCCCAGGGAGCTGGAGCGGCTGCTGGCCGAGGACCTGGCCGTCTTGCTGAGCGAGAGCTTCCACGGCGCGGCGGCAGCCACCGGAGCGTCCGGCCGGCCGCTGGCCGGACCAGAGATGCCAGGCGAGGCGGAACTGCCGACCGGGACGGTCACGTTCCTGCTGACCGGCCTCGAGGGTGCGACTCGGATCTGGGAGAAAGAGCCAGCGGCCACGGCCCGCGCCGTTGTGCTGCATAACGAGACGCTGCATGCCGTGTTCGAGCGCTACGGCGGAACGGTGTTCTCGACGACGGGCGACGGGATGGCGGTCGCGTTCTCCTCGGCCGCAGCGGCGGCCGGGGCGGCGCTGAAGGCGCAGCATGCCCTGGCGGCGGCACCGTGGCCGCCAGAGACCGGCGCGTTGAAGGTCAGGATGGGTCTGCATACCGATGAGGCCGCACCGCGCGACGGCAGGTATGCCAGCCTGCCGGTGAACCATGGCGCACGGCTCATGGCGGCCGCCCATGGCGGCCAGATCGTGATGTCGGAGGCGACCGCCGCCCTGGTGGGGTCCGGCCTCCCCGCCGGCTCCCACCTGGTCGATCTGGGCGAGCACCGCCTGCCCGGCCTGACCGGCAGTACGCGCATCTACCAGATCACCGACCCGGATCTGCCGCAGGCGTTTCCTGCGCTGCAGCCGCGGGATGGGGATGCGGGGAACCTGCCGTTGCAGGTGAGCTCGTTCATCGGCCGCGGGCGGGAGCTGGAGCAGACCGCGGCCGCGCTGGGCGAGGCCCGGGTAGTGACGCTGACGGGGGTGGGCGGGGTGGGTAAGACCCGGCTGGCGTTGCAGGTCGCCGGGCAGGTAGCGCCGCGGTTCGCCGACGGAGCATGGCTGTGTGAGCTGGCGCCGGTCCGCGACGCGGCCGGGGTGGACGATGCGGTCGCCGCGGTGTTCTCGGTGACCGGCCGGGCCGGGCAGAGCACCCGCGAGGCGCTGGTCGACTTCTTGCGCAGCAAGCAGCTGCTGCTGGTGCTGGATAACTGCGAGCACCAGCTGGCCGGAGCCGCGGCGCTGGCTGAGGTCCTTGAACGGTCGTGTCCGCGGCTGGCGATCCTGGCCACCAGCCGGGAGGGCCTGGGCATCGACGGCGAGCGGCTGATTCCGGTGCCGTCGCTGGTGACACCCCGCGCGGATGCCGACCTGGAGACGATCGCCGACGCGGAGGCGGTGCGGCTGTTCGCGGACCGTGCGGCCGCGGTCAAGCCTGATTTCCAGGTGACGGAGCAGAACGCGGCGGCGGTCGCCGCGGTGGTCCGGCGGCTGGACGGGGTGGCGCTGGCGGTCGAGCTGGCCGCGGCGCGGGTGCCCGCGATGACCCCGGCCGAGCTGGCCCGGCGGCTGGACCGCAGTTTCGCGGTGCTGTCCGGCGGGCGGCGTGGCGCGGCCGAACGCCACCAGACGCTGCGCGCCGTGATCGACTGGTCCTTCCAGCTGCTAGCCGAGCCGGAACAGGCCCTGCTGGGCCGTCTCGCAGTGTTCGCAGGCGGCTGCACCCTGGAGGCCGCCGAGGCGGTCTGCGGCGGCGAGGGTATCGATCACGATGCGGTGTTCGGACTGCTGGCCGGCCTGGTGGCGCGGTCGCTGGTGGTGGCGGAGGACCACGGGCCGGAGAGCCGCTACCGGCTGCTTGAGACGATCCGCCAGTACGGCGAGGAACGCCTGGAGGAGGTGGGCCAGACCGAGCGGTGGCGGGCCCGCCACGCCGACTACTACGCCGACCTCCTCCGAGGGGTTCGCGACCATGCCCGCGACCGAGGGGACGGCGTGTTCTGGGCGGTCCGGCTCGGCGCCGAGCACGACAACCTGCTCGCGGCCTGGTCGTGGGCCATTGACACCGGCAACGTCGGCACCGCGTTTTCGATCCTGGCCGGCTTCGCGCCGACTGAGGTCTGGAGCAGTTACCCGCTGCCGCTGGCGGGCGAAGCGGCGCTGGGGCTGCCCGGCGCGGCCGCGCATCCGGGCTACCCGCTGGCCCTGGCGGTCAGTGCCGTGTTCGCGTCGAATCGCGCGGATGTCACCGGCGCCGAGACGCTGTGCCGCCGGGCGGGCGACGCCAACGCCCGCGGCGATACCCCGGACTGGCGGGTCGAGGCGACCGTCTGCGCGGCCCGGTCGAACATCGCCAACACGCGCGGCGCGCTCGCCGAAGCCGCCGGCTTCGCCGAACAGGCCGCCCGTCTGGCCCGGGCCGGCGGTGACCTCGCGGACGCTTCCGTCGAGCTCACCATCGCCGTGGGCGGCCACGTGTTTGCCGGCGACGCGCCCGCGGCGGTCCCGCTGGCACGCGAAGCACTCGCACTGGCCCGCCAGGCCGGCGCCCCGGCTCTCATCGCGACCGGCCTGCTCGCGGTGGGCGTGGCGGTGGCCGACACCGACCCCGGCCAGGCGCGTGCCTGCCTGCGCGAGAGCCGCGAACTCAGTGCCGCGCTCGGCTATCAGAGCGCCTTCGACCTGGCCAGAGCGGCCTCGATCGCGTTTCTGGTCGGCGACCTGGCCGGCACGCTCGAGCTCGGCCGCCGCGCCATCCGGGCCCTGCAGCCGAGCGGGGACCGCCTCCGGATGGGCATGGTCCTGCACATGATCGCCGGGGCGCTCGCCGCCACCAGGCCCGACGCGGCGGCGATCATCCAGGGCGCGGCGGAAGCCCACGTGGCCGAGTCGGCGAGGACCGCCCTGAGCAGGCCCGACCCGGTAGCAGCCCTGGGCGATGAGCGCGCGAGGGAACTCCGCGCCCGCGGCGCGGACATGGACTGGGACCAGGCCGTCGGCTACGCCCTCGCCCAGACCAGCCAGGCCCTCACGGAACCCGGACCCCAGAGCCAGACATGAGGAGCAGCCGGGCCTGGGGGACCAGCGTACCGTGCGGCTAGCGGCGACTGCCGGCGGTGACCAGTTCGTCGAGCATACGGTCGAGTGCGCCAAGTCCGATCGAAAGGTGGCCCTCTCCCGGTTCCAGGTGCGCCGAAGCGCCGGGAAGCTGGGAGGCGAGCCACTGGCCGTGGGCGAACGGCACCATCAGGTCGGCGCTGCCCTGCCAGATCATGGTCGGCACCGAGATCTCCGCCCACCCGAACCCCCACGGCTCGGTGAACGCGATATCGTCTTCCAGCCACCCTTCCACGCCCGAGCGCACCGCCTCGCGGAAGCTGGCCGCGAGATCCTCGCCGAACTCGCCGGTCAGGACGGCCCGGTCCACGTCAGGGAGCAGGGTCTCGAGCGAGGCGACGATGTCGGCGACGGTGGCATCGGTGAACTGTTCGCGCTCACCGAGCAGGTAGGACCGCAACCGGTCTTCGCCCTGGAGTGCCTCGGAGAACTCGACGACGTTCTGGCGCCCCATGCCGGCCGTCCAGTCCAGGCCCGCTGCCCCGTAGGGAGCCACGCCGGCGATCACCAGCACCGCCGCCGTGGCGCCGAGCCTGGCTCCGCAGGCCAGGGCGTGGGGACCACCGCCGGACCAGCCGCCGACCAGGCAGCGGTCGGCGCCGATGGCCGTCAGGACGGCGGCGGTGTCGGCCGCCACATCCACCACGCGCCGACCCGGCTGCGGGCTGGAGTCCCCGTATCCGGGCCGGGATGTGGTGACCAGGCGAAGACCGCGCGCGTGGGCCGCTCGTTCCAGCTCTCGGATCGGGGTGGCGGCACCGGGCGTGCCGTGGTGAAACACCAGCGGAAACCCGCCCGCGGGCCCGCTGACCCGCAGGTCAAGGCGCCGGCCATCCGGCAACCTGACATGATCTGCCGCGACCATCCCGCCATCCTGGCATAACGCGCCGGCCCGGTCCATCGGTCCCCGGCTGGCTCATCCAGTCGGCGCGGGCCGCGCGGCAGCGATCACTGCCGCGCGGCCTCACGTGCTATCAGCCAGATACTCAGCTGGCCGTCGCGGCCTGGAGGCGCCGGGCTGACCGGGCCCGGTCGACGAGAACCGCGACGATGGCGGCCACGATCGCGGCCGCGAGCGCGGCCCCGACCGCGATCAACGCGATCTGCCAGCCCGCCATGCCGACCGCGGCGGCGTGGCTGGGAGCCGTCGCGGGCGGGTGGTACTGCGAAATCGGCGTAAAGGGCCCGAACCGGGTGACCGGGCCCGCTGGCTGCGGGGCCACCGGCGCGGACGCGGCGGGCGCGGCGGTGACCGGGTCCGCTGGCTGCGGGACCACCCGCGCGAACGCAGCGGGCGCGGCGACGCCGAGCGCCACCAGGGCGCCGGCGAAGCCGGCCAGGATACGTACGAGACGGCGGATGTGGTGGATGTGGCTCATGATTGTTTCCCCCATGCAGGTTCGCGCTCAGCGCGTGTCGGTGCGGGTCTGCGGCGACGGCGGAGCCCGCGGTCTTTGCTGGTCGGAGTCCGCAACAGGTCCGCTGATACATCACGAGCGTCACGTCGTGCCCGGCCGGGCCGGGCCCGGGCCGGACGGTCCGGTTACCGCTTTCCCCTTGATGTCGCGCTGTGGCGGAACTCGACCACGTCGCCGTCGCGCATGACGTAGTCCTTGCCTTCAATGCGGACCTTGCCCGCGGCGCGGGCAGCGGTCAGCGAGCCCGCCGCGATCAGGTCGTCGTAGGAGACCACCTCGGCCTTGATGAAGCCGCGCTGGAAGTCACTGTGGATGACGCCGGCCGCCGCCGGCGCGGTGGCGCCGGCCTTGATCGTCCAGGCCCGGGCCTCCTTCGGTCCCGCGGTGAGGAAGGTCTGCAGGCCGAGCGTACGGAACCCGGCCCGGGCCAGCTGGGCCAGGCCTGGCTCGCCGAGGCCGGCCTCGGCAAGCAGTTCCGCGGCCTCGTCTTCGGGCAGCTCGGTCAGGTCGGCCTCGGTCTTGGCGTCGAGGAAGACCGCGTCGGCCGGGCTGACCAGCGCGGACAGCCGCTGGCGCAGGTCGGTGTCGGCGAGTTCGCCCACGTCGCAGTTGAACACGTACAGGAACGGCTTGGCCGTCAGCAGCTGCAGCTCGCGCAGCTCGGCCAGATCGATGCCCGCGGCCGCGGCCCCGACCCACAGGGTGACGCCGGTGAACAGCAGCTTCTCGGCGGCCGCCGCGGTCTCGGCCACCCGCGCTCGTCCCGGGTCCTGGCCGGACCTGGTCTCCTTGGCCAGCCTGGGCAGGGCATTCTCCAGCGTCTGCAGGTCGGCCAGGATCAGCTCGGTGACAACCGTCTCGATGTCGCGCTCGGGCGAGATGTCGCCGTCCACGTGGGCGATGTCCGGGTCGGCGAACAACCGCACCACCTGGCAGATCGCGTCGGTCTCCCGGATGTGGGCGAGGAACTGGTTGCCAAGGCCCTGGCCCTGGGAGGCGCCGCGAACCAGGCCGGCGATGTCGATGAACCGCACGGTGGCGGGCACGATGCGCGCGGAGTCGTACAGCTTGGCCAGCTCGGCCAGCCGCGGGTCGGGGACGCCTACCACGCCGACGTTCGGCTCGATGGTGGCGAACGCGTAGCTTGACGCGAGCGCCCCGGCCCGGGTCAGCGCGTTGAACAGGGTCGACTTGCCCACGTTGGGCAGGCCGACGATGCCGATGGACAGGCTCACCCGCGCGAGTCTAGTGGCGCCCGGCAACCACGCCGATTGGCGTGGGGCTCACCGGCACAATGTGCCATCGGGCCGGTTATAGGCGGCTCAATGTGCCATCGGGCCGGTTATAGGCGGCTCAATGTTCCATCGAGCCGGTTCGCTCCGGTGAGGGTGGCGACCGGAATATACCGAAATGCCGGTCCTGTCCTGGACCGGCTGGGCGGTTGGGGTCAGAGCTGGACCTGGAACTCAACCATGAGCTTGACCAATGTTGACCGGCCGTGCTAATTTTTGACCATGCGGTCAGAAATCCGAACGAGTGGTCAGCAGCAGGGACGGACCTTTATCGAGACCGCGCGCCGGGCGCAGATCGTGGCGGCCGCCATCGACACCATCGCCGAGGTGGGATACGGGCAGGCCTCGCTGGCCCGGATGGCCAAGACCGCCGGCACCAGCAAG
>Ga0187780_10004131_pt1 | contig 10884 bp, 9 predicted proteins | sample 1015_Q2_SP10_20__FD_132429 | JGI IMG/M metagenome (GOLD analysis project Ga0187780, IMG submission 132429) | Tropical peat soil microbial communities from peatlands in Department of Meta, Colombia - 1015_Q2_SP10_20_MG | ecosystem: Environmental > Terrestrial > Soil > Wetlands > Peat | place...
ACCTGTCCGTTTGACGTGACGCATCATCCGGCGATGAGCGTGCCATGCGGAATGATCGATGGCTTGCCAACAGCCCTGATGCTCATCGCCAAGCACTGGGAGGAAGCAACGATTTACCGGGCAGCGCGTGCCTTTGAGCAGGCGGGGGACTGGAAGAAGATGTAGGTCCGGGTCGCGAGGAGTGTCAAGCGGCGGCGGGCTGGTTGGGGAGGATGTGAGGGGAACTTCGCGAAGAGTTTCGTTTTTACCACGCAAACGCTATTGAATCCGGGGTGCTATCTGCTGGTGCGGCGCATAGGCCGGATGAGCACGTTGGCAGGTATTCCGAATTTGAGGTGTAGCTTGCGGATCATATTGAGCGATAACGAGCGCTTGCCGCGCATGACTTCATAAACACGCGTGCGGCCTCCAATCACCCCAATCAGGGCTCGCGTGTCTTTACCTTCTTGCTCCAGGCGGAACTTGATGGCTTCCACCGGATCGGGGGGATCAACGGGATAGTACTCCCGTTCATAGGCTTCGATCAGCGTCGCCAAGATGTCCAGCTCGTCGCTTTCGCGGGAGCCCTCTTTTGCGTCCCACAGCGCTTCCACCCGCAGCAACGCCCTTTCATAATCCCGGTCGTTCTTAATTGGTTTAATGTTCATACTGCACCGTTTTCACATCGATCTTGTCGTAGGCGGCATGGGACCCCAACCACTTGATGAATACGATTTGCAGGCGGTAGTGAATCGCGACAACAAGCCGGTAATCGTTGCCTTTAATGTTAAATACCACCCGGTCCGGTCCCACGATGCTTGCGTTCGCATAGTCTCTCAAGACTTCAGCGGGATTCCTCCATTCGGCTTGCCGCACCTCATGAAACCACGAATCCAGGGCGGCTTTGACTGCCTTCCGGTCCTTGCTGCCGCGCAGCGACGCGACGAAGCGCGTGAGAGTCTTGCGCGCGATGACCCTCATGGAAAACAGCCACACCGCATGATGGTATTTTACACTTGTTCCCAAAATGGGTACAAGAAGAATCTGTCTCTCGCGAGCGGACGATGGATGTTCGAGAGGGTTAATGAGCCGGACTGAAGCCCGGCCTCTACAAGTGCGAGATGCGCGCGTGTTTACGCGGCGGCGGGTTGGTTGGCGAGGATGTGGGCGGGGACTTTGCGAAGGTCCCAGACGATGCCGAGCCAGGACATGACTTTCAGCGCGTAATAGGTAATGTCGATTTCCCACCAGAAGAAACCCTGGCGAGCGGAAGCCATGAAATGATGATGGTTGTTGTGCCAGCCTTCGCCGAGGGTGAGAATCGCGAGGAGCCAGTTGTTGCGGCTGGTGTCGGTGGTTTCATAACGGCGCGAGCCGAAGAGGTGCGACAACGAATTGATGGTGAAAGTGTCATGCCAGAGGAACACGGTGCTCAGGCAGAAGCCCCAGACAAAAAGCGGCCAGCCGCCGATGAGCCAAAGCACGACGGCGAGCGTGGCGGGCGGCACGACGTGGTATTTGTTCAGCCAGCGCAACTCGGGAAATTTGGCAAAGTCGCCGATGTAGTCCATGCGCGTTTCGTTGTATTTGTCCGAGATGATCCAGCCGATGTGGGACCAGAAAAAACCAAAGAGCGTTGGCGAATGCAAATCCAGTTCCTGGTCGGAATAACGGTGATGGTGGCGGTGGTGCGCCGCCCACCACAGAACGCCTTTCTGCGAAGAAGACATGGCCATGAAGGCGATCACGAACTGGAACACGCGGCTGGTCTTAAACGAGCGGTGCGAAAAATAGCGGTGATAGCCGGCGGTGACGAAAAACATGCGCACGACAAGCATCGCGAGGCAGGTGACCAGGTAATACCAATGAAAGTGGAAAAAGAAAACCAGCAGCGAAGCGAGGTGAACGAGAACGAAGGGCAGAGCATGCAGAATCGAGATGCGCGCGCCATTGGGCAGCGGAATCGACAAATACTTTACAGCAGAAGCCATCCGGCAATATCCTCCGCGTCGAAGTGCAGACGCTTATAAAGTGCGTCATTCCGCGAGCGCAAAAGATTAGGCCAGAGCCGCGCGCCACGAAGCAACAGCTTCAATTTAGAATTGCGCTTGGGGGTGGTCAAGCGCAGCGAAGTACAGGTTACACTAAAACAGATGTCCGGAAGTACAGTTCGGTTGTGAAAAAAGAAAAAATACTTTTGTGAGAATGCGCACAGCGACCGTGACGGACCTCACCGAAATTGCGGCCAGGGACAACTTCGCTTCGCTCAGATAACAGTCGCCGGCGTTGTTTCAATACAGGGCTACGAGCCAACGGGCATGATGTGCTATCGTCGCTCGGTTACCGGCGAAGAACGGACGGCCTGAAGGCCGCCCCTACACAGGAAAAACAAAATGGCTGAACGGCCCGTACTGGTGGGATTGATTCCGGAAACGGTGGTGATCGATCCCGGCGATCATGTTTCATGGATTTCCGACGCGGGAAGCTTGCGCGTGGAGTTTGACGTGAACCGCTGCCCGTTTTCGTCGAATGTTTTTCAAGCGCCCGCAGGAATTCGGCTGCTGAGCGGGCCGCCGCGGCCCGGCAGCAAAGCCGCCACTTATAAATACAAGTTGTGGCTCAACGACCAGCTTGTGGGCCACGGCGAAGTGATTCTTCGCGAAAAATAAGCCACAGAAAAAGCTCGGGACGGCTCCTGCAACCCGCGACACCCACCAGTCACAAGCGAAGGATTGGGGAACCTTCGGACGGGTTTTGAGGAAATCCTGAGTAGGGTTCCCTGCCCTCACTGAAGCGCTAATGGAGTTACTTTTAGCCTCTCAGAAACGTCCTATTGGGCGGGGAAGTTTATGAGGAAAAACATGAGAAAGAGTACCAAACAAACGTTGCGAAAGAGTTTGTGGCTTGGTGTGGTGGTTTTGCTGAGCGGAGCGGCGGCGCTGGCGCAGGACCCGGCTGCACCCCAAGACCAGCAGCAGCCCGGGGCGCCGCAAGGGGCAGGGCGGAGGCAAGGCGCTATGGAAGGGCGCGGCCAGGGGCTGTTTGGGAAAATTACGGCGATCAGCAAAGGATCGCTGGAGCTGGCCAAGCCAGACGGAACGATCGTGACCGTAAAGATCAGCGATCAAACGCAGCTTCGCAAAGACCGGCAGAGCGCCAAGCTCGAGGATTTCAAAGTTGGCGACATGGTGATGGTGCGCGCGGAAGACAGTGGTGGGCAGGGCTTGACCGCGCTGATGATTGCCGGACGCACCGGAGGCGGGCCGGGTGGACCGGGAATGGGCGGTCCAGGCGGCGGAATGATGGCGATGGGCGAAATGGGAAAAGACTTTGTGGTGGGAGAAGTAAAGTCGATTGACGCACCGCAGATCACCATCTTGAGACCAGACGGCGTGACGCAAACGATTGAGCTGAATGAAGAGACTTCGCTGAGGAAAGGCCGCGAGAGCGTGACAATGGCGGACATTCAGCCAGGCGATTACGTATTCGTGCGCGGGGCGATGCAAAATAAATCCTTCGTGCCGAAAAGCGTGATGGTGATCGGGCCGGAGCAATGGAACCGCATGCAGGAAATGGGAATGATGCCGGGTGCAAATAAACCGGCAGGCGAAACAAAACCCAATCCGCCTCAGCAGTAGAATTTTCCGGGGGCCCAGGAAGTGAAGTTCAGCCGAAACCGCATTTTTATTCTCAGTTGCCTGGCGATTTTCGCGCCGCTGCATTTGCGTGCGCAGGATGCCGCTCAGCCCGCGGCTGCAACACAGACTACGCCGCCCGCGCCGCAAGCCACGCCGGCCACTGCTCCAGCAACCTACGAAATCACCGGGACTGCGAAAAGCGGCAAAACGCCGCTGCCCGGAGTGACGATCACGGCGGCGAACACGCTGACAGGGAAAAAGTACGCAACGACCACGAATGCCGAAGGCAAGTTCAACCTGTCGGGAATGACGCGCGGCAGATATGTCGTGCGAATCGAGTTCATGGGATTCGCAGCGTTCACGCAAGAAGTGGTGTTGAACCCGGAAAATCCCGCTGGAAAAGTCGAAGCAGAGTTGATTCTGGCGTCGCGCCAGCAGGAACAATCCAACAACGCGGCTGCCGCGATGGCCGCAGCAGGACGCGGGTTTCAGAGTTTAGCGCTCGAGAACGCACTCTCTTCGCTTGCGGGCGGAAGCAATGGGTTTGCCGGTGGGGGAGGCGGAGGGTTTGCCGGCGGACAAAATAACGGCGATATCTCGAGTCTGCCACTGAACGGCGCGGGCGCGGAGGGTCCGACAGAGTCGGTAAGCGTCAGCGGAGCACAAGGCCGCACGCAAGATTTCGGCATGGTCAATGAAGATGAGCTGCAGCAGCGCATTCAGGAATTTCGCGAGCGGACGCAACGCGAAGGCGGCGGCCCATTTGGCGGCGGGGGCGGCGGCCCGGGATTCGGCGGACCTGGCGGCGGGCAAATCATAGCAATCGGTAGGATGCCACGCGGTTTCAACATCAATCAGCCGCATGGTTTGCTCTATTTCACCGACGACAATGACGCGTTAGATGCGCGGCCATACTCACTCACGGGAGTTCCGACCGCGCAAGCGAGTTACAACCAGATGCGGTTTGGCGCGAACGTGGGCGGGCCGCTGAACATTCCGAAAATTTTCAACGCCGGAAACAAATGGTTTTTCTTTGGCGGATGGAACGGTTCTCGCGGAAGCACTCCCTACGATGCGTTCTCGACGGTGCCGACGCAAGCTGAACGCAACGGAGATTTCAGCCAGGCTACGTACAATGACGGAAGACCGGTGCAGATCTTCAACCCCGTGTCCGGGCAGCAATATCAATTCAACAATGGTTCCTGCACACTGCCTTGCTTGAATATCCTGGACCCCGCGCTCATTACCGCGCAGGCCAAGACGCTGCTGAATTACATTCCGCTGCCAAACATCGCGACCACCGCTTCGGGACAGAATTTTCATTACGTAACGTCGGCGAATAGCAGTTCCGATACCGTGATGTTCCGGATCGTCCACAATTTCGGAACGAGCAGCGGGCCGATCCTACTCGGGCCGATGGGAGGGGGTGGAGGAGGCGGAGGACGAAGGCGCGCGCAAAACAACATCAATTTCGGGCTGAACTGGGCGCGCAGCTCGAGCGGCATCGTTGGCGCGTTTCCTTCCCTGGCTGGAGCAACGAACACGCAAGGATTGAACGCCAGCACTGGCTGGGTTTACAGCAAGGGCCGCGCCACCAACATGCTGCGCGTGAACTACAACCACAACCACGTTTCCACCTCAAATCTCTATGCGGGTGTGACCAACGTGGACGGGCTCGCGGGCATCGGCGGAGTTTCGACCGACCCCTTCAACTGGGGATTGCCGGGAATCGGCTTCACTTCGTTTGGGGGATTGAGCGACCCGACGCCGCGCCGGGAGCTAGATCAAACCTACACGCTATCCGACACGATTACGTGGAATCACGGAAAACACAACATGCGGTTCGGCGGGGACTACCGGCGAATTTTGCAAAGCTTTCACTCGGCGAGGAACGCGGAAGGAGGTTTCGTCTTTACGGGATACGCGACGTCGCAATATACGCCGGCGGGAAGCGGGTCTTGCAGTGGGAATCAGCCGTGTCCTATGACGGACACCGGGTACGACTTCGCGGACTTCTTGCTGGGCTATCCACAGCAGACTTCGCTGCAATATGGAACCACCGCGTACAACTTCCGCGCCAACTCATACGATTTTTTTACGCAAGACGACTGGAGGTTCCGGTCGAGCCTTTCGTTCAACCTGGGAATTCGCTATGAATACAATGGCCCCTACACAGAAGCCAACAACCGCATCGTGAACCTGGACGTGGCGCCGGGGTTCACCGCGGCGGTGCCGGTCCTCGCGGGACAATCCGGCCCATTCGGCGGAGTTTTTCCAGCGTCATTGATCCGGCCGGACCACAATGATTGGGCGCCACGTGTCGGCATCGCCTGGAAGCCTCAGAAGCAAATGGTGGTGCGCGCGGGATACGGCATCAATTACAACCTCGCGCAGTACGGAGCAATGATCCAGAATTTCGCGTTTCAGCCACCGTTCGCGAATGCCGCGACCAACGCCACGAATGTGACGAGCCTTATCACAGGATCCCCGCTCACGCTGTCCAATGGCTTTCCCGCTATTTCTACCGGCACGGTGACAAACAATTTTGCGGTCAACCCCAACTACCGGCTGGCGTACGTGCAAATCTGGAATTTGGATCTTCAGCGGGAATTGCCCGGAGGAATCGTGATGAACGTTGGATACAACGGCTCGAAGGGCACGCGGCTTGATACAGAACGGGCCTTAGTCGTTGCGGGAAATCAGCCGTTCATTTATGAATCTTCCGAGGGCAACTCGATTTTGCATGCAGCCACGGTTCGGGTACGCCGGCGCATGGCAAAGGGGATTGGGCTGAGCGCGCAGTACGTGTACTCGAAATCGATTGATGATGCGTCCTCGGTCGGAGGCGGGGGAAGCGTGGTGGCGCAAAATCCCTTTGACATCTCCGCGGACCGGGGACTTTCCAGCTTCGATCAACGGCACAAATTTACGGGAAATTGGATTTACGATTTGCCGATTGGAGAGAACAGGCGCTTTTCACCTAAGGGAGCATGGGGCGGCATTTTTGGCGGATGGCAATGGAGCGGGGACTTTACGGTTGGCTCCGGGCTGTATTTCACGCCGCGCGTGCTAGGTGGAGGGTTGGACATCAGCCGCGGCGTGAGTGGTTCCCTGCGGGCCAATGCAGTAGCGGGACAAACAATCGCGCTGAGCAACCCGACAACGCTGGAATGGTTCAATACCGCAGCCTTTTGCGCGCCGAGCGCCACGTGCGTGAATCCAAGCGGCACTGTCTTTGGCGACGCCGCACGAAATATCATCGAAGGGCCGGGTCAAGTAACGCTGGACATGGCCCTGAATAAGACGATTCAGTTCAAGGAATTCCGGGCGCTGGACTTACGCATCTCGGCGAGTAATATTTTCAATAACGTGCGTTTCACAGCGATCAACACAGTCGTGAATTCGCAGACGTTTGGTGAGGTCACTTCGGTGGGCGGCATGCGGCGCGTGACGATGACCGCGCGCTTCCGGTTCTAAGGTCGGCAAAGATGCGGCATAGGCGAAAAGACTTTGCGGCGCTGGTCATGACGGCATTGCTGCTGCAAGCAGCGAGCCCGCTCGCGGCGCAGCAATCGGGCCAAGTACCAAGGAGCCCCGGAAGAATTAGCGTCACGACGACGCTGGTGCTGGTGAACGTCGTGGCGCGGGACAAAAAGGGCAATCTCATCCTCGACCTGAAGAAAGACGATTTCACGCTTTACGAAGACGGCAAGAAACAGCAGATTTCCACGTTTGATTTCGAGAATGTGGACCAGGTGATGACTGCTGCTGCGACAGAACCAACCGTCTCCGGCACGGCGGGCGGAGTAGGCGTCCTGCGAACCGCGAAAGCGGGTGCAGCCTCAATCGACGCGCGCGACCGCCGCCTGATGCTGCTGTTTTTCGATTTTTCTGCGATGGACCCGGAGCAAATCGATCGGGCGGTGGACGCGGCGAAGAAATTCGTGTCCACGAAAATGCAGCCGGCGGATTTGATGGCGCTGGTTTCACTGTCAACTAACATGCATGTGGATCTGGATTTTACGGACGACAAGCAAAAGTTGACGGCCGCGCTTACCGCATACACCTCCGGAGAAGGCCAGGGCTTCGAGAATGGCGCCACCGGAAGCGCCGAAGGGGAAGCGGAGACCAGCGGCGCATTCGCCCCCGACGAGACCGATTACAACACTTTCAGCGCCGACCGCAAGTTGCTCGCGCTGCAATCGATCATGCAGGCGCTCGGCAAGCTGCCGCAAAAGAAAAGCCTGGTCTATTTCAGCAACGGGATCAGCCAATCGGGCGTGGACAATCAATCGGCGCTGCGCGCAGCCACAGCAGCCGCCGTCAAAGCCAACGTCTCCATTTATTCGCTGGATATTCGCGGCTTGCAAGCATTTCCGCCGGGCGGCGAAGCGCAAGCGGCCAGCTTACACGGGCAATCCGCATATTCTGGCGCGTCTATCTTGAACGATCTAAACAGCAATCAAGCTTCTCAGGAAACGTTGGCCACGCTTTCTTCCGACACCGGCGGAAAAGCGTTCTTCGATTCGAATGATTTCAGCGGAGTGTTTTCGCAAGTGCAAAAAGACAGCTCCGCGTACTACGTCCTCGGATTCACAAGCAACAATCCCCTGAAGGACGGCCGGTTCCGGCACTTGAAAGTGCAGGTCAATCGTCCGGACCTGAAGCTGGAATTTCGGTCCGGATACTACGCCGACCGCGATTTCGAGCACTTGAACAAAGCGGACCGCGAGCAACAATTGGAAGACGAGTTGGCCGCGCAACTGCCCCGCGTGGACGTGCCGCTCTACGCAGGGGCAGCGTATTTCCGCCAGGACGATTCGCACTATTATCTGGCGGTTTCGCTGGTGATCCCCGGCTCGCAAATCCCGTTCGTAACGGAAAAAGATAAGGACAACGCGACCATCGACGTCATCGGGCAGGTCCTGGCGGACAAGAGACTTCCGGTTGGGCAACTGCGCGACACCGTGAAGCTGGCCGTGGATAGCACGCGGGAGGTTCGCCGCAAAAATGTGCAGTACAATACCGGCTTCGTGCTCGCGCCCGGCAGCTACCATCTGAAATTCATCGTTCGCGAAAACCAGACTGGGCGGATGGGCTCGTTCGAAACAGACGTGACCATTCCTGACCTGCGGAAAGCGCCGCTGAAGATGAGTTCCGTGGTGCTCAGCAGCCTGCGCACGCCCGCCACGGGCAAAAAAGCTGGTCAAAGCCCGCTTGTGCGCGAGCAAATGGAAACCGTTCCGAACATCGCCCACGTTTTTACCGCTGACCAGCATCTCTATTTGCAGTACGAAGTCTACGAAGCCGCAAAGGGCAAGAATCCAGCCCCCGCGCCTACCCCGGCAGCAGCAGGAGCTACAAATGGCCAGCCGAGTGAGGCAAAAGCCGAGACTGCTCCCAAGCCGAAAGAAGGCGTCCGGGTGCTGACGAGCATCGAGTTTTTACAGGCTGGCACGAAGGTTTATGAGTCGAAGCCGGTGGTGGCCAGCGAAGTGGCCGCGCCCGAGCGCAAGGCGGTAATCTTCCAGATCGATGTACCTTTGCAAGCCCTCAAGCCGGGGCTATACCTTTGCCAGGTCAACGTGATTGACGATGTGGCGGGCAGCTTTGCCTTCCCGAGATTCCCCCTGCTGATCCGAGAGGTGACTCCGAGCAAGCAGGCAGACGCAAAGGCAGGAAAGTGATTCCCCGAAGCCGGGCAGGACGTACCGTATTTCTTCGGGCTGCTCAGTTCACGCTGCCCGACTCTTCTTCAAACAAGGGTTTTATGGCCAGCGTCAGTCCGTGAAGCCTTTGGCTGAGTTTCTCAGCCCACTCCGGCGTTGGGGGCACGTTAACTGGGGGGATATCCGGTGGAACAGGGGCTTCAGGTTTCCCTGTGCGAGCGAACTCGACCCACCGGCTCATTCCCTGAACGTACGTTTCAAAGACTTGGGATGGTGATTCGCAGTCGCTCAGCGGAAGGTATGCCGGAGGTATGTCGCCAACTACGATCCATATCCAGGGGTCGACTTCGGCACGGCCGGGGCGAATATGAAAAAAGAAGACCGCGAAGATGCCGCCGACACCCCCGCCAAAATAGGAGTCGAGAACACTTTCGCACCACGAGAACGAGGAAATATATTGCTTTGCATCTTCAAACATTCTGCGAAGCAACGCAGTATCCTGCTCGTCGTCACCAACGATGCTTCCAGAAGGCGCGAGATCGGAAGCAACTTCCTTGCTTCTAAGCTCGATTGGAACCGATTTCATCAGCGCCCATTATACTGACGCTCACAGTATAGCGGCTTCCTCGGCGCACTAGGGATAAAGGAGTAATAGGCTGGCAGCCCCGTATTAGTCGCCGGCGGCTGCGGCCCGCACCATTTCCACGGACTCGGCCAGGCCCCGGCGCATCGGCCCTAGGACAGAAGCTGGCACTTCCCGCTCAGGAATCAAGGAGACGTTGGTCGCCCGCTTCGGAAACTCTATTCGCCGGTCCAGGCGCAGCCCAGCCTCTTTGAGAAACTCCGCCGAAAAGCCTAGATCCTCCGCGCGGTCTACCCCCCAGAACCAAAGCTTTTCTTCCTGCCTCTGAAGGAAGTCCAGGCCTTCTTCGAGCTTCTTCATGGCGCGGTCGAAAGACGAAGCCAGGAAATAAACGTTCAATGTCCAAGCATGGCGGGGATAATAGACGCGAAGGCGAACGCAATATTTGCCGGACTGATTTCGTTCGATGCTGCAGCGGTAGTCGTTGCGAGCTGTGGTCGTGCGAGTTGCCATGTTTGTTCCGCCGAAACCGAGGTATGCGAGGCTTGCTGAGTATAACTTTCACTCCGGAGTCGGGCTGCCCCCGCCACACTGCTCCGGCGAAGTATCGCGCTTCAAGGCCTAATTCCGCCTCGAAATCCGACATACATAGGGTAAAAGGGCGCACCGGGGAAAGCAAGGGGGTGTGCTTGAACGACTAACTCATTTATTTTGAATACGTTAGATTTAACCAAGGCTCCCGAAAGATTTCAATTTTTCGGGCAGGAGCTTCAACTTTCCTTCTTGCTTGAGTCGGTCATTTAGGGCCGTGCGGAACGCCTCGAAAGCCAAATTACGCTTGGACTGCAGCACTTGCTCAGCAAGTTGTTTCTTTTGAGTTTCGAAGTCCGCCGGATTGGCTTCAACCTTCTCCGCGACACGGTAAACGAGCCAGTTTTGTCCGAGGCTCAGCGCAGGACCGACGTCGCCAGGCTTGAGACTAAAAGCGGCGCTCAGCTGCTTGCCACTGGCCGCC
>Ga0187780_10004133_pt1 | contig 10882 bp, 11 predicted proteins | sample 1015_Q2_SP10_20__FD_132429 | JGI IMG/M metagenome (GOLD analysis project Ga0187780, IMG submission 132429) | Tropical peat soil microbial communities from peatlands in Department of Meta, Colombia - 1015_Q2_SP10_20_MG | ecosystem: Environmental > Terrestrial > Soil > Wetlands > Peat | place...
GCACTGCGGCGATGACGGCGAGTAAGGCGCCGACCCAGAGCATGCTCGAGTCTACAGTGAGGTCCAGCGCGCGCACGGAAAAGCGAGAAGCGTAGCGCGCCAGTACCGCGAGCAGCGGACGGGCGATCAGAACGCCAAGCGCAGCGCCGGCAACGCAGAGGACGAGGCTTTCCGCCAGGAGCGTCCGGCGCAGGGCGCTGGTGCTGGCTCCGAGAGCGGCGCGGATGGCCAACTCGCCTTCGCGACGAACGGTGCGAGCAAGGATGAGGTTCGCAACGTTTGAGCAAGCAATGATAAAGACCAAGCCCGACGCAGCAAGGAGCACGAGGAGCACGGTTCTGGCTCCTGCCGTGATTTGATCGCGGAGGAGCTTGGCGTCGATGCGGAAGTCTGCCTGAGCGGAATAATCATCCGGGTGGTCTTTCTTCATGGCCGCGTAAACTGTGCGCAACTCCGCGCGCGCCGAATCGAGAGTGGCGCCGGGAGCGAGGCGGCCAAAGAGCTCGGTCATGCGATGAACGCGGCCTTGGACCATAGTGGCGGAGAGGTGATGCGGGCTGGTAACGACGTTGGCGATGATTTCGGTGTCCGCGGGATAGGGAACCGAAGGCTCGAGGACTCCGATGATGGTGGCGGAGCGGTCGCCAAAGCTCCCAAGACGAACGACTCGGCCGAGGACGCTAGGATCTTTTTTGAAAACGGTGCTCCAGAAGCGATACGTAAGAATGACGACGCCGTCCGCTTTGGGCCCGTCGTCCTGCGGCCCGATCAGGCGGCCGAGGACGGGGTGGAGGCCCATGACTTCAAAATAGTTGCCGCCTACCACGCCGGCGCGAACTTCGCGTGGTTCGCCGAGACCAATCATGGTGAAGCCGATAACGGAAAAGTCGCCGAACTCGCTGAGGGTGTGGATGCCGGCTTTGAGGTCCTGAATCTCGGGGACGGAGAAGTTTGCATTCTCCGTGCCCATGCCGAGGGCGCTCTGGCGGATGTAGATGAGGCGGTTTTCATCGGCATTGACGAGCGGGCGAAGGAGCACGCCGCGCACCAGGCTGAAGATGGCAGCGTTAGCGCCGATGCCAAGGGCAAGCGTGGCGACGACGGTGACGACGAGTCCTTTTGCGCGAGCCAGGGAACGGAAGGCCAGTTTCAAGTCCTGCAAGAAGAGGATTAGCACTTCCATCGCTCACTCCTTAGGTAGGGAACCAAGCTTGATACCGCTTTCGACGTACAAGAACTAAGATTGTCGTCAGATGGCGCGAAGAACGCAAGGCTGTCGTTATCTTGTCTTGGGGTCCAAGCCTGTCTCAATGCAGGAAAATCCGCTTGCCTGCAAATAACTGGATGAGCGGTTCGTACATCTATTGGGATGCGAGTTCGTATGAAGCCGATTTCCTACTGCGTATTTGAAACAGCGCTGGGCGAGTGCGGCATTGCCTGGCGCGAGCCTGTTGATCCTTCGTCACAGCCTGCTGTTACTCTGTTTCAGCTTCCCGAAGCTACTCCGCAAAAAACGGAGTCCCGCATAGCCGCACGCGCCGGCTCTCGTCAGCCAAGCGTCCCTCCTCCTTGCGTCGTGGGGGTCATTGAGAAGATCCGGCGGCATCTGCGAGGAGAAGTTCAGGACTTTCGGGACGTCGCCGTTGAACTGGACGGCATTCCTCCGTTTGACCTTCGAGTGTACGAGGCGGCCCGCGAAATTCCTGCGGGACAAACCCGAACTTATGGCGAGATTGCGAAGGCCTTGGGCCAGCCCGCGGCGGCTCAAGAAGTCGGGCAGGCCCTATCTAGGAATCCCGTCCCGCTCATTGTGCCTTGCCATCGGGTCTCCGCAGCCGACGGCAAACTTGGAGGTTTCTCCGCCCCCGGCGGCCGCGCCACAAAATCCAAGCTCCTGGCCCTCGAAGGCGCACCCGTCACTCCTCCGCTCTTTTCGTGATTTCATGGCACCACGGGAACAAGCAGCGCGGAAGGATGCGCTTTGTCGTGGTAAATCGCGTTGGTAGCTTTGATCATGCGCGTGGCGCGCGCCTGTTCTTCGCCGGTGTTCAGGTTGCGGTCGAAGCGGGGGAAATTACTGCTGGATACCTCCAGGCGGAGCTTGTGACCAGCGAGAAACACGTTACTCGTGGCCCACAAATCCACCGTGATGTGATAAGTCTCTCCCGGGTTCGCCAGCTCCGGCTTTTCCTGCGAATTCCGGTAGCGCAGCCGCAGAATCCCTTCTGCCAAGTTTTGCGCGAAGCCATCGGGCCATACGTCCACTAATTTTCCGGTGAAATCCGTGTCCACCGCAGAACTGCTTACGTACAAATCCAGAGAAACCGGTCCAGTGACTTCGGTGTCTTTTCCAAAGGCTGGCGTCGTGTATACCAGGACGTCGCCCCGAGCTTCCGCGGGCCGCTGGTCTTCAGGACCAATGCCTGTGGGCAGCGCGGAGCAGCAGAGCGGGCCACCAATTGTGGGCACCGCGTCACTGGGGTCATACACATACTGGTCCGGCTTCTCTTCCGCCGGCAATATCGCGCTGAGGGAACCGTTGCCGGTCAGTCCATTCGCCGTTCCCCCCGAATGAAGGTAATATTTCGTGGCCTTCGCGCGCGCCAGCGGCCAATCCTCTTCTTCCCGCCATTCGTTTTTTCCCATAACGAAGATCTTCACCGGCTTCTCTTTGTCGACGCCGTTTGCTTCTCCCTTCAGCAGCCAGTCGTACCATCGGAGCATCGCATCGTCGCCACCCAGCACCAATTTGTCTCCAAAGTCCACCGCGCCAATTTTCCTGCCGCCCCCGGCGTGACCCCCGACCGTGATCCGCAGCCGTTGCCCGCGCCGGGATGTTTCGGTCCCCGCTTCGCTTTTCAATCGAACGTAATTTTTCAGCGTGCCCCCGAGAAAAATGTCGTACCATGCGCCGATTCCGTAGACCGGCACCTGGATTTCCCCGTAGTGATCTTCAATCGACAAGGCTTTCCAGTACGCGTCGTAATTCGGATGAGCAAGCCAATCCGTGAAATAAGCCGCGATGCCTGTCGAAGAGGGGGCTTCTAGGACAGGGTAGGAAAGCAACGGCAGCACCTTGCTGCCTCCCAAGGCGTTGCTATTTGTCTCGACGCGCCGGCGCATGGTATCTTGCGCCAGCCCAGTGGACCACGATTCGTTGAACCACTGCTCGAAAGCTCCGCCCTGGTAAGTCCAGCCATCGTGATAGTTGGAGGCGGTCACTGTTGGACAGATTCCGGATAAGTGCGGTGGATGCGCGATGGCCGCCAGAAATTGTGTAGCGCCCACATAGGAGCCACCGAACATCCCGACTTTTCCACTGGAATAGGGAAGTGCGGCGGCCCACTCGACGGTGTCGTAGCCGTCCTGCGACTCATACTTGAAGGGATACCACTCCCCCTCGGAGGTGAACCGCCCGCGTACATCCTGCGAGATCACAACGTAACCTCGTGCCGCCGCCTCCAAGGCGAAAACCATGTTTCCCTGTTTGTCATAAGGGGTGCGCACGAGGAGCACAGGGAACTTTCCTTCGGCTCTTGGCCGGTAGATGTCCGCACGCAGTGTCACGCCATCGCGCATTTTCGCAGCGACATTTCTTTCCACCATTACTTCGTATTTTTCCGCGGCGGCAGCTCTCGTCGGGGCAAGTCCCGCCAGATTGAGTGCCATGCAAAACCAGAAAAGCGCGAAACGCCTCCACTGGCGTGCATTCGAGCTAGCGCTCGGATGAAAGCGCGTCGTTACCTGAATTCTCCTTCTCATCTGCACCCCCCAGCGAAGTTGATCGGAAGCTAGTCCTTGCGCAGCCTAGGTCCTCAATCCGGGTCTGTCAAGCACTCCCAAAGCGCGCGAAACACGCAAGCTGAAAGCTTCCAAATGCCTGTTTACCAGCTTGAGACTAACTCATCCGTTGGCAACTGACGTTTCAAGGTTTTGCCCTCTATGGGAAATAGCAGGGAATAATTGCGGAAGCCTTCCGGTCGCTTTCTCGAATCCCCTTCCTGTAACTCCTGCATCTCATTGTAAATAGAGGGTTAAAATTCCATTTCGATTTCCACAGCCATCCCGGGTTTGGCAGTCAAATTGCCGCGAATTAAGTAAGGAAGTTCAGGAGAGAACCCTTGCCTAATAGCCTGTTTATGAATTCTTTGCTCTTTCTGCTTCAATGGCCCTGGGAGCACCACGATCACATCAATGGCAACGAAATCGCTGGAATCGGCATGGGGGCGGCTGCTTTCGTTGGCGCCGTCGGATATCTGATCATCCGTTGGCGCAACGCGAAACACCAATAATTGCCTGAGCTGCGCTGGTTTTCGATTCTAGCAAGATGATTGGGGTGTCTCTGATCAATTCACAGGAGCCGGCTTCCCTTGCCGGAGTTTCGTCGAGGAGCTTCGAAGCTCCTCGATTTTTTTTGCTCCTATTGACGCTTACCGGGTGTGCAGTCGCCCTCGACCAGTTCGCCGCGCCTTTGCTTCGCAGTTCTTCCCCTCTGTGGGGTACAGCGGCCTGCCTGCTTCTGGTTTGGCGTGGCGGGCACGCGAGTCTTCTTCCTACAGACACTTCCGCGCATTTCACGTTTTCCTATGTGCGCTTTGGGGCATTCCTGGCAGCCCATGGCGCCTTGATCCTTGTTTTTCGGGAATTCCTGAGCGCTGCGCGCTCTATGGTCGGTACGGTTTCCCTTCTTGGGGCCTTGCTCGCCCTGAGCAAACTACTCGTTCTGGTTCCCTCGCTTTTGCTTGTGCCTTTCTCCTATTGGAAAGTGCTCTTGCGGGCGTTCCGCGCAGAATCCGTCGCCGCTCTGCTCGTCCTTTTTACGTATTTTCCTGGTCGCGCTATTGAGTCGCTTTGGCCGTGGTACGGACAGGCATTGGGTCACTTTGTTCATTTGCTTTCAAGTGTTTTCGTGAGCGGCCTCGGATATGTGGGGAATGTGAATCCGACGCTTACTGGGCCGGATCTGGATGTCACGATCATTTTGGGATGCTCAGGGATCAACGGAATCGAGCTTTTTGACTATCTATTTGGCGCGATGGCCGTGCTGGACTGGAACAGGTTCCACAAAGGAAGGCTGCTGGCCGGCTATTTTCTGGGGTTGTTTGCGATGCTGCTTGGCAACGCCCTCCGAATCAGTTGCTTGGTCGTATTCGGCAATCGCGGGTTCGCCCAAGCCGTAGCCCGTTACCATATTTCTGCCGGTTGGATTTTCTTTTCTATCGTATTCCTTATCTACTTATCCCTCACTTACAAATGGATGTTGCAAGGGAAAAGTCTGCTGTCCACCGAAGCCCATACGGCCAGCTAAATATCCCTCTGAGACTGGAATTCCATCAAGGTCAACCCGCAAACCTCAGAATTACTTGAACCCCGGCTTTTTCGCTTCTTGCTTTCTTTCTTCTAAATGTAACCGTGTTACCTGTGATTCGCGCGAATCCCAGCGAGATTCCTTTATCCGCACTGCACCAGACCATGCGACTTCATACACTTCTCACAATTCTTCTAGAAACGTTTTAGGTGGCAATGCCAAGCGAAATTCGTCTTTCCGGTTAGTCCCGGATCGAGGTTCATCCGCTCCGTGAGCAGCCTCCGGTTGACGGCCATCGGGAGGCGCCCGAGGAACGGTCTGTGGTGGTTGCACGTCCGGGCGGGAGAATATTGTGTACGCCTCTCGGGGGACCTGGAAAGCCGTCATTCCTTTTTTTGTTTTCTCTTTTTGTTGTTCCACCGCATTTCCTCAAAGCACGCAATTCCTAAGAATGGAGGCGGCGTCTTTTCGCCCCCCTTACCTGGGAACCTCACAAAATTCCTGCAACGAGGGCTTTGCCCCAGCACGGTCGCGCTTAAATGGAGATTCAAGCGGATCAGAAGCCGAGCGTGACCCTTTTCCTTGCGTTCTTTCTCCCGTCGAGGCTTTCCCTCCGCCGGCTGTGCAGCCGTGCGCGATGTCCGGTGTTCGCGTGCCGGGCTGCCTTCCGCGGCGGGACACGGTGCAGGAGACCCTGAATACGGGTGGGAAAGCGGGCCAGAAAATATCAGTGGCGCGCGCGAAAGTGTTGGATATCTTGCAAAGCGAGAATGCCTGTACCGACTGGTATCGAACCAAAGATGCGGATCCTGGGGGAACGTTTCGCACAGTTAGCTTCGAGGTAGACGGAAAGGGTGAGAATTCCATTGTCGAAGTCAGGAATCCCGGGGATTTGACAATGCTGCACAATCCTTATGTCGCCCGCGTGATCCAGGGCGACGGCTCTTACGGGACAATCACGCTGAATAAGCATGGGGCGTTCTTTGCGCCCATGGCCAACCTGGAAGAGTCCCCGCGGGAGGGAGGTACCGTTACTTTTCGAGGTGTCCACCCTCTGCAAGTGGGGCCCTATCCAGGGGACACCCTGGCGGCGCAAGTCCTTACGCTGCTGCATGAATTCGGGCATCTGCTTGAGCTGCTGCCCGTTGACGAAGGCGATCACGACGGCAAATCCGCTCGAAACACGGTGGAAGTGCTACGCTATTGCCGTGCGGAAATCGAATCAGCCGCTCGGAACAAGGCTTTTGGCTCCTCACGGTAAATGAATTGGATCTTCTTCGAGAGCTATCCCCACAGGCGGGACGTTAACTGGCTGAGGGGACTTTCTTCGACCAGTTCCGAAATGAAACGAATTGGCCCCCACCGTCACCACTTGACAGACCACCATTCGTGGGAACCGGCGGCCGCCATCAAAATTGTGCCTTCCGGTCTCTCGTTCCTACAGAGCGGTCGAGCGGCGGGGGCACCCTTGGGAGAGGGGCGCCCCCGTTATCTCTTCCCCGATTGAGAATTGCCGCGCGCGGCACCCTGCGAAATCGTGCACAAAATGAAAATTTCTGGGCTTATTTCTGGCTGCGGCGCAGCAGGAAGCGCGCCAGGACTGCGCAAATCAAGTAGTAGAAAATTGCATTGGCGGCGATGGCGATCCGTAGAAACCAGCCGAAGGTCCAAGCCATAGATCGGTGCGTTTCCGGCATGACGAGTTCGGCAAGCTTCAGACCCGGAGAAAAAAGCGCAATTACGGCGGGATAAACCTGCGGCTCAACAGGCACGGCAATGGCGAGGGCGAGCAGTCCAAGGATGAGGCCAATGCTCGCAAGTAACAAGTTGCGGATTAACCCGCGCGGCCGCATGGCTGCCAATTCTAGCAGAGGATTTCCTGAGCGGGTGCTAACCGGGCTGTGGGAAGATGAGTCCTACGTTATGGGCCGCAGGGGAACCTATGAAACGCCAGCTCAAACTCACTCTTTTCGCCGCGCTTCCCGCTGCTGTTTTTATACTGCTACTGGCGGGGGTGCGAAACGGGAAGGCGCAGCAGGATTCGTCAGCCAAAAACAACTCGAGAACACCAACGATTGAGGAATACCAGCCGAAGTCCACGCTGGTCACCAAAGAACACAAGCTCGAACGGGCGAAGTTTCCGTTCATCGACATTCATAGCCACCACTGGAACCCTACTGCGGAAGAAGTAGACCGGTTGGTCCGCGAGATGGACACCATCAACCTGCGCGTGATGGTGAACCTCAGCGGCGGTACCGGCGAGCAATTGCGGCAGACGGTAGCGACAATGAAGGGACGCCATCCGGACCGCTTCGTGGTGTTCGCAAATCTGAGTTACGACGACATCAACACGCCCGGCTACGGGACGCGCGCGGCGTCGCGGCTCGAGCAGGACGTGAAGAACGGCGCGCAGGGCTTGAAAATCTTCAAGAACTTCGGAATGGAAGTGAAGTACGCGAACGGCGAGCGCGTCCACGTCGACGATCCCGAATTTGATCCCGTGTGGGACAAATGCGCCGAACTGAAGATTCCCGTGCTGATTCACATCGCCGAGCCTTCCGCGTTTTTCGATCCCTGGGACTATCACAATGAGCGCTGGCTGGAACTGAAGCAGTTTCCGGGGCGCGCGCGGCCGCCGGAAAAATATCCGCCATTTGAAACGCTCATCGCGGAGCGCAACCGGATGTTCGCGAAGCATCCGAAAACGAATTTTATCGCCGCGCACCTGGCGTTCCACGGGAACGACCTCGAGCGGCTGGGAAGAACGCTCGACTCGCTGCCGAACATGTACGTGGACATCGCCGCGGTGCTTGCGGAACTGGGACGGCAGCCGTATTCGGCGCACGACTTCCTGGTGAAATATCAAGACCGCGTGTTGATGGGCAAGGACATTTACGATGTGAACGAATACAAGTGGTATTTCCGGGCGCTGGAAACGCGGGACGAATATTTCGAGTATTACCGGGCGCGGCACGCGTTCTGGAGAATTTACGGTTTTCAGGTGCCCGACGAAGTGCTGAAGAAGGTGTACTACAAGAACGCGCTGAAGCTCGTGCCGGGAATTGATGCGAAGGCGTTTCCGGAGTAGGAAGCAATGAAGAAAATTTAACAAAGAGAACACCGCGGCCCAGGCACCGGGCGCACGGAGCCGCCCCGGAGTGGGAATAGGGATACGCCATCCCGGTGTTTTGTGTAAGAGCGGATTCTTCGCACCAACCCACGGCGCTACAAAAACTAGAGGAACCGATCTAAAGATCGGCTCTTACAGACTGCAGCAACTTGCCGTGACCTGCTGGCGTCTAAGCTTGCAAGATGTAAGATTTATACCGTTCTAATACCTGCTGGGCGAGAATGGTTCGCCGGGGGGATGCCCGTGTTGCGCAAATCGTTTCTGTTTTTGTGTGTGGCCGTAATTTTTTGCGCCGGCTGCGCTAAGAGAGCGGCGATGTACCAGCAGGCAACTGGCTTGTCAGAGAGCGAAAGTGGGCTGGCTGAGCACGCCTCCCGTGAGGTGCTTGCCCTGGCGAGAGAGAGGGGTAGGGGGTTTGGGGGCTCGGGCGCAGTTCTTGCCGCTCCCCGTTTCGTAGCCATACGGCACAAGCTGGAAATCGTCGAGGCAAGCTCAGGACTGGGAAAATCGATCGAAGCCGTTGTGGCGTTCTGCGGGACCATTCAGTGCGAGTTGCTCTCTTCGAGCGTGACCAACGAAACGGCCGTGACGTCCCCTTCAGGGAGCCTTGCCGCTCGCGTGGCACCGCCCGACCTGAACAAACTCCTCGACTTCGTTGGGAAGCAAGGAAAGATTGCGCAGCACGCCACGGAATCGGAAGACAAGACCGCGGCCGTCATTGACGTCGAGGCCAAACTCAAAAACCAGACCGATTTTCGCGACAGCCTGCGCCGAATGCTGACCAAGCCGGGCGTCAGCGTGGCCGACCTGCTGCAAATTCAGGAGAAACTCGCGGAAGCGCAGGCGGAGATCGACAGCGAAGCGATGCAGCGAAAGATCCTCGCCAACGAGACCGAGAAGGTGTATGTCGAGATCGCGTTCCACGCCGAACAGCGCAGTGTAAGCCGGGGAGCGTTCGCGTCTGTGGGCGAAGCGCTGCGGGATTTTGGTGAAGTCCTTGGCGACAGCCTTGCTGCGCTCATCACCGCGGTTGCGGCCATTCTTCCGTGGTTGATTGTGATTGTTCCCGGGCTGTGGTTCCTGATTAAGACCGCTCGCCGGTTCCGCGAACGCCGTCGTGCGGCGAAGGTAGGGAAGCCCGCAGCAGAGTGAAAAGAACCGACCTGAAGGCCGGCCCCTGCAAGCGGGGATGCCGGCAAGATGCTGGTGCCACGAAATAAGGATGGGAGCTTTGAGCGAAACGCTGCGAATTGCCGACGCGTATCGGGCCGTGACGATTCAAGGCGCGTGGTACGGACCTACGGTAGCGGAACTGCTCGCGAAGATTTCGGCTGAAGAGGCGACGAAGGCGCCGGTTGCGGGAGGGCACTCGATTTCGGAGTTGCTGCAGCATCTGCTGCTATGGAATGAACGCGCGCGAAAGACCGTTGAGGGCCAGCCGATGCCGAAGTGGGAGGCGGAGAAGGAATGGGCCGAGGCGGCGATTCCGTGGAACGAGTTGGTTGCGCGGTGGAAGCAGAGCCGAGACTTGCTTGAAGAAAGGATTCGCAGGTTTCCGGTTGCGGATTTGGTAAAGCAGGTTCCGGGGCGTGCCTACGCGTATGAAGAGCTGCTTCCTGGAATCGTACAACACACGATCTATCATTCGGGGCAGATCGCCATGGTGTTGAGCATGGTGCGAAGGGGTTGATAAGACTCGGCGCCACTTGACGGGCGGGGCTAGGCAAGGGCGGAGCTAGCGCCCGCCGATAAAAGAAAAAGAGGCGGTATCGGCGGCAATCCACAGGCTGAGGAAAAAGGAAAAAATAATTGTTGCAGGGGCTTGACGAAACGGAAAAAGGTGATATAGTTACAAATGGTCTGAGGGCCTTTCGGGTCGGCAGACCGTTTAGGGGCATCACAGTCGGGTCGAAGAAGTCTTCCCAGCGTAAGATCAAGCGAAGGCGAGAAGTAGATCCTATAGTGAGGTTCTTTACGAGCACAGGTTAGAAAGAAGTCGAGCAACGCGTGGAGCCACCGTGCGGGTGGCTGCACCCGGCGCTCGACGCCGGGTTTTTTATTTTGCGGCAGTGATTAGTAGCGAGTGGCTGGTTGCGAGAAGTTCCGCGAGGGATTTCCGAAGCAAGTCGCAGGGCAACTAAAGCACGAAGCAAAATCCCAGACGAAACTGGGGCAGAGCTGGAAGGCGAGATCGCCCAACGCGGTCGGGTAAGTCCCTCCAGACAAGTCCTGAGGCAATCAGGGCTGTCCGATAGACTCGGATAAAAAGTTCTTTGACAACAGAAAGGCTGGCAAGCCCACGCCGATAACCCGGTGCGGATTACGGTCCGTGCGGGGGAGTGAGGGTGTGGGTATTAAAAGTTTTGTTGAGGATTAAGCTTACCTTTGGAGAAAAAGCGGCCTAATTAACTTGTTGAGGATCGTAAGAACAAAAACCCGCCAGC
>Ga0187780_10004136_pt1 | contig 10877 bp, 6 predicted proteins | sample 1015_Q2_SP10_20__FD_132429 | JGI IMG/M metagenome (GOLD analysis project Ga0187780, IMG submission 132429) | Tropical peat soil microbial communities from peatlands in Department of Meta, Colombia - 1015_Q2_SP10_20_MG | ecosystem: Environmental > Terrestrial > Soil > Wetlands > Peat | place...
TCACGCCCACTATTTCCTCGCTCTGGCTCACCTTGCGGTCAACGAATGGAAGGCGACGCCGGAAAGCAAGGCGGAGTTTGCCAAAGAACTCGAATACCATCCTCGCGATTACCTGGCCAACTATCTGACGGGCTTTCTGGCGTCCAGCGAGCGCCAGTATGCGGAAGCCGACCGTTATCTCAGAATCGCGGCGGAAATTGGGCCCGAGTGGCCGGAGCCCTGGCTCTATTTGGGCCTTGACGCTTACGCGCAAGGCGACATGAAAAACGCGGAAGAATTCCTCCGCAAAGCCGTCAAGCTCACCGGCGCCGATGAATCCCGGTCGAATTATCAGATTCGCAGAGCGTACGTTGATCTGGGCCGCATTCTTGCCAATTCCGGCCGCACCGAGGAAAGCGAAGTATTTCTGACCAAGGCCCGCGAATTGCAAAAGAAAACGATGGAACTGACGCAACAAAACATTGCCGCCACCATAGCGGAAGCCGGCGGCACCATGGCGGCTGTTGTTCCCATCAAGCCGGACAAAGACGTCGAAGCGGCCGCGTTGCTGCCCGCAAACAGTGATCCCTTCGCTCGAGTGGATGCCTCGCTGCTCGAGCGCTCGAAGCTCACAAAAGAGCAGCGCGCCGCCGTGGATTCAGAGGAGAGCCGCCTCCGCGGCATACTTGGACTGGGTTTCAACGATTTGGCCACGGCCGAAGCCGTCACCGGCCAATTCCTGGCTGCGCTCGGCCACTACCAGGAAGCCGAGCGCTGGGACGCTTCCATCCCGGGACTCTCGAAAAATCTAGGGCTCTCGGCGTATCGCGCGGAGAATTTTTCCGAAGCGATTCGCGGCCTATCGAAATCGCTGCAAGAAAATTCCTCGGACGCGCCCGTCCGCGCCTTGCTTGGAATGTCTTACTTTGGTTCCGACAAATTCGCCGACGCGGCGAAGACTTTTTCCCCGCTGGGCACCGCCGGCATGAAAGATCCCACTGTGGGTTACGCGTGGGCCGCCTCCGTAGCACACCTTGGCAATCTGAAACCCGCGGGAGAAATCCTCGGCGTGTATGAGCAAGGGAAACTCACGCCGGAAACGTTGCTGCTTGTCGGTAGGCTATGGATCGAAATCGGCGATTATGCCCGCTCCATCGCGGCGCTGCACCGGGCGCTGCAAGCCGACCCGGCTTTGCCAAAGGCGCATTACTTTGCGGGGCAAGCGAACATTCTCTGGGAACACTGGGCCGATGCTGCCGCTGAATTCTCGGCTGAACTCGCCCTGGTACCCAGCGATCCCGACGCCAAGTTCAATCTGGGCTTCGTCGATCTGCAGCAATCCAAAGTTGACGAGGCCGTGGAGTTGTTCCGGCAAGTCCTTGTGCTTCATCCGGAGCATGCCAAATCCCAGTACGAGCTCGGAAAGATCCTGCTTGATCGAGGCGAGGTGAAAGAGGCCATCGAGCATTTGGAAGCCGCTGCCCGGCTGAGCCCGGAAAGCGATTACATTCACTACCAGTTGCAAGCCGCTTACCGGAAGGAATCGCGTATCGCGGACGCCGACCGCGAGTTGGAACTGTACAAGGAACTAAAAGCCAAGTCGCGCGAGCGCACCGTGCCGCAGCCGGCCGAGCGGCCATGATAGTATTGAATCGGGAATCCTCTTGATCGCATCCGCTTGGAAGCGCCTCGCGAAAATACTATTTGCTCTGTCTCTGAGCGCGGATTTCGCCTGCGCGCAGGGCGGGCATCCCGCGCCTTCGCCTCCGCCGCCCGGCGCAAAATCCGCCAAATGCAGCGGCCGTCCCATTCCGCAATTGGAAGACATCACCGCGAAAGCCGGGATCACTTTCAAGCACACTTCCGATCCGGCCAAGAAATACATCATCGAATCCATGAGCGGCGGCGTAATCATCTTCGATTACGATCGCGACGGCTGGCCCGACATCTATTTCACGAATGCCCCGAGCGTCGAAATGGCCGTCAAAGGCCAAAAAGCCCCCGGCGCGCTCTATCACAATAATCACGATGGGACGTTCACCGATGTCACGGCTAAATCCGGCTTGAATTCTCCCTGCTTCGCGATGGGCGGTGCTGTGGGAGATTACGACAATGACGGCTGGCCCGATCTTTATCTGACTTGCCTCGGCGGAAACGTCCTGTATCACAACAATGGCGACGGCACGTTCACCGACGTGACCGCCAAAGCCGGAGTGGCCGACGGCCGCTGGTCGACCGGGGCTGCATTCGGCGATTATGACGGCGATGGCTTTCTGGATTTGATGGTCACCAACTACGTGGATTTCCATCTCGACGATCTGCCAAGTTTCGGCAGCGCTCCCAACTGCAAATACCGCGGGATCGATGTGCAATGCGGCCCGCGCGGATTAAAAGGCGCCGGCGATTCGCTGTTTCACAACAATGGCAACGGAACGTTCACGGATGTTTCGAAAGCCGCCGGCGTCGACGACCCAAACGGCTACTATGGCCTCACCGTGATTTGGGCTGATTTCAACAACACCGGCCGTCCCGATATTTATGTTGCCAACGATTCCACGCCGAAATTTCTCTATAAAAACCTGGGCAATGGGAAATTCACGGACATTGGCTTGGAATCCGGCACCGCCGTGAGCGAAGACGGTTCCGAGCAGGCCTCCATGGGCATAGCCGTCGGAGATTATCTCCACACCGGCAGGCCTTCGCTCTACGTCACCAATTTCTCGGACGAAAACGACCTGCTGTACCGCAACGACGGCAATTGGAATTTCAACGACGTTTCTTATCCTTCGGGCGTGGCTTTGCCTTCGCTGCCGTTTGTGAAATGGGGCGTTGCTTTCGTGGACCTGGACAACGATGGCTGGCTTGATCTCATCACCGTTACCGGCCACGTTTACCCGCAGGTGGATTCGCTTCCGTCGGGCGCGACCTATCGCGAACCGAAGCAGTTGCGCATGAATCAGAAGGACGGCAACTTCTGCGACGCCAGCGATCAGGCTGGGCCTGCGCTTCAGGAGAAGCGCGTTGGCCGGGGCCTTGCCGTCGCGGATTTGTTCAATGACGGCAACATGGACGTAGTTGTTGGCGAACTCGACGGCGCTCCGATGATTCTCAAGAATCATGGCGTGCCCGGTCGCCACTGGGTCAGCTTCGAATTGGCCGGAACGAAGAGCAATCGCCTGGCGATTGGCGCGCGCCTCAAATTGACCGCGGGCGGCATGACGCAAACCGACGAAATCCATAGCGGCGGCAGCTATCTTTCGCAAAGTGATTTGCGCGTTCATTTCGGGCTGGGCTCCGCCAGCAAAATCGATCGCGTCGAGATTTTCTGGCCTTCCGGCAAGACCGATACGCTCACCAACCTCGACGCCGACCAGTTTTATTCGGTCCTGGAGGGCTCGGGAGTGGTCCCCGCGGACCGTATTCGCCCCATTTTGCCGGCCAAGGCTAAGCCTGCTGTTGCAACTCCTGGGGGCGGGTCGGCTCCGTAGCCTTGAGAGGCGGAGCTGCCGCCGATTCCAATCCCCACCGGACTTTTTTGCGCTGTCCCAAAGAATTTGATTGTTTAGAATAAGGATATTCTATAGGATTTATTATCATTTCGGTCCGGTGCATCCAAGTCATGCCATGGCCCGATTCTGTATCTTCGAGGAGGTTCTATGCGCGCGCGAAGGGCCATTCCGTTCTTCCTCTTTTTTCTGGCCTTGCAATTTCCCGCCTCGTCGCGGGCCGGCAATGACATTCCAAAGGCCGCCTGGAAGCGGCCCCTCGGCGCTCCGCTCGAGCATCCAGGCACCAAGAAGCCTGCACTGGACGGGGGCCACATCGACGACGGCTATTGGCAAGGCGCTCCCGTTGGCGGTTTCGGCGCAGGAACCTTCTCGCGTACCTATCGTGGCGATTTTGCGCGCTGGCACGTTCAGGGGGGCATCCATAAATACAAAACGGTCGACGGAAACCAGTTCGCCATGTTTCAAAAGTCGGACGGCGATGCAGAAGGGTTTGCGCAAGTTTTAGCCGCGTATCATCCCCGGTCGAATTCCCTGCGCGCCTGGAAATGGGACTATCCCGTCGGCGCTGGGGACTATTCCGCTCTCTACCCCAAATCCTGGTTCGACTACCGCTCCGAGAAATTTCCCGCTCACGTCGTCCTGGAACAGTTCTCTCCCATTCTTCCGGACAACTACAAGGAAACCAGCTATCCCGTCGCGGTTTACCGCTGGCACGCCGAGAACCCCACCAAGAAGCGGGTCACGGTTTCAGTTCTTCTTTCCTGGGAAAACATGCTGGGTTGGTTTCGGACCACCAGCCACGATTTCAACGGGAGCCTCAACGAAGGAAACTACAATCGCGCCGCTGGCGAATCGCTCGGCTCAACTGAAACGATGAAGGGCATCGTTTTCGAGCGCAATCACATCGGCTCCTCCGTTCAGGACGCTTGGGACGGCCAGTGGACCATCGCGTCTCTCGAATCTTCCGGCGTCGAGGTGACCTATTTCACCGCGTTCGATCCTGGTGGAGACGGCAAAGAAGTTTGGCAATCGTTCAGCAAAGACGGCCGCCTCTCCAATAGCAACGAGAAATGGACCAGCACCGGCGAGAGACTCGCCGCCGCGATTGCTGTTCGCTTCACACTGGAGCCCGGCGAAAAACGCGTCGTCCCTATGGTCATTGCCTGGGACATGCCCATTGTTGAGTTCGGAGGGGGCCGCAAATGGTATCGGCATTACACGGACTTCTATGGCACTTCCGGCCTCAATTCCTGGGCCATCGCCCGCGACAGCTTGAAAAACGCCGCCGCATGGAGCGACGCCATCGATGCATGGCAAGCTCCTTACGTGAACGACGATTCCAAGCCGCTCTGGTATCGCGGCATGCTTTTTAACGAACTCTACATCCTGGCCGATGGCGGCTCGTTCTGGGGCCGCCCGCAAAATTCCGATGCAAAAACCGTCCCCACCTATTCGTTCATGGAATGCTACGACTATCCCTTCTACGAAACCCTCGACGTTCGTTTTTACGGCTCCATGCCTCTCCTCAAATTCTGGCCCGACATTGAGAAAAACGTGATGCGCTCCTTTGCCGCTACGGTTCCCCAGGAATCCGACGAAAAAATGATCTGGCAATGGAAGTCTCAGCAAACCGGCACGAACAACTTCAAAATTCGCAAAGCCAAGGGCGCCGTGCCTCACGACCTGGGCGTGCCCAACGAGGATCCCTTCCTCCAAATCAATCAATTCAGTTGGCAGGACACCAACGGCTGGAAGGATCTCAACCCCAAATTTGTCTTGATGGTGTATCGCGATTTCATTCTGACGGGCGCAAAAGACAAGGAATTCCTCCGTGATACCTGGCCCGCCATTCAGGAATCCCTCGCTTATCTTCTCAAGTACGATTCCAACGGCGATGGCATTCCCGAAAATGGCGGCTACCCCGACCAGACTTACGATACCTGGGTGGTTCGCGGGGAGAGCGCTTATTCTGGCGGCCTCTGGCTCGCGGCGCTGCGTTCCGCGGAAGAAATTGCCCAGCAATTGGGCGATGTTCCGGCTGCCGCAAAATATCACGACCTTTTCGCCATCGCCCAGGCCAGCTATATCAAGAAACTCTGGAACGGCGAATATTTCCGCTACGACACCCAGAGCGAATACCGCGACAATATCCAGGCCGATCAGCTCGCAGGCCAGTGGTACGCCAGCATGACCGGGCTCGGCGACCTCATCCCCCGCGACATGCAGCTCAGCTCGCTCAAGAAAATCTACAATTTCAACGTCTTGAAGTTTGCCGACGGCTCCATGGGCGCGGTCAACGGCATTGCTCCCAACGGAACCATCATCACGACCAACGAGCAAATACAAGAAGTTTGGACCGGCACGACTTTTGCCCTTGCGGCATTGATGCTTGCTGATGCCTTGAAGGAAGAGGCTTTTCGCACCGCCTGGGGCGTCTATCACACGAGTTACGAAACCAAGGGCTACTGGTTCCGCACTCCCGAAGCCTGGGACATTTCCGGCAACTATCGCGCCTCGATGTACATGCGGCCCGCAGCCATCTGGGCCATGGAAATGACCCGGCCGCCGGCAAACTGATTCTCCGGGAGATATTTTTCCTTTGATTCTTCACGCTGCCGGGCATTTCCTGGCATGAAACGCCAGTGGAGTTTCGTCGTTCGGTGCGAATTGCAGGCAGTATTCTACTGTTTGTCACGACTTAGGGGTGTCCGTTCGAATGGATAATCTGCGTTTTCTAGTCTCACTCACGACCAACGACAACGATTACCAGATCGAGCAGGCGAAATCCGCCCAAGAAGCCGCACTGAAATTCGGCGTCGACGTTCAAATCATTTACGCCGACAACGATGCCATCACCCAGAGCACCCAGCTTCTGAAGGTCATTCAATCCTCGGAGGCCGAGCGTCCCAATGCCATTCTCTTCGAGCCGGTCGGAGGCACCGCTCTTCCGCAGGTCGCCCGGGCCGCTGCCGCGGCCGGAATTGGCTGGGCCGTACTCAATCGCGACGCCAGCTACGTCACCGAGCTTCGCAGTCCTTCGACTCCCGTTTTCGTGGTTACATCCGATCATCTTGAGATTGGCCGCATTCAAGGCCGCCAGATCGCTGCCTTGCTGCCGCACGGTGGCAATTTTCTCTACATCCAGGGCCCCGCGGAAAACTCCGCCGCGAAGGAGCGCACCGCAGGCATGCAGGAAACCAAGCCTTTCAACGCTCACCCCACGCTTCTCCGCGGCCAGTGGACCGAGGAAAGCTCCCAAAAGGCTGTGCGCTCCTGGCTGAAACTCACCACCTCGCACAAAGCTGCCATCGACCTCATTGCCGCGCAGGACGATTCCATGGCCATCGGCGCCCGCAGAGCGTTCGAAGAGTTGCCCAACGAGGCGGATCGCGAACGCTGGCTGAAGTTGCCCTACCTTGGTTGCGACGGCTTGCCTGCCACTGGCCAGGCATGGGTCAAGAGCGGCTTGCTCACCGCCACCATCTATATTCCGCCCAACACCGGACAAGCCATCGAGATGTTTGTCGACGCCCTGGCGCAAAGAAAGCAGCCGCCCGAGCGTGCCCTGACCGTCCCTACTTCCATTCCGTCTCTCGCGGAAATGAAGACTCACTGACGCTCCGGCCGCGCTCGTTCGCTCCTTGTCAAGCACAGGAATATCTTCTACTAAAACGATTTTCCGCGTGTGTCTGCCTGTCCCACGTCGTATAATTCCGGAACTATTGCTGGCTATTTCCACGCTGCGTTTGTCGAGGTGAGCGCATGAATGCGTCTGAGAAGGATTCCGCCATGGATCGCAGGCAGTTTCTCGCGGCTTCCGGCGGATTGCTTGCCGCTTCAGTTCCAGGCGGAGGAGTCATAAATTCTTCCCCTGGTCCGCTCCCCAATTCGTCTGGTCCCGCTCAGCCCAGCCCTTCCGGCAACCTGCGCAAAATCCCCATCGGCGTCTTCGATCCCGTTTACGAACACCTTTCGCTCGATGCCATGCTCGACAAAGTCAGCGCCCTGGGCCTCGAGGCGATGGAAATCGGTACCCGCGGGTATCCCAACAACCACCATTGCCCGCTCGACGACCTCATTGCCGACCGCGCCAAGGCCAAAGCCTGGCAGAAAAAATTCGAAGACCGCGGCATTCATGTCGCGACCCTCAGTTGTCACGGCAATCCGCTCCATCCCGATGCGGCCATCGCCAAGAAGGACATCGACACGTTCCGCAAGACCGTTCTGCTTGCGGAAATGCTCGACGTGAAAGTCATCGTTGGTTTTTCCGGCTGCCCCGGCGGCACTCCGCAAGACACGCAACCGAACTGGATCACCTACCGCTGGCCATCCGAGTACGCTCGCATGCAGGACTGGCAGTGGAAAGAAAAAGTGCTCCCGTACTGGAAAGAGGCTGCAAAATACGCCCGCGACCACGGCGTCCGGCGTCTCGCTTTCGAGATGCATCCCAACTTCGTCGTGTATAATCCCCGCTCTCTCATGAAGCTTCGCGAAGCCGTCGGCGAAGAAATTGGCGCCAACAACGACCTCAGCCACCTGTTTTGGCAGGGCTGCGACCCCATCGAAGTCATCCACTATCTCGGCAAACAGGGCGCCATCTTTCACGCGCACATGAAAGACACCGTTTTCTTCCCGGAAAACATGAACAAATTCGGCGTCCTCAATTTTGCCTTCGAAACCGCTGACCTGGACCAGGCCTCTGAAACGTTCCGCGCCGTCGGTTACGGCCACAGCGCCAGCCTCTGGAAATCCATCATCAAGGCGTACATGGACGTCGGCTACGAGGGCATTCTCAGCATCGAAAACGAAGACCCCATCCTGGCCGGAGAAGTTGGCGTCGAGCGTGCCGCCTACGTTCTAAAAAATGTTCGCAATGAGTTGCTTGGTGCATAACATGCGCCGCCGCGAATTCGTCGGTGCCTGCGCTGGAACCGCCCTGGCCGTTGTCGCGCCGGCGACCTCCGCTTGTGCACTTGGGGAAACGCCCATTCCCGAATCGGACAAAACGCCATTTTCTCTTTCGGTCATGCTGTGGACCGTCTATGACGGCTTGCCCTTCCAGCAGCGCCTCGAAAAAATCGCCGAGGCCGGTTACCACGCCGTCGAACTCGTCGAGGAATTCAAGGATTGGAAGAAGGAGGATTTTGCCGCTGCCCGCCGCAAGAAGCGCGAACTCGGAATGGAATTCGATGGCACCTGCGGCGTCTGGCTGCCTCTCGCCGATCCTGCCGCGCGCGATGCTTTTCTCAAGGCCCTTCGCGAATTTATTCCAACGATGCGCGAGCTGGAATGCACCCGGCTCATCATGCAAACCGGGGATAAAGTTACTGGTCTCTCTCAGGCTGAAATGCACGCGAATTGTATCGAAACCCTCAAGCGCGGCGCCGATATCGCCGCGGAAAACAACATCGAACTCCTCATCGAAAACATCGACCCGGAGGAAAATCCCAAATATTTCCTTACGCAATCTGCTGAAGGGTTCGATATCGTTCGCGCCGTCGGCAATCCGCACGTGAAATTTCTCTACGATCTTTTCCACGAGCAAATCGCCGCGGGCAATCTCATCGCCAAGCTCCGCAAAAACATCGATCTCGTCGGCCTCATCCATGTCGCCGACGTTCCCGGCCGACACGAACCAGGCACTGGCGAAATCAACTATTTGAACATCTTTCGAACCCTGGGTGAGCTTGGCTACTCGCGCTATGTCGCCATGGAGTTCAAACCGCTCGGTGAGCCAGTCCCCGCGCTTCGCGCTGCCCGTGAAATGGCCTTGAGGTTTGGCAGTGCGCAAAAACAATCAGCCCGCGAACAATCGCACCACCGGAGGTCCTATGCAACGGCGTGAAGCTTTGCGAATTCTCATGGCCGGCGGCGTCTTGCCCGCGCTTTCCACTGACGTTTTTGCAATCCTGCGCGAAGCTCATCCAGCCTCCAATTACACGCTCCGCACTCTGACTTCCCACCAAAACGACACCGTTGTCGCCATGATCGATCAGATTCTTCCTGCGACCGATACTCCTGGAGCGAAGGACGCCCGCGTCAACGAATTCATTGATGTCATCCTCACCGAATGGGCCACCGATGATGAGCGCAAAAAATTTCTCGATGGCCTCTCCGATGTCGACAAGCAGAGCAACTCCCTCTTCTCCAAGGATTTTGCTGCTGCCGCTCCCGAACAGCAGGTTGTGCTCCTTCGCTCGATGGATGAAGCTGCGGGCATTGTCCGTTCGCACGCGAAGGACCGCCCGCCGTTCTGGGAGCCGGAAGGCCGCGATACCCAGATGCAGGACGATTTCTTCACCGTCTTCAAGAACATGACTCTTCACGGCTACTACACTTCGGAAATCGGCTTCACGCAGGAACTCAAATTGCAAATCATTCCCGGTGCGCAACACGGCTGCCAGCCTGTCGGTCCCGGAATGGGCGATCCGGACGCATAGAGGCGACCATGGCGACCACAAACTACGATGCGATTATTGTTGGGTCTGGCATCACTGGCGGCTGGGCCGCGAAAGAGCTCACCGAAAAAGGTCTCAACACATTGGTCCTCGAGGCCGGCCGCTCGATCGTTCCCGAGCGCGATTACGTCGAGCACGTTCCCGTCTGGGAGCTTAAGCATCGCGGTTGGGACGATCGCTTCACACGCGAACGCACGCAACCCATCCAGCGCGAGTGCTACTACGCTTGCGACGAATACTCCCACCACTTCTTCGTGAACGACCAGGAAAATCCCTACAGCTTCGATCCCGGCAAACATTTTTCCTGGATTCGCGGCCGCCAGGTCGGCGGCAAGTCCATCATGTGGGGGCGTCACAGCTATCGCTGGAGCGATCTCGATTTTGAAGCCAACTTGAAGGATGGAATCGCCATCGACTGGCCCATTCGCTATGCGGATATCGCTCCCTGGTACGACTATGCCGAAGAGTTCGCTGGCATTTGCGGTCAGGCGGAAGGTTTGCCGCAGCTCCCCGATGGCAAATTTCTCCCTCCGATGGAATTGACTTGCGTCGAGGTGGATTTCAAAAACGCGATTGCCAAACATTTCGACCGCACGATGACCGTCGGCCGCGTCGCCGTTCTGACCCGTGTCCACCAAGGCCGCGCCGCCTGCCACTACTGCGGCTACTGCCATCGCGGTTGCATCACTGGTTCGTACTTCAGCAGTCTCAGCTCCACGCTTCCCGCGGCGCAAAAAACCGGCCGCCTCACCATCCGCCCTTATAGCGTCGTCCACAGCCTCATCTTCGATTCGAGCGCGCGGCGCATCAGCGGCGTTCGCGTCATCGACGCGCAATCCAAGGCGCCGCTCGAATTCAAGGCTCGCGTCTTCTTTCTTTGCGCCTCCACGCTCGAATCCACGCGCATTCTTCTTAACTCCGCCACGCCAGA
>Ga0187780_10004137_pt1 | contig 10877 bp, 9 predicted proteins | sample 1015_Q2_SP10_20__FD_132429 | JGI IMG/M metagenome (GOLD analysis project Ga0187780, IMG submission 132429) | Tropical peat soil microbial communities from peatlands in Department of Meta, Colombia - 1015_Q2_SP10_20_MG | ecosystem: Environmental > Terrestrial > Soil > Wetlands > Peat | place...
CAGACCTACACCGAGGGCGTGCGCTACACCGAGACCGACCGGAGCATCCTGCAGTTCGTGTCGACCCAGGTGGCGATGGCGGTCGAGCGCAAGCGCGCCGAGGCGGCGCTGCGGGCGAGCGAGGAGCAGTACCGCCGACTGGTGGACGTGGCCCCCGACCTGATCGCGGTCCACAGCGACGGGAAGATCGTGTTCATGAATCCGGCGGGCGTCCGGTTGCTGGGCGCGCGCTCGGCGGAGGAGCTGATCGGCCGGCCGATGCTCGACTTCGTGCACGCCGACAGCCGCGAGACGGTGGTCGACCGCGTCCGCACGATGATGGGGCGCGGCCGGCCGGTGCCGCTCGTGACCGAGCGGTTCGTCCGGCTCGACGGGACGCCGATCGACGTCGAGGTCGCGGCCTCGCCGCTGCTGTACGGCGACCGTCCGGCGATCCAGGTCGTGGTCCGCGACATCGGGGAGCGCAGGCGTGCCGAGGTGGCGCTGCGCGACAGCGAGGAGCGGTTCCGGTCGTTCGTCGAGTCCACGACCGACTGGGTGTGGTCGATCGACCCGGCCGGCGTCCATACCTACTCCAACCCCGCCGTCGCCCGCATCCTCGGCTACCGTCCGGAGGAAGTGGTGGGGCAGCCGGCGTTCGAGATCATGCACCCGGACGACCGGTCCGACGTCGAGCAGCAGTTTGCCGCGCTGGCGGCCGAGCGCCGGGGCTGGCGGAACCTGGTGGTCCGGTGGCGGCGCAAGGACGGGGAGTACCGGTTCCTGGAGAGCAGCGCGGTGCCGATGCTCGGTCCCGACGGGAGCCTCGAGGGATACCGCGGCGTGGACCGCGACATCACCGAGCGGGTCAAGGCCGACGAGGCGCTGCGCCGGAGCGAGGTGCGCCTGTCGCAGGCGCAGGCGATCGCGCACCTCGGCATCTGGGAGCTCGGCCTGGCCGACGCCGCCGACGTGGACCGCAATCCGCTGTGGTGGTCGGACGAGACCTACCGGATCTTCGGCTACCGGCCCGGCTCGGTCGAGGTCACCAACGAGCTGTTCTTCAGCGCCGTGCACCCGGACGACGTGGCGCGGGTGCGCGCCGCCGTCGCCGAGGCCTTGAAGAGCGGGACGGCCTACCAGGTGGACCACCGCATCCGGCGCCCCGACGGCTCGCAGCGGGTGGTCCGGGAGCAGGCCAGCATCGAGCGCGACGCCCGCGGCGCGCCGGTGCGGATGACGGGCACGGTGCTCGACGTGACCGAGCAGCGGCGCCTCGAAGATCAGTTGCGGCAGGCGCAGAAGATGGAGGCCGTGGGCCAGCTCGCGGGCGGCGTGGCGCACGACTTCAACAACCTGCTCACCACCGTGCTCGCCTCCCACGAGCTGCTGGCGACGCTGCTGCCGGCCGACGGGCCGCACCGCGAGGACCTCGAGATGATCCGGCAGGCCGCGGGCCGCGCGGCCGAGCTGACCCGGAGCCTGCTGGCGTTCAGCCGCCAGCAGGCGCTGGAGCCGCGCGCCGTGTCGCTCGAGGCGCTGCTGGCGAACTTCGTGCGGCTGGCGCGGCGGGTGGTGCCGGAGGACGTGGAGGTGTCGGTGCAGGTGGACACGCCGCACTCGGTGATCCGCGCCGATCCGGTCGCCGTCGAGCAGATGCTGATGAACCTGGTGACCAACGCGCGCGACGCGATGGCCGGCGGCGGCACCCTCCGCCTCACGGTGGGCCGCGGCCGGCTCGACGAGGAGCACCTCCGCACCTACGGCTGGGGCGAGCCGGGCGAGTACGTGACGATGTCGGTCAGCGACAGCGGCGTCGGGATGGACCCGGCGACGGTGCAGCACATCTTCGAGCCGTTCTTCACCACCAAGCCGGTCGGGCAGGGCACCGGCCTCGGCATGGCGATGGTGTACGGCCTGGTGAAGCAGCACGGCGGATTCATCAGCGTGTACAGCGAGCCCGGCCGCGGCACGACGGTGCGGGTCTATTTCCCGACCGTGGCGGAAGCGGCGGGCGAGCACCGGGTGGAGCCGCCGCCCAAGCCGCGCGGCGGCACCGAGACCATCCTGCTGGTGGAGGACGACGCGTCGCTGCGGCGCACCGCGACCCGGGTCCTCGAGAAGCACGGCTACACCGTGGTCACGGCGACCGACGGTCAGGACGCGCTGAGCGTGGTCCGGTCCCGGCCCGCCGCGCCGGACCTGATCATCAGCGACGTCGTCATGCCGCGGGCCAGCGGCCCGCAGCTCCTGGAAGCGCTGCGCGCCGCGGGCACCGAGCCGCGGATGCTGTTCACCAGCGGCTACACGGCGCGCGACGTGCACGAGCGCTCGCTGCTCGAGCACGACGTGCCGTTCCTCGCCAAGCCCTGGACCATCGACGACCTGCTCCGCAAGGTGCGCGAGGTGCTCGACCTGCCGGCCGCGAGCTGACCGCCCGCGACGACGAAGCCCCGGCGGGTCGCGGCGACCGGCCGGGGCTACGTGCGTCCGCGCCCGGGGCTACTGCTGGCAGGCCCCGTTCGGATCCGGCTTGGGGTGGTCCACCACGAGGCGGTGGTCGAGGTCGGCCACGTGCACGGCCACGTCCTCGATGAGGTTCGCCACCCGCGCCATGTGCTCGTAGTCGATGTACTCCGGCTCGTCGGTCACCTGGTGGTAGTCCGCGTGGCCGCCCGTGGTGAAGAACACCACCGGAATGCCGTAGCGAGCGTAGCTCGCGTGGTCGCTGCGGCAGTAGATGTTCTGCGGATGGCCGTTGGCGTCGAGCGAGTAGTCGAACACCAGGCCGTGGTGGTCGTCCGCGTTCACCTTCTCGACCAGGTCGCCCAGCTCGGTCGACAGCCGGCGCGAGCCGATGAGCTGCAGGTAATTCGGGTTGCCGTGGATCGGCGCGCCGTCCTTGGTCAGGCCCGTCTCGTCGGCCGAATCGCCGCGGCCGATCATGTCGATGTTGAGCTGCGCCACGATCGAGTCGCGCGGCACGGTCGGGTGGTCGGTGAACCAGCGCGAGCCGAACAGGCCCAGCTCCTCGCCGGTGTGCCAGACGAAGATGATGGACCGCTTCGGCTTCACCCGGTCGGTCGCCAGGCGCTGGGCGATCTCCAGCACCGACACCGTGCCGGACCCGTCGTCGTCGGCGCCGTTGTCGATCGAATCGGCGCGCTGGGTGCCCGGGTGCGCCGCGCGCCACCGGGCCAGCAGGCTGTCCACCCGCGCCTGCTCGGCCGGCGTGGCCTGCTTGCCGAACTGCTCCGCGCCCTGCGGCCGCACGACCTGGTTGAAGATGCGCATCGAGTCGTGGTCCACCGGCGGCAGCGTGAGGCCGATGTGGTCGTTGTGCGCGCCGATGGCGACGTACTCGCCGCGGAGGTCCGGATCGCTGCCGCGCAGGATCGCGACGACGTTGCGCGCCGGCGCCGGCTCGGTCGTGGTGGTGATGCGCGCCTGGATCGTCGGGCCCACGGTGCCCGCGGCCGCGCTGTCGAGCAGCGTCCCCAGCAGCCTGGCGGCGGCCGGCGTGGTCAGCTGGAGCACCACCGGCGTCGCCGGCCCCGACGCCGCCTCCGCGAAGCCGTACGAGGGCTGGCGCAGGAAGCCCTTGAACTGCGGCGGGATGCGCTCGAGTCCGGTCACGGCCAGCCCGGCGGCGTCGCGGAACCGGGCGAGGATCGCGCCGCCGTTGATGGGCGCCTGGGGCGAGGTCGGGGGCCCGAACACCACCAGCCGGCCCGCGGCCTGTGCGACGGGGAACGAGTCGGTCCGGTCGAGCGGACCACCGTACACGGCCGTCACGCCGTCGATCGAGCGCGGCTCGCCGGCGCCGACGCGCTGGGTCACGAAGTCGTCGAAGATCCTCAGCGTCGCGCCTCCGGCGGTGAGCGTCGAGGTGCTGTCGATCGTCCGCCGTACGAGCGGCAGGTTCTGGAAGTACCCGCCGCTGTCGCCCGCGGGCACGAGGCCGAGCTTGCGCACCTCCGACTCGATGTAGGCCGTGGCGCGCAGGTTGTTGGGCGTGCCCGCGCGCCGGCCCATCATCGAGTCGTCGGCGTAGATGTAGAGCCGGGTCATCAGGTCGGCGGCGGTGATGGCCGGGACCGTCGGCCGGGGGGCGTGCTTCAGGGGGAGGGCCGTCTGCGCGGCCAGCGCGTTCGGCGCGAGCAGGGCCAGCAACGCCACGCGGTTCACAAGGCGCATCGGGGCTCCGGGCTGACGTGGGAGATGCCGCGCGCGCCGCCCACGCCGCGGCTCGGGTGGCCCGCGAACGGCTCGGCGGCGTGGTCGGAAACGGGTCTCTTTACGCCCGCGCGCGGGGGGAAGTTTCAGGGCGAGCGGCGAGCAGCGCTTCCACCTCGGACCGGACCGGCATCGAGCGCGAGGTGCCGTGCCGGGTCACCGAGACGGCCCCCGCCGCGCAGGCGAACCGCGTGGCGGCCACCAGGTCGCGGCCCTCGGCGAGGGCCACGGCGAGCGCGCCGGTGAACGCGTCGCCCGCTCCGGTCGTCTCCACCGCCGGACCCGCGTGGAACGCGGGCACGTGGCCGGCGCCTTCGGCGTTCTTGGCGAACGCGCCTCGGCGGCCGAGGGTGATGACGACGTTGCGGGCGCCGCGGCCGAGCAGCACGTCGGCCGCCCGCTCGGCGTCCGCGCGCGTCCGCACGGGCCGCCCCGTGAGGGCCGCCGCCTCGACTTCGTTGGGCGTGAGGACGTCGCACAGCGAGTACACGCGCCGCGGCAGCCGGCGCGCGGGGGCGGCGTTGAGGATGGTGAGCACGCCCCGGCCGCGGGCCAGGGCGAGTGCGTGCTCGACCACCGGCAGCGGCACCTCGAGCTGCACCACGAACGCCGCCGAGCCCGCGATCAGCTCCGCCGCGAGGTCCACTTCCGCCTCGGTCAGCGCCGAGCTCGCGCCCGGCACGACCACGATCGCGTTCTCGCCGCTCGCCGGATGGACGACGATGGCGGCCGCGCCGCTCGGCTCCTCGGGAGCCTCGAAGCAGAACCGGGTGTCGATGCCTTCGGCAGCCCAGGTCTCCCGCGCCAGCGCGCCGAACGGGTCGCGGCCGATCTTGGCGACCAGGCTCACCGGCACGCCGAGCCGGGCCGCGGCCACGGCCTGGTTCGAGCCCTTGCCGCCGGGGCTGAGGCGGTACTCCGCGCCCAGCACCGTCTGCCCCCAAGCAGGCAGCGTCCGGCTGCGGAACGCCAGGTCGGCGACGAAGATGCCCATCACCGTGATGCGACGGTCGGTCACGCCCGGCCTCCTTCCCCGCGCTCGCTTGCGCGGTCGGGGATTCTACTGTAACGTCGGCGGCCATACCACACAGGCTGTTCGGCTCTCACACCGCCACACACGAGGGGGGATCGCATGTCGTTGGCCGCATCCAGGGTGCGCCGGCTCGCCGGCGCGGGGCTCGGTCTGCTGGTGGCCGGAACGGCCGCGTGCTCGAGGGAGCGCGTGGTGCAGGGCGAGTGCCGCTCGTACAACGGCGCGGACGTGTGCACATGGGGCCGGATGCAGGGCGACGCGGTGGTGGCGTTCGGCGCGACGATCCCGCTCAGGTCGGTCGAGAACGTGCCGGCGGAGATGCCGATGGCGTGGCCGCCGAAAGCGGACCTGGTGGTGGCGCTGCCGTCCGCGGTGCGGGCCGCGACGGGCTACGATCACCTGAACGTGTTCTGGGAGCCCCACGGTCACCCGCCGGGGCCGTATCTCGCGCCGCACTTCGACATCCACTTCAACAATCTCTCCGTGGCCGACGTCGCCAGGATCGACTGCGCCGACTCGACGAAGCCCGCGGTCCTGCCGGCCGCCTACGAGCTGCCGGACGTGACGATCCCGGATGTGGGCACGCTGATCGGCATCTGCGTGCCGGGGATGGGCATGCACGCGCTCCCGTCGGCGGAGCTGCACTCGACCGCCGTGTTCGAGAGGACGATGCTCGTCGGCTACTACCACCAGAAGCCGGTCTTCGTCGAGCCGATGATCACGCGGGCGACGCTGCTCGCTCGCAGGAGCTTCTCGCTCGACGTCCCGGCCGTCCCCGGGGCGCCCGCGAACCTGAAGCCGCCGGCCGCCTTCGAAGCCGTGTACGACAGCACGGCGCAGGCGTACCGGTTCACCTTCCGGGCGACGCGCAGCTAGAAGAGCAGGGTGTAGGGTGTAGGGTGTTGAACTCACATCTCCCACACCCTACACCCCGCACCCTCCACCCCCTTCAGTTCACCGCCACAGCTTCGAAATGGTGTAGATCGCGAGTCCGACGAGCCCCCCGACCAGCGTGCCGTTGATCCGCACGAACTGCAGGTCGCGGCCCACGGCCAGCTCGAAGCGGTGCGACGTGGCCGCGGGGTCCCAGCCGGCCACGGTCTGGGCGATGAAGTCGGCGATCTCCTGGCGGTACTCCTCCACCACCGACGCCGTGACGTCGATGACCACGTCGTCGATCTCGTCGAGCGTCGACCGGTTCGCGAGCAGGGCCGTGCCGAACGCCGCGATGCCGCTCTCGAGCGGGCCGGGGGCGGCGCCGTCCGATCGGGTGGCGAAGCGTGTCACGGCGCCCCGCATGGTCTCCCACACCCGGCCGGTGAGCTCGGCCACCGACGGGTCGGCGAGCCACTCTTCCTTGAGGACCTCGGCCCGCGCGATGGCCTCGGGGGAGTGCTCGAGGCGGTCGATGAAGTCCCGCAGCGCCGTGTCGAACGCGGCGCGCAGCGCGTGATGCGGGTCGGCGCCGATGCCCTGGAGCATCGCCTCGATCGCGGCGACGATCCGCTGGTAGAGCATGTCGTCGACGACGCCGGGCACCCACCACGGGCTCTCGGCCTTGACCTGCTCGCGGATCAGCTCGCGGTTGTCGTGCACGGCCTGCGCGGCGAGCCGAACGGCTTCGTCGAGCAGCTCCTGGTGGCGGTTGCCGGCCACCACCAGCGAGAGGGTCTTGCCGAGCGCGGGCGCGACCCGCGTGGCCCTGAGCTGGGCGATGAGCCCCTGCTGTACCAGCGTCCGCATCTCCTCGTCGGGCAGCGCGTCGAGCGTCCGGGCGACGCCGCTCGCGACCTGCTGCGCGATGCGCCGGCTGTTGTCCACCCGGCTGAGCCACCGCGCGGCGCGCTCCGCCGGCCGCACCTCGCGCAGCTTCGCGGCGATCACCTCGCGGGTGAGGAAGTGGCTCTGCACGAAGTTGCCGAGCACGCGCCCGATCCGCTCCTTGCGGGTCGCGACGATGGCCGTGTGCGGGATCGGGATGCCAAGCGGATGGCGGAACAGGGCGGTGACGGCGAACCAGTCCGCGAGCCCGCCCACCAGCGACGCCTCGGCCGTGGCGCGCACGAAGCCCAGCCACGGATAGCGCGCCTCGAACGAGCGGGCGGCGGCGAAGACGGCCGCGGCGGCCGCCAGGAGGCCGGTGGCCCGGCGCCGCATCGCGTCGAGCTGCGCCTGCCGGGCGTCGTCGTCGGGCCGCGACCAGAGCGAGGCGGGCGTGGTCATCGCGCCCCAAGATAACGCGCCGTCGGCGGCCCGGCGTATCTTACCGCGCCCACGGGGAGCCGAGCATGGACCGAGCGATCCTGAACGCGAACCAGCAGCGCCGGGTGGGCACGCACCTGCGGCTGCTCGGGGAGGACTTCGACGACCTGGCCGCGTGGCCCGAGCTGAGCAGGCCCGGCGAGCCGTACCAGTCCCTGCGGGCGCTCATCGCGCGGCTCACCGGAGCCGTGGCGGCCCTGGCCCGCGCTCTCGCCCTCCCGCCGCACGAAGCTCCGCCGCTGCGCCGGCGCGTCATGGCCACGGCGGAGGTCTGGGCGAGCAGCATGGAGGACATCAAGTCGCGGCATCTAAAGGCGTACGGCCGGGTCCACCCGGACCTGGGGCCGGAGCTCGATCCCCGCGTGGACGAGATCGTCGCGATGCTCCGGGAGGCGGCGGACCTGGCGGACCGGCTCCCGGATCGCTAGCCGGTCAGCCGAACTGCACCGACCGCTTGGTCAACGACCCGAAGTTGTACCCGGTGATGGGGAAGGTGACGGGCCCGGGCTCCTCGACGGCGCTGCCCGCCGCGGCGATGACGGGCACGAAGTGCTCGTGCGTCGGCAGCGCCATCCGCACCCCGGGAGCGAGCCGCCGGTAGTCGAGCAGCGTGTCCACGTCCTGCCGCGCGAGCACGTCGGCGGCCCAGGCGTCGAACTCCGAGGCCCAGGGGGGGGTCACGGCGTCGGGCGACCAGTCCATCGCGCGCAGGTTGTGGGTCAGGAATCCGCTGCCCACGATCAGCACGCCCTCGCGGCGCAGCGGCGCCAGCGCCCGGCCGAGCTCGAACAGTGTGGCGGGATCCAGGTTCGGCAGCGACACCTGGAGCACCGGCACGTCCGCGTCCGGGTACATCGCGATCAGGGGCACGTAGGCGCCGTGGTCGAGGCCGCGATCGGACTCGATCACCGGCTGGGTGCGGCCCAGCAGCTCGCGCAGCCGCCGGCCGAGCTCGGGCGCGGGCGGCGCCGGGTACTGCACCCGGTAGTACTTCTCGGGAAAGCCGTAAAAGTCGTACACCAGCGGCACCGGCCGCGTGGCGGAGAGCGTGATCGGCTTCTGCTCCCAGTGCGCCGAGAGCATCAGCACGGCGCGGGGCCGGGGCATCGCGCCGGCCCACCGCCGGAGCTGGGCGACCCACTCCTCGTCGTCGAGCAGGAACGGGGATCCGTGGGCGAGAAAGATCGCCGGCGCGCGATCGGGCATGGACGACTCCATCATATGGAAGAGTAAGGATAACCACGTGATACCCGATGCAACTGCTCCAAATTGCCGCAGGCCTTGCTGCGCGGGGTTTCCGTGGGATATTTGAGCGACTTGCGGGGACCGGCGGCCCCGCGACGGTTTGCGGTGACGTGGGAGCGCCGGCGCGAGGGGCGGGGGCCCAGGTGACGGGAGTGACGGCATGACCGATCCGGGGACGAGCGAGCAGCAGTCCCGCTGGACCGTCGAAGTGCTGCGCCGGGCCGGTGCCGCCCTGAACGGGCGGATGGTGGGCGTGTGGGTGGTGGAGGAGAACGGGTCGCTGAGGCCGCTCGCCAGCAACGGGACCGAGGCGCAGGCCTGGGAAGTGACGCCTGACGTGAAGGTCGCGGTGACGCACCTGGCGATGCCGGCTCCGCCGGGGAGCCGCTGGGTCGCGGGGCGCCTGGCCGACGACCAGTGGTGCGTGGCGCCGGTGCGCGACAGCGTGCCGGATCCTCCGCCGGTCGAGCGCGAGCGTCGCAGCCGCGAGCGGCTCGCGCTGGAGCTGGCGGGCCTGTGCCTCGGGCTCTCCGCCCGCGTCCTCGGCGAGGGGATGCCGGCGGACCTCGACCTGTTCGAGCGCTTCATGGAGCAGCTCGGCAGCTTCGCCCAGGACATCGGCGGCCCCCTGGCCGTGGCGCGCACCGCGGTGGTGCGGAGCGGCGCGGTGCTCGCCGAGGCCGTGCCGACCGACGAAGCGGTGCGCGCGCGGCTGATCGAGGACCTGCGGGCCGCGGGCCGGGCGCTTGAGCAGGCCGTCTCGCTCGTGCGCACCGTGCACGACCGGGCGCGCGCGGTGCTCGAGCACGGCGGGGAGTTCGACGTGGTACAGGTGGTGTGGTCGTGCGTGGACGCGGAGCGGCCGCAGGCGGCCCTGCGCGGCGCGTCGATCGAGCTCAAGACGCTGGCGTACGTGGTTTCGGTTCCGGGGAGCGCCGACAGTCTGCGCATGGCGGTCTCGTCGATGCTGCGGCTGGCCGTCCGCGGGCTGCAGGGCCGGGTCGGCGCGGTGACGGTCTCGCTCGAGAACGTGGGACCGGTGGTGCGGCTCGTCGTGTCCGCACCCGGCGCCGAGGTGACCGACGGCCAGAGCGCGGTGGCGGACGCGCGCCGCGTGGTGGAGACCGCGTTCGGCGGCACGCTGACGGTGACCTCGGTCGCGGGAGAGGGCGCGACGCTCACGCTGTCGCTGCCGGCCCCGACGCACCGGTTCCGGGACCCGGCGCTGTGGTGGGAGCGGTAGCGGGATACATCGCGTACCGCTTCTGACTGAGGACGACGACCTCCGCGTTGCACTAGCTGGCTCCGCGTGTCGCGAGGTTTCGCCCGTCACGGCGACCGCGGCCGTGGGGATCTTGATGCTTCCTTGACGCCGCGCGGTGCTTTTCTGACCCCATCCTGACGCCCGGCCCGTTACTCTCCGGCCATGCTCGACCTCGTCTACATCGCCGTCACCGTGGCCTTCTTCGGCCTGATGCTCGCGTACGTCGCGGGCTGCGAGCGGCTGGGGAGGGACGGCACCGGAGAACAGGAGCGCCCGTGAGCGCCGAGACCGTGGTCGCGGGCCTCGTCTCGCTGGTGCTGCTCGGCTACCTCGTGTACACGCTGCTCAAGCCGGAGCGGTTCTGACCGTGGGCGGCATGTCGCAGGCGCGGTCGGGCCGTCCGCGCCGCCGGGCGGCTTCGCCGAGGGTGCGATGACGCTGAGCGGCTGGCTCCAGATCCTGGTGTTCTCGGTGGCGGTCCTGCTCGTCACCAAGCCCGTGGGCCTCTACATCCTCAAGGTGTACGACGGCTCGCTGCGCTGGCTCGCGCCGGTGGAGCGGGCGATCTACCGCCTGTGCGGCATCGATCCGGCCGAGGATCAGCACTGGACCCGCTACGCGGCGGGGCTGCTGGCCTTCAGCGCGGTCTCGATGCTGGCGACCTACGTGGCGCTGCGACTCCAGGCGCACCTGCCGCTGAACCCGTTCCACCGGGTGGCGGTGACCGACCGCCAGGCCTTCGAGACGGCCGCCTCGTTCACGACCAACACCAACTGGCAGTCGTATTCCGGCGAGACGGTGATGAGCTACCTCTCGCAGATGATGCAGCTCGCCTTCCACAACTTCACCTCGGCGGCG
>Ga0187780_10004138_pt1 | contig 10876 bp, 12 predicted proteins | sample 1015_Q2_SP10_20__FD_132429 | JGI IMG/M metagenome (GOLD analysis project Ga0187780, IMG submission 132429) | Tropical peat soil microbial communities from peatlands in Department of Meta, Colombia - 1015_Q2_SP10_20_MG | ecosystem: Environmental > Terrestrial > Soil > Wetlands > Peat | place...
CAACAACAAGCGCAGTTACATGCGTTCCGGCGATGTTGGCTGTTCCAGATCATTGGTGATGGATTCTAAGACCAGACGACGAAACTCGTCAACCTTCAGTTTCGATGCCCTGGTCTACGCCGAGGATCAATTCTTTTTTCCCTAACAGCTGTCTGGCGTTAATGTCATGTCTTCCCGGCGCGTTGTGAACATCCTCTCGCCCCAGCAAATGCAGCCCTCCAGACGGATTACCTGTTGGGGTTCTCGGCCATTACGAAGGTGACGTTTACAGCGGAGCCGGTGGCGGCTAGCATGGACGCGTGGTTTGGCAGTTCTGGGGGAGGGCTGCCGGGCGTCCTGAGCTATTGCGCACAGGACGCCTTTTTGCTTTTAGACAACTGTTGGATTGTTAGGAATGTTCGCACTAGCTTTGCGGTTTCTGCGGGACGGAACTTAGTAGGCCATTAATCCTCAAGGGCACTGGGCTCACACCCTGTTGCCACCACGAGACGAACGGCCCATCACTCACCCTTAGGCAGACAAACCATTCCAAAAAGTTCCCCTAGCTTTTGCAGGTAACCTTCGTAGGTTTCGTGAGGCTCTGCCGTGCGCTCCCATTCTTCTCGCGACAGGGGAACCACAAAACTCTGGGCGAACGGCTTGGTCGATTTAGCTTCACTCATGTTCAAAACGGATCATCGGCTCTGTGCTGAAGGTGAGGTTTGCTCGGGTCAAGATATAGCTCGTGACCAGCCCCGCAAACTGCCGACGTATCAAACACCCAGTCCTGTGGGGCGACTCTCGGTTTCCAAGTTCCCGCGGAGACGCCCGATAGTCTATGACTAATTATAAATTGTTTGGTGACTACGGCCAGTTTGACACGACTGAAGGGAGGTACTCCACCGGGAATCACGGAGGCCGTATCCAAGGTCATCGACGGAAGGCACGAACCTGAGCACATCTCCACGTCCTTCGTGGAGCGCCTGAATTTGAGCCTGAGGATGCATCTGCGCCGCTTTACTCGCCTGACAAATGGATACTCGAAGAAGCTGGAGAATCTTCACGTGTTAACACTCCTGTAACACCCCTGTATTAAACTTCGACTCCGATTTGGTACCAGTCAACTCCCGTTACAGGAGATCCCGATGAGCGCTGCACCAGCGTCAATTCCTTCCCCGGCAGCACCCCGACCGCAACCCGTTCCCGCACTCGAAGCCAAACTCAAGAAAAGTCCCGGCCGCGTGGGCGTACTAATCTTCGGCGTCGTCCTGATCATTGGGGTCATCTACGCAGGTTCCCACCTTCTTAACGATCTTTCACAAGTTCACAGCACGTCGATTTTGCCGTTCTTGTTGCTTACCCTGGCGCTGCTGGTCGCCCTGGGCTTTGAATTTGTAAACGGATTTCACGATACGGCCAATGCTGTGGCGACGGTCATCTACACCCATTCGCTCGATCCCCACATCGCGGTCGTGTGGTCGGGCTTCTGGAACTTCCTGGGGGTCGTAACCTCCACAGGCCTGGTAGCTTTCGGCATCATCTCGCTCTTGCCCGTCGAACTGATTCTGCAGGTGGGAAGCAAGGCTGGTTTCGCAATGGTGTTTGCCCTGTTGGTGGCGGCGATCATCTGGAACCTGAGCACGTGGTATTTCGGCTTGCCGGCGTCGAGCTCGCATACCCTGATTGGCTCGATTATCGGGGTGGGAATTGCCAACCAACTGATGGCGGCGAGGAGCGGAACCAGCGGCGTCGATTGGGCGCAGGCTCTGAACATTGGGAAGTCTCTGCTCATTTCGCCGTTGGTTGGATTTGCAGTCGCGGCGCTCCTCTTGCTGGTGATGAAGGTCGTCGTAAAGAATCGCAAGCTCTATCAGGCTCCCGAAGGAACCCAGCCGCCACCATTCTGGATTCGCATGCTCCTGTTGCTGACGTGCACGGGGGTGAGCTTCGCTCATGGATCGAACGACGGCCAGAAGGGCATGGGATTGATCATGCTCATTCTGATCGGCACGGTACCCACCGCCTACGCGTTGAATCACGCTGTAACCAAGAAGCAGTCGCAGGATTTCATCGCGGTCTCCCAGCAAGCGGCAAATACGCTGAGCAACTACGTCAGTCCGAACGCTGTCATCAGTGATGCACGTGAGGATGTAACGGCTTTCGTCCGGACGAAGGAATTCACGCCAAACACCATGCTCGCTCTTCGCCAGCTGGTCGGCGAGATTGGAAACGAGACCGCTTTATTCGGCGAGTTGGCCAAGGTGCCAAATGATCGGGTCCGCAATTTCCGCAATGACCTCTATCTCGTCAGCGAAGCCCTACGCCTGATGCAGAAGACCCACCAGCCGCAGATTTCCGCCAGCGACTGGCAGGTGCTGACCAACTACAAAAAGCACGTTGACAACGCAACCAAGTTCATTCCGGGATGGGTAAAGGTTGCGGTGGCGATGGCGCTGGGCCTGGGGACGATGGTGGGCTGGAAGCGCATCGTAATAACCGTCGGCGAAAAGATCGGCAAAGATCACCTGACCTATGGGCAAGGTGCCGCAGCCGAAATTACCGCGATGGCCACGATCGGTGCAGCCGATTGGTTCGGCCTTCCGGTCAGCACCACGCATGTGCTCTCTTCAGGAATAGCCGGAACAATGGCAGCTAATCATTCCGGGCTGCAATGGGGAACAGTGCGAAATCTGGTGATGGCGTGGGTGCTGACCCTGCCCGCTTCGATCGTGCTCGCAGGCTTCTTGTTCTGGGCTTTCAAGAGCACGTTCTAACCGCCGCCGCACCAGCTCAACACGGTGGGTGGTCTGTCCTGTCGCGGACCGAAGGGCGGGGGTTTGGAAAGTCCCCAGCCTAACCTCGCAAAAACCGCTCAGTTTAGGATGGGGCACCCGCAGCCTACGATCAGTTCTTGTGAACTCGATCCGCCACCCAATCGCCTGCTTCGCGAGTGCCTAAGTTGCCGCCAATATCCTGGGTGGTTTTCTTCTGGCGGACAGCTTCGAGAACTGCGGCTTCTATCTTCTCGGCTTCGCGAGTCAGTCCGAGATGATTCAACATCATGGCCGCCGTCAAGATCGCGCCAAAGGCGTTGGCGAGATTTTTCCCGGCAATCAGCGGCGCGGAACCATGCACGGGTTCGAACATGGACGTCTTTCCGGGATGAATATTGCCGCTGGCCGCCATTCCCAAACCACCCTGTAGACCCGCTGCCAGATCGGTGATGATGTCTCCGAACATGTTGTTGGTGACGATCACATCGAACTGGCGCGGATCGCGCACCATTTGCATACAGAGCGCGTCCACGTACATGTGCTCGGCCTTAACTTGCGGATAGTCACCGCTGACCTGCTTAAACACGCGTTGCCACAAGCTGCCAGCGTGAGTCATGGCATTTGATTTGTCGCACATGAGCACGCGCTGACGGCGGCTGCCATCTTGTTTTGTGTGGTGCGAGCAAAATTCGAAGGCATAGCGGATGATGCGCTCGACCCCCTTGCGTGTATTGATGTCCTCCTGAATCGCAACTTCGTCGGGCGTTCCGCGTTTAAAGACACCGCCAGCATCTGTATAGACCCCTTCAGTGTTTTCACGTACCACGACAAAATCGACGTCTTTGGGCTCGACCCCCTTTAGAGGACACAACGATGAATCCAGCAGGCGGACGGGGCGGACGTTGGCGTAGAGATCCATCTGGAAGCGCATACCGAGAAGAATTTCTTTGGCATGGATGTTGGTTGGAACTCGCGGATCACCGAAAGCGCCAATCAAGATGGCATCGAAATCACGCTGTAAGGTCAGGAAGCCATCCGGCGGAACGGTAGTACCATCGGAGAGATAGCGGTCCGCGCACCAATCGAAGTCGGTTGTCTCGATATTGGCTCCAGCGGCGGTCATGACTTTGACGGCCTCCGGGATTACTTCTTTGCCGATGCCATCACCCGGAATAGTTGCTACGTGTTTTCTCTGGGCCACGCAGAAGAAGATACCAGCTTATTGTCCAAGATAGTTTGGATTTCCGGGCTTCAGCCCAGGAATTCGTTGTGCGACTCCACTGTATAATTAAAGCTTGTCTCATGGCCTCCGCGACCATCCATAACAGCCCCCCAACTGGCTTGACAAGCCTGCAGGCAGAGTTCAATTCCCTGCTGTCAAGCTGCGGCGTTTTTGAGTTGAGCGGCCGGTCGAAGATCAATTTGTCGGGAAACGACCGCGTGCGCTGGCTCAATGGCATGATCACGAACAAAGTTCGAGACCTCGCAGTTGGGCAGGGTATCTACGCTTTCGTGCTGAATCCGCAGGGGCACATTCTCGGCGACTTGTATGCGTACAACCGTGGCGAATCACTGCTGATCGATACCGATCAAGCGCAAAACGAGAAGTTGCTGGGCATCTTTCGCAAGTACATCATCATGGACAAGGTTGACATTGCGAATCTGAGCGACAGGCTGACCGCGATCGGTATTGCGGGACCGCAGGCTCGCAAGCTGCTCATCCGCGCAGGTTTGGATTGTCCGAAGTTAGCACCCATGCAGTTCGCAGAGGTGACGTCGCGAGATCTGCCTCTGACGATCTGCCGCACTGACAATCCGGCACTCGAATCCTATGAAATCTGGCTCGCGCCGGAGCATACTTCTGTTGTCTCAGATGCTCTCACAAATGCAGGTGCGACCCCGATCAGCGCAGCCACTTTGGAGCTACTGCGGATCGCGAGCGGGATTCCGCGGTATGGTCAGGACATTCGCGAACGTGATCTGCCGCAGGAAACAGAACAACTGCGAGCTCTACACTTCAGCAAAGGGTGCTACATAGGCCAGGAAATCGTGGAGCGTATTCGTTCTCGCGGCAATGTGCACCGCATGTTCACAGGCTTCGAAGTGCAGGGGGCCTTGCCGGCGGCAGGAACGCAAATTCAGTCCGATAACAAGGATGTCGGAGAGGTTACGAGCGCTGCTTCTTTCCCTTTATCTAGTGGAGAGCGATTACTCGCGCTCGGCTACGTAAGACGAGAATTTACGAATGGACAGCGGCTCCGTGCTGGTGAAGCTGAGCTTAAACCTGCTTTCGTCCCGTTCTCCGCAATCTTCCATCAATATAAGGGAATTAATCCGCATGGCTGACAAAAAACAGGAATCTTTCACAGTCACCGACCGCCGCCTGTTCACACCGGACGGTGAAGTCCGCAACGAGGTCGCCGAGGAAGAAGTTTCGACGTCCTCGGTGAGAACTGAACCCTCAGCAGCCAAGCCCCAGGCTCCCGCCGTGCCTCCCGCGCCTTCCGCTGCTGAGCAGGCGAAGCAGGCCGATGAATATCGTAAGTCTGCAAAGGATCTGGATAGACGAGTAGAGCTGAGTGGTCATTCCGCCACGGACCTGGAAATGACATTTGAGCGGTTCATTGCGTCGTTGTACATGAGCGCCATGCTGCAACTCGGCCTGATGCATGAACAAGGGGCGGAGCCGCGGGTGGACCTGATCGGCGCGCGGCAGACCATCGACACAATCGGCATGCTTTCGGAGAAAACCAGGAACAACCTCACGAGTACCGAACAAAACCTGCTGCAGAACTGCCTCTATGAACTGCGCATGGCTTACGTCGAAGTAACAAATGCGCTGACCCGTCCGCCCAAAGCTACCGGCACGGACCCTGTTAAGCGATGAAGGCAACGCTGACCGTTTTGGGCAGCGGCACATCCATGGGCGTGCCCACCATCGGGTGCGACTGCGCGGTTTGTCATTCCTCTGATCTGCACGATCGCCGTACGCGTCCGTCAGTTCTAGTCGAATACGGCGGAAATGTAGTAATGATTGATTCGACGCCTGACTTTCGCGAGCAGGCGATTCGCGAGCACATCACCAAAATTGATGCCGTACTCTACACCCACACCCACGCCGATCACATTCTCGGCATTGACGACCTTCGGCCGCTGAGTTTTCGGCATAAGCCGAATAAACTTCCCCTTTATGCCAGTTCGGAAGCAGGAGATTTCATACGCGGCATGTTCCGCTACATTTTTGACGCGGATTACAAATTCGGCGGGCTTCCGCAGGTGGAACTTCGGCCGATTGATGGCCCCGTTGAATTGTTCGGAGCCACGTTTGAGCCGGTTCCAGTAATTCATGGCGACGCCCAGATTTACGGTTTCCGTTTCGGGAGCGCCGGCTATTTGACCGATCACAGCGAAATTCCAGAGGCTTCCTTTGCTAAGCTGCAGGGTCTGGATATTTTGTTTCTCGATGCCCTGCGACATAAGCCGCATCCGACGCATTCGACGGTCGCAAGCTCGTTGCAAATTGTAGAGCGACTTAAGCCGAAGCGGGCCTTTTTTACTCATATTTGCCATGATTTGCCGCATGAAGCGACGAACGCGTCCCTTCCGCCCAATGTGCGGCTTTCCTACGACGGGATGAAGCTGAATTTTGAAATTTAGAACTTGACACTGGACAGTCCCCGATGCGGGTCTTTCATAAACTCGAGGAGATTCCGGCTGATTTTGGGCCAACCGCGGTCAGCGTCGGCAATTTTGACGGAGTGCACCGCGCCCACGCTCATGTGCTGAACATCATTGTTCAGCGGGCGAAAGACTCCGGGCTAAAATCCGTGGCAGTTACCTTCGAACCGCATCCGGTTCGTATTCTTCGCCCTGATGCCGACCTGCGGCTGCTGACACCAACAGCGGAAAAGCTACGCCTTCTGTCCGAGACCGGACTCGACGCTGCACTTCTCCTCCCGTTCACACGCGATCTGTCGTTGATGCCTCCCGATCAGTTCGCACACGATATGCTGAAGAAGAGCTTGCAAGCCCGCGAGGTGCACGAAGGTTATAACTTTCGCTTTGGACACAAGGCTGCCGGAAATGTTGCCCTGCTCGAAGAATTCGGCAATCTGCTAGGGTTTGAAGTTCACGTCTATCCGGAAATGCGTTTGCGTGGCGAACCGGTTTCAAGCAGCCATACTCGCAAGCTGATCAGGGAGGGCCGGGTCAGCCGAGCGCGACACCTTCTCGGAAGACCCTTCGCCATCCTGTCAACGGCGGGACGCGGGCGCGGGTATGGCGCTAAATACACGGTGCCTACGATCAATCTGAGCCGCTATGAGGAACTTGTTCCTGCGGATGGCGTCTACATCACACGCACAAGGGTCGGGCAAGAATGTTTTGATTCGGTGACCAACGTCGGCAAAAGACCCACCTTTGAAGTTGAATCGTTTGCCATCGAAACCCACTTGCTGAATTTCCATCCCATTGAGTTGGCGCCGGAAACAGAGGTTGAAATTCATTTTCTGCAACGGCTGCGTGATGAAGTAAAGTTCCCCTCGGTTGAGGCCTTGCGTGAGCAGATCGCGCGAGATGTAAGGAAAGCGCGGCGCTACTTTCACCTACTCCGCAAATAGCCAAATTCCGATTGCGCGCCGACGCTGAAAAATTGAGAATCGGCGAATGGCTGCAAGCGCCTCGTTTGTTCTTCCCAGAACCACTGCAACCCAACGCCGGGTCTTGGTCGCGGCGGCCATGGGTTGGATGCTCGATGCCTTCGACGCCATGCTCTACGCGCTGGTGCTCGCGCACCTCATGCGTGATCTCGGCATGAGCAAAGCGACTTCCGGTCTTCTCTACACGTTGACCCTGTTGGCCTCTGGAATCGGCGGAGTGCTGTTCGGCTTCGTGGCGGACCGGATCGGGCGGAAGCGGGCCTTAATGCTCAGTATTCTGACTTATTCGATCTGCTCATTCGCCTCCGGACTGGCAACTTCAGTTGTGATGTTAGCGATATTCCGCTTCATTCTCGGACTCGGCATGGGGGGCGAATGGAACACCGGCGCAACATTGGTCGCAGAAACCTGGCCGTCGGACTTGCGGGCCAAAGCTATCTCCATCGTCCAAAGCTCCTGGGCGATCGGATATGCGCTGGCTGCGCTCGTGGCCGGTATCGTTCTTCACTATGCCAACTGGCGTATGGTGTTCTTCGTTGGCATTTTGCCTGCAGTGTTCACCTTGTGGATCCAGAGAAGCGTGCCAGAATCGGAGATGTGGAAGGAACATCATCGGCTCGCGCAGGAATCCAAGCGTGTGGCCGACGCTCAGCAGCTATACGCTCATGACAGCTTCATGCGGCTATTCAGACCGCCTTATGTAAGATCGACTTTAACCCTGCTCACGGCAACTTTCTTCGGGATGTTTGGCTGGTGGGGCCTGTTCACTTGGGTTCCTCCCTACTTAGCACTGCCCGTATCTCAGGGAGGACGTGGCTTTGGCATTCTTGGAACCACTACCCTGCTCGTGACCTTAAATCTTCTTGGAATGTTTCCCGGTTATGCCAGCTTTGGATGGTTCGCAGATTGGCTGGGGCGGCGCACTTCGTTCATTCTTTATACCCTGTGCGCAGCGATTCTGGTTCCTTTCTACGCCGCAGCCAGACAGCCGTGGATCCTGATGCTCATCGGAACTGTAACTGCGTTTTTCGGGACTGGATTTTTCTCGGGTTCCGGAATTATCGGCAGCGAAATCTTCCCGACGGTGGTGCGGGCTCGCGCGATGGGCTTCACGTACAACGGAGCCCGGGCAATGAGCGCCCTGGCGCCATTTATCATCGGCCGGGTCGGACAGGTGAAAGGTCTGGATTGGGCTTTCTACGTTTGCGCGGTCTCTTTCTTCCTTGCGTCCGCTGTTGCCACACAGCTCCCCGAGACTAAGGGAAAGAAGCTTGAGTGAGATGCCTACTCGGCTAGTGCGGCAAATAGCCGGCTTCCAGCGGAAGCTTTCCATCAACCTTGAGCACATTCACCTGGTCGTCGATGGAATGCACTTCCACCAAGCCCATAGCGCCCGGCGTGCTTTCGACTATGTGCAGGACATCCTCGTCAGAATCCACCACAGTGATGCGATCCTTGTGTGAGGCGATGAAGGATTTGAGTTCGTCCCCGGAGACCTTATTTAAGCGTTCGAGCGTGATTGCCTCTCCAGCCGAATTTTTGTGGAGAACGATCACCACATCTTTCCCGTCTTCCCATTTCCTGCTTTCGAGGCGAAACAACCTAGCCAGATGAACGGATGAAATCTCCCGCGTGCCGTTATCTTTATTGACCACCACCGCCATGTGGTGCGCAAAACAGGGAAGGACAGAGAACAGCAGGAAGCCCAGTAGAGAGATAGTGCGAGAGTTCTTCATACACTCACCCCGAAACAGAGGTTAAAAGAAGATTACTGATTAGTTGTAAAAATGCTGTAAAAACCGCTTGGGCAACAGTTACGCTGGTAATCGCTCCGCAGGTCACAAGTGTGCCTGGGCCGCCGCTATTCAATTGGCTCAATGACAGGAATCTCCTGCTGGATTCGGCGGTCTGGCATCTGCACCACCACGATAGCTACCAGCACCAGGAGAATGCCTATGGTCTGGATTGGCCTCAGCACTTCGCCCAGGGCCACGGCCGCGATCAGAATCGAGAACACCGGCTCGAGGCAGCTGGTCACGATGGCTCGCGTCGGCTCAAGATGCTGCAGGCCGGCAAAGTAAAGCGCGAACGGAGCCAGAACGGACATCAAGGAGAAAACCAGTAGAAACAGCCACTGCCCACCCGAATAATGCGCGGCCGCGATCCTCCAGGGAGGGTTAACCAGCAGCCAGAAAAGTGACGCGCTAAGAACCACGTACAAGAGAACGGTCCAGCGATCGTACCGGGCCAGGACGCTATGGCCGCCAAGGTTGTAGAAGGCAAAAGAGAAGGCTGCCAGTGCCCCGGCGGCAGTACCGATGACATCCATCTGAAACCCGCCGCTATTGAACAATCCGATGACAAGCGCGATGCCAGCCATTGCCAAGCCCACAGCGACAACGCGCGGGAGCGTAGGCTTTTGTAATCCGCGCGCAACCGTGTAGAGCAACACCAAGACCGGCGCGGTGTACTGCAAGATGATGGCCGTCGCTACGTTGGTTCTTTGGATTGCCAGGTAGTACAGATAATTCGAGGCGGCCACGCCAAAGACCCCCAGCAGGAACATGCGTCCGAAATCGGCGAACGGCAGCTTCAATCGTTGCCAGCCGCGGAGCCGCATTAGCACGCATGCCAGCAGCAGGAACGAAAATGTGGTGCGGCTTTGAGACAGGATTAACGGGTCTATCGGACGGAGAGCTTGTCCCTGCAGCAGCAAGCGCCCGGTGAATGCGGCCCGTCCCAATGTTGCCGCAACTCCCCACAGAAAGGTAGCACTCGCGATGTAGCAATACCCGCGGATGGGGTGGCGACGATTAATTTGGAATTGTTGGCCCTCGATTCTGAGAGCATAAACCACGGAGGATGCACCCAGACAGCGTATTCTGTGCATCCGTGTTAATTCATCGACCTAGCGGTCCACGTACTCAATCGTGTAAGTGATTTTTGCAGTCTTACTGAGCATGGCGGAGACCGAGCAATACTTCTCCTCGGAGAGCCTGACCGCGTCTTCCACTGCTTTGCGCGAGACTTTGCCTCCAATGATGTAGGTCAGGCGGATGTCGGTGAAAACAGTCGGGGGAGTCGGAGCGCGGTCCGCCTCGGCGCGGACTTCCACGCTTACGAATGGCTCACGCTTTTTGCGCAAAATACTGACCACGTCATAGCCGGTGCAACCGCACAGGCCAATCAGCACCAGCTCCGTTGGGCTGTTACCGGCCTTGCTGTCGCCATCAACAACGATGCGATGGCCGCTGGCAGCAACGGCGTCAAAACATTGGTCCCTTTTCCAAGTTACATCCGCCTTTATCATTGCGGCTCCTGGCAGGTCGATTCCGATTTCAGTTGGCGATTACCAAGAAATATTCATCTCTTGTTATCCGTGACTGGCTCAGGATGGATTAAGACCCTGAACAGCTGTGGCGCCGCTTGCTTAAAGCGAATCTCCAACTCCGTTTGCACGTCGTG
>Ga0187780_10004139_pt1 | contig 10876 bp, 11 predicted proteins | sample 1015_Q2_SP10_20__FD_132429 | JGI IMG/M metagenome (GOLD analysis project Ga0187780, IMG submission 132429) | Tropical peat soil microbial communities from peatlands in Department of Meta, Colombia - 1015_Q2_SP10_20_MG | ecosystem: Environmental > Terrestrial > Soil > Wetlands > Peat | place...
AACGGCAAACACGCCGCTCACACGGCGGGCGATCGCATCCACGTGTCCGACATTCGAGCGTGCCTGTGTCATAGTGCCCTCCCAGGAGTAACTGATGTTGTCTCGACGCTGCGCCGCACCACGCAGCGAACTTCGGCGAGCGGAGGTAACGGGATCGTGAAGGTCGGGCGAACGTCTCTTCAGGGGCTTCCCGTTGACATATCAATTTTCATTGATATAATGCGGCATGGTCGCCGCCGCGCCGCCTTCTCCCCGCCTCGCCGCCCACTGGTTCCACGCCCTCTCGGATGAAACTCGGCTAGGCATTGTCGAGATGCTGTCGCACGGGGAGCGCTGCGTGTGTGACCTGCAGCGTGCCGTGGGGGGTGCCCAGTCGAGGCTTTCCTTTCACCTGCGAGTGCTCAAGGACGCCGGGCTTGTGACCGACCGGCGTGCCGGCCGGTGGGTCTACTACACGCTGAGCGGCGAGGCCCTCGATGACGTGGCGCGGTTTGTCACCGCGGTGAAGCCGGGGCAGCACGCCGGGAGCTGCGCGCGGGCATGTTGCGAGTAAGGACGAGTAAGGAGTGGTAATGAGCGCTGATCCGATCAAGGAACAGGTCCGGGCCAAGTACGGCGAGGCCGCGCTGCGCGCTAGACAGGGCGACGCGGGTGACGGATGCGGAGGAGCCTGCGGCTGCGACCCGATCAGTGGGGACCTGTACGACGACGCCCAGAAGGGCGGGCTGCCCAAAGGTGCCGTGCAGGCATCGCTCGGCTGCGGGAATCCGACCGCGCTCGCGGAGCTTCGTGAGGGCGAGACGGTGCTCGATCTGGGGTCCGGCGGTGGCATTGACGTGTTGCTCTCGGCGAAGCGCGTAGGGCCGATGGGCAAGGCCTATGGTCTCGATATGACGGACGAGATGCTCGCCCTCGCGCGCAACCACCAGCGGGAGGCAGGTCTCACGAACGTCGAGTTCCTGAAGGGGGAGATCGAGCACATCCCGTTGCCCGACCGCTCCGTGGATGTCGTCATTTCGAACTGTGTGATCAATCTGTCCACCGACAAACGCCAGGTACTCCGGGAGGCGCACCGCGTCCTCAAGCCGGGGGGGCGGTTCGCCGTGTCGGATGTTGTTGTTCGAGGTGAGGTGCCGGACGCCGTGCGACGCAGCATGGAGCTTTGGGTCGGATGCATCGCCGGCGCGCTCGAGGAAGGAGAATACCGGCGGCTTCTCGCCGAGGCCGGCTTTGAGGGGATCGACGTCGAGCCGACGAGAACCTACGACTTCGCCGACGCGCGCACGGTGCTCGCCGATGCTGGCCTCGATACGGACGATTTGGTGCGGAGCGTGAGTGGTCGGATCATGGGCGCGTTCGTCCGAGCTCGGAAGGCGAGGTGAGGGCGCCGCGGCTTGCTGCGGAGGCGATTGGGACCTTCATGCTCGTCTTCATCGGGCCCGGGGCGGCTGTCGTCGACGCGTGGGCTCCGGGGTCGGTGGGACCCGTGGGTGTCGCGTTGTCGTTCGGTTTCGCGATCCTCGCGGGCGTGTACGCGCTGGGTCACATCTCGGGTGCGCATTTCAATCCCGCCGTGACATTCGGCTTGTGGATCAGCGGCCGGTTTCCGGGGACGGACCTGGCTCCTTACGTTGCCGCCCAAGTCACCGGGGCCGCGAGCGCTGCGTTGCTGTTGCGGTCCGTGTTGCCGAATTCCGCGGGTGCTGCGGCCACGGTGCCCCACGTCGGTACTTTTTCCGCACTCATCCTCGAGGTAACCCTCACGTTCTTTCTGTTGCTGGTGGTCATGGCGGTGGCGACGGACGCTCGTGTAGCGGGCCCCGTGGCCGGCGTCGCTGTCGGCCTCACGGTTGCGTTTGACGCGCTGATGGGAGGTCCGCTGACCGGCGCGAGCATGAACCCCGCCCGCTCGTTCGGCCCGGCCGTAGCGAACGGGGTGTGGACAGAGCACTGGATCTACTGGCTCGGTCCGATGGCCGGCGCCGCCCTTGCGGCGCGCACGTACGATCTACTTCGCAGAGGCTCAGCCCATGACGACCGCGCCAGGTCCTAAGTTCCGCCTCCTTTTCCTCTGCACGGGAAACTCGGCCCGCAGCCAGATGGCGGAGGCGATCCTGAATTGGAAGAGCAAGGGAATGTTTCACGCCGAGAGCGCGGGGTCGAAGCCCGCGGCGCGAGTGAACCCACACGCTATCGAAACGCTGCGGGAGCACGGCGTGCCCTGGGCCGGTCACGCACCGCGCAGTGTGGACGGACTCGAGCGTGAGCCGTGGGATTTCGTGATCACGGTGTGCGATCGGGCCAAGGAGTCGTGCCCGTTTTTTCCGGGCCAGCCGATGCTGGCGCATTGGGGGATGCCCGATCCCGCCGAGGTCGAGGGGGACGAACGCGCGAAGCGTAAGGCGTTCCGCGATGCGTTCGTCCTGATCAGTCGGCGGATCGACCTGATGCTCGCCCTCCCATTCGACAAACTCGAGCGCTTGGCACTCGAGGCAAGAGTTCAGGCCATCGGCGGCGCGGAGGCTCGAGCACCCGCGTGAGCGGCAAGCGACTGCAGGTCTATGAGACCCCGGAGATCACCGTAACTTTCGACCCTGCGCTGTGTCGCCACTCGGGGAATTGCGTGCGGGGTCTGCCGGCCGTGTTCGACGTGAGCCGTAAGCGATGGGTGCGTCCCGAACTCGCTGTGCCGGAAGCGGTTGAGGCGCAGGTCGCGCGCTGCCCGTCGGGTGCGTTGCAGTGCCGCCGGGGGCCCCCGTCCGAGGGTCAGCCGCGCTAGAATTACGGCGTTGCCTCGATCAAGGCGCGTCTGATCCGGACTTCGACATTCTTCATCTTGGGCCTGCTGGTCTGGGGCCCGCGAGTCGGCGCACAGGAGCCTGTTCCGCACCCCGGTCCCGACCACGTGCTGATGGGCACCGTGTTCGACACGCTGTCGGGGCGGCCGTTGCGCACGGCAGTCGTCCGCGTGGTGGCGACCGGGGTCAGCACTCTGACGGATGACGCCGGGCGATATCGGCTCACTGTGGACTCCGGCGAGGTGCGTCTCGAGGTGCGTCGGATTGGCTACGAGCCGGCCTCCGTCCACTACCTCATCACGGCCCCGTTTCAGGGCCGCGACATCTACCTGCATCCGATCGCGATCGGCCTCGAGCCCGTCGTTGTGACGGCCGCGGATGACTTCGCGCTGCGTCTGATCGCCCGCGCCATCGCCCGCAAGCACCAGATCTATTCGGAGATCCACGACTACGCCTACCAGGGGTACGTGAAGTTCGTGGTCCGGGACGTGGAGCGTCAGCCGGACTCGGCGGAATCGGTGCTCCTCATTACCGAGACCCGCACGTCCGCATACTGGGAGCGCCCCGATCACTACCAGGAAACGATCCTGGCGCGCCGCCAGACGAGCAACCTGAGCGCGCATCTCAATCTCGTGTCCGTCGGCGACATTCAGAACTTCGGGCGGGACCGCATCGATCTCCAGAAGTACTCGCTCGTGTCCCCGATCGCGGACGACGCGCTCGGGCACTACGACTATCACGTGCTCGACACGCTCCGGGAAAGCGGTCGCCGCGTGTTCCGGCTGGCCATCGAGCCGCGCTCCGAAACGTCACCGCTCTTTGTCGGCATGATCGACATCGCGGACTCGACGTACGATGTCCTCATGATCGACGTCGGCGTGAACGAGGCCACCCGATTCAACATGGCCAAGAACCTGCGCTACCGACAACGCCTGCGCGACGTGGGTGGCGGGCGCTGGATGCCTTACGAGATCCGGCTCACGGGTGAGGTCGACCTGGGCGTGCCGCTCCCCGGCCTCCCCGAGCACATGGCGTTCGAGCACGCGGCGTCACTCGACCATTTCCAGTTCGATCAGCGGCGACCTCCGCCCGGCATGGGGGAGTTCCGCATCATGGTGGACGACCACGCGGATCACGCGGACAGCACGACGTGGAGCGCGCCGGGGGCGATCCCGTTGAGTCAGGCCGAGCGTGCGGCGTGGGCGCGCATCGACTCCGCGGAGAGCATTCCGCCCGACTTCGGGAGCCGAATGCGGCAGGGGATGGGCGTCGTGCTCCGCGCATCCACCAACGCGGATTTCTACCACTTCACCCGCGTCGAGGGGAGCTACGTCGGCGCGGGGTGGACGTGGTGGAACATCCCCGACCTGATGCTGCGGACCAAGCTGGGGTACGCGATCGGGAGCAACACGTGGGAGTACCGTTTGGGCGCGCGGCTCCGCCTCGACGAGGCGCAGCGCCTCTGGGTGGGCGCGTCTTATCACGACGAGACGACGAATCGCCCGACCCTGGTGTCGCGCGACTACAACCCGACCTATCGCGCGCTCTTCTTCCGGCTCGACCCGTTGGACTACTACCGGGAGCGCGGTCTGAACCTGGTCGCGACGGCCAAATTGTTGAATTTCACAGACATCGACCTTCACTACAACGACGTGCGACAGTCGTCGCTGGCCGATGTGACGGACTACTCGGTGTTCTCCGTCGATCGGCCCCAGCGGCCGAACCTGCCGATCGCCGAGGGACGGCTGCGCTCGGTGTCCGGCGGGTTGGTCTACGATTCACGCCCGCTCCTCAAGGCCAAGGGACAGGACTACTACCTCCAGCGCCTCACGTGGACTCGCGTCGCGGCGAGCTTCGAGGTCGCGTCGCCGAGTCTGATCCCGAATGATTTCGATTTTCGACGCTACGCGATCCGGATCGAGCGTCGTCAGCGTACGTTGAATTTGGGCTTGACGACGATCGAGCTTGCCGGCGGGATCGCGACGGGCACCGTCCCTCCACAGCGATACTTTCTCGTGGATTTCGGGATGAAGGCGCTCACGTACCAAGGGGGGGGCTTCAACTCGATCGCGGACACGAACTACGCCGGCACTCGGGCGGCGATGATCAGCGTGCAGCACGACTTCGACCGGCTGCTCTTCGCGAAGAGCGGGATTCCCCTGATCAAGCGGCTGCCATTCACGCTGAGTGTCCACGGCGGCGTGTTCTGGACCGATTTCGCGTCGCACGTGCGCACGGCCGGGGACGCGTACGTGCTGACCGCGCCACGCGGATTCAGCGAGATCGGGTTCGGGCTCGGCAATCTCACGCCCTTTCTCTCGCCCCTCAATTTCGCGGCGCACTTCACGTGGCCGCTGACCTCGTATCCTAACAACGGCTTTCAGTTCGGCCTGAGCCTCACGCCACCCTGATGAGCCGCGCGGAGCGGACATGACGGTCTATCTGAACGGGATGTACCTCGACCAGTCGCAGGCGGTCGTCTCGGTGGACGATCGGGGCTTCTTGTTCGGGGATGGGGTCTACGAGGTCACGCGCGCACGCAACGGTGTGCTGTTCGAGGGCGATCGCCATCTGCGCAGGCTGCGGCGTGGGCTCGAGGGCTTGAGCATCGCTTTGCCCCCCGGGCTCGAGCTCGAAGCGCTGGCCGCCATCTCCGAGCGGCTGCTGCAGGAGAACGACCTCGGCACCGGGGACGCCACCGTGTACCTGCAGATCACGCGCGGGTCAGCGCCGCGGCGGCATCAGTTCCCCCCGCCGGGTACGCCGCCGACCGTATACCTGACCGCCAATCGTCTGGTGCTCCCTGATGACGTCCGGTCGCGCGGAGCGGCGGCGGTGACCACGGCCGACGTGCGTTGGGGGCGGTGTGACCTCAAGACGATCAATCTCCTTCCCAACGTCCTCGCGAAGCAGCAGGCGGTGGCCGCGGGCGCGTTCGAAGCGCTCCTCGTGCGCGATGGGATCGTGACGGAAGGGGCGAGCTCGAATCTGTTCGCCGTCGTCGATGGCGTGATCCGTACGCACCCGGCGACGAACCGGATTCTCGCGGGGATCACCCGAGAGGTCCTGCTGGAGCTGGCGGCGGAGCTGGCGTTGCCCGTCGCGCAGGACCCAATCCGGGTCGAAGACCTCGGTCGCGCCACTGAGGTGATGGTCACCGCTACCACGGCGGACGTCATGCCGATCGTTCACGTTGATGGGCGACCGGTCCGTGATGGGCGGCCCGGACCGGTGGCTCGCCAGCTGCACGGGGCCCTCACCCGGCGACTCGATCAGGCGACCGCGCGGGTGGGTGTGAAGTGAAGAGCGATGCCGCCCGGCCCGCGCCGGCTGCGCCGGCGCGCGGGGGATGGTTGCCGTTCCTTGAGGACCTCGCGGATCAGGCCGACCGCATCGCCCTGCAGTTCTTCCGGCGTCACGATCTGCGCGTGGACGAAAAGACCGACCTCAGCCCGGTCACCGAGGCCGACCGCGGTATCGAGGCGATGGCCCGGCGACTCGTGCGGGAACGGCATCCGGATCTGGGCATCCTAGGTGAAGAGGAGGGAGAAGCGCCGAGCCGCGGGGGCGCACGGCTCGTCATCGATCCGATCGATGGGACCCGCAATTTCGTGCGAGGGATTCCGATTTTCGCCACGCTTCTGGCGGTCGAGGTGCGCGGGGACGTCATCGCGGGATTGGTGAGCGCGCCGGCGCTCGGCGCGCGCTGGCAGGCGGAGCGCGGCGCGGGTGCGTTCCGCGACGGGCGACCGATTCGCGTCTCGAGCGTACGGGCGCTCGAGCGCGCCTTTCTCGTCCATGCGAACCTCGGCCACGGAGAGCCGGCGCCCCCGCCCGGGTTCCGCGAGCTGAGCAGGGTGGTGGAACGCACGCGGGGGTTCGGCGATTTCTACCAGCACGTGCTGGTGGCCGAGGGCGCCGCGGACGTGTCGATCGACCCGTCGGTGCACCCGTGGGATGTGGCGGCGCTGCAGGTGATCGTCGAGGAGGCGGGCGGTCGGGCGACGGCCTTGAGCGGCGCGCGCGGAATCGACGCCGGGAGCCTCGTGTGCTCGAACGGCGTGCTGCATCAGGCCGTCCTCGAGGCACTGGCGGCGACCGACTCTTGACGCCGTGGGTGTCATTCCCCTAGTTAAGGAGGCCGCCACTGAAGGACGGGTACCCGTGACCCGCGTGCTCCGAACGACGCTGTTCCTCATCCTCGCCTCCGCGGCTTTCGCGCGAGACGTGGTCGTGTTGCCCTCCGGGACGACGGTTCCCATCCGGTTCCTCGAACGGCTGCGCAGCGGCAGAGACTCAGTCGGCACTCCTATTCTCGTGCAGACGCTGGGCGCGCTGGTCGATCACGGCTGCGTCGTGGTCCCCGCCTTCACACGGGCAGCCGGCCGGGTCGTCCTCTCGCGGCGGGGAGACCTGTTCGGGGGCCGCGGCGCGCTGGCTCTGCAGTTCGATTCGCTGGAGGTGCGGCGCGGCTCGTGGGTGCCGATCGACGGCGTGCTCGACAGCCTTGAATACACGCCGGCGAAGGACGTCACGGAGACCGGAACCGTGTACGGGTCGCGTGGCTCGATCGCCAAGCGAGCGGCATTCGTCGGCATCATGGGCGCGGCGGACATCGCGGCGGCACCGGTGGCGCTGTTCGGCGGCTACTGGATCGGACGGCGCGGACCTCCGGCGTCGATCATCGCCGGGGAGGTCGGTGCCCTGCGGTTGATGGCGCCCCTGCGCGTCGGGCTGGGCCCGACCTGCGAGGATCCTGACACCCGAGCGCCGTCGGTCCTTCCGGAGCTCCCGACCTTCGCGCCCCGCAGCACGACCAAGTCCCGGCTGCCCGGCGATCCGATCAACCTCGTCCTCTTCGGTACGGCGACGGACTTGGACAGCGCCTTCCGGCGCGCGGGCTGGGTGGGGCCGCAGCGCGGCACGATCCGCACGGTCACGAAGGAGATCGTGGCGGGCCTCGCGAATCGGGAAGTCGTCGGCGCGCCGATGGGCTCGCAGTACTTCGACGGCAGGCGTCAGGACGCGGCCTACGAGCTCTCTGGCCCGAACACCCGGTATCGCCACCACGTCCGCGTCTGGCACCTGGACAGCCTGTCCACGGTGTGGGTGGGTGCGGCGAATCAGGACGTCGGCGTGAAGTTCAATCCCTTCATCGGGCGGTTCACGCACCGCATCCGGCCGGAAGTGGACGACGAGCGCGACCGGATCGTGGTGGAGCTCGAAGCCACGGGCTGCGCGGATCTGATCGACTTCGTCGCCGTTCCCGGCGCCGTGCCGGAGGGGAAAAACGCGACCGGCCAGCGGTTCGTCACCGATGGCCGGGCGGCGCTCGTGCTCGTGCGGGCGTGCGATCCGGTCGCCGATCTGCTGGTCGATCGCCCGCTCGACTGATCGGCTACTTCAGGGCGGCCTCGTAGCGCTTCGCCACTTCCGGCCAATTCACGACGGTCCACCAGGCGGCGATGTAGTCGGGGCGCCGGTTCTGGTACTTCAAATAGTAGGCGTGCTCCCAGACATCGAGGCCGAGGACCGGCGTCTTGCCCTCCATGAGCGGGCTGTCCTGGTTCGCGGTGCTGTAGATCTCGAGCTTTCCGCCTGATACCGCGAGCCACGCCCAGCCGCTGCCGAACCGCGTGGTGCCGGCGGCGCCGAACGTCTCCTTGAACTTCGCGAAGTCGCCGAACGTCTTCTTGATCGCGTCGCCGAGGGCGCCCGTCGGCTCGCCACCCGCCTTCGGCGCCATGATCGTCCAGAAGAGGGAATGGTTGTGGTGCCCGCCGCCGTTGTTCCGCACGGCGGTGCGGATGTCTTCGGGCACGGACGCGATCTGGCGCAGCAGGTCCTCGAGCGTTCTCTTGTGAAGGTCGGGGTGCTTGTCGAGCGCGGCATTCAGGTTGTTGACATAGGCCTGATGATGCTTGCCGTGATGGATCTGCATCGTCTGGGTGTCGATCGTCGGCTCGAGCGCGCCGAAATCGTACGGCAGTGGCGGCAGCGTCTGCGGCATGCTACGCTCCTTCGCAGTGTGATCGTTCGCGGTTCGTCGTCGCCCGCTCTCGGGCGGGTCGTGTGCGAATAATGCACGCATCACCGAGTGATTTCAAACCGGAGGCGGAGACACGGTGAGTGGGACGCCCGCGGGGCTGCTCGTCGGCGACATGGCACCCGAGTTCACGCTGCCCTCGACCGCCGGCACGAACGTCTCGCTCGCCGACTATCGCGGGAAGCAGAACGTGCTGATCGCGTTCTTCCCGCTGGCGTTCACGTCGACCTGCACGACGGAGGTGTGCGCGTTCAGCGACGACCTCGACCGGTTCGTCGGAGCGGGGACCGTCGTCCTGCCGATCAGCGTGGATTCGGTCCCGACGCTGAAAGAGTTCAAGGCGAAGCACGGGCTGCGCGTCGACCTGCTGTCGGACTTCAAGCGGGACGTCTCTCGCGCGTATGGGGCCCTCCTGCCCGAGAAGTTTCACAGCAATCGCTCGTATCACTTGATCGACCGCGCCGGACGCATCCGGTGGCAGCACACCGAGCTCGAGCTCAAGCATCGCCGGGAGGATGCGGAGCTGCTGCGCCAGATCGAGCTGCTCGGACGCTAGCTTGCTCCGGCTCGGTCGAGCCGCAGTCATGGCCGGTGGCGCCGCGGCGGCGGCGGCGGGGCTCGTCGGGTCGCGCGTGGCGATCGCCGGCTACGCCCGCGACTCGGCGGTGCAGAGCGCCCTCGCCGTCGCCGCCTACCTGTCGCTCGCCACGCGCGCGAGCGCGGACGGTTCCGACTACGATCTCGGCCAGCTGCTGATCCGCGCCCGGGCCCTGCAGACGCTGCCGGACTGGGCGCCCGAAATAGAGATCTATCATCCGACCGCACCCCTCGTTCACGCGACGGCACCGCCGCTCGCGCCGTCGGAGCTGAGACAGATCCGCGACGACCCGAGCGTGCGGTGGCGCCGGGGGGTGGCACTGGCGCCACTCCGAGTTCCGCACGAGGACGACATCGTCGGAGCGGTGGAAGTCCGGGCGCCTCCTCTGGGCCCGGTTTGGCCCGGCGGGTGGGGCGTTCCCGCATTCCTTCTTATGCTGTGGCTCGGAGCGCGTACTGCCCGGGCGCTCCAACGGGGTCGGGAGGCTGCGCGGGACGCGTGCCGATGGTACTGGGCGGGAGGGCTGTTGCTCGGGATTGCGGCCTACGCCGACGTGCGCACGGCCGCGCATCAGGCGGCGGAGCGCTGGCTTTCCGATACGCGTGCACTCGTCCAGGAGGCGGCACGTATCCCCGAGCGTCCGGGGTTGGACGCGCTCGCGCCCCTTGCGAGGGGTGGGATACTGGTGGCGGCGGATAGCGGCGGGGATCGAGTCCATCTTGGTGCCGGTCGCTGGGCGGAGCTGCAGGCGGGCACGACCGGGGGCGACAGCGCGCGCTGGCTGCTCTGGACGCTCGGGCTCGCGCTCGTCGGTCCCGCGCTGGCAGGGGCGGCGCTCGGCACGACGCCGCACCCCGGGGAGCCCGCGGAGACCGCCTAGCCGCCGCTCCGTCCGGCGGCTGCCGCCGGGCGGAACTTGACGGTCCACGCGATGTCCCGCCCTTCGGGGCGCGCCCACTCGAGCACGACGCCGCCGCGGTCGAGCGCGCGCGCAGCGCAGGCGGGATCCGCTTTGCATTCTCCGTAACGCAGTCCCTTCGGCACCGCGATCGTGATGGCGTAAGGGCGGTCGTCGAGGTTCACCGAGCGACCGCTCAGGGTGCGAGCGTCGGCGTTCCACGTCTCCTCCGCGATGTCGACAGCCCCTTGCACCACGTGTCGCGACGTCCCGACGACCTGGGGCCTTGCGGCGACCGCTCGCACCGCGATCACCGCCGTGTCGTGCGCGTCAACCTTCGCTGCGATCGCATCGGTCACGTCCGGGAGCAGAGCGTCGCGCCACACATCGTAGGCCGCGAAGCGTCGACCCGCGATGCCGAGCTCGGCGAGCGACACCGTGAGGTCACGCGCTCGGTCCTCCCAGTTGGTGAGCACCACCGTCCACCATCCCGGAGCGGCTTCGTTCACCCAGGTCTGTGGTGGCGATTCGCGCAG
>Ga0187780_10004140_pt1 | contig 10872 bp, 10 predicted proteins | sample 1015_Q2_SP10_20__FD_132429 | JGI IMG/M metagenome (GOLD analysis project Ga0187780, IMG submission 132429) | Tropical peat soil microbial communities from peatlands in Department of Meta, Colombia - 1015_Q2_SP10_20_MG | ecosystem: Environmental > Terrestrial > Soil > Wetlands > Peat | place...
CCTCCAGCTCCGTCTCGATGGCCGCGAAGGCCCGCTCCAGCCGGTCCTGCGGGGTCACGTAGTGGTTGGCCGGGTAGATGGGCACCCGGTGCAGCCGCTGCAGCCGCTCGCCCTTCAGCGGGTCGATCTGCCAGAGGGCCTCGATCTCGTCCCCGAACAGCTCCACGCGCACGGCCAGGTCGTCGTACGCGGGGAACACCTCCACCACGTCGCCCCGCACGCGGAAGGTGCCGCGGTGGAAATCCATGTCGTTCCGCTGGTACTGGATCTCCACCAGCTTGCGGAGCATCTGGTCCCGGTGGCAGTAGCCGCCCTCCTCCAGGAGCACCACCATCCCGTAGTACACCTCGGGGGAGCCCAGGCCGTAGATGCAGGAGACCGAGGCGACGATGACCACGTCGCGCCGCTCCAGCAGCGACCGGGTGGCCGAGTGCCGCAGCTTGTCGATGTGGTCGTTGATGAGGGCGTCCTTCTCGATATAGGTGTCCGTCTGGGGGATGTAGGCCTCGGGCTGGTAGTAATCGTAGTAGCTGACGAAGTACTCGACGGCGTTCTCGGGGAAGAACTGCTTGAACTCGTTGTAGAGCTGGGCCGCCAGCGTCTTGTTGTGGGCCACGATGAGGGTGGGCCGGTCCACGTTGGCGATGACGGAGGCCATGCTGAAGGTCTTCCCGCTCCCCGTCACCCCCAGCAGGACCTGGTGGCGCAGGCCGCCCAGGACCCCCTCGCTGAGCCGGGCGATGGCCCGGGGCTGGTCCCCCTTGGGCTCGTAGGGCGCCACCAGCTTGAAGGATCCCATGCCCGTCAGTCGCTCTCCGGATGGGCCACGGCGCGGCACCGCGGGGGGCGGGCGTTCACCGGGCGGCGGTCCCGGGCGCCGGCGCCTCCTCGTCCATGACGATACGCACGTCCATGGAGATGGTCACATCCTGGCCCGGGACCTGGCCGGAGGATTGGCCGCGCTGTTCCATATGCATGAGCGTGCCGTCCCGCACCCGGACAACCGCCGTGGTGGTGGAGGTGCCGGACATCTGCGCGCGCCCTCCGGCGCCGCTCGTCTGCGAGCCCTGACACTGGACCCGGAAGCCCTCCTCGCCACGCAGCCGCTCGCGGCGCACCAGGGTGCAGCTTCCCGCCTCCACCACCTCCGTACCGTCGTCCGCTCGGTACTGCTGGCGGACCTGCCAGCTGCCCCCCACGCCCAGGGGCGCGTCCGGGTAGACGAAGGGAGACAGATAATACACGCTGCCGGGTTCCTTCCCTTCCACCCGCACCACCTTGCCCAGCGGGTTGACCTCCTGCCGGAGGGTCTCGCCCAGGCCCGGGAGCCCGAAGTTGGCGGGAGAAAAATCGGCGCCCCTGTGGTCCAGGAGGGTGAGGGCCTGGCGCACGGTGCCATCGGCGCCCACCTCCTCCACCACCTGGCGCAGCCGGCCCCCCTGGTCCACATCCATGGGCCGAGTCTGGCCCTTGCCCGCCGCCACCATCTTGCCGGTGATGGCGAAGCGCAGCGTCTGGGCGAATCCCTTGGCCGGCTTGTACAGCAGGCTCAACGGCCCCGCGGGGGGAGGCAGCGCCTCGCCGGCGGCCACGGCGGCGCCCTGCGGCGAGGCCGGGGCGGCCCCCCGCCGGCCCGCGGGCGGCGGCGCCGGGGCGGCGGGGCGCGCCCCGCCGCCGCCCTTGAGCCATTCGTCGTAGGACAGGTCTTGCTTCCAGTCGGGATCCAGCGGGATGCGCAGGGCCATGCCCACGGACAGGCGGTTGGGATTCTTCAAGACGTCCCGGTTCGCCTGCCAGATGCGCTCCCACTGGCGGGCGTCGCCGTAGTAGTAGCCGGCGATGAGGTGCAGGTCCTGGCCGCGCTCCACCTGGTGCAGGGCCTCCCGGGGCAGGTTCTGGAACGCCGCCCCGGCCCCCGGCGGGGGCGCCCCCGAGCCCTCCGCCGCGGCCGACAGGCCGGGCCCCCCCGCCAGGACGCACCACGCCACCCCGAGGGCCGCCCCCAGGCGCCGGCCCTGTCCCACCGTCCCGTGCATACTCGGCCTCCTTATCCTCAGGCGGGGCCGCCGGGCCAATGAGGCACCTCGGCGGTCTTGGGCAGGTACTTGTTCCAGGCGGGCGGCCGCTGATGCGTGCGCGCAAGGAACCCCAGGTAGAACATCGAGAGGGGCTTGGAGGGCGCGCGCTGCAGCCTCATCCCCACGTCTTCGATGCGCTTGTTCGCCTTGTGCAGGTTGCACATCCGGCAGGCGCTGACCACGTTCTCCCACACGGTGCGCCCACCCAGGGACTTGGGGATCACATGGTCGATGGTCATCCGCTCGCCGCCGTTGCGCCCGCAATACTGGCAAGTGTAGCTGTCGCGCTTCAGGATGTTCTTCTTGGTGAAGGCGATGGCCGGGCGCGCCGGGCGGATGATGTAGCGGTGCAGGCGGATGACCGAGGGGACGACGACGACGATGGAGGGCGAGCGAAGGAGCCGGTGGCTGTCTTCGATCCGCTCGGCCTTTCCCGTGAAAAGGAGGACCACGGCCCTCCGGGCGCTGCAGACCTGAAGCGGTTCGAAGGTCTGGTTCAGGATCAGGACTCTATCCGATTCCATCCAGTGGGTTGTCCAAAGGTCGGGTGTCGATTCATCCAAATCTTACGGGCTTTTAGCACAGGCCTGCCCCGGATGTCAAGACGGCGGGCCCGGGGCGCCCTCCAGCAGGCTGCTGAAAAAGGCCCATCTGCGGCGTTGGCGCGCTCGGGCGCTCGCTGCGGCGTAGCCGGAGTACGCCTCACTCGGCCCGTCGTGCGCCGCCTTGCATCTGGACCTTTTTGAGCAGCCTGCGGGACACGGGTGCTTGCACAGCCTGCCGGGGCAGGCTGCTGAATAGGCCCGAGGTCTGTTCCCGCTGCCCTGCGGCAGCGGGCGGGGCCTTGGCGCGGCGGCCTGCCGGCCCTCCCATTCCGCATTCCGCAATCCGCATTCCGCAATGGAGGGCGCCGCCTTGCATCTGAACCTTTTTGAGCAGCCTGCGGAAAAGAGAGTTTTTCGGCATTTAGGGCGGGAGGGCGACGTGGGGCGTCACTCCGGCAAGGCCTCCCCGGAATCCCCCCCCACGGGCACGCCGGCGGCGGGGGACGCGAGCGGCGTGGCGGCCGCCACGCCCGCGGCGGCGGGGGCTTCCTCCGGCGGGGCCGGAACGGCGGGCTCACCCGGGGGGGCGGGCGCGGCGGGCTGCACCGGCGGGCCCACCACGCGCGCCATGAGGTCCAGCAGCACCCCCTCCCGCAACCCCTCGTCGCTCACCTTCAGCTCGGAGAAGCCCAGGGTCTCCATGGCCTGGAGCACGACGGCGGCGCCGGCCACGATCACATCCGCCCGGCCGGGCTCCAGCCCGGGCACGCGCCGGCGGCTCTCCAGGGTCATCCGCGCCAGCCAGCGGTACAGCTCGGTGAGACGGCGCCGGTAGAGGCGGTAGCCGTTCACGCGGCGGGCGTCGTATTCGCGCAGCCCCATGTCGATGGCGGCCAGGGTGGTCACGGTGCCCGCGGTGCCGGCGCACAGGCGCCCGCGCACATCGCCGATCCGTTCCCGCAGATCGTCCATCCGCTCGGCGATGGCCCCCTCGAGCTTGACCAGCTCCCACGAGCGGGGCGGATTGCTCTTGAGGTACCGCTCCGCGAGCGCCACCACCCCCAGGCCCACGCTCAGCGCGCGCTCCGGCGCCCCCCCCACCGCCAGGACGATCTCGGTGCTCCCGCCGCCCACGTCCAGCACCAGGAGCCGTTCGTGGCGGAGGCCCAGGCCGTGAAGCACCCCCTGCAGCATGAGGGCCGCCTCCCGCTCGCCGGAGAGGAACTCGAACTCCAGACCCGCGGCCCGCTCCAGGGCCTCCCGAAGCTCGGCGCCGTTGCGGGCATCGCGCGCCGCCGCCGTGGCCACGGCGAAGATGCCCTCGGCCCCGTGGGCGCGCGCCACCTCCGCATAGCGCGCCGCCGCCTCGACGGTGCGCCGGATCGGCTCGCGCCCCAGGGTTCGGGACGCCCGGAACCCTTCCCCCAGGCGCGTGATGGCCTGGTCCTCGAAGAGCGGCCGGAAGCGGCCCGGCCCCTCGGCCTCGGCCACCAGCACGCGCACCGTGTTCGTCCCGACGTCGATGGCCGCCAGCACCGGCATGGGCGCTCCGTTCTAGCAGGCTGCTGAAAAAGGCCCATCTGCGGCGTTGGCGCGCTCGCGCGCTCGCTGCGGCGTACCCGGAGTACGCCTCACTCGGCGCGTCGCGCGCCGCCTTGCACCTGGACCTTTTTGAGCAGCCTGGGGAAAAGCGCGTCTTTCAGCGTCCTGCTTGGTTCCCGGTTCCCGGTTCACGGCCTCGGACCCGCGGTCGCCGCGGGGGGTGCAAGGGGCTGACACCCCAACCGGGAACTGGGAACCGCGCTTACCAGCCCGCCTTAGTCGGCGGGCTGGTAAGCGCGGGCGGCCAGCCGGCGCACCACCTCCGGGTCCGCGGTGGCGAAGATGGTCTTCTCCTGGGTGATGGTGACGAGGCCCGGCTTGGCCCCCTTGGGCTTGCGCACGTGCTTGCGCAGCGTGTAGTGCACCGGCACCTTCCGCTGGCCGCGGGCCTGGCTGTAGTACGCCGCCAGCTGGGCCGCCGCCGCGAGCGTGCGGCGCGGCACCTCCGCCCGCCCCTCCCGCCGGACCACTACGTGGGAGCCGCCGTACCCCTCCACGTGCAGCCACAGGTCGTCCGGGCGCGCGATGTGGAGGGTCAGCTCGTCGTTGGCCGCGTTGTTCCGGCCCACCAGGATCGCCAGCCCGTCCTCCGAGACGAACCGGCGCGCCACCCGCGACTCGGCGTCCGCCCGGCGGGGCCGGGGGCCACCGGACCGGGCGCGCCGGGCCGGGGACCCGGGACCCAGGACCATGGACTCAGGACTTGGAATTCCCGGGAGGCGCCGCATCGCGGCGCAGAGTTCGCGCAGCACCTCGGCGGTCGTCGCATCCGCCAGAGCCTTCTCCCATTCATCGATCTGGTCCAGCTCGCGCCGCGAGGCGGCCAGGCGCCGCGCCGTGAGGGCCTCGCCCCGCGCCCCGCGGCGGGCCAGCTTGAAGTACCGCTCCGCGTTCGCCGCGGCGGAGAGGGCCGGGTCCAGCGGGATGGCGCGGGTGGCGCCGGGCGGCCCGTAGGGGTCCGGCAGGCGGGCCTCGGCCGCGCCCCGCGGCACCGCCCGCTGTTGGGCCACCAAAATCTCGCCCATCTGCCGGTGAACGGCGGCTTGCCGGTGCGCGGCCAGCTCCGCCTCCAGCTTCTCCATCCGCCGCGCGGTGCGCTGCCGGGCCTGCCGGAGCGCGCGCCCCGCCCGGGCCCGGGCCTCGCGATCCTCTGCCGCGCTGCGCCGGGCCGCGAAGAACGCGTGGGCGGCGGCCCCGGGCGTGGGGTAGGCCCGCTGCCGGTCCCCGGGCACGTGGGAGAGGACGGTGGCCGCCAGGGCCTGGGGCGTTCCATCGGGGCCCAGGACGATGCGCGGCGCGAAACGCTCCGCGCGCGCCGCCTCGGCCACTTCGGCGAAGGCCGCCCACAGCGCCCCCAGCTCCGCGCCGGATGCGCCCGCCCGCCCCGCGCGGGCGAGGACCTCCTTCACCATGAGGGGGCCGAGGAAGGGGAACGCGCGGGCCAGGGCCGCCTCCACGCCGGACCCGCCGTCCAGGAATGGACGCATGCGGGCCGCGAACGCCTCGCCGCCGCCGACCTGCCAGGACCCTTCATCGGCCCGCGGCGGGACGAAGGGCGCGCCGGGGCGCCACGCGCCCGGCCGCGCCGCCGCCGCGACGAGCCCCTCGTCTGCGTCCACGAGCACGGCGTTCCGCCGGGCCGGCCAGAGGAACCCCCACAGGACCAAACGGCGCGCCGTCCGCCCGCGGCGCCAGTCCACCTCGATGCCCACCGCCCGTTCCATGCCGGGGCGCACCAGGGCGGTGATCCGGCCGCCCCGCAGGGCGGCGGCGACGGCGCCGGCGAAGTGCGATTCGCCCCCGCGGATCGGTTCCGGGCTCAGGTACCAGCGCGGGCCCCAGGCCTCCCACCCCAGGCAGAGGCAGGCCCGGCCGGCCGGGCCCCGGGCCTCCAGGGCAAGGCCCTCGGGCCCATCGGCCGCCACGGCGGCCACCCGGGCGCCCTCCAGGGCCTCCCTGGCCTCGGCCAAGGCCGCAGAAAGAAAGACCGCGTCCATGGGCGCACTGTACATGACCCCCCCATGGCTGTAAAGTTGAAACCCGCCGCCGCCCCGCTGCCTCTACAACCCGTTGACAACGTGTGGATATTTCGGTACTTTTCTCGTTCAAGCTCCGCCGTTCCTGCCGGGGCCTCCCGGCGTCGGCGCCTGCCCATTCGCGGAGAAAGCCAGACAGCCGGATGCTGAGGAGCATGACGGGGTACGGCCGCGGGGAATCCACCGGGGCCGGCCGCTCGTTCACCGTTGAAGCCCAGTCCCTGAACCACCGCTATTTGGAGGTGCGGGCGCGCCTGCCCCGGCGCCTCACCGGCCTGGAACTCCGGACGCAGCAGGAGGTGCAACGCCGCTTCGCCCGGGGCCACTTCGACATCACGGTCTCCGAGCGCCTCACCGGCCAACGGCCGCGGACCCTGCGGGTGGACGAGGGCCTGGCCGCCGCCTACATGGAGGCGCTGCGCAAGCTCCAATCCATCGGCGGCCTGCAGGGAGAGCTCACGCTGGACCACCTGGCGGCGCAGCGGGACCTCCTGATCCACGACGAGGAGGAAGAGTCTCTCGAGACGGCCTGGGCGGACCTGCGGCCCGCCCTCCTCGCCGCCCTGGATGCCATGGAGGCCATGCGGGCCCGCGAGGGGCAGGCCCTGGAGCGCGAGATCGTGGGCCGTCTGGGGGTCGTGGACGCCCTCCTGGGCCAGGTGCAGGAACGCGTGCCGCGCGTGGCCCGCGCCCAGAAGGAACGCCTGCAGGCGCGCGTGGCCGAATTGCTGGACGGCCGCCCGCTGGAACCCGGCCGCCTGGAACAGGAGGCCGCCCTCCTGGCCGACCGCGCCGACGTGCGCGAGGAGTGCGTGCGCCTGGGGAGCCACCTGGCCCAGTTCCGCGCCCTGCTGGGCGAAGGGGGGAGCCAGGGACGGCGCTTCGATTTCCTACTGCAGGAGATGAACCGCGAGGCCAACACCATCGGGTCCAAGTCCGCCGACGCCGAGATCAGCCACCTGGTGGTGGCCATGAAGGCCGAGCTGGAGAAGATCCGGGAGCAGGTCCAGAACGTGGAGTAGCGCCCGCGGGCCGGGGGCGGCGGGTGGGGAGGCCACCCTGTGGCGCCCGGCGCCCCAGGGGCCATGGAGGTTCCGGCGGTGTCGGGGGAGCTCCTCCACATCGGCTTCGGGAACATGGTGGTCCGCCGGCGCGTGGTGGCCGTCCTGAACCCGACCTCGGCCGAGGGAAAGGCCTACATGCCCCTTCCCCTGCGCCGGCTGAAGGACGAGGCGAAGGAGCACCGCCGCCTGGTGGATGCGACGTGCGGCCGCCGCGTCCGGGCCATCATCCTGACCGACAGCGATCACGTGATCCTGTCGGCCATCCAGGCGCGCACCATCACCCTGCGGCTCGAGGGGCGGGACGGCGAAGCCCCCCAGCCGGAGATCGGCTGAGCCGGGGATGAGCAGAGCGCGGGGGCCGGAACGGCTGCTCATCGTCGTCTCCGCCCCCTCGGGCGCCGGGAAGACCTCCCTCTGCGAGCGCGTGGCGGCGCTGCTGCCGGCCCTGGTGCACTCGGTCTCGTACACCACGCGGCGCCCGCGGCCCGACGAGGTGCACGGCCGCGATTACTTCTTCGTGGACGAGGCCACCTTCCGGCGCATGACGGAGCAGGACGCCTTCGCCGAGTGGGCCCAGGTCCACGGGAACCTGTACGGCACGTCCAAGGCCGCCCTGGAGCAGCACTTCCAGAACGGCCTGGACGTGATCCTGGATATCGACACGCAGGGGGCCGCCATCCTGCGCCGGAAGTACCCGCGAGGGGTGTTCGTCTTCGTCGTGCCCCCCACGTGGGACCAGTTGGAGGCGCGGCTCCGGCGGCGCCGCACCGACGACGAGGCGGAGATCCAGCGCCGGCTGCGCAAGGCCCGGGGAGAGGTGAAGCACTTCGGGGAATACGAGTACGTCGTCCTGAACGACGAGTTCGAGCGGGCCGTCCTGGACCTCACGGCCATCATCCTGGCCGAGCGGTGCAAGAGCAGCAGGGCGGATCTTTCGTTCCTGCAGGGCTCACCGCTTTAAGGGAGGCTGCTGAAAAAGGCCCATCTGCGGCGTTGGCGCGCTCGCGCGCTCGCTGCGGCGTACGCGGAGTACGCCTCACTCGGCGCGTCGCGCGCCGCCTTGCACCTGGGCCCTTTTGAGCGGCCTCCTCGGAGCGGCGTATCCGGGGGTTAGCCGAGGGGCGCGAGAGCGCCGGGAGAAGGAGTCAAAGCGATGCCGTTGCAGAATCTAGAAGACCTCCTGGCCCACGTGGACAGCAAGTACCGCCTGGTGATCATCGCGGCCAAGCGGGCCAAGCAGCTCAACCGGGGCGCGGCGCCGCTGCTCTCCACGCGGAGCTTCAAGCCCATCTACGTCGCCCTGGACGAGATGGCCAGCGGCAAGCTCCAGTTCGAGACCGAGGGGGCCCAGGCCGAGCTGGCCCGCGAGCAGGAGGAGGCCGCCAAGCCCACCTGGTTCCGCAGCATGGTCGCCGAGGAGGCGGAGCTGGCCGAGGAGGAGGTCGTGGAGGAGGTCGCCGAGGCCGAAGAGGTCGAGGCGGAGGCGCCGCCCGAGGAACTGGCGGGCGAGCCCGGCGAGATCCTTCCGGAGGAGGACCTGGGCGAGGGCGAGATCGAGGAGGTGGCCGAAGAGGCGGCCCCCGAGGAGGAGGCGGCCCCCGAGGAGGAGTAGCCGCACCGGCGGCGCCAGGCGGCCGTGGGGGCGGGATCCGTGGCCGGGCCGGGAAGCGCTGCGGGCGCCGGCGGGCCGGCGGGGGCCCCGGCGGTGACGGGCGCCGTGCTGGCCGGGGGCCTCTCCATCCGTATGGGCACCAACAAGGCCCTCCTGGAGGTGGGCGGCGTCCGCCTGATCGACGGGGCCCTGGCCACCCTGCGCGCCGTCTTCCCCGAGCTCCTGGTGATCGCCAACGACCCCGCGCCGTACGCCGGGCTGGGCCTGCCGATCCTGCCGGATCTGATCCCGGGCAAGGGCTCCCTGGGGGGGATCTACACCGCCGTCAGCGCGGCGGGCCACCCGCACACCTTCTGCCTGGCGTGCGACATGCCCTTCGCCAATCCGGCCCTCATCCGGTACCTCGCCGGGCTGGCCGAGGGGCACGACGTCGTGGTGCCGCGCACCGCCGACGGGGTGCAGCCCCTCCACGCCGTGTACGGGAAGGGCTGCCTGGAGGCGATGCGCCGCCAGATCGAGACGGACCGCCTGAAGATCGACCGGCTGTACGGGGCGGTGCGCGTCCGCTACGTGGACGAGGCCGAGATGCGCCCCTACGATCCCGAGCTGCTCTCATTCTGGAACCTGAATACCCGCGAGGAGTTGGCCTTGGCCCGCGCCCGCCGGACCCAGGGGCCCTAGCAGGCTGCTGAAAAGGACCCATCTGCGGCGTTGGCGCGCTCGGGCGCTCGCTGCGGCGTACCCGGAGTACGCCTCACTCGGCCCTTCGCGCGCCGCCTTGCATCTGGGCCCTTTTGAGCAGCCTGCGGAAGAGCGAGCTATTCAGCAACCTGGCAGGACGCCTACCGCGCGCCCCTCTCGTTGGCGCCGAGGACTCCGTGGCCCAGCCCAGCCTCTGCGTGGTGCACCTCTCGGACCTCCACTTCCTGGAAGACCCCTCGGCGGCCCAGCACGGCGTGCGGACGGCCGACCTCTTCGAGCGGGCCATCCCCCAGGTGAACGCCGTGGGGCCGGACCTGATCGTGGTGGGCGGCGACCTGACCAGCGACGAGAAGCCCGCGTCCTACCGCCGGGCCCGGGCCGACTTCGCGCGCCTGCGCGCGCCCGTGCACGTCATCATGGGGAACCACGACGACCGGGCCGTCTACCGGTCGGTCTTCCACCCGGAGGGCCGGCCCAGCTCCGATTCGATCTACGGGGCCTTCGATCGCGGCCCCTGGCGCTTCGTGCTGCTGGACTCTCACGTGCCGGGCGCGGTGGAGGGGCGGATGGACGCCCCCCAGCTCGCCTGGCTGGAGGCGGACCTGGCGGCCCACCCGGGCCGGCCCACGTTCGCCTTCGTGCACCATCCCCCGCTCCCCATCGGGGTGAGGTGGCTGGACAGCCTGGGGTTCCTCAACGGCCAGGACCTGGTGCGGGTCGCGGAGCGGCACCCGCAGGTGCGGGCGGTGTTCTTCGGCCACGTGCACCAGCCGCGCATCTGGCGGTACCGCGGGATCGTCTTCGCCAGCGTCCCCGCCCTGGCCTTCCAGTTCTCGCCGACGGAGCAGGACACCTCGGGCCGGCACATCACGCTGGATCCGCCGGGGTTCCGCGTGATCCGCTCCCTGCAGGGGGACGGCTTCGAGACGGCGCTCCACTACCTGGATGGCCGCATCGTCCCCGATCCCCCCTCGTCCGAGCTTCCAGAGTATGGTCTTTAGCCAACCGCAAATTATTGATTGCGGATTTGTGATTGAGGATTGGGTGTCCCCCCATCGGCTGGACCCACAATCCGCAATCCGCAATCCGCAATCCGAAATGGCGTAGCCGTGGAGGGCAGATCGATCGGCGCGTCCCGCGTCGTCATCAGCCAGGTGATGGGGCCCACCGAGGCCAACGTGCACGGCAACGTGCACGGCGGCGTCATCATGAAGCTCGTGGATGAAGCCGGCG
>Ga0187780_10004141_pt1 | contig 10871 bp, 13 predicted proteins | sample 1015_Q2_SP10_20__FD_132429 | JGI IMG/M metagenome (GOLD analysis project Ga0187780, IMG submission 132429) | Tropical peat soil microbial communities from peatlands in Department of Meta, Colombia - 1015_Q2_SP10_20_MG | ecosystem: Environmental > Terrestrial > Soil > Wetlands > Peat | place...
GGAAGAGTTCCATGAGGGCGGGGATCGGGTTTCAGGTGTCAGGTGTCAGGGCTGCGAGATCGACCTTGGGCACGGCCCAGGAGGCGTTTCGCTCGATAGCGCGGAGCCGGTCCGCGACGTCCGCAGGAATCGCCGCCGCGTCGGCGCCCACTTTGAGGTCGGCGAGCGGAGCCCAGTCGTTGGCGGGAAGTATAACGCCCGGATTCAGGAGGCCCAGAGGGTCGTACGCGCGCTTCAGGTCGCGGAACAGCGCCATGACGTCGGGTCCGTAAAACCGCTCCAGCACGCCCGCGCGCAACCGGCCGACGCCGTGCTCTCCGCTCGGCACCCCTCCCAGCTCGATCAGCAGGTCGACGGCGTCGCCGAACAGCCCCGCGAGCGAATCCCTCCAGCCAGGACGAGTGATGTCCGGGAGCGCGTTGACGTGGACGTGCCCGTCGCCGGCATGGCCGAAGATGGCGACCGGGACTCCGCGCCGGCCGGCCGCCGCGCGAATCCCCGCCACATACGCCCCCAACCGCTCCAGCGGGACGCACCCATCCTCCACCACCTGGAGCGAGCGCTGTCGCTCGGGAAGACGTGCCAGCGCCGGGCTCGCCATCCGCCGCACCTCCCACAGGCGGGCCAGGCCCGCGCGATCGATGGCGGTCTCGACGTGCGCGGTCAACGCTTTCAGCCCCCGGACCGCGTCTCCCACCACCCCGCGCGCGGCGGATGCCGTCTCACGCTCGAATTCGACCAGCAGCAGACCGGCGAGGTTCGCCGGCAGATCGGCGCCGGCGCCGCGGATCAGATCGAGGAAGGTCGCATCGAGCAGCTCGACCGCCGAGGGATTCAGGGCCACCAGGTACGACACCGCCTCCGTCAGGGCCTCGAGGCTCGCGAAGCCGAGCAGGACGCCGCCTACGTCGGGCGGGATCGCCTCGAGCACCCACTCCACCGCCGTGATCACGGCGAGCGTGCCCTCGGACCCGATCACGAGATCGAGCTCGTCTCCCGTCTCGACGTAGCGGTCGAGGGCATACCCGCTCGAGCTCTTGCGCGTCCGGGGGAACGAGTGGCGCACCAGATCCCGCGCCGCGGAGGAGAGCCGCCAGCGGCGGCTCCCGTCCCCGCGCTCCACGGTCCGCACGGTTCCGTCCGCCTCCATCACCTCGAGGGCGCGAATCCACTGGCGCACGCTGCCGCACCGGACCGAGCGCGGCCCCGCGGCGTTCGTGGCTGCCATGCCTCCGGACGTCGCGAACGCACAGGACGACGGGTCGGGAGCGAGACGCAACCCGAAGCGACGGGCCGCGGCGTTCACCTCCGCACACGTGACGCCGGCCCCGACCCGCAGCAGTCGGGCATCCCAGCTCGGCGCCTGCTCACGAAAACTCGTCAGGTCCACGACGACCCCGCGCCCCACGCTCCCGCCGCCCATCCCGCTGCCGGCGCCGCGCGAGACGAGCGGCGTCCCCGTTTCGCGCGCCCATAGCAGCACCCGCCGGAGCGCGTCGAGATCACAGGGAATCGCGACGGCGTTGGGGATGATCCGGTAGATCCCGGCGCCCTCGGCGTAAGCGGCGAGGATCCGGGGATCGGTGAGGATGACGGGTGCGTGGTGCGTCACGTCATGGAAAGTATCACGCGCGCCGCACCGCGCGCACTTTCGCCTTGACACTGGATTGGCCCCGAGTGATGCTTGACGCCGTATGGCCGAAACGCCTCGCGGACAGCTCATTCACATCGAGACCGATCGTCGGCTCGGTCACGAATGGGACGAGTGGGATGGGAGGCCGCTTCCGAACAGCGGTGACTTCTCCGCGAAGCCCGGCGTCTTCTTCGCCGCGGCGGCCCTCGCCCTGTTGTTCGCGGGGAGCGTGCTCGTCGCCCTCGTCTACATCCTGGCGCCCCGGCTCGCCCTGCTGCATCCCGCGATTCCCGCGGTCTTGCTGTGGACTATCGCCGCGACCGCCGTCGTGGTCGTGCTCTGGTACCTCGCTCTGGTCTTCTCCTTCTATAGTGGCGTGCCCCTCCTTCCTGAGGGGCTGCTCGAGCGCGGACCCTATCTCAAGGTGATGAATCTCACTTCACTCACGTCCCGGCTGTTTCGCCGCCGTGACTGGGTGGAGCACGCCGCGATCGACGTGTACAACAGGCTCGCCGAACGCCGCCACCGGCGCGTGGGGAAGGGAGAGCTGTTGGTGCTCATCCCCCGCTGTCTGTCAAAGCCGGCGCTCGACGGGGTGCTCGCGATCGCCGGGCGCTACGACGTCCCGGTCTTCGTCGCGACGCGCGGGCAGCTCGCGCGTCGCGTCATCCGCGAGCGGCGTCCCCGAGCGGTCGTGGCGGTGGCGTGTGAGCGGGACATGATGACGGGGCTGCGTGACGTGGCCGGGCGCCTGCCGGTCCTCGGCCTGACGATGCAGCTCCCGAACGGGCCGTGCCGCGACGCGATGCTCGATCTCGACACGATGGACCGCTGGGTGCGTTCCCTGGTGGGCGTCGCTCCTACTGCACCGGCTTCGGCGAGCCAAACTTCTGCTTGAGCTGCTCCACGAGCGCCTTCGCTAACGCGTAGCCCGCCTGTCCTTCCAGGATCGGCGCTTCGAGATCCCGCTCCAACCGCGACGGATCGTAGCGCGGTCGGTACGCCGGCTCGATCGTCACCACCGTTTCCGTCGGCACGTAGGGGTCGGCCCAGCAGCGCAGGCGGATCGCGCTCGCGAGGTCGGGGACGTGCTGGCTCTCGCGATACGACCGGTGCGTCTTCGTGTCGTACCAGTCGGTCTCGAGATATCCGTCCACGGGGCTCGCGCGTCGCACCCGCAGACTCTCCGCCGTCACGAGATCCGCCAGCACCGGAATGACCCGCGCCGGCCGCGTCATCAGAATCGCCGTCGGCGCCTGCGGGAAGGGCCGAAAATCGGGGCGCGTGGTAGCCGGGTCGCAGCTTGCGAGCAGCAGGACCGCCAGCGCCCCGCGATACCCGACCTTAGTGATCGTGATCCTCGTCGTGGTCGTGATCGTCGGTCGTGTCGGCACCCGCGCCGTGATGGTGATGATGCCCTTTCGCTCGATCCAGGATCTCGGCCTGGAGCGTGGTGGTCGGGACACCGGCGGCGTGCTCGAAGGCGAGTTTGCCGCCCATCGAGCCGGTATAGATGATTCCCGCGAACCCGAACAGGCTGAGGACGCGAAGCGCGCCCTCTTCGGCGGGTTTCAGGCGCCCGCGCCGCAGCAGCTTGTAGGCGAGCACCGCGGTGAAGATGCACATCGTGACGATCGCCTGGCGCTCGTGAACCTCCATGATCTCGTGGATCGCGGGCCCATGATCGATCACGTCCTCGGCTTGGAGTCCCGCGACGACGGCCGCCCAACCTCCCACGACCCCTGCCCAGAGCGTCCACAGCGCTGTCGCGCGGAGCGACTCCCGCTTCGTGATCCATGCGGCGAGGTCGAACAGGACCGTCACGAAGAGGAGCGCGGCAGGGAGGTCGTTGAGCGCGGCGTGCAGCCGCGGCCAGTCATAGCCGAGAATGTTCACACAGGCTCCTGTTCCGAGAGGCCGAGGTCCGAGACACGGGGCGGATCCACCGAATAGTCGTAGAAACCTTTGCCGCTCTTCCGACCGGACATGCCCGCGACCACCATGCGCCGGAGGAGCGGCGGCGGCGCGTACCGGGCTTCACCGTATTCACGATGCATGATTTCGGCGATCCGGTGCGTCGTGTCGAGCCCGACGAAGTCGAGCAGGGCGAGCGGGCCCATGGGATGGCCGCAGCCGAGCTGCATCGCCCGATCGATGTCGGGGACGCTTCCCACGTGGCGCTCGACGGCCCGGATCGCGTCGAGGAGATACGGCACGAGCAGCAGATTGACGAGGAACCCCGAGGAATCCCGCGCGGCCACGGGCTCCTTTCCGAGCGACTTCGCGAAGGCGACGGCGCGGGTGAACGTCTCCTCCGACGTTGTCACGGCCCGCACCACTTCGACCAGCTGCATCAGCGGGACCGGGTTGAAGAAGTGCAGGCCGATGAATCGATCGCTTCGCTTCGTCACCGCGGCCATCGCGCCGATCGACAGGCTCGACGTGTTCGACGCGAAGATCGTCGCCGTTCCGCACACGCCGTCGAGCTCCTTCCACAGGGCATTCTTCAGGTCGAGGTCTTCGGTGACGGCTTCGACGACGATGTCCCGGTCGTTCAGATCGGCCGTGCGGGTGGTGAATGTGAGGTGCGCGAGGGCCGCGTCACGCTGCTGCGGCGTGACTTTCGCTTTCTCGACCAGCTTCGCGAGCGATCGCTCGATCCCGGCCCGGGCGCGAGCCCAGATCTCGGGGGAGACGTCACGCACGATCGTGTCGTAGCCCGCGGTCGCCGCGACCTGGGCGATTCCGCTTCCCATGAGTCCGGCGCCGATCACGCCGACGCGCCTGATCTCGCTCACGCGTGTCTCAGAAATCGAGCGTCCGGCGGAGCTCGTCTGCGAGGCGGCTGAGCGGGCCCGCGCTCGGTCCCGCGGGCCGTGACTCGGGGCGCACGTCACCGCGTTCGAGCCGATCCAGCACTTGCTCCAGAGAGACGTGGATCCGTTCCGCGCCGCGGCCCTGGCTTCGCGCGAGCGCGGCGGCCGCGAGTGCGGCGGCGGCCGCCGGGAGCAGGGCCCAGGGAGCGAGCACCCCTAACGCGGGCACCAGCATGGTCACGGCGAGACCCGCCCCCACGAGGGTCGCGGCTCCCACGAGGCGCTGGCGGCGCACGTTCCGAATGTCGGCGCGCAATCGGACGTGACAGAAGCCGGGCTCGAGCGGCGCGACCGCGACCGCCACCTCCGCCGCCCTCGTCAACGCGAAGGTCTTCCCGCCGGCGCCCAGGGCGCGTTGCAGTGAGGCGAACGCGCCGGCCTTCGGCTCCCAGGTCGTCTGGTCGGGGAACCGGCGCTTCACCTGTAACAGCTCGTCGCGCTCGAGCACGACGGCCACCGCCTGCTCCACGGCGGCACGGTCGCCCGGAACGACCCGGTCCGCCGTCAGCATCGGCGGTCCCGCCACCCAGGCGAGCGGACCGCGTCCCGCCTCGACGGCCGTGCGCGTCTCCTCTTCGAGGAGCGCCTGCTGGAGGTAGCGCGGCGGGATGCCGACGTCTTTGCCGAGTGCGACCACCTCGTCGCGCGTGAGCCCCTCGCCGATGTCGCGCTCGCCGGCCTGCAGCTCGGCGGCGCGCTGAATGATGCGCTCCAGCGCCGGCCGGCTGATCAGCTCGCCCGGCATTTAGCCTTTGACCTTCTCGTCGCTCCGGGCCGTGGGAACGGTCTCCGCGGCCGTGCGCGCGGGCAGGGCGGGCGGCGTCGCCCCCTCGGTCCGTTTTCCCACCGCATCGAGAAATCCGCGGAACAGATCCATGGGAATCGGGAAGATCGTCGTGGAGTTGTTCTCGGAGGCGATCTCGGTCACGGTCTGGAGATAGCGGAGCTGAATCGCGGCCGGCTCGCTCCCAATGACGCGCGCCGCTTGCGCGAGCTTCTCCGACGCCTGCAGCTCGCCCTCCGCGTTGATGATCTTGGCGCGGCGCTCGCGCTCGGCCTCAGCCTGACGGGCCATGGCGCGCTTCATCTCCGGGGGCAAATCGACATCCTTCACCTCGACGGCGGATACCTCGACCCCCCAGTCCTCGGTCCGCGTGTCGATGATGTGTTTGAGGACGTCGTTGATCTTCTCGCGGTTCATCAGCAGCTCGTCGAGCTGCGTCTCCCCCAGGACCGATCGCAGCGTCGTCTGCGCGAGCTGACTCGTGGCGTACAGATAGTTCTCCACGCCGATGACGGCCTTCACCGCGTCCTTGACGCGCATGTAGAGAACGGCGTTCACCTTGAGGGAGATGTTGTCGCGCGTGATCACGTCCTGCGGCGGGATGTCGAGCGCCACCACCCGCAGCGACACCTTCTGCATCTTGGCGAAGAGCGGCGGCAGGAAGATCAGTCCGGGACCCTTCGCGCCCCAGGACCGGCCGAGGAAGAAATACACGGCACGCTCGTACTCTCGCAGGACGCGAAGCCCCGTGAAGAGATAGAAGACGATGACGCCGAGGGCCGGAACGAGAATACCGCCCATTGGGTGACTCCTCCGTTTCGTTAGGCCGGAAACGCTTCCACGATGACCGCCGCGCCCTGGCCTCCGCCGATGCAAGCGGACCCGAGCCCGAAGCGCTGTGTACCCCGCCGCAGCGCGTGCAGCAGATGCAATGTGATACGCGCGCCCGTGGCCGCGAGGGGATGCCCGATCGCGATCGCCCCGCCGTGAACGTTGGTCTTGGAGCGATCGAGGCCCAACTCCCGTTCCACCGCCAGATACTGCGGGCCGAACGCTTCGTTCACCTCGATCAGATCCATCTGCTCGAGCGTCATGCCGGCTTTCGCCAGGACCTTGCGCGCCGCGGGAGCCGGCCCGATCCCCATGTGGCGCGGCTCGACGCCCACGACCGCCCAGGCGACGAGCCTGCCGAGCGGCCGCAGCCCGTGCGCGCGGGCGAAGTCGGCACCCGCGACCACGACGGCCGCGGCTCCGTCGGCGATTCCCGAGGCGTTTCCCGCGGTGACGAGGCCGTCTGCCTTGAAGTACGGCTTGAGGGCTGCGAGCCCTTCCAACGTGGTGTTGGGACGCATGTGCTCGTCGGCGCGGAACTCCGCGACCTCACCCTTCTTCCCTTGCACCGGAACGGCGACGACCTCCTCCTCGAAGACGCACGCGTCCCAGGCTTCCTTGGCTCGCCGCTGCGACGCCAGCGCCACCTCGTCGACTTCGCGTCTGGTCAGGCGGTACTGCGTCGCGAGGCTTTCCGCGGTCTCGGCCATCGAAAGTCCGCACTGCGGGTCGCGCAGCGCCTCCCACAGCGCGTCTTCGAGCGCGGCGGCCGGGCCGAGCCGGATTCCCCAGCGGGCTCCCCGTATCACGTGTGGCGCCTGGCTCATCGACTCGGTCCCGCCCGCGAGCACGACGTCGGCCTGGCGCAGCAGGATGAGCTGAGCCGCCTGCGTGATCGCCTCGAACCCGGAGCCGCACAGGCGATTCACGGTGACCGCCGGTACTTCGATCGACAGTCCCGCCTTCAATCCCACGTGACGAGCGCAATAGATCGCATCGGCCGAAGTCTGGAGGGCATTTCCGAAGACGACATGCCCGATGTCCGAGGCGGGCACGCCCGAGCGTTCGATCGTGCGGCGCGCGGCCACGCTTCCCAGGTCGATCGCGGAGAAATCCTTGAGCGTCCCGCCGAACGTCCCAAATCCGGTCCGCACCCCTGAAAGGAAAACGACGTCTGTGGTGGAACCCTGGGTCTGCATGCGTGCGCTCCGGCCTGCTCAGACGCGGAATATGGACGGCCGGGAGGGAGGGCGGAAAGGGGGCGCGACGCGCGTCAGAACACGCGACCGATATTGGTCGTCAGGCCCAGGAAGATCTGGCTGAGCGATCCGCTGGAGAGTCGGCGCTCGCCGCCCGCGTCCGCGATCGCCCACGCGGCGAGGCGTATCGTCACCGCGCCGAGTATGCCCGAGAACTGCGGGCCCGCTCCGCCGGCCGTGAAGTTGAACGCCTCGAGTGTCGCGCCCAGGCGGCCCCCGAAGCTGTGTGCCAGTGCGAGCGACGTGAACCACTGAGGCCGGCCTTCTCCGATCCCCTGCGGCCCCGCGTTCGCGTCCGCGTGTACGCCTCCCGGCAGGTCGACGCTGAACACCGCGGTCAGTCCCCCGAGCGCTCGGCCGGCGCCGATTCCCTTCGCGGCGTCCCCCGTCGGCGCGGTCACCGACGACACGATCGCGACCGCCGCCCGGGGTGAGACGTCGCTGCGCAGCTTGAGGGCGGCCCCCAGATCGCCGATGCCGCCTCCGGCGGGCTCGCGAGCGTACAAGGGACCGAAGCAGGCCAGCTGGACGTGAGGCGAAACGCCGACCTTCACGTTCACGTCCCAGCTCGTGGTCTCGCGCAGCGATTCCACTCCTCGCGCCGCGAGTCCCTGCTCGATCTCGATGTATCCCGGAGCGACGGCATAGGCGTGCGTGGCGTATGTGGGCCGCTCGGGATTCGCGTCGCGGGGAGATTGCGCTTCGATCGGGCAGGTGGCGCCGGCGATTCCGGCGCATGGTGGGAGGAAGAGAAGCAGCAGCCGGCGCGCGGGCACTCCTATTCGAAGCCCGTCGAGCGTCCGCAGCTCACACAGTACGCCCAGCCGACGTCCACCTCCGTGCCGCACGCGGGGCAGCGCAGCTCCCCCGACGGCGGCTGCCCGCAGTGCGGGCAGAAGTTCACCTTCCGCGCCGTCGGCAACGTGCCACCGCAGTAGGCGCATTGCTGCGCGCGGGCGTCGGGCTCGTCCAGCGAGAAGTGCGATGCGGCCACCGGCTCGTCGGCCGCGTCGCCAGGCTCCTCAGCTTCCGCCATGAGCGGCGCAGGCGGCGTCGGCGCGGCCGGCGGGGCGAAGACGCGCTCCCCCTTCAAGAACCGCTCGGCGGCGATGCGATTGATCATCACCTGCGCGTCCGGGAAGTTGCGAAACAGCCCCGTCTCCGGGTTCACGGCGGACACTTCGCGCTGCAGCGCCTCCTGCACGTCCGACGGCTGGAGCTGCGCGTACCCCCGCTCGCCCGACAGGAGGCGCAGCACGCTCATCTCGTAATCCTGATGCGTCGCGACATTGAGCCGCGCGCGGTTCGAGCGATAGGGCACGAACCGCTCGTACAGCTCGGCGCTGGTGAAGGGGACGGCGAGGCGACCGGGCCCGGTCTGCGCCAGCACTTCCACCAGGCGTCCGAAGAGCCGATCGAGCTCGTCGCTCATCGCGGCGCTAGCGCCACTCGCGCACCCAACGGTCGTACAGCACCGGCACGACGCCGCCCTGTCCCAGGACCTCGATCCCCGAGGGGTCGCGGTACGCCTTGCGGAAAAAGACGTGGCTGACGCCGGAGTTGATGATGAGCTTGGCGCACATGATGCACGGCGACGCACTGATGAACACGACCTTGTCGCGCACGGAGCCCGGCGCTTTCACCAGGGCGTTCATCTCAGAGTGGATGCAGCCGCAGCTTCCCGGCACGGCGGAGTCGCACTTGTTCGGCAGCCCGCGCGCGTTGCCATTGTATCCGATCGCGAGCACGTTCTCGAGCCGTTGATCGGTGACGACGGTGCCCACCTGCAGCCGCGCGCAGGTCGAGCGCTTGGCCAGCTCCTCGGCCATGCGCATGTAGACCTCGTAGAGCGGGATGCGCTGCACCGGAGGTGGCTCGCTGCCTTCGGGGAGCAGGTTCAGGGCGTGGGTATTCGCCGGCACTCCGTCCTTAAAGACGCTCATGCAGCTCCCGATCGGGGTCATAGGTGAGGTAGTTATGGCGGCCGCGCTCCGCCACGAGCCAGGCGTCGAATCCGGAGGGCACGAGCCCGTTCGAGCGTTCCTGCCGTTCCGCCGCGCGAGTCGCGAGCGCGTTGGCGTACTCGTTCTTCGGGTGTCCGGCGTGGCCGCGCACCCAGCGCCACTCGACCTCGTGCGCGGCGCTCGCTTGCACGAGCTTCTGCCAAAGCTCGAGGTTCTCGATCCGGCCACTCTTGCGCTTCCACCCGCGGGCCTGCCAGTCCCGGACCCACTCGGACATCCCTTTCACCAGATACTCCGAGTCCGAGACGTACACCAGGCGCACGTGGTGCCACGTGCGCCGGATCCATTCGAGCGCGGCGATCGCGCCCGCGAGCGCCATCTTCTGGTTGGTCGTGTCCGGCGAGCATTCGAAGAAGTCCCACCGCGCGAAGCTGTCCCCGGCGCGCGCCTCGACCAACGCGGCGTTGCCGCCCGGGTTCGGCGGCTCGGTCCCGTTGCCGAGGCAGCTCTCGTCGGCGTGCACGAGAATGCGGGGAGCGTCGGACGGCGTGGCCACGTTCAGGGCTGCACGAGGACCGGAATCTCGGTGTGGCGCAGGATCTCCTCCACGTGGGAATCCGCGGGGCCTCCCCGACGGGCAGCATGCGCGCCGGCGAACAGGCCGTCGCAGCGCGTCTCTTTGAGCACCCGGGCGATCACTTCTCCGGGCCGTCCGGAATCGATGTGTGTCACGAATTCGACCCGCTGCAGCGACAACGTCGCTTCGGCGACGCCCACCACCTGCAAGGCGCGCATCCGGTCGGCGGCGGCGTGAATGATATGCAACACCGTGCCCGCCACGCTCGCGAACCTGGCGGCGAGCTCCAGAGCCCGCATGCTCGTCTCGCCTCCGTCGAAGGCGATGGCGCACGAGCGCATCGCGGACGCCGTCCCTCCGCACACGATCACGCAGCACCGCGCGATCCGGATCAGCGACACGGCCGTCGGCCCGAGGGCCGGGCTTGGCGTGCTCGAGCCGCGGCGTCCCACGAGCACCGCGTCGACACCCTGCGCCAGGCGCGCGAGCTCGAGGTCCGGCGCTCCGCTCGTCTCGATCACTTCGGCGGTGAGGCTCCCGGCCCAGACCCGCTCACGCGCGGCGTCGAGCAGCCGCGAGACGTCCGTCCGACCGCCGCCGTCCGGCACGATGTGCGCGACGACGATGGTGCTCCGAAACTGGCGACCCAGCACCACACCCTGCTCGAGGCCCGCGTCTCCAGCCGGGCTTCCGTCGATCCCCACGAGCAGGCGCGTGAACACGGCTACGGCAACACGGCGAACGTCTCGATTTCGCGCAGCGGGAACGCCAGCGTCTCGCCCGTCATCGGCAACCTGCCTTCGAGCGTCTCATTCCGCCCCGCGGTATCGAGTCGCTCCGCGACGACGACGTACTCCGTCCCGCGGCGTCTCAGCGCGACGCGCCGCCGTTCCCGCACGGCGAGCTCGAGGGCGTCGAGCGCGTCCGGGGTGAGGGATCGAAACTCC